>Ga0209378_1001242_pt1 | contig 18272 bp, 13 predicted proteins | sample GraSoiAngelo_156_FD_186170 | JGI IMG/M metagenome (GOLD analysis project Ga0209378, IMG submission 186170) | Grasslands soil microbial communities from the Angelo Coastal Reserve, California, USA - 14_1009_13_40cm (SPAdes) (version 2) | ecosystem: Environmental > Terrestrial > Soil > Grasslands ...
CGCAGATCTTCCTCGAGCTGGCCGAGGAGGGCGACGCCGAGGCACTGGGCGAGCTGCGTGACCGGGTCGAGCAGGTCGAGGCCGAGCTCGCCGCGCTCGAGCTGAAGCAGCTCCTCGGTGGCGAGCACGACGCGGGCAACGCGATCGTCGAGATCCACCCCGGCGCCGGCGGCCTCGAGGCACAGGACTGGGCCGAGATGCTGCTCCGCATGTACCTCCGCTGGTGCGAGCGGCGCGGCTACCGCACCGAGCTGCTCGAGCACCAGCCCGGTGAGGGCGCGGGACTGAAGAGCGCCACCTTCACCGTCGAGGGCCCGTACGCCTACGGCTACTTGAAGGCCGAGGCGGGCGTGCATCGCCTGGTGCGCATCTCCCCCTTCGACGCGAACGCCCGCCGCCAGACGTCGTTCGCCTCCGTGCTCGTGCTCCCCGACATCGAGGACGAGATCAATATCGACGTCCGCGACGAGGACCTGCGCGTCGACACCTATCGGTCGAGCGGCGCGGGCGGGCAGCACGTCAACAAGACCGACTCCGCCGTCCGCCTGACTCACCTCCCCACCGGCATCGTGGTCGCCTGCCAGAACGAGCGCTCGCAGCACAAGAACAAGTCGACGGCGATGAAGATCCTGAAGGCGCGGCTGTACGAGCTCGAGCGGCAGAAGCAGGACGAGAAGATGGCCGAGCTCACGAAGGGGAAGAAGGAGATCGGGTTCGGGCACCAGATCCGATCGTACGTGCTGCATCCGTACCGGATGGTGAAGGACCACCGGACCGGGACGGAGGTGGGGAACGCGGACGCGGTGCTGGACGGGGAGCTCGACGGCTTCATCGATGCGTACCTGCGCTCGCAGGCGGGAGGGGAGAAGAGCGCGGCGGCGCCGGCCGCGAGCTGACGCGCGCGATCCCTGAACGTCCGTCGGGGAGGAGCGATCGTGGACAGAAACCACGTTATGCGGAGCGCCCTGTGGGCCAGCGCGGTCTACAACCTCGGCGGCACCCTGCTTTTCGTCTTCCCCTCTTCCCTTGGCCGGCTCGCGGGCCTCCCCGCGCCCGTACCGCGCGTCTACACCGCGCTCTTGGCAGTCTTCGTGGCTCTCTTCGGCGGCGCGTACGCTTGGCTCGCCCGCCAACCGCGCATCGACCGGCCGCTCGTTGCCATGGCCGCGCTCGGCAAGGCCGGCGTGTTCGCCGTCATCCTCGTCTCCTGGCTCCTCGGTGAGGTGCCGGGGCGCGGCGTACTGGCGGTCAGCGGAGACGTGGTATTTGCCGCCGTCTTCGCGTGGTGGTTGCTGGGTGCGATGGCCGATCCCGCAGAAGCCGAAGCGTCTCGTGCAGCCAGACGAGGCGCTCGAGCCGCCCCGCCCACTCAGGCTTGATCGGGGGTCCCATCGTCTGCGACTGCGGGTCCGGGTCCCGTTCTGCTGCGGGCGGGCGGCGCGTTCGTCCAGCCTCCCCCTCCGGGCGCCTGCCTGCCGCCTCAGCGGAGGTGGTAGGCGTAGAGCCGGCGCCACAGCGTCGAGCGGCTGATCCCGAGCTCCGCGGCCGCGGCGGCCTTGCGACCCTTGTGCTTGGCGAGCACCCGCAGCATGCGCTCCCGCTCCGTGTCGGCCAGCGACAGGCTCGGTATCCCGGGCGGCGCCTGGCCGCGCAGCTCCGGGGTGAGGTCCTGGACGTCCAGGAGGGGCCCCTCGCCCACGACGAAGGCGTACTCGACCGCGCTGCGCAGCTCGCGCACGTTGCCGGGCCACGGGTAGCTGCGGATCGCATCCATGGCCGGCCGCGTCACGCCCTCGATCCGCCTGAGCCCGCCGTGGTTCATCCGCTCGACGAAGTGCCAGAAGAGCGCCTCGGTGTCTCCCCGGCGCTCGCGCAGTGGCGGCAGGAAGAGGGGGACCACCCGCATGCGGTAGCTCAGGTCCTCGCGGAAGCGACCTTCGGCGACCTCGCGGGCCAGGGCCTTGTTGGTCGCCGAGATCACCCGTACGTCCACCGTGACCGGGCGCGTGGCGCCCACGGGCATGAAGTTCTTCTCCTGCATCACGCGCAGGAGCTTCCCTTGCAGGTCGAGCGGGATCTCCGCCACCTCGTCGAGGAAGAGGGTGCCCCGGTCTGCGAGCGCGAAGAGCCCGTCCCGGTCGCGCACGGCCCCGGTGAAGGCGCCGCGCACGTGGCCGAAGAGCTCCGACTCGAGCAACGTCGGCGAGAAGGTGGCACAGTTGACCGCCTGGAACGGCGCCTTGCGGCGGGGGCTCTCGGCGTGAATGGCGCGCGCGACGAGCTCCTTGCCCGTCCCGGTCTCGCCGCCGAGGAGCACCGTGCAGCTGGCGCGCGCAACGCGCTGCAGGGTGACGAACAGCTCCGCCATCTGGGGAGCGACCGTGTAGATGCCGTGGAAGTCCCGGAGCCGTAGATCCGCGGGGCGTCTCAATACGTCGTGAGCCATGTCGCGACCGTATGAAACATCCCTGAGAGCAGAGTGCAAGCCCCTCCCTATTTGCCTCGCTCGCCGCCCGGCATTGCTCTTGCTCTGCTAGCGCGGCGGCCCGTCCTGGTCCGGGACGGGCAAATCAGCCGCTGGGTGTGCAATCGGGCACGCCTGGTGGTGACGGCGCGAGGCGTCCACGGGAGAAATCGACTTGAGGAGGGGATGCGAAGAGAAGGCACGGTCGCTGTTTTTCCCGGCAAGTTCCCAGATTCAGAATGCTCCCGTGGACGCCGTGCCGCTCTCCGTCTCGTTGAGCAAGTCCGCCGGATACCCTCGGAGGCGCCGTAGCGACGGCGGGAGAATGGAGAGGAGGGCGATGTTCTTCGACGGGTGCGAGCCTGCGGAACCGGGGCGCCTGGCCCATCTGCGTCGGCTTCTCGGCCACCTGGCCCAGGGCAGCAGGGTCGGCTGGTGGTGGCATTCTCCCGGGGAGCCCGTCGAGGCGAGGGTCCGGGCGGTGGTAGCCGCCCAGCTGGGCGTGGGTCCCGAAGAGCTGACGCCCGACGTGTCCCTCGGCGACGACCTTGCGGCCGACTCCCTCGATCTGGTCGAGCTCGGGTTCGTCTTCGAGGAGGAGCTCGGCATCAACCTGCCCGAACGGGTCCTGCAGGGCATCCGCACATACGGAGAGCTGGTCGATGCGGTCCGGCTTCGGGAAGGCGAGCGCCGCGTGGCGAAGCCGCGTGCCGAGAGCAGCCGCGAGCCTACCTTCGTCTGGATGCGCCTCGTTCCCGCGCCCGGCCATGCGGGCGGCGGTCTCCTCCGGGGTGGCTGGCTCACGCCCTACACGGCGGAGACGATCGTCGAGGATGCGTTGCGCACCGGGCCCGGCTCCCGTCTCGAGATCACCGTGCCGACGAACGTCGGCGACGCCGGGCTCGCGGAGCTTCGCGAGCAGTTCACCTGGCTCGCCGACCGCGGCGTCGGGGTGATCGTCCGTCGGGACGGTCAGCCTCGGGCGCTCTATCCCGTCAGAGCTGCCTGACCCCCCCCGCGCGCCGGCCCGCGCCTTCAGCGCGCGAGCCGGCGCGCGGCTATGTCCCCGAGGATCAGCGTCAGCGCCAGCGGTACGACCCACCCCTCCAGCGGCACGCGCTCCCGCCCCACCCCCGGCCGCGCCGCCAGGATCTCCCCCGCCCCCGCATCCAGGCGCCCCCCGCTGAGCTTCGCCACCCTCTCGAGCAGCACCAGGTTCGGCGCCGCCGCGCGGAGCTCTCGCCCGCTCGCCGAGCGCGCCGGCACGATGATCTCGACCGGCTCCTCGTGCCCGCCCGCTGCCAGCACCGCTGGATGCACGCCCGCCTCCAGCGGCGGCACGACTCCGACGAACGCCCGCCGTCCGGTCGGGCGCAGTACGACCTCGCCCACCTCCGGCACCCGCAGGACGAACGGCCCGGCGCCGTCCGCTACCGTCTCCAGCCGCACCAGCGTCCCCTCCCGGAGCCGCCGCGCCTCCAGATGCCGGTCGGCCGCGAGCCCGCGCGGCGCCGCCCACATCGCGAGCTGCGACCAGAGCTTCGCGAACCCCCGCCACGTCGGCCAGGCCGCGCCGCCCCCCTGGAAGTCGATGGGCAGGGCGGCGGTCCGCCCGAGCTCGTACTGCCAGGTCGCGAGCAGCGGGTCCTGCCGCTCGCCGGCCTCGACCCAGAGACGCACCTCGGCGCCCGGCTTCGGCCGCGTGATCGCCCAGCGCGACACCCGGGGCAGCTCGTCCTCCGCGATGCCGGCCAGGATCGCGCCGCCCGCGGCCAGGCGCGGCGGCGCCTCGCGGTGGTTCGCCGCCGCGTCCATCAGGTGCTGCGTGTCGCTGATCATGAGCTGCGGGAGCGCCTGCACGTCCTCGACGTGGTGAAAGGCGCCGCCGGTGGCCCGCGAGATCTTGTTCAAGAGGTCGAGGTTCACCGTGTCATGGCCGATGCGGATGGTCGTGACCGTCACGTCGTCGCGCGCGAGGTCGGCGATCAGATGGTCGTGGTCGGGGGCGCTGCGGTTGGTGTCGCCGTCGGTCAGGAGGACGACGTGGCGGACGCGGCGGCCGGCGGCGACCAGGCTCCGGCGCGCGCGGTCGAGCGCTTCCTTGAAGTCCGTGCCGCCGCCGTACCGGAGCTGGCGGATCTTCGCCGTGAGCGCGGCGCGGCCCTCGGCGAGCGGGAGGAGCGGACCGAGCTCGTAGGGCTCGGAGTCGAAGGCGATGGCGCCCACCAGGTCGCGCGGGCCGAGCTGGTCCACGACCGCCAGCGCGGCGCGCTTGGCGTACTCCATCTTGGCGCCGTACTGGAGGTCGGGACCGCTCGCGTAGCCCATGCTGTTCGAGCGGTCGATCAGGAGGTAGAGGGCGATCGGCTCGCGCTCCTTCGGCTCCGGGCGCTGCGACTGGAGCTCGACGGGGAGCACGCGCTCGAGGGCGGTGCCGGCGAAGCCGCCGTCACCGAAGAGATGCGCGCCGCCAGTGGCGATCAGCGCGCCGCCCCCGGCGACCCAGCGCGCGAGCGCGTCGAGCGCGCGCTCGGGGATGCCGGCGCGGGCCACGTCCTCGAGGACGACGAGGTGATACTCCGCGAGGTGCCCGACGCGGGCTGCGAGGCCGGCGGGTGCCGTCACCTCGACGTCCATGCCGCGCCGGACGAGCGCGAGCGCCACCACCGGCTGCGCCCGCTCGCTCACCACCAGCACGCGGAGCGGCTGCGTCACGGTGATGCCGGCCGCGACCGCGCCGGGCGCCGGCGGCGCGTCCGGCGCGAGCAGCAGCTTCGCCTCGAGGAGGTAGCTCCCGGCGTTCTCGAAGCGATAGGGCAGCCGGACGGCGCTCACGCCGGGCGGCAGCTCGACCGGCACGGGCAGGAGCGCCTCGCCGTTGACGCTGACCGCGAGCGCGGCGCCGAACGGCGCGACGGCGCGGCTCTCCACCACCGCCTCGAGCGGCAGCGCGGCATGCGCGGGCGCGAGCGGGGGCGCGATCAGGCGGCGGACCGTCCCCATGGGGAGACGCGCCGGCGGTGGGACGACCGGATAGATCGGCACGCGCGGCTCGGCGAGCGCCGCCTCGGCGAGCAGGCTCCCCACGGTCTCGTTGCCGTCGGTGAAGAGGAGGAGCGCGGCCTGCTGGTCGTCCGGGCAGAGGGCCGCCGCGCGGGCGAGGGCGGCGGCAAGGTCGGTCTCGTCGGGCTCGAGGTCGTCCAGATCGCCGCCGGGCACGAGCGCGCCCGACCGTGCACGGCCCGCGACCGGGCGCGCCAGCACGCGCGTGCGTCCCGCGAAGGCGACGGCGCCGATCGCGTCGCGGGCGCCGAGGGCGGGCACGAGCCGCGCCAGGAACGCGTGCGCGGTCTCGCGCCCCGCGCTGCCGACGCTCGCCGAGACGTCGATCGCCGCCACCACGCAGGTGCCCGCCTCGGGATGCGCGCGCTCGAGCGAAAGGCCGGCGAGCGCCAGCACGACGAGCGCGGCGGCGAGCGCGCGGCACGCGGCGGCGAGGCGGAAGCGGGACGCACCCACGAAGAAGAGCGGGAGCCCGAGGAGGGCCGCGAGCGCCGCCGGGTAGGCGACCCCGAGCGCGCCTACGCCGAACGGCAGCGTCACGCGACCCTCCGCGGGCGCCGCGCCTGCCACGCGCTCCACTCGAGGGCGAGCAGCGCCGCGGCCGCGAGGTAGAGCCACCAGCCGAGCTCGCGCCGGGCGGTGCCGGCGGCGCTCGCCGCAGCGGGGCGGGCCGTCGCGGGCCACTCGCCGCCGCCGCTGCGGCCGATGTCGGACTCGCGGTCGTCGAAGAGGTTGGCGAGGACGACGCGCCCGCCGACCCGGTAGAGGCCGGTGCGCTCCGCGAGGAGCACGGGGGGGTCGCCGGCGACCTGGAGGCCGGGGCCGTGGAACTCCGCCACGCCGGAGCCCGCGAGCGCCGGCACGCCGGTCTCGACCAGGAGCGCCGCGCCGCCGGGGGGCTCCTCGAGCCAGCGCAGCGTGGAGAGGAGGAGCACGAGGAACGGCACGTCATCGGAGGACACGAGCGGGCCGGCCAGGTCCGCGCCGAGGCAGGCGAGACGGCGGCCGTCGCGCTCGCCCGCGACCAGGAGCGGAAAGGCGCCGCGCGCCGTCGCGCCGAGCACGACCGCGCTCCCCCAGCCCGGCGTGACGAGCTGAACGGCGTGCTCGAGGGTCAGCGCCTCGAGGCCGTCGAGCCCCGCGACGGCGGGGTGGTCCACGTCCCAGTCGATGACGGCCGCGTCGTCGACCGGGCGCCTGCCAGGGCAGACCGGGTTGCCGGCCGGCGGCTCCAGGTAGAGCCCCGGCTCGGCGCGCGGCGGCCCGGGCGGCACGAAGCGGTCGTAGATCACCGCGCGCGCCGGCTCCGCCTCCGCGAGCCGCTCCGGACGGACCGTCCGCACCCGGCTCCCGGCGACGCCCGCCCCGAGCTCGCCCAGTGCCACCCCCAGCTCGCCCGAGGCGGAGACCACGAGCAGGTCGAGCGGCCGGCTCGGAGGCAGCTCCCCGAGCGCTAGGTTGTCGACCGCGAGCGCGTCGTCCACCGCGAGCGTCACCGTGAGCTCGCCGGCGGCGGGCGGGTCGGTCAGCAGCACGGGCTCGGCGGCGCGCGGCGCGAGCGCCAGCTCGCGGCGGGCCCAGGTCTCCGTACCCACCCGCGCCTCGAGCACGACCCGGCGCTCCACGTGCGCGTAGTTCCGCACCAGCACGGTCGCGGTCGCGTCGCCGACGGGGCGGAACGGCGGCGCGTCCACGCTGAGCCCCGTGATCGCCACGTTGTCGTCGCTGCGGCCGATCTGGACCCAGTCGAGGGAGTCGAGCTCCGCGCGTGCCACGCCGCTCGCCTCGCGCGGCAGGTCGGTGAGCACGGCCACCTGCGTCTCCGGCCGGGCGCGCCGCTCGCCGAGCGCCAGCTCGAGGGCGGCGGCCAGGTTGGTGGGCGTGTCGAGCGGCTCGAGCGCCTCGAGCCGGCCCTGGGCGCGGGCGTGATCGGCCGTCCAGGCGAGGATCACGTGCGCGCGCTCGGCCGCGGCGACCAGCATCACCTCGTCGCCGGTGATGAGCTGCGCCACCAGCGCGCGCGCCCGCCGCCGCGCGAGCTCGAAGCGCGTGCCGCCCTCCTCGCGCGCCTGCATGCTGGCCGACACGTCGAGGACGACCAGCAGCCGCACGCGCTCGGCGGCGGCAGGTGTGGCGGCCTCGAGGTAGGGACGGACGAGGCCGGCGATCAGCGCGAGCAGGAGCCCGAGCTGGAGCACGAAGAGCCGGTCGGGGCGGAAGCGCCGGCGCTCGAGCGGCTCGGCGGGCACGCGCTGCCAGAGGAAGAGCGTCCCGACCGGCACCGTGCGGCGGCGGCGGCCGGAGAGGTGGAGCAGGACCAGCACGCCGACGGCACCGAGGGCGAGCGCGCCGGCGGGGTTCGCGAGCCCCGGGGTCACCGCCGTCCCAGCACGCCGAGCCGCGGCAGCTCGACGGACAGGAACTCGCGCACGCTCGCGTCGGTCGCGAGGCGCGCGTAGACGGCCCGGGTGCGCTCGGCGAGCGCCGCGAGCGCGCCGGCGGGGTTCGCGAGCCCCGGGGTCACCGCCGTCCCAGCACGCCGAGCCGCGGCAGCTCGACGGACAGGAACTCGCGCACGCTCGCGTCGGTCGCGAGGCGGGCGTAGACGGCCCGGGTGCGCTCGGCGAGCGCCGCGAGCGCGCCCAGGTGCTCCGCGACGAGCTCCCGGTAGCGGGCGCGCGCGGCGGGCGTGAGCACGATCGGGTGCGTCGCGCCCGTCTCCACGTCGGTGAGGACCCCGGCGGTGAACTCGCGCCCGGGATCGAGCTCGCCGGCGCCGATCACGTGCAGGAGGAGAACCTCCCAGCGCCGCGCGCGGAGCGCGAGCACGCCGCGCTCGACTTGGGCCGGCTCCATCATCAGGTCGGAGACGAGGATCGCCAGGCCCGGGCGCGGATGCTCGCGCCCGTACGCCTCGAGCGCCGCGCCGAGCCCGAGCCGCCCGCCGGGGGCGACGGCGGCGAGCAGCGCGGCCGCGCGCGCGAGGCTGCCGCGCTGGCGGAGGAGCGGCGAACTGCGCGTCGCGCCGTCCCCGGCAAGGACGGCGATCCGCACCGCGTCGTTCGCCCCGAGGGCGACATACGCGAGCCCGAGCGCCAGCTCCCGCGCGAGCGCGAGCTTCCGGTCACGCGCCGGCACCGCCATGGAGGCGCTCGCGTCGAGCAGGAGGTGGACGACCAGCTCGCGCTCGGCGGTGAAGCGGCGCACGAGGAGCGTGTCGAGGCGGCCGACGGCGTTCCAGTCGAGGCGGCGGAGGTCGTCGCCGGGGACGTAGGCCCCGTACGCCTCGAGCTCGATGCCTGCGGGCTCGGGGCGCCCGGGAAAGCGGCGGTCGCCGGGGCGGTCGCCCATGCCGCGGCGGACGCGCAGCGTGAGGCGCTTCAGGGACTCGAGGTCGAGGCTCATGCGCGCGCCCGGCGGGCGGAGGCGAGCACGCCCTCCACGACCTGGGCCGCGTCGACGCCGGCCGCCTCGGCCAGGTAGCTCATCACCAGCCGGTGGCGGAGCGCCGGGAGGGCCACGCGCTCGACGTCCTCGAAGGTGATGTGCGGCCGCCCGGCGAGCAGCGCCATAACCTTGGCGCCCAGGATGAGCGCCTGCCCGCCGCGGGGGCTCGAGCCGTAGGTCACGTAGCGCGCCATGGCCTCGGGCAGCGCGCCGGCGGCCGGCACCGTGGCGCGCACGAGCGCCGCCACGTGGCGCTCCATGTGCGGCGCCACCAGCACCTGGCGGACGAGTCGCTTCAGCTCCTCGACGCGCCCCGCCGCCGTCTCGCGCGGCAGCACGGGGCGCACCGCCGGCAGCTCGGCCGCCGTGGTCTCGCCCAGGATGCGCTCCAGCTCGGGCGCCGATGGGTAGTCGAGCAGCACCTTGAACAGGAAGCGATCGAGCTGCGCCTCCGGGAGCTGGTAGGTGCCCTCCATCTCGATCGGGTTCAGCGTCGCGAGCACGAAGAAGGGCGGGGCGAGCCGGTAACTCGTGCCGGCCACCGTCACCTGCTGCTCGGCCATCGCCTCGAGGAGCGCCGACTGCGTCTTCGGGGTGGCGCGGTTGATCTCGTCGGCGAGCAGGATGTGGGCGAAGACCGGCCCCGGGACGAAGACGAACTCGCGGCGGCCGTCGGCGCCCTCGTTGATGACGCGCGTGCCGGTGATGTCGGCCGGCATCAGGTCGACGGTGAACTGCACGCGGTTGAAGGTCAGGTCGAGCGCCTCGGCGAGCGAGCGCACGATGAGCGTCTTGCCGATGCCCGGCACGCCCTCGATCAGCACGTGGCCGCCGGCGAAGAACGCGGTCAGGATGATGTCGATGGCGTGCTCGTGGCCCACCACCACCCTGCCGACCTCGTGCCGCACGGCGGTGAAGGTCTCCTGGAAGTCGCGGATCGCGGCCTCGGCGAGGGCGGGGGTCACGGCGGCGCCTCCCTGCCCGGGTGGGCGAACACGGCGCGCACGGCCGCCTCGTAACCGGGCGGCACGCGCATCTTGAGGACGGGCGCGTCGCGCCGCTGCGCGGCGGCCAGGTCGGGGCGGGCGTCGGGCGCGGGTGGCGGCGCCTCGCCGGAGGAGGGAGGAGCTGCGCCGCCGCCGAGCGCACGTACGCGCGCGGCGAGCGGCAGGTCGAAGCGCTCGCGCGCGGCGCGCTCCGCGCTCGCCTCGCCGAGGAGGTGCGGGTCGGTGCCCGTGCCGGCGCCGGCGGCGGCCTGGTGCGCGCCTGCCTCGCCGCCACGCTCGGCGGGATGCTCGCCAGCGCCGCGCCCGGCCGCCCCCTCGCCACGGGGCGTGTCGCCTGTGGGCGCCGCGCCGCCCTCACCGCGCGCCGGCCGCGCGCCGGGCGGCGGTCTCCGGACGACCGCCCAGCGTTCCTCCTGCTCGCGCTCGTCGGCGAGCCGGTCGGCTGGCGGCGACACCCTTCCGGGCCCGGCGCCGCGTTCGGCGCGCTCCCACGCCTCGTGCACACGCTCGCGATCCTCACCCCACAGCTCCTCGCGGATGCGCTCCTGGAGCTCGGCCGGCAGGCGAGAGAGCGCGGAGCGGTCGTCGTCGTCGGGCTCGACGAGGGTCGCGGGGGGACGACCCGCTCGCGCCCGGACCCTGCGCGCGATGGCGCGGTCCCCTTCGATTGCCATCCCGCGGTCGGCGGCATCGCCACCCGCGGCGACCGCGGGCGCGCTCGGCCGGAGCCACGGGGCGAGCAGCAGCGCCAGCAGGAAGACGCCGACCGCGGCGAGTGCACCCGCGAAGGCACCGCTCGGCAGGCCTTCCGGGACGACGCGCTCGGGGCGCCAGGCGGCGATCCGGCGTGCGTTGTCGTCGACGAGGAGGGGGAAGAACGGGGCGCGGCGCGCATCCCGGTCCTCGAGCTCGAGCGCCGTCGCGAGCCGCCCCTCGAGGGCAGTCTGCCGGTCGATCCAGAGCGGCGCCTGCTCTGACGAGAGCCAGCGCCGGGCGAGGGCGCGCGCCAGCCCCCCGGCGAGGAGAAGGGTCGCGGCCGCGAGGGTCCAGGTCGCGAGAGCGAAGACTCCGCTTCCGGCCCGCAGGGCCAGAACGACGAGCGCGGTCATGGCGCCGCCGAGCCCCGCGATCAGGTGATAGAGCGCGCGCTGCAGCTCGTGGAGGTTCCGCCGCCAGCGGACGGCGCGCACCTGGCGGCGCATGCGCTCGAGTGCATCGGCTGGCGTGGGCTCCGGCATGGGTCGCCGCGCGGGCGGACGATAATGCAGCAATCGGAGCGGGGTCAATTGCACGTTCGTCGCTCGAGGTGCTGGCGGGAGCGCGAGTGCGTCTGCACTGCTGGCGGCGTGTCCTCTTTTTCGCCTCGCCATTTGCGCTCGAGCAGGCCCCTCGGCTACGGGGGCCGTCAGCGGCGAATCGTCAACCCAGGCGGATCTCGAAATGGGCCGGCAGCATCGTATCCTTCGTGAGCGGCGTGCGACGCGCACGATGTGTCAGCGCCTCGAACGGCGGCTGTGCGGGCTCTCGATCTCGTCCGGCGGCGCGCGGGACGACGGGTAGTGCGGGGGCGCGCGGGGCTCATCTCGACCGTCGGTTGCCTGCTCTCGCTGGCCGCCACGATCGCCGATGCGGGCGTCCTCGCGGCGCACCTGGCGGACGGTAGCGAGAGCACGCCCTCCGACGAGATGTCCCTCGGGGGCGGCACGGTTCCCGCCACCGATGCGTGCGCCGCGGCGCCCGAGCCGCTTCGCATCGGGCGCTTCCTCCTCCGGCCGAGCCGGGCGCGGGTGCTCACTGCACGCGGCTCGTTCCCGCTCGCCGGCGATTTCGACCCCACCGTCACGGGCGTGAGCGTCGAGCTGCGCGGCGCGGGCGGCGAGGTGCTCTACGGTGCGACGGTGCCTCCCTCCGCCTTCGACTCGAACCGTCGGCACACACGCTTCCGCTACGCGCGTACGCGCGGGCTCGTGCCGGCGGGCGCGGACGGTGTCGACCGCCTGCTCCTCCGCCACGCGGGTGACGAGGCGCGTTTCCTGCTGGCGGGCAGCGCCCCGGCGCTGGTGGCGGCCGCGCAGGAGCCGCGCCTCGAGCTCGTGATCCGCGTGGGCGATCAGTGCGCGCGCTCCGAGAGCCTTCTCTGCACGGTGGGGCCCGCGAGCACCGCTTGCGAGCGAGCTCCCGAGCAGCGCGAGCGGACGCCCCGTGGCTCGTCGGGGAAGAGTGCGAGCTCTTCCAAGGGGCCGGCGGCGTCGAGCTCGCGCGGGTCGGCGAAGCCGACGTCGCGAGCGCTCGGCGGCCGTGCGCCCGGGGGCATCCAAGGGACCATCGCGCTAGGCCGCGAGCCGCACGGTGGTGACGCCGTCGGCGACGCGCCGGAAGACCCAGCCGGCGGCGCGCGCGACGACCCCGATCGGGGCGAGCAGCGGGAACAGCGCGCCGCGGAGGAGATCGCTCCGCCAGGCGGGGCCGAAGAGGAGCCGCGGCGGCCTCCCCTCGAGGCGCTGGATCGCGGCCACCTCGGGGGGAGCACGGGCGTGGTCGCGGAGCCAGGCGTGCTCGGGCGCGCGCTGCATTTCCTGCGCGCCAGTTGGCTCTTCACCGTCCCGCTCGGCGTCCTCGCACTCTTGCTCCAGCTCTGGTCCACGCGCGGCCGCAACCAGCGGCTGCGCCCGGTCGCCCCCCGCTACGCGTCGCCCGAGCTCTCGCCGGCGCGGATCAGGGCGCTGTTCGCCAAGCGCTCCGACATGCGCGACATCACCGCGACCCTGGTCGACCTCGCCGTACGCGGCCACCTGGTGATCGAGGAGCGCGATCACCGGGGCCTGCTCGGCCTCTGGTCGAGCGAGGGTTCCACCCTGCACTGGGAGAAGGCGGCGGCAGACGATCTCGAACCGCACGAGCGGGCGGTGCTGGACGGGATCTTCTCCGGGCGGGGTGACGCGGTCGCCCTCTCCGATCTGGAGACCGACTCCTAGCTTAGCTAGCTGTGGTGGAGACGGAGGCAGCCCGCCCCTTGGAGGAGATTGAGCAGACGATCGCGGCCTTCCGCCTGGCTCTCGCACGGGACCACGCAGGCGTCGTGGAAGGCGCCGCTCAGCCACTGCTGGCGGTAGCACTCCTTCAGGAACGCCTCCTCACGCATCGTGCCGCAGGTTGTGGGCTCCCATCTTCGGCCGTGTGAGTCCCAGAGGATCCTGTCCCGGTTGCAGAGCTCGATCATGTGCATGCCGCAGAGCGTGCTGCACGAGTACTGCTGCCCGGGCGCTGGCGCTGGGGTAGCGGAGCTCCCGGCGTCGGCCGCCACCTCGGGAGCCGACGCCTCGGGTGGCTCGGGCGCCTCGCCCCGCTTGAGGCCGTGCGCTGCGTCGTCGTCCGCGCGGCTCACGCGGTGCTTCGCCGCCTCGCGGATCGTGGCGAGTGCCGCCGTCCGGACCGTCCGTCCGGCTCGTGCCGACGTCAGGCCTGCGTCGGCAAGTGCGAGCGCCACGAACGGACAGCCCGAGGCCACCAGCCGCCGCGCGACCGTGTCCCACTCCGGCGCCCGAAACGGCGGGATGTCCCGCAGCGCCTCGGAGGCCAGCGCGGCGACGTCGGGACGCGGTGTGAGCGCGGAAGGCTCGACCTGCGTGGCGGTGCGGGCAACGGGAACGGGCCGCGACCCGCGCCGGGCGGTGAAGAGCAACGCGTCCACCGAGCCCTTGGTTGTCGCTTCGCGCACGGTTCCCGGCGCGGCGAGCCCGACGGCGCGGAAGCCCCGGGCGAGCGGCCCAAGCTCCGCCGTCTCCGTGGCGGTCGCGGGACGCGAACGCTCGACGTAGTCGAGGGACACGCGGTACACGGCGTCCACCTGACGCGTGATCGCGGTCAGCACGCCCGTCCCGGTTGCGCACCGGGGCTCCCGCCAGTCGTATCCCACGATGGACGGGTTCTCCCTGATCAGCCGGGCCGCCAGGTCCTTCACCGCCGCATCGCGGGCCGAGACCGGCGCGTCGAGGAGGACGACGCGGCGCCGGCTCGCCCTCTCCAACGCCTCCGCGACCCGCCGCTGCACGCCCGCGCTCGCGAACGCCGAGCCGGCGGTGATGAGGCCGACGGGGCGAGCGGAGGTGTCGGGTCCCGGCGCGAAGGGTTGAAAGCCCGTGCGCCAGCCGCACGCGCCCGCGAGCGCGACGACCAGCAGCCGCAGCAGAGACAATCGTGGCCGGCGATGCATTCTCGCCCTGGAGAGCCGACCACTGTGGCAAGAACCATGCCGGGTGCCTCCCGGTCGTTCAGACTCGGGGGCAGGAGAATGGGCCCGTCCGCCGGCGCGATCGCCTCGTCAAGCGCATGGCGTAATGACAAGAAGATGACGGTATCTGGGCCCTCGGTGGCACTTGCCTGCAAGAGCCCCACGGCATGCTCGTTGCTGCCTACGACTGCGTGCGGATCCGTCTCTTCCCTCGTCTAGGCTTTGGGGCCCGCCTCGGGCTCGCCACCTCCGCGCTCGTCGTCCTCGTGTGCATCGTCCAGAGCTGGATCCTGGCGCAGCGCGGCCTGGAGCACCTCCGCCAGCACCTGATCGAGACCGGTCGCAACGCGAGCGCGCAGCTCGCGAGCGAGGTCGGCGCCACGATCCTCACCGGCAGCGTCGACCGTCTCCGCGAGCTGGCCGACCAGGCCCGGGCGCGCAGCGGTGTGCGCTACGCCCGCTTCTTCGACCGGCACGGGTTGCTGCTCGTCTCGGCCGGGAACCCGCCGACCGGTGCGCCGCCGGCGGCGGCCGCCGCCGCGCCGGCCGGTCCGATTGCGGTGGGTGCCGACTTCTGGGAGTTCCAGGCGCCGATCCTCGTGGCCGAGCCACGCGCGCGTCAGCTCCACGCGCCAGCGGCGCTCGTCGCGGGCGGGCGGGCTGGGACGGTCGCCGTTGGCATCTCGCGCGAGTCGCTCCAGATCCTGCAGCGCCGCACCGTCACCACCGCCGCCCTCTTCACCGCACTCTTCACCGTGGTCGCCGTTCTGGCGGCGGTCGTGCTCACGCGCGCCATCACCCGACCGCTCACCGCCCTCGCCTCCGCGGCTGATGCGATTGCGCGCGGCGACCTCCACGCCAAGGTGGAAGTGCCGACGCACGACGAGATCGGCCGCCTGGCCCGGTCGTTCAACGCGATGGTCGAGAGCCTGACGGGGAGTCGCGCTGCGCTGGAGGAGAAGGTCGCGGAGCTGGAGCGGGCGAACCGGCTCAAGTCCGAGTTCCTCGCCACGGTCTCGCACGAGCTGCGCACGCCACTGAACGTCATCATCGGCTACGCCGAGATGCTGGCCGACGGGACAGGCGGGCACCTCGACGAGGAGCAGGCGAACATGATCGCCGCCATCGAGCGCTACTCGCGGCAGCAGCTCGACCTGATCGCCAACGTGCTCGACTTCGCGCGTCTCAGCTCCGGCCATATCTCGTTCCAGGTCGAGCGCTTCGCCCTGGCCCCGCTGCTCACCGAGATCCAGACCCTCCATACGGGCCGGCTCCGCAACCCGCGCCTCGGCCTCACGGTCACGATCGAGCCGGACCTCCCGATGTTCGAGACCGACCGCGTGAAGCTGCAGGAGATCGTCCACAATCTGGTCGACAACGCGGTCAAGTTCACGGAGGCGGGGAGGGTCGCCGTGGTGGCGCACGCGGAAAGAGGCTCCGGTCGGGTGGTGATCGAGGTCAGCGACACCGGCCCTGGCATCCCGGCCGAGGACCTGGACACCATCTTCGACGCCTTCCACCAGGTCGGCGAGAGCAGCACCCGCTGCACCGGCGGTGTCGGGCTCGGGCTGAGCATCGTGAAGCAGCTCGTGAACGCGCTCGGCGGGACCGTCTCCGTGACCAGCCGAATCGGAGAGGGCTCCACGTTCCGGATCGACGTCCCTTGCTGCCTTCGAGCGCCGGACGCTCCTGCCCCCGAGACCGCGCCGACCGCGGTCGTGGCCCTCGACGGAGTCACGCGCAAGGTGGCGAGGCTGCCGCGGCGCACGCGCGCGTCGGGGACGCGCACGGCGCGTTCCGCCGCGAAGTAGCGGTCCTGCTCGGCGGAGCGCCCGGGTCGTCTCTCGCGAGCACGTCGCGGGAGAGCGGGTGGAGCGCCGGGTCGAGAGGTCCGGTGCCGCGACGCCCTGCCACCCGGGCGCTCGCCGGCCTTGCAGTGCAGTGTGGACGACGGTGCGGGACGGGCGCTCACCCCAGCACCGCCGCCATGCGCTCGTGCGCGTTCTCCGCCCCCGCGTCGGTGAGCACGAGCGGCGGCGCCAGGCGGACGAGCGTAGCTGGGGGTGGACCTGCCGCGCACCTGCCGGCGTGTCCGCGTCTGGCGCGAGCGCCTCGCGGCGCGACCGAGCTGGCGCCGCACGATGCATCTACCGCTCCCGCGCCAGCAGCGGCCCCCTTCACACGCCCAAATAATATTCCCTTCACAAGCCGGCTAGCCCGACGCCGCGAGTGCCCCTGCGGTAGTGACCCCTGGGCTCCTGCCACCCGCGTCTACTCTGCCAGCGCCGCCGCGATCGCGTCGTGCGCGTTCTCCGCCTCCGCGTCGGTGAGCACGAGCGGGGGCGCCAGGCGGACCACCGTGTCGCGGTGCAGCGTCCAGTTGAGGATGAGGCGGCGCTCGAGCGCGCGCCGCGCGAAACGCGCGCACGCCGCCGCCTCGGCGAACTCGAGGCCGAGGAGGAGGCCGAGGCCGCGGGCCGCGACGAGACCGCCGCGTCCGACGAGCGCGCAGAGGCGCTCGAGCATGCGGGCGCCGAGCGCCGCGGCGCGAGCCGGCAGATCCTCGCGCAGGACCACCTCGAGCGCCGCCAGGCCGGCCGCGCAGGAGAGCGGGTGACCCCCGAAGGTCGTCACGTGCGCGAGCGGCGGGTCGTGGCCGAGCGTGGCCATCACCGCCGGGCTCCCGATGAAGGCGCCGAGCGGGAGCCCGCCGCCGAGCGCCTTGGCGAGCACGAGCAGGTCCGGCGCCACGCCCCAGTGCTGGTGCGCGAACAGACGTCCCGTGCGCCCGAAGCCCGTCACCACCTCGTCGAGGACGAGCAGCGCGCCGGTCTCGTCGCAGCGGCGGCGGAGCGTGGGCAGGAACGCCGGCCCGGGGATGCGGACGCCGGCCTCGGCCTGCACCGGCTCGACCACGGCCGCCGCGGTGTGCGCGTCGATCGCCGCCAGCGCGGCCACGTCGTCGAAGGGAAGGCGCGTCACCTCGGGCAGCAGCGGCTCGAAGGGTGCGCGGTAGACGGGGTTTCCGCCGATCGAGAGGGCGCCCAGCGTGTCGCCGTGGAAGCCGCCCTCGAAGGCGACGATGCGCCGCCGGCGGGTATGCTTGCGCGCCGTCTTGAGCGCGCCCTCGATCGCCTCGGCGCCGCTCGAGGTGAAGTAGACGACCGCGAGCGGGGGCGCGAGGAGCCCAGCGAGACGCGTCGCGAGGCGCACCTGCGCCTCCTGCACGAACTCGCCGTAGACCATGACGTGGAGATGCCGCTCGGCCTGCGCGCGCAGCGCCGCCACCACCTCGGGGTGCGTGTGGCCGACGTTCGCGACCCCCATGCCGGCGAGCAGGTCCAGGTACGCGCGGCCGCCGGCGTCCCACACCGTCGAGCCGGCGGCGCGCGCCACCTCGATGCCGAGGGGTGCGGGCGACGTCTGGCACACGTGGCGGAGGAAGAGCGCCGCGAGGTCGTCGCTCACGGCTCGACCTCGAGCAGGGGCTCCGCGCGGCGGCCGAGGAGGACGCCGAGAGGCGCGTGCTGTCCGCGCGGCCACGAGAGGGGTGGCCGCTGCATGCGTCCGACGGGGCAGACGCGCGCGACGCCGCGGGCGCGGAGCGCGGCGACGAGCGGCGCCGGGTCGATGCCGGCCAGACCCAGGCACTCGATCCGACCCGGCGGCAGCAGCTCCGGCAGCTCGCGTACGTCGCGGAGCGGGTGCACGCGCACGGTGCGGCGGCCGGCGGTCGGCCGGAACGCCGGCACGTCCTCGTAGATCACGGTGCCGCCCGCGCCGCCGAGGACCGCGGCGCCCGGCGCCCACTCCGCCTCGGCGGCCACGAGCCTCGCCGCGGCCCGTGCGTCGACGCTCGCCGGCCCGGGCGGGAGCCGCGCGCCGAGGCCGTCGAGCGCCGCGGCGAGGCGCTCGGCGAAGGCGCGTGCGTCGTCCGTGACGTAGACGGCGTGCGGCGAGAGGCAGCCGCGCTGGTCGTGGAGAGCCGTGTCGAGCGCGATCGCGTCGACATCGCCTGCGCCAGCACGTCCCACCAGCGCGACGCTCCAGCGCGGGCCGT
>Ga0209378_1001244_pt1 | contig 18265 bp, 21 predicted proteins | sample GraSoiAngelo_156_FD_186170 | JGI IMG/M metagenome (GOLD analysis project Ga0209378, IMG submission 186170) | Grasslands soil microbial communities from the Angelo Coastal Reserve, California, USA - 14_1009_13_40cm (SPAdes) (version 2) | ecosystem: Environmental > Terrestrial > Soil > Grasslands ...
GATCAGGAAGACATGAATGCCCCCCAGGTTCGGCCAGACGGTGGCCGCCGGCGGCGTTGCCTGTGGCGAGGCTTTGCGCGTATTCCTGCGTTGCTTTGCCGTCGGCACCCGCTCCTTCCCTCGATGGCGCGAGCACAGGGCGTACAAGCTTCGCGCCAAGTCAGTATTCGCGCCAAGTCGGTATTTCTACGTATTCGAGCGTCCCGACTCGAGCGAGAAGGGTGGCCGGGCCACAAGATAGGAAAACTTTTTCCGTTGTGTGCATCAGACGAGCCGCGCCCGCAGGCGTGACGAGACGGCGTCCACGACCATCACCATCAGCACGGTGACCAGCAGCACGGTCGATGCCGCCGGGTAGTCGATCATCCTCAGATACGTCTGCAGATAGAAGCCGATGCCGCCGGCGCCGACGAAGCCCAGCACGGTCGCCGCGCGGATGTTGGTCTCGAGGCGATAGAGCACGTAGGAGAGAAACAGCGGCAACACCTGCGGCAGCACGCCGAATCGCAGGACCTGCAGCCGCGTGGCACCCGTCGCGGTGATCGCGTCGACGGGCCCGCGCTCGATGCCCTCGATCGCCTCGGAATAGAGCTTCGCGAGCGACGTCGTGGTGTAGGCGACGACGGCCAGCACGCCGGGAAACGGCCCCAGGCCGACGGCGGCCACGAACACGAGCGCGTAGACGAGCGTGTCGACGCTGCGGAAGAAGTTGAGCGCGGCGCGCGCGGGGTGAAACACCGGCGGCGCGGCGACGTTGCGCGCCGAGAGAAAGCCGAGGGGCAGCGCGAGGACCGCGGCCACCGCGGTGCCGAGCAGCGCGATCTCCAGCGTCTTGATCGCGCCGACCAGCGCCGCCGGCAAGACGCGCAGGTCCGGGGGCAGCATGCGACGCAGGAAGTCGACGATCCACGGCACGCCGCGCGCAAACCGCGCGGGATCCGCGCCCGTGTCCCACGCGGTCCACGCCAGCACGACCAGCGCGACGAAGACGGCCGCGCGCCTCAGGGATGCCCGCCCTGGGGGGATCGTCGCGGCTCCTCGGCGTAGATCGTCGACGCCACCGCTGGTGAGAGCGCGGCCGGCGGCCCGTCGAACACGACGCGGCCCTGGCGGAAGCCGACGACGCGCGTCGCATAGGCCAGCGCGGTCTCGAGCTGGTGCTGGCTCACGACCAGCGTGAGGCCGCGCCGGGCCCGGATCGTCTTCAGCAGGTCCATGATGCTGCCCGTGAGCGCGGGGTCGAGACTGGCCGTCGGCTCGTCGGCCAGGATCACCGCGGGCGACTGCGCGAGCGCGCGGGCGATGGCCACGCGCTGCTGCTCGCCGCCCGACAGCGTGTCGGCGCGGCGTTGGGCGAAGTCGGCGAGCCCGACCTGGGCGAGGCACTCCAGGGCGATCCGGCGATCCTCGGCAGGGAAGTGTCCGAACAGCGTCGGCAGCGCCGGCGCCCAGCCGAGGCGGCCGGCCAGGACGTTGTCGAGTACCGAGGCGCGCCGCACGAGGTTGAACTGCTGAAACACCATCCCGATCTGCCGGCGCAGCGCCCGCAGCGTCGCGGGGTCGGCGCCGGTGACCGCGCGGCCGCCGACGCGCACGTCCCCCGCGGTCGGCTCGACCAGGCGATTGAGCGCGCGCAGGAACGTGGTCTTGCCGGCGCCGCTGCGGCCGAGGATCACGACGAACTCGCCGGGGCGGATCACGAGATCGACGCCGTCGACGGCGACGACGTCGGGCGGCAGGACGACGCGCAGGCCCGCGACCTCGATCATCGTCGAAGGCCCCGAGACGACGGCGTTCAGCGTGGTCGGACGCCGAGCAGCTCGACGGCCGCGCGCACGGGATCGTAGTCGCGGTCCTCGGCCGGCTCGAAGCCGTCGATGTCGTACATGCGCTTGAGCAGCGACGCGTAGGCGGGGCCACGCATCTGCAGCAGCGCCGCGCGCACCTTCGCGACGGCGGCGGGCGCCAGCCCGTCGCGCGCGGCGATGCCCGCCTCGGGGATCGGCGCCGTCTCCGCGACGAACGCGATCTTCTCGCGCTCGGCGGGGTCGGTCAGGTACTGCTCTCGCGCCATGTCGAACGAGGCGATCGCGTCCACGTGGCCGTTGAGCAGCGCGCGCATCGCCGCGTCGTGCGCACCGGCGAACATGACCTCGCGGAAGAAGGTCTTGGGATCGCGGTTCTTCACGAGGCCCCGCTGGATCAGCAGGACCATCGGATAGGTGTAGCCGGACGACGAGCTGGGATCCACGAAGGCCATCGTCTTGCCGCGCAGGTCCTCGAGCGTCTTGATGCCGCCGTCCTTGCGCACGTAGATGCGCGAGGTGAACGTGCTCTTGCCGTGCCAGAGATTCCTGGCCACGATCCGCGCCTTCGCCTCGCGGCTGGCCAGCACGTAGCCCACGGGATGGACGAACGCGAGGTCGGCGGTGCGATTGCGCAGCGCCTCGATGACGGCCGCGTAGTCGGAGGCGACGGTCACCCGCACCGGCGCGCCGTAGAGGCGGCCGAGCGCCTGGCCGAACTCCTCGCCGGCAGCGAGCAGGTCGGTCGGCTTCTGCGAGGGGGTCAGCACCAGGTGCAGCGGCTGGGCGGCGGCGCGCGCGGGCGCCGCGCAGGCGACCGCGGCGAGCAGCACTCTCAGCAGCGTCTTCATCGCGCGCGAGCATAGCAGCCAAATCTCGTCAGGCCAGAGCTTTACCGCTGGTCAGTAACTCGCCAGACGGCGCCGGCGGGCCACGCGCAAGTGCCCGGAACGACGACAATGTCGAACTATGGCGTGGTCGTTGCTCTACCCATGTGCGGACCTCGCTCCGAGAAAGGCAAACCAGCCGCGAGGCTGGGACGCAAAGCCACGGGTCTGGGAATGGTTCCCAGATCGCCGGGTTGCCGAAGAACGAGGGGATCGGTGCCCTGCGCCGGTCCTCCGGGACGGGTGTCCAGGAGGGCCGGTATCATGCGCTCTTCACCATTGGCCGGAGTCCGCGTGCTGCTCGTCGACGACGACGAGCTGGTGCGCGAGGCCTTGCACGACTACTTCGTCGAATGCGGCGCCGTTGTCGTCGCCGCCGCATCCGCCCGCGCCGCTCTCAAAGCCTTCATGCAAGCACCACCCGACGTGCTCGTTTCCGATCTTCGGATGCCGCCCGGTGAGGACGGTTTCTGGCTGATCGCCGCCATCCGGGCCCTGAAGCCGTCGCAGGGCTGTGAGGTGCCGGCGGTGGCGGTGACCGGCGACGTGATGGCGGCCTCGCAGGCGATGGCAGCCGGGTTCCAGGCCGTGCACGGCAAGCCGCCGAAGCTGCCCGATCTGGCCGCGCTCGTCGGGCGGCTCGCGGGCGTGCCCTAGAAGATGGGGGGCCCCGAGATGGCCCCCCAACCCCCCCAACGCTCGGAGCGTCCCGGGGGACCCGTGACGCTCCTCGATTACCCAGAGCGTAAGATGAGGCCCGGTGGCTTCGATCCTCGACGTCCGGCGCTGGCCGGACGTGCGCGAGACGTTTTCCTGGGACGCGCTGTGGCCGCTGTTCGATGGTGACCGCGCGCGCCTGAACCTCGCCCACGAGTGCGTGGACCGTCACGCCGGCAACGGCGTGGCGCTGCGCCTCGCGAGCGCGGACGGTCGCTTCCTGGAACACTCCTTCGCCGAGCTCACCGCGTGGTCGTCGCGCTTCGCCAATCTCCTCGAGAGCGACGGCATCGGCGCGGGCGAGCGCGTGGCGATCATGCTCGAGCCCTCGCTCGCGTTCTACGGCGCGCTGTTCGGCGCCGTGAAGCGCGGCGCGGTGGCCGTTCCGCTCTTCACCCTGTTCGGCCCCGACGGCGTCGCGCTGCGCGTGGATGACTGTCGACCGCGCCTGCTGGTGGTCGAGCGCGACGCCGAGCGCTGGCAGGCGGCGCTGCCGGCGGTCCGCGTCGTCGCCCTGGACGCGCGCTTCGCGGCACGGCTGCACGAGCAGAGCCCGCGGTACACGCCGCGCACGGCGGCCGACGATCCGGCGGTCTTCCAATACACCTCGGGCACGACGCGCGCGCTGCCCGAGGCGGTGCGCCACACGCACCGCGCCGTCGTCACGCTGATGATGGCGGCGCTCTACGGCGTCGGCCTCGAGCGCGGCGACCGCTACTTCTGCCCGTCGTCGCCGGCGTGGGGCCATGGGCTCTGGCACGGCACGATCGCGCCGCTCGCGCTCGGCATTCCCGTGGGCGCGCTCGCCGGCCGCTTCGATCCGGCGCGCTTCTCGGGGGCGCTCGACGCCTTCGCGATCACGAACGTGGCCGCGGCGCCGACGGTCTATCGCATGGCGCGCGGGGCCGGCTGGGGGCCGAAGCGAGGCCGGATCGCCAAGTGCTCGTTCACCGGCGAGCCGATGGACGCGGCGACGCGCGAGTTCCTCACCGAAACGCTGGGCGTCGCGCCGTGCAGCATGTACGGCAGCACGGAGGTCGGCGTGATCCTCGTGGACTACCCCGGCTTCGAGGGCTACACCGTGCGTCCCGGCGCGCTGGGCTCGGCGGCGCCGGGCCGGGAGGTTGCCGTCGTCGACGAGGCGGGCGCGCCCGTCGCGACCGGCACCGTCGGCGAGATCGCGGTGCGCCGGCGCGACGCGTGGTTCGCCGTGAAGGACCGCGGCTGGATGGACGCGGACGGCTACGTGCACCACGCGGGCCGCTCCGACGACGTCATCATCTCGGCGGGCTGGACGATGAGCGCGGTCGAGATCGAGCAGGTGCTGCTGCGCCACCCCGACGTTCGCGACGCCGCCGTGATCGCGGTGACCGACGCCTCGCGCGGCCAGATTCCGAAGGCCTTCGTCGTCGCCGCGCGCGCGGGCGCCGCCTTCGAGCGCGAGATCCAGGAGTGGGTGAAGACGCGGCTGAGCCTCCACGAGTATCCGCGGGCGGTGCAGGTGGTCGACGCGCTGCCGCGCACGCCGGCGGGCAAGGTGGATCGGCGCGCGCTGCGCGCGCGGGAGGCCTCGTGACGTTCCCGACCATCACCGACGAGGGGCTGGCGTCGCTGCGCGCGCGCGTCGGCAAGGACGTGCCGCGGCCCGAGCCCTACATCGAGGTCGCGACGCGCGACGCGATCCGCCACTGGGCCCACGGCATCGGCGACCGCAACCCGTACTGGGCGACCGCGCGGGTGGCGCCGCCCACGATCCTCTTCGCCATGGATCGTGTCGTCTCCGGGTACGTGGGCGGCCTGCCCGGCATCCACGCCATGTACGGCGGCACCGAGTTCCGCTGGCAGCGGCCGATCCGCGAGGGCGACCGGCTGGTGGGCCGGAGCGTGCTGCAGCCGCTGGAGGAGAAGCCCTCGAAGTTCGCGCGGCGCGCGATCAAGCAGACGTACCGCACGAGGTTCGTGGACGACGCGGGCGCCGTGGCGGCGGAGGCGGACTCGTGGTGCTTTCGTACCGAGCGCGACACCGCGCGCGAGCTGCGCCGGTACGCGCCCGTGGAGCCGCACCGCTACCGCGACGCGGAGATCGCGCGCATTCGCGACGCGTACCGCGACGAGGCGATCCGCGGCATGACGCCGCGCTACTGGGAGAGCGTGACGACCGGCGAGACGCTGCCCGAGGTCGTCAAGGGCCCGCTCACCGTGACCTCGATCATCGCGTTCGTGCAGGGCTGGGGCAGTCTCTACGTGCGCGCCCACGGCCTCGCGTTCGACCTCTTCGAGCGTCATCCCGCGCTCGCCATCCCCAACGCGTTCGCGGTGCCGGAGCCGCCGGAGCGCGTGCACTGGGACGAGGCGCTCGCCCGCGCCGTCGGCGTGCCCGGCGCCTACGACTACGGTCCCGAGCGCGTCGCGTGGCTCGGCCACCTCGTGACCAACTGGATGGGCGACGCCGGGTTTCTCGCGCGGCTCGCCGTGCAGGTGCGCCGCCACAACCTGATCGGCGACACCACGTGGTGCCGCGGGCGCGTGCGCGGGCGCGGCGCGCCCGGCGAGGTCACGCTGGAGCTGGAGGCCGTCAACCAGCGCGAGGAAACGATCGCGGTGGGCGAGGCGCTGGTGATGCTGCCGCGCCGCCCGACGTAGCCCTGGCTGCGACTCCGCGGCGGCTAGCTCTTCTTGTCGCCGCGGACGAGGTCGTAGCCGCGGCCGCGCATGCAGCGCTCGTATTCGCGCTCCTCGGCGGCGACCTGCCACGACAGATCGGAATAGGGTCCCGTCCACGGCTGTCGCCACGTCGAATAGCCAAAGGGGGCGCCGAAGCCGCCGTACGCGTACTGGCTGGTCAGATTGCGCGCTTCGGCGCGGCAGGTCGCCTCGTCGTGCGCCTTGACCTCGGCCGTCACGTTCGGCTTGACCCAGGCGTAGGAGGCGCAGCCGCCCAGCAGCAGCGCGAGCGTCGCGGCGATCCAGGCGCGTCGCATGACGTCCTCCATTATGCGCCCCGCTGCCGCACCGCCTCCGCGAACATCGTCAGGATCTGCTCGCGCGCCGCGAACCCGTCCCCCGGCGCCTGCGGAAACGCGATCACGCGCGCGAGCCCGGCCACGCCGCGCAGCCGCCCCACCTGCGCGGCCACGTCGTCCGGGGTGCCGGCGAGGGCCATGAGGTCCACCAGGCGGTCGGTGACGAGCGTGCGATGGCGCGCCGCCGCCGTCGCGTGCTGGTAAGCGTCGTACGACTCCCGCACCCGGCGCATCGCCGCCTCGTCCTCGTCCGACAGGCGCACGGGCAGCGGGTGCCGGCAGGCCGAGGCCACGCGGCCGCGCGCGTGGTCGCGCGCCCGCTCGCGGTCGCGGCCGATCGACATCGGCGCCCAGAGGGCGATGTCGAGGTCGCCCGGGGCGCGCCCGGCCGCTCGCGCGCCGGCGACCACGCGCTCCAGCGCGACCTTCAGGACATCGGGCGAGACCGTCGCGTAGACGATCGCCCCATCGCCCAGCCGGCCGGCCGTCTCGAGCATCCGCGGGCCCGAGCCCGCGAGGTAGATCGGAATGGCGCGTGGGGCGTCGAGCCACGCCAGGCGGCCCTCGATGCCCGTCTCGAAGCGCGCGGTTTGGCCCTGGAGCAAGCGACGCAGCGCGACCGCCGTTCGCTCCAGCGTCGCCGCTTTGCCGACCTGGGCCAGCGACAGCCCCATCGTCTGGGCGCTCGAGCCGCCGGTGCCCACGCCGATCACGACGCGGCCGGGCGCGAGATCGTGCAGGGTGGCGATGGCGCTCGCGGTGACGGAGACGTGGCGCGAGTGCGGCACCGTCACGCCGGGACCCAGGCGGATGCGCGAGGTCGCCGTCGCGCACGCGGCCAGCGTCACCCACAGCTCGCGGCAGATCAGGTGCGAGTCGGTGATCCACGCGGTGTCGTAGCCGAGGCGCTCGGCGAGCTGCACCTGCCGCACGACGTCTGGCAGCGGCTCGGTGGCGAGGATCGCGACGTCGAACTTCACGCGGACGGGCGGCCGGCCGAGACGCGCTGGACCTCGTTGCGGAAGCTCACGGGATCGTGCACGCGCGCGAAGACCTCGCGAGCGCCGCCGGTGCCGCTGACGGTCAGGTCGCCGTAGTTCAGCATCCGGCCGGGCAGGCTCTGGGTGACGGAGATCGACTCGACCTTCGACAGCAGCATCTCGGTCGTGTTGCGCGCGACGAGGCCGCCCTTGAAGATGAGCCGCACCGACGTCACGGCGAACTCGGAGGTCATCATCTCGAGCCAGCGGATCGCCCACCAGAGCGCGCCCGCCACGGTGACGGCAAGGCCGAGGTACCAGAGCCACGGCGGACCGGGCATCTGCGCGAGCGCCACGGTCAGGCCCACGCCGAACAGGGTGACGAGCAGCGGCTTGAAGTAGAGGATCCAGTGCAGCCGGGTCTTGTAGACGACCCGCTCGTCGGGCAGGAGATGGCGCTCGACGTAACCCACGCGGGCGAGCCTAGTCCCGCCGGGCGCCGCCGTCAACGCGACGACCGCCGTGGACGCGCCGGACTTTATACTAATAATCATTATTGACAGAGCTCGCGGCACCGGTATGATGGCCGCCGTGGAGCGACACACGACGCCGTCGCGCCCGCGCCGAGCCGCGGGCGCCCGGCCCACCCTCGAGGCCGCCGGGCGGCGCTCGACGCCTCAGCGCGAGGCGGTGTACCGCTACCTGGCCGGCGTCGATCATCATCCGACGGCCGAGGAGGTCTACCTCGCCGTCAAGCGGCGCGTGCCGCGCGTCAGCCTGGCCACCGTCTACACCGCGCTCGAGGTTCTCGTCCGCTCCGGGCTCGCGAGCAAGCTGACGTACGGGGACGCGGCGGCGCGCTACGACGTGCGCACCGATGCGCACTCCCACGCGCGCTGCCTCGTGTGCGGTCGTGTGCGCGACCTCGAGATCGTGCCGGAGGCGGGGTGGGTGCGGACACTCCGCACGCCGGGCTTCGAGTTCACCGGCTTTCGGTTCGAGCTGATCGGCCGGTGCGCGACATGCCGGCGCGGCTGATACCGGGCGACACGCGAACCATTCGCGATCGACAGGAGGGACGGCGGAGGGCGAGAGACAGGAAGCCGGCCCAGGTCGGCACGTAGGTGATGTCGGCGACCCACAGACCAAAGGAGAGAAACAGATGTCAACCGAAGCAAAGTGCCCGTTCACGCACACGGCTGGCACCGGCCCGTCGAACCGAGACTGGTGGCCCAATCAGCTGAACCTCAAGATCCTGCCCCAGCCGTCCGATCCTATGGGCAAGGGCTTCAACTACGCCAAAGAGTTCAAGAGCCTCGACCTGACGGCCGTGAAGAAGGACCTCGTGGCGCTGATGACCGACTCGCAGGACTGGTGGCCGGCGGACTTCGGCCACTACGGACCGTTGTTCATTCGCATGGCATGGCACAGCGCCGGCACGTACCGCATCGGCGACGGCCGCGGCGGCGCCGGTGCCGGCCAACAGCGCTTTGCGCCCCTCAACAGTTGGCCCGACAACGTCAGCCTCGACAAGGCGCGCAGACTGCTTTGGCCGATCAAGCAGAAGTATGGCCGGAAAATTTCATGGGCCGACCTCATGATCCTCGCGGGCAACGTGGCGCTGGAATCGATGGGTTTCAAGACCTTCGGTTTCGGCGGCGGGCGTCCGGACGTCTGGGAACCGGAAGAGGCTGTCTACTGGGGCTCTGAGGACAAGTGGCTGGCTGACAAGCGCTACTCCGGCGTCCGGAATCTCGAAACTCCGCTCGCCGCCGTTCAGATGGGGCTGATTTACGTCAACCCGCAAGGCCCGAACGGCAATCCGGATCCGATCGCGGCGGCCAGGGACATCCGCGAGACGTTTGCTCGCATGGCGATGAATGACGAAGAGACGGTTGCGCTCATCGCCGGTGGTCACACCTTTGGCAAGACCCACGGCGCCGGCCCTGAGTCCCATGTGGGACCTGAGCCCGAAGCGGCCGGCATCGAGGAGCAAGGCCTCGGCTGGAAGAGCAGCTTCCGCACGGGCAAAGGCGATGACACGATCACCAGCGGCCTGGAAGTGACGTGGACCACCACGCCCACGAAGTGGAGCAACGATTACTTCAAGAACCTGTTCAGCTACGAATGGGAGCTGACGAAGAGCCCGGCTGGGGCGCATCAGTGGAAGCCGAAGGGTGGCGCAGGCGCCGGCACGATTCCGGATGCCCACGACCCGGGCAAGCGTCACGCGCCAGCCCCGAAGGGTGGCGCAGGCGCCGGCACGATTCCGGATGCCCACGACCCGGGCAAGCGTCACGCGCCAGCCATGCTGACCACGGACCTCTCCCTGCGGTTGGACCCTGTGTACGAAAGAATCTCGAGGCGCTTCTTCGAGAATCCCGATCAATTCGCCGACGCATTCGCGCGGGCGTGGTTCAAGCTCACGCACCGCGATATGGGCCCGCGCGCACGCTACCTCGGCCCGGAGGTTCCGGCCGAAGATCTCATCTGGCAAGACCCCATCCCCGCGGTCAATCACAAGTTGATCGATGAACAGGACATTGCCTCCCTCAAGGGCCAGATCCTGGGTTCGGGGCTGTCCGTCTCGCAACTGGTTTCGACCGCCTGGGCGTCGGCGTCCACCTTCCGTGGCTCCGACAAGCGCGGCGGTGCGAACGGCGCGCGCATTCGCCTCGCGCCGCAGAAGGAATGGGAAGTCAACCGGCCGGATCAACTGGCCAGAGTGCTGACGACTCTCGAGGGCATCCGGAGCAAATTCAACAGTGCGCAGTCTGGCGGCAAGAAGGTCTCGCTCGCCGACCTGATTGTCTTGGCGGGTTGCACAGGCGTCGAGCAAGCCGCGAAGAAGGCCGGCCACGACGTGAAGGTCCCCTTCACGCCGGGACGCATGGACGCCTCGCCGGAGCAAACCGATGCGGACTCCTTCGCCGTGCTCGAACCGATCGCGGATGGCTTCCGCAACTACCTCAAGGGCAAGTACCCGGTATCGGCCGAGGAGTTGCTGGTCGATCGGGCGCAATTGCTGACGCTGACCGCGCCCGAGATGACGGTTCTCGTCGGCGGCATGCGCGTCTTGAACACCAACTTCGGACAGACGAAACACGGCGTCTTCACCAAGCGGCCGGAAGCGCTGACCAACGACTTCTTCGTGAACCTGCTCGACATGGGCACGGAGTGGAAGGGGGCCTCGAACGCCGAGGACGTGTTCGAAGGGCGCGATCGCAAGACGGGCCAAGTCAAGTGGACCGCCACGCGCGTCGATCTCGTCTTCGGTTCGAACTCCCAGCTCCGGGCCCTGGCGGAGGTCTACGGAAGCTCGGATGCGCAAGCGAAGTTCGTCCAGGACTTCGTCGCGGCCTGGACCAAGGTGATGAACCTCGATCGCTTCGACCCTGCGTGATCTCAGAGAATAGGCCTTAAGGGTCTCGTGCCGAACAGCCTCGACGTGGCATCGGGTCATCCCGGACCACGTCGAGGTTGAGCGAACCCTACATCGCGTGCCTCGGCTCGCAGGGCGATCTCGCCCAGAAGTCGCCAGGGGTCTGCTCAGCCGTCGCCGTCGCCCTTCTTGTCAGAGTTGATCTCGACGTCGCAACCGATCGCGCGTCGGTGCTTGCGCGGCCGTGGCGCCGGCGCTACCGTACGCGCCACATGCCGAAGGAGGAGGCCATGATCCGAATGGACCGCCGCCAGTTCCTCACCCTCGCCGCCGGCCCGGTCGCGCTGGCGTGGACGCCGCGCATCGCCTACGCTCAGGGCATGATCACCCCGGGCGAGACCGACGTCCTCGCCGTGATCGACGTCCAGAACTGCTTCGTGCCCGGCGGCACGCTGCCCGTTCCCGAGGGCGACAGGATCATTCCGATCATCAACCGCCTCGCGCCCGCGTTCCGCCACGTCGTCATCACCCAGGACTGGCACACGAAGGGCCACATCTCGTTCGCCTCGAGCCACCCCGGCAAGAAGCCGTTCGAGACGACGAGCCTGCCTTACGGCACGCAGGTGCTGTGGCCGGATCACTGCATCCAGGGCACGCCCGACGCCGATCTGCACAAGGATCTGAAGATCCCGCACGCCGAGCTGATCATCCGCAAGGGTTACCGGCAGCACGTGGACTCGTACTCCGCGTTTCTCGAGGCCGACCGGAAGACGAAGACGGGCCTGACGGGCTACCTGAAGGAGCGCGGGCTCGCGCGCGTGTTCTTCGTCGGGCTCGCCACCGATTTCTGCGTGGCGTGGTCGGCGCTCGACGCGCGCAAGGCCGGCTTCGAGGCCCTGGTCATCGAGGACGCCACACGCGGGATCGACGCCGGCGGGTCGCTCGGCAAGGCGTGGGCGGACATGACCGGCGCCGGCGTCAAGCGCATCCAGTCCGCGGACATCCGCGTGTAGCACGCGCGGTCGGCGGCGTCCGGCGGGCGGAACCGTGTTCGGGCACGCAAATCGACGATACGGCGCGCCTGTCATGGGGCCACGATTCATGGCCGGGTCCGACGCAGTACCCAGAAGACACGGCCCTCACACGGTCCCGCCCGCCGGACGCCGCCGGCCACCGAGCGCACTCTGAGGAGGATGGTATGGCGAAGCAGGGACCGCGCGCGATGTGGAAGGGCGCGGTCACGTTCGGGCTCGTGACGGTGCCCGTGGCCCTGCATCCGGCCACCGAGCGGAAGAACGAGCTGTCGTTCCGGCTGCTCCACGCCAAGGACGAGAGCCCGGTCGACTACAAGCGCGTGTGTCACGAGGAGGGCGTCGAGGTCCCGTGGAGCGAGATCGTCAAGGGATACGCGCTGGCCAAGGACCACTACGTGGTGGTGACCGACGAGGACTTCGAGAAGGCGCGCGTGCCGGCCACGCAGACGTTCGAGATCCGCGACTTCGTGACCGCGACGGCCATCGACGACTTCTACTTCACGCAGCCCTACTACGTGGTGCCGGCGAGCACGGCGGCGGCGAAGCCGTACGCGCTGCTGCGCGACGCGCTCGAGAAGAGCGGGCGCGTGGGCGTCGGCACGATCGTCCTGCGCCAGCGCGAGCACCTCGCCGCGCTGGAGCCCGCCGGCGAGGCGCTCGTGCTCACCACGCTGCGTTGGGCGTACGAGATCCGCTCTGCGTCGAGCCTCGGCCTGCCCGCTCGCACCACGACGCGCGATCGCCGCGAGCTCGAGCTGGCGCTGCGCCTGATCGACACGCTCGCGGCGGACTGGGACCCGAAGCGCTACAAGGACACCTACCGCGACGTGCTGATGGACATCATCGAGCGCAGGGCCGCGGGCAAGGAGATCCGCGCGCCGAAGCCCGAGCGGCCGCCGAAGGTCCGCAGCCTCATGAGCGCGCTCGAGGCGAGCCTGCGCGAGCGGCGTCCCGCCGCCAAAGCCGCCGGCCGCCGTCCTCGCCGCGCCGCCTGAGCGTCACCGCCGCGCCGCGCGACGCCGTGTAGTACGCTGGCGGGCCGATGATCCGGCTCGCCGAACGGACGTGGCCCGAGGCCGCCCGCCTGGCCAGGGATCCCCGCAGCGTGGTGCTGCTGCCGCTCGGCGCCATCGAGCAGCACGGCCCCCACTTGCCGCTGCTCGTGGACTGGCTCGGCGCCGAAGAGCTCGCGCGTCGAGTGGCGCCGCATCTCCGCCGCGGCGGCTTCAGGCCGATCGTGCTGCCCGGCTTGCCGTACGGCGCCAGCCCGCTCGCGCGCGGCTTCGCCGGCACCATCTCGCTCTCCGGCCGCACCCTCGTCGCCGTCGCCGCGGAAATCCTCGACGCCCTCGCGGCGCAGGGCTTCCGGCGCTTCGTGCTCGCCAACTACCAGGCCGACCCGGCCCACCTCGCGGCCATGGCGCGCATCAAGCGGCGCGCGGAGCTGCGGCGCGGGGTTCGGGTGCTGTTCGCGGGATTCGCGCCCGCGCCGCGGACGCAGCGCGCGATGACGCACGCGCGGGTCACCGGGCTGCTGAAGAGTCCGACGCCGGAGCGCGAGTGGCATTCGGGCGAGATGGAGACGTCGCTGGTGCTGGCGACGCGGCCGCGGCTGGTGCGCCGCCGCCTGGCCCGGCGCCTGCCGCCGCACTGGATCGATTTCCGCGCCGCGCTCGCCGCCGGCAAGACGTTCCGCGAGATGGACGCGAGCGGGCGCGGCTACTTCGGCTGGCCGGCGGCCGCGCGCGCGGCCACGGGCCGCCGCGGGCTCGCGCTGCGTGCGCGGCTCATCGCGCGCGTCCTGCTCGCGGAGCTCGGACCGCTCAGGACGCGATGAGCTGGCCGCGCAGCCGCTCCACCTGCTGGTGGAACGGCGTGCCCATGCCCGCCGTCATCGGCGTCGCTTCGGCCAGGCCCGTGTGCAGCTCGACGAAGATCGGGCCCTCCTCTTTCAGCAGCGACGGCAGCCGGCGCTTCAGCTCGCCGACCTCGCCGATCGCGGACGCGGCGCGGTAGCCGGCCCCCTTCGCCATCTGCACGAAGTCCACGCCGCCGCCGCCGGGAATCTCCTGCGCGCCGGAGGTGTGGTACACGCCGTTCTTGACGAGCTCGCCGATCGCGGACGCGGCGCGGTAGCCGGCCCCCTTCGCCATCTGCACGAAGTCCACGCCGCCGCCGCCGGGAATCTCCTGCGCGCCGGAGGTGTGGTACACGCCGTTCTTGAAGAGGAAGTGGACGAGGTTGCGCGGCGCCGCGCCCGCCACCGTCGCCAGCGAGCCGAGCTGCATCAGCAGCGAGCCGTCGCCGTCGAACACGAGCACGCGGCGGTCGGGACGGGCGAGGGCCAGCCCCAGCCCCAGCGACGAGGCGCCGCCCATGAATCCCACGCAGCCGACCGAGAGGTCGTTCGGCGCGATCGTCCGCCAGGCGGGCGCCGTCGTCATCGTCGGCACGCACAGCGCGTCGCCGCGCGCCGCCGCGATGGCGCGCAGCGCGTCTTCGGGCTTGATGGCCATCAGGCGGTCTCCAGGCCGACGAGCACCGCGGCGGGCCCGCGGCGCTTCTGGGCGAGCCGGTAGTACTCGGGGATGAGGTGCACGTCGTCGGGGCCCTCGAGCCGCGCGTGCGGGACGCCGAAGACGTCGAGCAGCGGCTCGCAGTAGCGCACCATCGAGTGGCGCGACTCGCGCGGGTCCCTGTCCTTCTCGCGGCTGAGGAGCCCGATCATGGAGAAGATCGGCACGCGTCCGTCCATCGCGACGCCGCGCAGCGTGTTGACGGAGGCGTAGAGGCCGGCGTGCTGGATCATCAGCACGAACGGCTGAGGCCGGCGTGCTGGATCATCAGCACGAACGGCTCGCCCCCCATCCAGAGTCCGGCCGCCACCGCGTTGGCCTCGTCCTCCGTCGAGCAGGTGAGCACGCGGAGCGCGCGCTCCTTGTCGAGGGCGGCGAGCACGGTCTTCTGGTGCGTGTCCGGCACGCTGAGGATCCAGCCGAGGTGATCGTGACGCGGGCGCACGCCCTCGGCGGCGAGCGCGGCGCGTGCCTCGCGGAAGGTGTCCTTCAGCGTGTCGATGATGAGCGGCGCGGGAATCGATTCGGGCATCGGGGCCTCCGGGATCGAAGTCGCCCGATTTTACCCGAACCGGCGCGCGCCATATAGTGGATGCCGATGGACGTACGAGAGCGCATCGCCGAGTGGGGACGTCGCTCGCGCGGCGACCGGCTGGCGCGCCTGGCCGCGACGCCCTCGGAGCTGGCGGCGGCCCTCACGACGACGCCGGCGACGACGCTGGCGCGCCGGCCCGCGCGCGACGCGTGGGCGCCCGTCGAAGTCGTCTGTCACCTGCGCGATCTCGAGGAATCGTTCCACGACCGGCTCACCGCGATCCTCGCCAGCGACGAGCCGCGTTTCGCGACGACCAACCCGAACCGCTGGGCCGACGAGCGCCAGTACCTGCGTCACGACGCTCACGACGCCCTGCGCGCGTTCGCGCGGCGCCGCACCGAAACGCTGACGCTCCTGCGTGGCCTCGTCCCCGACGCGTGGATGCGCGCGGGCTGGCAGCTCGACTCGCGCGGACGGCGCACGGTGGACGACTTCCTGACGCTCATCGCGTGGCACGACGAGAATCACCTGGCGCAGCTCGCGCGCGCGCTGGAAGGACGCGTGTGAAGGCCTGGCGCCCGCTCGACGCCGCCGCGCTGCGCCCTGGTGAGTTCGTCACCGTGACGCTGCGCGACGACGCGAGCGACGTCGCCACCGTCGTCGAGGTGATTCCTCCGAAGGATTAGCCGACTACGCGGCGACGACGCGGCGGACGCTCAGCCGGTCCACGATCTGGACGTCCGGCCGAAGTCGCGCCGCCTCATCGCGCGCGACGCGCAGCGCCACGTCGCGCACGGTGGGGTCGGGGACCTCGCCGGTGATCTCGATCGTCGCCGGACCGCTGCCCCACGCCGGGACGTGCGCGGTCGGCGTCAGCACGAGGCCCGTCAGCCGCGCGTCGCGCATGAGCGCGTCCGAGACCTGCGCCTGCAGGTGCACGGCCTGCGCGTCACGCTTCCGCTTTCGGTCGTAGACTTTGACCGCAATTCCGACCAGCACCAGGAGTCCGAGGATGACCAGGAATCCCACCGCCGCCGACCCGCCGCTCGTCGCGGTGTCGGCCGGTGGCGCCGTGGCTGGAGTCTGCGCCCAGGCAATGCCGAATGTCATCACGGTGCACCTCCTTGAGAACAGCCTACACAGGGCAGCAACCCCAGTGCCACAGGAGTCGCCGGCATAGGCCTTGCTGAATAGAGACCGCACGATGCGCGTGGTGATCGAAGGACTCGGCGAAGATCGGGCGCTGCGGACGCTCGTGAACGGCAAGGTGGCGGCGTCGCTCGGCCGGCTGCACGTGCCGGCGACGACGGCGCGCGTGCAGTTCGCCAACGAGACGAGCGCCAAGGGCGGGCCGGCCGCGCGCTGCTCGATCACCGTGGACCTGCCGCGCCGGCCCGAGCTTCACGCCGACATCACGGCCGAGAGTTTCCGCCTGGCCTTCGAGCAGGCATTCGCCATGCTCGAGCGCCAGGTCGAGCGCGACCGCGCGCGCCGCCGCGAGGAGCGGCGCCGGCCGAAGAAGTACTACCTCGCCAAGCGGCTGCTCGAGCCGGGGGCCTCCTCGAAGGAGCCGCCGGCGCGGCCCGCTGTCGGCCGTCGCCTCGCCCGCCGCCGCACCGCCTAGCCACGCCGTCATAAGTCACTCGCGGCGCTCGTCGCTCGAAGCCCATCTGTGTGCCCACGCGGTCATTTCGTGCGCTGAGAAAGATTTCGCTTGACGGCCTTCGCCGTGGGCGGTGGCCGCGTGTCGTCAGCGCCTCGCGAGTGCCGCGCCAGCGTTCCGCAATGGCGCGGCGAGCGCGCGATCGGGCATAGACACCGAAAAATCGCCATCGCGTCACGATCGCGCGTTGTGATGGCTCCAGGGCGCCTCCGAAAGTGGGGTATAGAGTCGCCCCAGCGGAAGGGGGACTCGTTCATGGAAATCGGCACGCTCCGCATCGTTCCCACGCCCGAGTCTATCCAGGAGCTGGATCGACTTGGCGACGAGATCGCCGAGCTGGCGGCCCACCTCGACGCCGCCACCGGCCGCCTGCTCGATTTGATTCGCGAGTTCGACGCCCGCGGCGGATGGGGCAACGGCTTCCGCTCGTGTGCGCACTGGCTGTCGTGGCGCGTCGGGCTCGCCCCGGGCGCGGCCCGCGAGCACGTGCGGGTGGCGCGCGCCCTCGGCACACTGCCCCTGCTCGGCCAGGCCTTGGCCCGCGGCGAGCTTTCGTACGCGAAGCTCCGGGCTCTGACGCGCGTAGCGACTCCAGAAACCGAAGAGCGGCTACTGGCGGTGGGCCGCGCGGGCACCGCCGAGCATGTCGAGCGGATCGTGCGCGGCTGAGAAGAGCGGCTGCTGGCGGTGGGCCGCGCAGGCACCGCCGAGCATGTCGAGCGGATCGTGCGCGGCTGGCGACGAGTAGACCGGCAGGCCGAGGCCCGGGAGGCTGCCCTGCAGCACACGAGCCGGGCGCTGCAAGTGTATCCAGACAGCGACGGCACGGTGAGAATCAAAGGGCGGCTGACAGCGGAGGTCGGCGTCCTGTTCGTGCAGGCGCTGGCCGCCGCGCGCGAGGCGCTGTATCAACAGAGGCGCGCCAGTGACGCGGCCACCGGTCCGGCGGACGTGCCCGAGGAAACGCCGACGATGGAGCAGCAGCAAGCGGACGCCCTGGCGCTGCTGGCAGAGACGGCGCTCCACCACGGGATCGACCCCGGCGCTCCGGGAGAGCGCTACCAGGTGGTGGTCCACGTCGATGCCGAGGTCCTGGCGGACGCCGACGCGCCCGGCCAGTCGGTGCTCGACGACGGTGCGCGCGTTCCCGCGGGAACGTCCCAGCGGCTGGCGTGCGACGCCAGCCTGGTGGTGATGCGCCACGGCCGGGACGGCCGGGTGGTGGAGGTCGATGCTCGGACCCGGACGATTCCTCCGGCGCTACGACGGGCGCTCCACCATCGAGACCGCGGCTGCCGCTTCCCGGGCTGTGGTCTTCGGCCCGGCCAGGGCCATCACATCCGCCACTGGGCCCACGGTGGCCCCACGACGCTCTCGAACCTGGCCCTGCTCTGTCGCCGGCACCATCGCGCCGTTCACGAGGAGGGTTACCACATCGAGCGACAGCCCAACGGCGAGCTCAGATTCCGGCGCCCGGATGGCCGGCCGCTGCCCGAAGTGCCGTCTTCGCCAAAGCTGGCGTACGACCCCGTCCACGTTCTGCGAGCGCGGCATGAGGCGCAGGGGCTTCGCATTCACGCGCGGACGGCGATGCCAGGTTGGCTGGGGGAACGCCTGGACGTGGGCTGGGCGATCGACGTCTTGCACCCGTTGGCGGTTCGGA
>Ga0209378_1001254_pt1 | contig 18214 bp, 13 predicted proteins | sample GraSoiAngelo_156_FD_186170 | JGI IMG/M metagenome (GOLD analysis project Ga0209378, IMG submission 186170) | Grasslands soil microbial communities from the Angelo Coastal Reserve, California, USA - 14_1009_13_40cm (SPAdes) (version 2) | ecosystem: Environmental > Terrestrial > Soil > Grasslands ...
CTCGAGTACGCGCGGTCCCACGCGATCTTCGGCAGCGACCACTGTTGCGCGTAGGACGGATCGTTCGGATCGCCGGCCTTGCGCAGCTGGATCGCCGCGCTCGCGCGCTCGACCGCCGGATGTCCCCTGTACTTCGCGAGGATCGCATCGCGCGCCGCGGCTGACACATTGACGACCCGCGTGCGGATCTGAGCGAGATCGCGTACGACGTCGCCCCCCGCGTCCCGCGTCGCCGCGTCAGCATCTGCCGGATTCGCGCTTCCCTTGAACTTCACCAGGATCGGCACGAGGGTCGCGGTCGCTGGGGACGTGGACGATGATTCGACCGCGGGCGCGCTCGAAGGAGCCAAGACGAATGCGGCCGCCTGCCACGGCATCGCCATCGAGATGACGAGCGCGAGGATCGCCGCGCGACGCGCGACTCTGAAGCGAGCCCCCTGCGTGCTCACGCCACCCGTCCCATCCCAAATTCCCCGTTCGCGGAAGGCCTGCGCTACGTGCCGAGTGAACCTAGACGCGCCTGAGAACTACGGGTAGTACGGAAAAGCGGTAGCCGAGGAGCTGTGATTGAAACTAGGTACGACTCTCGAGGCTGCCCGCTGACGTCCAAACAAAAGCCCGCGTTCGCAGAGCGCGAACGCGGGCACCGCAACGTCTTAGGTGAGGTTGTTACCGACCTGACTGAAGATGTTCGTGAGCTGATCGCGCATGAACATCATGGCCACGATCACGGCCACCGCGATGACCGCGATGATGAGCGCGTACTCTACAAGTCCCTGCCCGGAGTCGTCGCAAATGAATCTCGTCATTCCCCACCCCCCTCTCATTAGCTTCGCGCCGATGGGCCCGATACTGGTCCGGCGGTCTCGGGTTCGACAATTCCGGGAATCCGGTATTCGAGGTCCCGTTTTCGGGAAGCGGGATTCTCGGCTCTAAGGCGGGCGGCCAGCTTGTCCGCAGTCGCGCTAACGCCGCTCATGGGCCTCTGCTCTGGCGCCTCCCCTCCCCGGCCGGGGCGAGAGCGCCGGCGTGGCGCTGGGTTGTCCGACCGAAACCAGGCATTTTGGGGTCCTGCCCCATCCGGGGGGTGCCTCACCGGACGAAAGTGACGGTGCATCCCACGTCCAGATCGCTGTTAGGTAGACAGCAACAGACCGCCGGCGCGCTTACGTGAGTCGCATTGGCGCACGCGCGCCGGCCAGGGAGGACTGCCGACCGTCATGGGCGACTTCTTTGCGGCGATCGCGCGGGTGGTCATCAACGCCGCGCTCGCGCTCGGCTCCCTCGTCGCCTCCGCCGTGCCCTTGGCAGCGCCAGCACATCCACCTGCGCCGGTTGTCGCTGCGGCGGACACGCCGGCCGTCGCGCACAGTCACGTCTCTAGCGCCGTACCGGCTCGACTCCTCGTGCGCTACCGGTCGGGCGTGGCCAACGACGTCGCCGAGTATCTCGAGAAGGCGAGCGGCGCTCGGAAGACCGGAGAGATCCAGCAGGTCCGCGTCCGCGTTCTGCAGGTTCCCGAAGGATCCGAAGGGAGTGCGGTCCGCATGCTTGCCGCCGACCCGCGCGTCGAGTTCGTCGAGCGTGACGCGACGGTCGCGGTGACGAACACGACGCCAAACGACTACTGGTGGCCGAGCGAGTGGGCGCAGGTGAAGACGCGCACGAACGCGGCCTGGGACCTGACCCGGGGTTCCGCGAGCGTCGTGATTGCCATTCTCGATACCGGTGTCGATCTGTCGCAGCCGGATCTGCAAGGCAAGCTCGTTGCCGGCTACAACGTCTTGAGCGGGACGTCCGATCCGTCTGACGACAACGGCCACGGAACCTGGGCCGCAGGCGTGGCCGGCGCGGCGAGCAATAACGCGATCGGTGTCGCCTCCTACTGCTGGGGTTGCTCACTCATGCCCGTAAAGGTGCTCGGCGCTGATGGTACGGGCACCATGTCGGCGGTCGCCTCGGGGATCATCTGGGCCACCGATCACGGCGCGCGCGTGATCAGCATGAGCCTCAGCGGCTCCACGGGGACCACGACAGTCCAGAGCGCGGTGCAGTACGCGCACAGTCGTGGCGTGGTCCTCGTAGCCGCGGCCGGCAATTATGGGAACTCGGCCCCGACGTACCCGGCCGCATATCAAGAAGTGCTCGGCGTCGCGGGGACCGACCCGAACGACGCCCTCTACTCGTGGTCGAGCTATGGCTCGTGGGTGAAGCTCGCCGCGCCGGGCTGCAACTACACAACGGGGCGGAACGGCTGGTACGGCTCGTTCTGCGGGACCTCGGCTGCGACACCCGCGGTGGCGGGGATCGTCGGGCTGGCGTTCTCGTATGCACCGGCCGCGCCGACCACAACGATTGAGGCTGCTATCGAGTCCAGCTCGATCAAGCTCGGCACACTCGCCTACGGCAGGGTTGACGCGTACGCGAGCCTTTTGGCGCTCGGCGCTCCCGCAGGCAGCTCGCCCACGCCAACACCCGCGCCCACGCCGACACCGGCGCCTTCTTCGACGCCGGTTCCGTCACCGAGCTCGTCGCCGACACCCCCACCGACAGCCACCCCCGCACCGACGCCCGCGCCCAGTGCGTCGACGACCATGACGAGCAGCTTCAGCGGCGCGGTGACGAACAAGAACAGCTCGCGTGCGTTCACGCTGACGACGGGGTCCGGCACGCTGAACGCCACGCTGGCGTACTCAAAGACGCCGCCGCTGACGCTCACCGTATACGGATCCGATGGCGCGGTGCTCGCTACGCAGACCGGCTCGAGCCCGTCAACGTTGAGCTTCTCTTCCGCCGCCGGCTCACTGCAACTCGTAGTGAGCGGAACCGCGCAGAGCTCGTTCACGCTGAGCGTCACCTACCCGACGCCCTGAGATCCGACCCAAGAAAAGGACGAGGCCCCGGCGCGTGCCGGGGCCTCTGCGTCGAAGTGTCTTCGCGAGATCGTTATGGCGCCTGGAAGGCGACCTGGTTATTGATCGCGTCGAAGGCGTCCTTCGCCAGCTGCTGGGTCGCCTTCACGTTGCCGTACCACGTTGATCCGCCTACGTTCGACTGACTCGCGGCGTAGGTAAGCATCTGACTGACGGTGAGGCTTGTCGCCCCGCCGAACGAACCGCTTACGTTCTCGTACGAGCCCGAGCACGTACTTGACCCAATCGAGTCGATCATCGCGCAAATCTGGGTCAGGTCGATCTTGACGCCGCCGACCGGCGCGGGTGCCTTGATCTGATTGCCGCCGAGCGCCGGATCGCTGAAGTAGACGTCGAGTGCGGTCGCGAGCATCTGTGCCTTGAGCATCGGGTTCATCGAATCACCCGACGAGTTCGCAACTTTGATGATGTTGTAGACGTAGGCTGCCACCTGCGAGCAGGTCGCGGTTGCGCTCAGGTCCTGGTATGGCGCGTAGGTTCGAAGCGACGTGCCTGAGTTGCAGACGCCCGCTGTCGATGCGCCCCCGAGGATGATCCCCTGGCCGTTCTTGTTCTGCCAGAAGCCCATCGTGAGGGCTCCCGTCAGCGGCGGGATGCGGCAGACGCTCACCGTCTGCGACGCCGAGCCCGTGGCCGGCCCATCGCTCGCGGTGAAGCTAGCCGTGTTCGGGACTGAGACGCAGTCGTGCGCCGGAGCCGGCACGGTGCGCGTGTACGTGAAGGTGCGCGTCGCGAAGGGCGTCGTGTTCGTGGCCGTAACCGTCCCGAGCAGGCCCGCGAAGGTGTCTGTGACTGTGATGGTCGAGTTCACGAGCGTCGTCGGCGTGGTGAAGTCCACCCCGGCCGTGCCGCTCGCCGAGCCGTTCGGTGTAAGGAATGTCGTCTTGTCCCAGCTTGCGGTAGCCGTGTTCGTGCCGGTGATCGGGCTCGGCTTCGTCGCGTACGCGCACGCGTAGTCGAGCTGCTTCGATCCGCTGGCCGGGATGCTGACGCTGGTGCCGCTGGTCACCAGGCATGTCCCGCCGTTGCCGACGGCGTCAGTCACGTTCGCGGTGATGGCTTCCCAGTCGTTCGGGTTGTTGACCGTGATCTTGCCCGCGGCTACCCACGCGCTATCCGTAAAGCCCGTCTCGCTGGCGACGATCGTGTATGTGAACGTCGCGCTCCCGTTCAGGAGCTTGACGAGCGTCTTGTCGGCGCTCTTCGTGATCGTCGAGGCATACGTCCGCGTGAAGGTCGAGAGGGCCGTCTTGCTCACGGTGAGGTCCGCACCGACGCAGACCTTGACGCTCTGGCTCGCGGATCCGGTCGTGCCGATGTTCGTCGTGAACGTCGCCGTGTTGTCGTGATTGGTGCACGTCCCGGCCGCGTCGGTGCTGAAGGTCTTCGCGTACGTGAATGTCTTCGGGCTGGCATCGGTGTACGAGGCCGATCCCAGTGAGCCGCCGAGCGTATCAGTCACAGCGATGGTGCCATCGATGATTGTCGTCGGGTCACCGAATGCCGCGGCCGCCGTGCCGGATGCGGAGCCCGTCGGCGTCGCGTAGGTCGAGCTGCTCCATGTGGCCGTCGCCGTGTTCGTCCCGGCGAGGGGGCTCGGCGCGACCAAGTACGTGCACCCGTAGCTGAGGATCGCCGAGCCGCTGCGTGGCACGGTCACGTTCGTGCCGCCGCCGATCACGCTGCAGACGCCGAGGTTGTTGACTGCGTCGCTTACGTCGGCCGTGATGTCTTCCCAGTCGTTGGGGTTGGCCACTGTGATCGTTCCGGTCACCGCCCACGCGCTGTCGGTGCCTTTGTCGTGCGTCACGTTCACCGTGTAGTTGAAGGTCGCCGACCCGCCCGAGGCGATGTTGATCCGCGTCTGGTCGACGGCCTTCGAGATGCCCCAGGTGAATGTACGAGTGAAGGTCGGGGTCGCCGTCTTACTCACGGTGAGGTCAGCGCCGACGCACACCTTCACGGTCTGACTTGCCGAACCGGTCGTCCCGGAGGTGTTCGTTGTGAAGGTCGCCGTGTTCTTGTGATCCGTGCACGTCCCCGCGGGATCGCCCGTGTACGTGTGCGAGTAGCTGAACGAGCCGGTGCTCGAGAATGTTCGTGGCGCCGAGGGATCGAGCGGATCGCTCACGCTCACGCTGGCATCGACGACCGTCGTCGGGCCGCCCCAGGCGATCGCGGCTGTTCCTGACGCGCTCCCCGCGAGCAGCAGCGTCGCGTTCGAAAGGGTCTGCTGAGCCCAAGAGATCGAGGCGGTATTCGTCTGGCTTGAGCTTGCAAACAGCGCGGAGTACGAGCAGCTATAAGGGAGGCTCGCCGATCCGCTCGCCGGAATGATCGCGCCTGTGCCGCCGGTGACGGTGCACGTAGCGTTCGCGTCGTTGATCGCGTCGCTCACATTTACCGTGACTGGAGCGGAGTTCGGGTTGTTGACGGCGATCGAGCCACTGACTGCCCAAGCATTGTCGGTGCCCGCATCGCGGGTGACGCTGACGGTGTACGTGAAGGTCGCTCCGTCAGCCGTGTCGATCTCGGTTTTGTCGACATCCTTCTTGATAGTCCACTTGAAGGTACGCGTGAATGCCGGCGTTGCGTCCTTCGTTGCGGTCAACGCACTCGCCAGCGGGATGTTGCCGAAGTTGAGGCCCGAGGCCGAACCTGGACCGGTGTTCGGCAGCGTGAGCGTGTAGATCTTATTGCTGAGCGCGACGCCAACCCCACCAGTCGCGCTCGACTGGTCAGTCGTGTTGCCGGTCTGCGCGAAGCCACTCCGCTGGACCTCACTGATCGTGAAAGTCTCGGGGGTACCCAGCGCGACCTCAGGCGTGTTGAAGGACCAGTTCCCCTCGCTGTCGGTGACGACTGGCGTGGTCGTGGTGCCATGGGAGATATCGATCGTCCACCCGGAGAGACCAGTCTCACCCGGATCCATCTGGCCGTTCGTGTTCGCGTCGAGATACTTAGTGCCGCTCAGAACGGCCTGTACGGTCACCGGTGTTCCGGGCGCCTGGACCTTAAAGGCGTCGTACTTGCAGTCCTTCGGAACAACGGCGCTGGACGAAGTAGCGAGCTTGCAGATCGCGAGGATGTAGACGCCCCCTTCGTTCGTGGTGTCGTCGTAGGGCATCAGCCGGATCATCTGGGATTCGAAAGCATGGGTCCCGGCATACGCGATGCTCCCGCCGCTCACTGAGAAAGTGCGATTAGAGCGCGGGTCGCCGCTCGGGATCCCGCTGCCATCAGCGTTCAGCGATCCGGCCGCGTACGGAGCGACGCTCGTGTCTGAGAGATTCTTGCCTGCGCCATCGTTCGGATCGTGCTGGCCGCCTGGGGCGAGGACAGCGAAGAAATATGTCCCGTCGGCAAGAGCCGCGTTGTCGGGACCGCCATTCAGCCAGACGTACTGCTTGCCGTCGTAGATGTTGCAGTTGACGACCTGCGTCGCCCCAGCGGGCCCGTTCTTACAGTGGTCTGCCCCGCCATCGAAGGTGAAGTTGATCGTCGTGAATGTGGCGGGTGGTCCGCCGCCCGCGTCCGCGAATGCCGACGGCAACATCGCGAGAGCCAGTAGCGCCGAGCCGAACAGTACCCCGAGCTTCCTCATCCCAACCATCCCTGCCCCGGGTCCCTCTCGGCGATCGAAAACGAAATGACGTCGCCGGCGCGGCCCAGCTTGGCCGCCGCAAGGTACGCGCTAATAAGTGGACGTTGAAAGTAGGAGAACCCGGTATGTGGCCGTCGACGGCGCGAGTCGTCGCGGAAGAATCCGATCGCCTCTACTCAAATCAGGGAATCTCGCTATGGGCCCGGCGGGTATTCCCAGCTTCGGCCGACAGTCCCCACTGATATCGAGCGCGGTCCGCTAAACGTGCTCGCGTATCGGTTTCGGTTCGACACCGGAACGCTCCGAAACTACCGACATTTGGGTACGGCGGTCGGGTGCTTCTCTGCTAGATTGCCGAGCGGGTAGCTGGGCCATTTGGCCTATAGGTGGGAACGGGAGTTTTGGGTATGGATGGTGGGGCTTCCACCACGTCTGCGGGCGTTCTTGTGTTCGACGCGTCAGGGGCGATCTTTAGTCTGCTTCGATCTCTCAATCTTGGCGTTCCACTGTGGCGCGTCACGAGCGGACCTAGGGAGCTACACGCGGAGATCTCGTTGAACATCGTCGCTGCCTACAACGAGACGGACTGGGAACTGGTTGGCGAGCTCGCCGAGAGTATGACCACGATCATCCTCACGGCGAATCCCAATCCAGACGACGCATCTCTGGCCGTCTCAGCCGGAGCATTCGGCTACGTGGACACGCACTTGACGAGCGACGCGATCCGACGCTCGATCCTTGGCGCGATGCAGGGCGAACACGCGTACTCCCGGCGTGTGCTTTCGACGCTGATCCGGAACGGTCACTGGCTACGCGTTCCGAGCGCTCTTCCTCTGACTCCGCGTCAGCGTGAGGTCATCGTGCTGATCGCGAAGGGCGCAGCGGACAAAGAGATCGCGCGCTCGCTCGGCATCACAACCGCGACGGCCCAGAAGCACGTGACCAATCTTCTGAAGAGGTTGAATGTGCCTAACCGCGCAGCCGCGGTCGCCGCGATGTCAATCGCGTCCTAGCCTTATATCCAACCGACCGCACCCAATACTGCGTATGAGCATTGACAACCGAGCGCGGCGCTCGGATTCTTCGGTCGGCGACTTGACGGGAAGCTCCCGCATTCCTCGCGGGGGTTGGGGAGTTTGTGATCGACCGAAGACCGGCCACGAACCAGGCCGTTTCAACACGCCCGCGCATCTGCGTTGTCGACTCGAAAGAAGTCGGACTGGCGTACGCGCGGCTGGAACAATGTCGGGTCGAGGTGATGGGGTCACTCCCGAGCTTGGCTCAATTGAGCCCACGGGTGGCGGGCACTTACGACGTCATCCTTGTGGCCTGCAGCGAGCGACTGCTCTTGAGCCCCGGTTTCCGTGCGCGCGCGCAACTTCTGAGCCGCACCGCTCGTCTCATCGCACTCATCCAGTCACCGACTCCGGATGCGGCTGGACAAGCCGCGAGCCTCGGCTTCGCAGGGCTTGCCTCAACGGACATCACTCCGCGCGCCCTCGAGCGGACGATCGCCGCCGTGATTCATGGAGAGAACGCGTTTCCCCGCAGATTGCTGACCGGGCTCGTTCAGATGATCTCCCGCCTTTCGAGCGCCGGCCTGAGTGCGTCTGGTGAGTCAGCGCTTACCCCGCGGCAAGGACAAATAGTCGAGCTGATCGCACAGGGGGCGACTGATCGCGAGATCGCCGGCGTCTTGCGTATCAGCCAGTCGACGGCCCACAAGCACGTCCAGAACGCGCTACGGCGACTGAACGCCAGGACCCGCAGCCAGCTCGTCGCCGCGGCGCGTCAGCCACTGTTTCCACGGAGCCTGACCCACTAGTTCGAGCGGCACGCCCGACTTTTCGGTATTGCTGATCGTCTCGGGCACTCCCTAAATTCACCATCGGCTCTGGAGCGGCGCACGGCGTGAGCCACGCGTGGGGTGGGTTTGAGCAAGGGGAGCAGTTATTTCATGACCGAGAGCGGTGGACAGAGCCTAATTGAGCTCGCGCTGGCTTTGCCGCTCCTGCTCGCGGTCCTTCTGGGAATGGTCGACGGGGCTCGTGCCTACTACGTTGCCGGAATCATCGGTGGACGCGAGGGGGCGAACTTCGCGGCCAGGAATGCGAACGCGACCCAAGCTCAGGTCACGCAGCGCGCGTGCGATGTGACCGGGTTCGCCAGCTTCGGGGCCTCGTGTCCGGGGATGCAGGTCACGTGCGTCACTGGCGATGGGGACGTGACCGTTGAGGTCCGTTACGACTTCGCCCTCCTCACCGGATCCGTCGTGGACGCCGCGTTCAAGATCAATCCGATCCCAGTCCGGTCGGTTTCGCGCCTACCCATCATGACCGGAGGGACGCCATGCGCCGCATAGCGCGCGACGATCGCGGTACGAGCACGATGGAGTTCGCTCTTATCCTGCCCGTCCTCGTGCTTCTTCTGGTCGGAATCGTCGACATAGCTCGAGCGTTGAACGCGTACATCGTGGTCGGCAGTGCGAGCCAGGAGGGCGCCCGCTATGCGATCGTCAACCCTACGGCCGCACCCTCCGCGATCGCGAGCGCGGCGAGAACGCGGGCGACGCCGCTGGATACCGCATCTCTCGCGATAACCGCGGAGTACTACGACAACGCCGCAGCGACCTTCCGCCCCTGGCCGAGCGCGGGCATTCCGGCGAGCAGCCCGAACACGACCGGTGTTCTCGTCCGCATCAGCGCGAGCTATCCGTGGTCGGCGGTCTCGGCTGTCGCGGGGACGTTCTTCTCGGGGTCCGGGTCGGCGACGCTCACGACGAGCTCCCTCATGGAGGCGCGACGGTGAGCGCGACGCAATTTAGGAGCGCCGAAGCCGGCCAGGCCCTCATCGTGGTTGCGATCGCGGTCGCCGTCCTCGTCGCTTCCCTGGCGTTCGCCGTCGACTGGGGATACGCGATGGCCCAGCGGAGAGTGATGCAAAACCTCGCGGACGCTGCCGCGCTCGGCGCCGGCAAGTTTCTCGCGAGCTCGGTCGTCGAGGTGAACGGTGGTGCAGCCTTCAGCGTGACCCAGGAGGCGACCTGGTGCGCGGCGAAAGGCTACGACGCTCCGAACAGATCGTTTGTCGACGCGAGCGCGGCAACGCAGCTGGACGTCTTCTACGGGACGAGCAGCCCGACCGTTTGGACGACGAGCGCGAAGCCTGCCGGAGGAACCTGCCCGGCCACGGGCGGAACGGCCATCCCCTCGAGCACAATCTACGTTCGCGTGAGCGCCACGGTCACATTCAGGTCGCTCATCGCAGCGCTCGTCGGACACTCATCGAGCACGTCCGCAGCGTCGGCTCGCGTACGGCTGTCAGGGACGCCAGTCCCGCTCAGCGGACCGCTCTGGTCGATGGTCCGGCATTACGACCCTACCGACTACAACATCTTGTGCACGGGAACGTGCGATCCGACACAGGTCGATCCCGTCGAGTTCTGGTCCGCGAACGGGACCAACGTCGTGTACGGGAATTTCAAGGGGCTCATCGACTACTCGCGCGACTCGCCGGCTTTCGGCGGCATCAGCGTCACCACACCGCAGCTGATCCAGCAGTGGGACTCCTCGAGCCATGCGCCGAATCCACTGAAGATCGACATGAGCGGTGGTAACTGCCGCGCCTGGGGTCAGGACGGGCTCGGCAATTGGCTGTGGGACTCAGCCGGCGAGGCCAACACGAATCAGGACAAGCAGTGCAGCATCCCGAACTGGTTCTACTACTCGTTCCGCGGGACGCTTTCGCTTTCGAGCAAGTGGCGTACCGGGATTGAACTGCCGACGGGACAGGAGGCCCCGACTCCTCTCACGACCCGGTCGATCTGCACCTCGCCGCCGAACCCGGCGCCGTCGTGCAGCGACAACACCGTCGGCGACTGGCTGGAAGCGGCCTCGGGCAACGTCGGGACGAACATGTCCACCGCGATGGCGCAGGCCATCGCCGACCGTGGGCGGACGATGCCCTACTCCAACAAGCTGGTGCCGAAGGGTCACGGGCAAACGTTGGGCAAGGGCCTCGTGATCCTCGTGTACCTGTGGGACTGCGGCGAGACCTTCACCTCGACCGCACCCGCGGGCAGTCGCTGGGATCTGATCGTGCCAGCCTCGGGTCCCGGCAGCGGTGACTGCTCCCAGTTGAAGAAGGGGAACGGCGGAAGCACGCCTGACCGCGTCCATGTCTTCACGGTCGCCCCGTTCACGTTCTACGCGGGCCTTGTCGACAGCAACTCGATCAGCGGCTACTGGGGTGGCAGCTTCGGCGATCCCGATGCGTGCGCCAACTGCGCCCTCAATCCTCTTGCCAATACCGCCGTGATGGTCCCGGACAACTAGGAGAAAATCGATGCGGCTTCGTTCGTGGTTCTTCCTCTCGCTCGGGCTGCTGCTAGCGATCCTGACGGGTGTCGCGCTCAACGGAGTGGCCCAGCAGAGCGCGGGGCCCGCCGCGGCGGCCCCCACGACGGTGAGCGTCATCGTCGCGAAGGCGGACGTGCCGGCGCGGACTGTCCTTACCGCCGCGATGCTGACCCGTCGCGATTACCCGACGGATCTTGTCCCGAGCGGAGTCGTCGGCACCGAGACGGAGGCGGTCGGCCAAACGACGCTCGCCGCCGTCCCGAACGGCGCGCCGATCCTTCGCGGTCAGCTCCTCGCCGCCGAAGGGAAGAAGGGTGCCTCCCTGACGATCGATCCGGGGAAGGTGCTTGTGTCCTTCCCGACGAACGATCCGCTGACCGCCGGCGGCTTCGTGGACGTCGGTGACCACGTCGACATTCTCGCGACGGTCACGACAGGCGTCGGCGAGAACCCCAAACGAACACAGACGACCATCCAGAACCTCGAGGTGCTGCAGGTGATCGGTCCGACGCCCCAACAACCACAGCGGGGAAGCGCGCTCACGTTCATCGTTGATCACCAGACCGCGCTGGTCCTGAAGTATCTGAGGGACAGCCTGGCCACGATCGACGTCGCCGTCCGCTCGCGAGCCGAAAGTCAGGACGTGACGACGCGCAGCGTCGACATCACCTACCTCGTGACGTCGTTCGGGATCGCCAGATGATGGACGGGATTGGTCCGATCCGCGTGCTCGTCCTCGAGACGGAACCCGAGGCGGCGAACCACGCCCGCGATGCGCTGTCCGGCGATGAGCGGATGCTCCTCGTCGGGACGGTGACCGACCAGGGGTCCCTCCTGGACAAACTCGGCGCGACCTATGCGCAAGTGGCGGTCGTCGACCTCGCCGGGCTTCGCGGGGAGGTCGGCCCTGCCGTGCGCGAGATCCTCTCGCGAGCTCCGGAGTGCTGCGTGATCGTGACCGGGGCGAACGTCGCGCCCGGCATCGTGTCTCACGCGGTCACCGCGGGCGCGCGCGGTTTCCTCCTCAAGCCGTACCAACCTGCCGACTTCGTGGCGACGATCCGCGAGGCGTACGTGAACTTCCAGGAGCTGCGTCGCCTTCAGCGCATCGACCGCACGCCCGGCGTGACCACCAGACCCGGAGCGGTCATCGCCGTCTACAGCCCGAAAGGCGGCGTGGGCTGCACGACGATCGCGATCAACCTCGCGGTGGCGCTCGCCCGTCGCGCGAAGTCATCCGTCGCGCTGGTCGACCTCGATCTTCAATTCGGGGATGTCGGGATCGCGCTGGACCTGAAGAGCGCGAACAGCATCGCGGACCTCCTGAACCACGTTGACGCCATCGATGCCTCGCTGATCGACGAGGTATTCGTCCGTCACTCCTCAGGTGTGCGCGCGCTTCTCGCGCCTGACAATCTCGCGAGCGTCCCAGCGATCGATCCGGACCGCGTCGCTCGAGTGGTCGATCAACTGCGGCCTCACTTCCAATACATCGTCTGCGACCTCTGGTCGAGCCTCGAGGAGCTGACACTCGGGACTCTCCGCATGGCCGATCGGATCATTCTCGTGACGACGCCGGAGCTCCCGGCTCTACGGAACCTCAGACGGGTCATGAGCGCCACGGGACTTCTCCTGCAGGACGAGCGCACGCTGCTCGTGGCCAACCGCGTCCCCGGGAAAGCGGGGATCGGCGTGAACGAGATCGAGCGCGGCCTCGGACGTCCGATCGCGGCGACCATCCCGAGCGAGGGGGTCGGCATCACCGAAGCGATCAATCGCGGGATGTCCATCCTCGACGAACGCGCGCGCGCCAAGTCTGGCGGAAGCTACCGGAAGCTGGCGGAGATCATCGCCCAGGGCCTCGAGCCGGCTGCCCTCGCGCGCAGCCCACGCCGAACGGCCCCCGTCACCGAGCCCACGAGGGGATAGACCGATGAGCATCCTCCGGCCTGCCGTCGCGCGACTCCAGCCCCCCGACCTCAGGACGCTGAAGCACGCCATCGCCACGATCCCCCAGGAGGCCGACTGGCGTCCGGAGATCCTCAAGCTCAGCCGCTTCCGCGACGACAGCGAGGTTCAGCTCGTCAACAGGATCCACGCGCGAGTTGCCGGGCTCCTCGGCCGCAGCGTGGAGGCGGCGTCCGCCGATGCGATGCGATCGATGGTCGCCGAACACTTTTCGACGGCCCTCGACGACGAGCACGTGGCGGTCAACAGGACTGATCGGTTGCGACTCCAGGATGCCGTCTTCGCCGAGCTCGTCGGTTACGGACCCATCCAAGATCTGCTCCATGACGACGGCATCTCCGAGATCATGGTCAACGGTGCGCATCAGGTCTGGATCGAGCGCGAAGGCAAGCTCTATCTGACCGACATCACGTTCGCGGACGCGGACCATGTCGTCCGGGTGATCCAACGCATCATCGCGCCCCTCGGGCGGCGCTGCGACGAGTCTTCACCGATGGTGGACGCGCGGCTGCCCGACGGCTCGCGCGTGAACGCGATCATCCCGCCGCTCTCGCTCGTGGGCCCGGTCCTGACGGTGCGGAAGTTCCGCCGCGTCCCGCTCTCGCCCGACGAGCTCCTGCGGAACAGCTCGATCACACCCGAGGCTCTGCAGTTCCTACGTGCGTGCGTTCGCGGACGGCTCAACATCATCGTCGCCGGCGGGAGCGGCGCGGGAAAGACGACCTTGCTGAACGCGCTCTCCTCGTACGTCTCCACGAGGGAGCGCATCGTGACCATCGAGGACGCGGCCGAGCTTCGGCTGCAGCAGATGCACGTCATCACGCTCGAGGCACGGCCGGCGAACGTCGAGGGCCACGGCGAGATCACGATCCGGGATCTGCTGCGGAACGCGCTCCGAATGAGACCTGACCGCATCGTGGTTGGCGAGTGCCGCGGACCGGAAGCGCTGGACATGCTCCAGGCCATGAACACCGGGCATGATGGATCGCTGACGACGATCCACTCGAACGGTCCCCGCGACGCGCTCGCGAGGATCGAGACCATGGTCCTCATGTCGGGCGCGGACCTGCCGCTGCGCGCGATCCGCGAGCAGGTGGTCGCGGCCATCGACCTTGTCGTGTACATCGAGCGGATGCAGGACGGTACCCGCAAGATCACGCAGATCAGTGAGGTCCGGGGCTACGAAAGCGAGCTCATCACCATGCAGGATCTGTTCGTCTTCCAGCGCGAGGGATTCGACGGTCAGCGCGTGCTCGGCCAGCTCCGGCCTACCGGCATCCGCCCGGGCTTCAGCGAGCAGCTCACTTCACGCGGCCTCGATCTACCGCTGAACTGGTTCGGATACGACGGCGACGGCGTATTCGAGCCCGAGCGGAACTAGTGATCCCGCAGCCGATCATGGTCGGCGTCCTCGGCATGGCGACGATCGTGTGCTTCGTCCTCGTCCTCTGGCTTCCGCTCGCCGAGGCGGAGCGCCGCGTCGCTCGCCGGCTTCGCGCCTTCGTCCAAGCGCCAATCGGTGCCCTCGAGGCACAGCTCGGGATCCCCGCACGACGCAGCGTTCGAGAGACGCATCCCGCCGCGCGGCGACCATTCCCGATGCGGTTCCTCGAGAGGCTGCTCTCGGAGGCCGAGAGCGATCTCTCACCCGGAGCGATCGTCGCCGCGTCCGCCGCGCTCTTTCTTGTGACACTGGTCGTTGCGTTCGCCGTGCTGCGCGAGCTGCCCCTGGCGTTGCCGCTCGGCGCTATGGCCGGTGCCCTTCCCGTCTGGTGGCTCCGCCGGCGACGGGGGCGACGGCACGCGCGGTTCAAGCGTCAGCTCCCCGAGACGATCGGCCTCCTCGCAAGCTCCGTCCGCTCGGGCCACAGCCTTCCCCAGGCCCTCGAGCACGTCGCGACCGACGCGCCCGAACCGACCCGGGCCGCCATCCTGCTCGCGGGACGAGAAATCGGACTCGGGGCCTCTCAGGAGGACGCGCTCGAGCGCCTCGTGGCTCGCTACCCCTCGGACGATCTGCAGCTCGTCGTCGCGGCCATCAACGTCCAGCACCAGATCGGCGGGAGCCTCGCCAAGATCCTCGATTCCATCTCCGAGACGATCCGGGAACGGATCCGTATCGAGGGCGACATCAAAGCGCTTACCGCGCCACAGCGAATGAGCGCCTATGTCCTCTGCGCGCTGCCGGTCTTCGTAACGCTCGGTCTGTTGCTGATCGGCCCGGATTACGTCGGCCCGCTCTTCCAGCCAGGACCACTACGGTACGCACTGTTCGGCGCCATCGCACTCGTCGCCATGGGCTTCTTGATCATGCGTGCGATGACCAAGATCGATGTGTAGCCGTCTCGTTGCGATCGTGGGCGTCACGCTGCTTCTCCTGCTTAACGGTGCAGTCGCGTCCGCTGATGACCCGTCCCGGGTCGTGCTCAGCCGCGTGGACGCCGCCGATTTCCCGACCGTGCGGCTTGTCGCGTCGGTCGTGGACCTCAAGGGCAAGGCCGTCGCTGGACTCCGGCCTCAAGACCTTCAGGTCCGCGAGAGCGGCGTGGCGTCGCAGGCGAACGTGAGCCTCGCCTCGATGGTCTCTCCGGTCGCTCTGGCGCTTGTCCTGGATACGAGCGGGAGCATGTCGGGGCGTCCGCTCGCGGACGCGAAGACCGCAATGGCGACGATGATCAGCGCCCTCGGGGCGAACGATCAGGTCGCCATCCTCTCCTTCAACGCTACCGTGCGGATCGCACAACCGCTCACCGCCGACAAGGCCCGGGCCCTCGCCGCGGTCGGCTCGCTCGTTGCCGGCGGCGACACCGCGATCTATGACGCGGTCCTCGGCACGGTCGACGCTCTCAAGGGCGCCGATCCCAGAGCACGGCGAGCGATCGTGCTGCTCACCGACGGGTTCGACACCGCGAGCCGCAGCTCGCGTGAGTCGGCCATCGCGCGCCTCGCGGGCAGCGGTTTCCCGATGTACACGATCGGCTTGGGGAGCAGCATCGACCGTCAGACCATCGAAGCGCTCGCCGCGGCCGCACCGGGCGGGGCTGCGTACGTCGCGCCGACGTCCTCGCAGCTCGCGGGGATCTACAACACGCTCAGCGAGCAGATCCTGACGGAGTACTCGGTCGAGTACCGCTCAGCCGCGACCGGCCTGGCGGACGGGAGCGCGGTGGCGTTCGAAATAGTGGTCTCGCGCGAGGGCGTGATCATTGCGCGCACGACGAGCTCGTTCCTGATCCCGGCAGGGCGCGGGATGACGAAAGCCGCGGCCCCGACGGCCGCCCCTCAGACGGTTGCGACCCCAGCCCCGGTCATGATCGATACACGCCGACCGCAGAGCTGGATCGTGGGTCTCCTAGGCGCTATGACCGCGCTCATGTTCGTGCTCTGGTTGAACGAGCTCACCCTGCACGTCGGCGCGGCGGCGCGGCGCCGCTTGCGGGCGCTCAGCGCCGATGCCGGCATCGAGCCGGAAAGTGCCGGTGGTCGGCCGCTCCTCGCGCGCGTGAGTGGGCCGCTACGCTCGATAGGGCGTGCCGTTCTGCGCTTTCTGCCACAGAAGTACATCGACCAGACGCGTCACCGCCTCGAGCTCGCAGGCGAGCCGATGAACGAGGCCGAATTCGTCGGCCTTCTCTGCGTGGGCACGATCTGCCTCTCGGCGCTGCTGGCGCTCATCGTTATGATCGTCTCTGTCAGCGTGTCGTCGAGCCTGATCGGAGCTGCGGTCGGCGCCGCAGCCGGCTTCGCGCTCCCGGGGCTCGTCATCAGCTCGAAGGCCCGCGCACGGCGGAAAGCTATCCGGCGGGCGCTCATCCCATCGCTCGACATGCTCGCTCTGAGCGCCGAAGCGGGTCTCGCTTTCGACGGCGCGATCGCCCAGGTCGTGCAGCGCTGGAAGAACCCTCTCTCGGATGAGCTCCGGCGTCTTCTTCTCGAGTTCCAGATGGGACGCGAGCGGCGGCAGGCACTCCGCGAGCTGGCCCGACGTACGGACGTCCCGGACATCAGCAAATTCGTGAACGCCGTCATCCAGGCGGACACACTCGGCGTGGGACTCGCGAAGGTACTGCAGGATCAGGCTGTCGAGCTCCGGACGAAGCGTCGTCAGCGAGCCGAAGAGCAGGCCCGGCTCGCTCCCGTGAAGATGATGTTCCCGATGGTGCTGCTCATATTTCCTGCACTGTTCCTGGTCATCCTCGGTCCAGCGGTCCCCAAGCTCACGTCGATCTTCAACATCGTGAACTGATCCACATCCGCCGTCATCCGCTCGCGAAGGCCGCGGCCGCGATCAGGCCGAAGCCGTTGAAGACCGCATGCAACACGATGCACGGGTAGAGACTGCCCGTCGACGCTCGCATGTAGCCCAATCCGATCCCGGTCGCGAGGATCACCGGGATATCGACGATGACGCCGTGCGCGAAGGTGAAGGCGACCGCGGTAAGCGCCACGGCAGCGCGCACGCCGAACGGCTCGAGCAACGTGTAGCCAAGGCCGCGGCACAGCGCCTCTTCGAAGATCGGCACGAACACGGCGATGGCGAAGAGGTTCGCGATCCAGGCGCCCGCGCGCGCGCTATCCCAGAACGGGGGGACGCTCTGCTCGCGAGCGACGTCGCGCAGGAACGCGACTTCGGCGAATGAGAGCAGGTACGCGCCCGCCAGCGTCGCGCCCCCGATTATCGCGGCGCGTCGCCAGGAGGCCGGCAGGCGGAGCGCGAACGTCTCGCGGAGCGGGAGGCCCCACGCCATCGCGAGAACGATGAGCAGGAAGATCGCATCGGTCGCGACCGCCTCGATCGCGGTCGAGTACCTGAAGAAGGTGTCGCTCGGGAGGCTTCCGAACCGGCCGGAGATGCGCGCGGCGTAGCTCAGGATCGAGAGGAGCGCGATGAGCAACGACCATGCGATGAGCCGGCGGGGGTGCATGTTCCGGTCAGGCGATCGCGGGCGCGACGCGAAGAGGCGCCAAGAGCTCGAGCGTTCGGTCCATCTCCTCAGAGGTGTTGAAGTAGTGCGGCGACAGCCGGATCAATCCGGGGCGGTTGTCGCAGATGACGCCGCCGGCACGTAGCGCGCTCACCGCGGCGGCTGGGTCGGGATGCTCCAGGGTGACGATGGGCGTGCGCTCGGCCGCATCGCGCGGGCATCGGATCGTCCATCCTTGCTCCAGCGCGCCGTCGACGAGCCGCTGCGACAGCCGCATATGCCGGTCGCGCACCGTGTCGATCCCCACCTCGTCGAGTAGCGAGAGGCCCGCCCGTGCGGCGTAGATCGCCGCGACCGACGGCGTGCCGTACTCGAAGCGGCGCGCGCCGGCCCCATAGGCGAGATGCTCGACGTCGAACGCGAACG
>Ga0209378_1001256_pt1 | contig 18204 bp, 19 predicted proteins | sample GraSoiAngelo_156_FD_186170 | JGI IMG/M metagenome (GOLD analysis project Ga0209378, IMG submission 186170) | Grasslands soil microbial communities from the Angelo Coastal Reserve, California, USA - 14_1009_13_40cm (SPAdes) (version 2) | ecosystem: Environmental > Terrestrial > Soil > Grasslands ...
CGGGAGCACCCTTGATTATCTCAATCTCATCCTCTCCGATTACGGACCCGGCTTCCTGGTGAGCCTCAAACTTTCTCCGCAGCCTCCCCCGTTCACGCCCTGACTTGTCCCCTTTCGGCAGCATGAATCCTGTGCCCTGAGATATCTTGACACCACTCGTTCTAGTGCTCGCCGAAAACTCGTACACTTCAGAAACCCCCAACGCGTTCAGTTCTCTAGGAACGAAGCCATCCTCGTAGGCGAGCCGTATCAGACTCCGGCCTTCAGGCGTATCATCATGCCAGGACGAGAGAAACGCGGCTTCACCCACCTCCTTCTCAGTATGACTGTTGACGGGGATGAACTCTACTGCTTGTCTGTTGCCGACCGTGATCGTTCCAGTCTTGTCAAGGATGATCACATCCGTATCTCCTGCTCTCTCAACTGCCCTTCCTGACTTGGCTACAATTTTCCTCTGGTAGAGCCGGGATACTCCCGAGAGCCCAATTGATGGCAGCAGAGCCCCGATTGTTGTCGGGAGGAGACAGACATAGAGCGCGATAAGGATCGAAAGGTCCACGGCGAGATCGAGAGTAACCGAGAGGCCTAGAAGTGCAACAACAATTATCGTGAATATGGCCGTAAGACCAATCAGTACAGTGGTCACGGCCACCTCGTTAGGAGTCCGAGGCCTCTTCGAGGACTCTACCAACCTAATCATCTCGCTGATGTAAGTATCCTCAGGGTTCACCGTGACCCGGGCGGTGAGAGTGTCGCTGATCACTCTCGATCCCCCGATGACCTCGTCCCCAGGCGCCTTCCTGACAGGTGTAGATTCTCCCGTTAGGAGGGACTCGTCGACCATTCCAATTCCCTCCAGCACCCCCGCGTCAATAGGGACGACATCGTTCTTCTCAAGCAGAATCAGGTCTCCTTTACGAAGTGCAGTTGATGGAGTTGTAACGATCCTCCTAACATCACCCTCAGTCACTATCTTCTTGCTCTGGACCTCCGATTCCAGACTTCGCAGACTAGTCGCAGTGTTCTTCGCCTGGGTCTCAGCCAACGCATCAGCCAGAGTGCTGAACCAGACCGTGGTCAGAAGTATCAGGGCAACTTCGACATAGTAGATTCTCATGCTCGAATTTGCAACTGGATAGAACGCTGGAGGATAGATCGCCATCGCCATGACCACGAAGAATGTCAGTTCTACAATGAACATGACAGGATTCGAGAGCAGGGATAATGGATTCAGTCTGACCAACGAATCGAGAAGCGTCCTGGTCGATGTGAGATTGCTTCGGAAATGCGGTGAAGTTGGCCGAGTTGGCTTCGAAGACATTTTGTTCAGAATCCGTTCACGCGTTTCTGGAAGAATTGCAAAATCGGTCCAAGCGCCAGGAAGGGAAAGAAGGTGAGAACAACGAGCAAGAGTATGCTTCCAACGAGGACGATAGTGAAGGTGATACTGTCTGTCCTAAGACCAATCTCCGTGGATCTCTTACGATTGATCATCGACCCGGCTAGGGCAAGTAGAAGCCCGATGGGGGCGAACCGGCCGATAAACATGACGAGCCCGGTGGAGACGTTGAAGAATGGAGTGTTTCCTGCGGCACCCAGAAAGTCGGAGCCGTTGTTGGCTGCGGCTGATGTGAATTCGTAGAAGATCTGGCTAAAACCGCTTGAGCTCGTCGAGACATGTATGGCAGATGCCGCGCCAGTTGCATACGCCAGGACAGTCGGGACGAGAATGATAACAGGATGAACTAGGAACGTTATCATCACAAGCTTAACGTCGCGGGCGTTGATCTTCATCCCGAGATACTCAGGCGTCCGGCCAGACATCAGACCGACGATGAAAACGGTAATTACGACATACATCACCATGTACATCAGACCAACTCCCTTGCCGCCGGGCGTGGATTGGATCAGCATACCCATGAAGGCGGAGAGGATGACGAGTGGATTCATTCCGGCCAAGTTTGCATTTACCGAGCCTGTGGTGACAGCTGTCGTCACAACGGTCCAGAATGTGGAGAAGAAGCCTCCGAAACGAACCTCTATGCCTCGACCCAGACCATAGCTGGGGATGAAGGCTAGCAACAAGTCAAGAGCGAAGAGAGAGTATGCGCCAATGATAATCGGACGAGCCTCGCGTCTTTTTCCCAACAGCTGTCCGAACACGAAGCAGAGACTTGTCGGGATGAGTAGCATTAGGAGAATCTGGAAAATGTCGGAGGCCGGACTTGGATTCTGAAATGGGTAGGCGGAGTTTGATCCGTAATATCCTCCACCGTTCGTGCCGATCTGCATGATGCTGACAAGTGATGCGACGGGGCCCACCAGAATTGTCTGGGTCGCTCCCTCCACCGTCGTGACGGTTTGATAGCCTCCAATCGTCTGGGGAATCCCTAGTCCCACAAAGATGAGGGCTGCGACAAAACAGAGCGGAAGGAAGAGTCGGGTCAGAGACCGGACAAAGTCAGTGTAGAAGTTTCCCAAATTCTGACTGTGAGAAACGAAGCCTCGCACCATTGCTACTGCGACGCAGAGGCCAGTGGCTGCACTGGTGAACTGTAGGAACTGGACCGCGGTCATCTGGCTGAGATAGGAGAGTCCGGGCATAGGTGACAGAGAAGGACAGTTCGGCAGGTTGCTGCAGACTCCTTCTCCATTGTAATGTTGAAGGTTTGTGTTGGTCGCGAAGCTGATGACCTGCATGAAGGCTAGGTCGAGGTTGAGACCCGGAAATCCTTGAGGGTTCAGTGGCAGAATGTTTTGGAAGACGAAGATGATGAAGGCGAGGCTCATCTGGAAAATATTCACGATCAACGCGGAGAGGAAGTACTCCCTCCATCCCATGCCGCGATTCGGATCTACGCCAAGGAGCCGGTAGATCCGATTCTCGATGGGGGCTACGATTCTATCGATTCGATTGGGAGCACTTGTGAAGATGCTAGTGATGTAGGGTGCGAGCAGCCGTCCAAGTATTACGGCCGTAGCAAGAATCAGTAGAAGAGTGAGTAGGTCGTTGGGCTGTATCACGGCTTGCAGGCTCCCATTGGCAGAGCAGCGGCTTCATGACTGGCTCTGTACTAGTCTTTGTGGCTAACTGCCACTGACGCGTGAGGGGTCGGATTCAGAAACTCGCTAGAAATCCTAGCTCCCTTGTGAGTCTTCAGCACGATGGAGCTGACGGTGCTCTTGACACCCTTGATCTTCATGATCTTATTCTTCAAAACATCTCGGAACTCTTCAATATCATCAGCCAAGACCAGGGTCACGATGTCGAACTCGCCAGTAACCTCGTAGAGCTCCTCAATATTGTCCAGTTTGGCTAGTGCCTGGACTACTTCGTCCATGTGGGCTGACTCGACGAAAATGTCCACGAATGCGAGTAGAGGAGCCATGGTGGTTCATCGTTTCAGAGTTCTCCGCTTGCCGCTAATCCCGCGATTTATAGATTCCCTACCCAGAGTGGCGTCTCGCAGAATGGAATCGCGGGTCCACATGACAATTCGCTTTCCTAAAGACGGCTTGTCATGGGCATCATTCAGATAAACCACACCAACGTCAATTCGTTCGGAAAGGAGCGTTTGTTCGCACGGAAATCCACAATACGATACTGGATGTCATCGGAAATACTCCTCTAGTTCGACTGACCAAAGTCGCTGCAGGCGTTAGACCCACAATTCTTGCGAAACTGGAGAATCTGAACCCTGGCGGTAGCGTAAAGGATCGAATCGGTATAGTCATGATAGAAGAGGCCGAGAAGAAGGGGCTCCTCAAGCCTGGCGGGACAATCATAGAGCCAACATCCGGAAACACAGGTACCGGGCTCGCGATGGCCGCATGTGTCAAAGGCTACAAGATGATCTTCACGATGCCCGACAAGATGAGCGAGGAGAAACGAAGCCTCCTCCAAGCCTACGGGGCCCGCGTAGTGGTGACTCCCACTAACATCTCGCCAAGTTCGCCTGAACATTACATCAAAGTAGCCGAGCGACTTGCCAAAGAAACGCCGAACTCCTTCATGCCCAACCAGTACGTGAATACAGCAAACCCTACGGCTCACTACCAGACGACCGGGCCAGAGATATGGCGTCAAACTAGCGGAAACCTAGACGTTTTCGTCTGCGGGATGGGGACAGGTGGAACCATCAGCGGGACCGGACGATTCCTGAAAGAGAAAAAGAAAACAGTCAGAGTCGTCGGTGTTGATCCTGAGGGGTCAATATTCTACTCGCGCTATCACGGAACAAAGGAAGAACCCCACCAGTATCGAGTGGAAGGGATTGGAGAGGACTTTATGCCCAAGACCATGGATATGAAAGTAGTAGACGATGTCCTCACAGTCTCAGACCATGACGCGTTCAAGCTCACCCGACGACTCGCCAGGGAGGAAGGAATACTGGTAGGCGGTTCGGGGGGTGCAGCAGTCTTCGCGGCGTTGAAGGTCGCAGAATCTATGAGTAAAGAGCAGACGGTTGTCACCCTCCTTCCCGATAGCGGGCGGAACTATCTCAGCAAAATCTTCTCTGACCAGTGGATGAAAGAACAAGGCTTCCTCTAGTGGAAGGTCGAGCGCTTGAGAGATAGAGACGTGATGAACCTCCTGGACCAACTCGAACTATACACACTAGATGACGCCCGGAAGGAGACCTCTCAGAAAGACTACTGGCTTTTTGTCTACAAGAGCATGAAGAGCGGACTCCTACTGACGAAGAACATGGAGAAACACCTGCGGTACAAACTGAAGGGGCTAGGCGTTCAAGTCTAAAGAAAAGAGCCTAACCCGAACATGGGATCTCGGCGAGGATAAGGAGATAACCAAGGATTCGATAAGGTTGCGACTATGACAGTTGTAACGGTGGAGAAAGACATGAGACCCTGCGAGGCATTATGCCCCAAGCACGGGGTCCAGTGCAAGCTCAAAATGTTTGAACAGGACGCCTTCCCGATGCATGCTCACATGATTGATCAGAAGATGTGCACCTGGAAAAAATAGCCCTATCCTTATACGCCTCGGGCCAAGGAACCTCTCAGTCTTAGGAAGAGAACTGCTCCCACAACGACAACGGCGATTATTCCTGCGATAATTACGTAGAAGGTGGCGGGCGCCAGTCCCAGAATCGTGGAGGGTGCGGGTGCTGCCGGCGATAGGGTAGCGACGTGCACATTGATGGTTGCGGTATGCGTACTGGTTCCGCCTGTGGCCTTGATAGTGATCGTGTACTCGCCGGGTCTGCCGCTGTTGCATGTCAGAGTGCTTATGCCCGAGGATTGGATGCTGGTGGGGCTGAGGCTGCATGAAATGCCCGCCGGGGCTGCGACGGCAAGTGTGACGGCACCCGTGAATCCACTGGTGGGAGTAACGATTATTCTGGTCATGCCCGGATTGCCCGCTTCGATATTGATGGAGCCGGAGCCGGCAGAGATTTCGAAGTCGGGCGGGCCGGCTAGTGTAACAGCAACTAGTATCGTGATCGTGTGCGAAAGGGATTTGCTCACACCGGTAATCGTGACGGTGTAGTCTCCTGGCGCGGAAGCGCTGAAGCTGGCCGTTGCTGTTCCCCACCCAAGAACCAGGCGTTGGGGAATTAGGGATACCGATAGCCCAGTGTTCGGATAGACGGTGGATGTAAGGTTCACTCCGGTGTCAAATCCTCCTTGAGGATTCACGGTTACGTTTGAGGTGGTCGTGGTCGCTGAGATCATGTTTACTCGACTAACCGCGGCGATTGTGAAGTCTGGGAAGGTGAAGGCTTCAAATGTGAATATTGCGGTGGCGTTATGTCTGATTTCTCCTGAAGTTCCGATGATTGCTACCCGATAGGTTCCCGCAAGTCTAGAACTGCAGGAGATTGTCGCTGTACCGGAACCGTCTGGGATTGTAGCCGGGACTATCGCCGTGCAAAAGAGACCTGCTGGCAGCGGGAGGTCTGAAAGAGCGACGGTCCCATTGAAATCGTTTATGGGACTTACGAATATGATTGATGTAGCAGGAGTCCCGTCGGCCGGAACGGTATTCGGAAGAGTCGCTCCAACTCTAAAATCTCGAACAGGAATTGAATCGAATATCCAAGGTGGCTTTGCATGCGATTCTGTGCTTTGTGGGGTTAGTATTGGGTAGAATGCCAAGCTGAGCACGAATACTATCAAGAGAATTTTGTTGCGGGACGGGGAGGTGTTTAGAGAGGCCTTGGACCCGTGCAGCAATTTGCGACCAGTGCGTGTTAGCAATGCGGTTGCAGGGTTTTCTCGCATAGAATGTAGGCTTTGCTAACAATTGCTCACTGTGATGTAGGGCTCGCCTTGGGCTGGTTGTTCCTGACGTTCACTGTTGCCGATACGTCTCTTGTCTCAGTGTTCTCGACTACTAGAAACCATTTTCCGTTCTGAGGAGCTTTGAACTCTAGCGTTGCCTTCTCAGTATCCTCCTCACCAGTCTCGCTCCAAAACTCCTCCCCAAGATCCAGACTCGTCAAGTTGTCGTCGTCGAGAAGGTAGAAGTTGACTCTGCCGTTGGCGGTCAAGTCACATGTTATTGACCTGCCCTGATCTAACTGCACGTCGAAGTTGACGTAGTCGCCTTTCTCTATTGTTGTCGGTTTGCCGAGCTCTGGTTCTGACGGCACAGGTTTAGGCTGGTTGGGAATCGCGGGGGTCGTTTTTGGCGGAATCGGTCTGAGTATCGTCTGGTTTGGAGCGTTGGGTTTTATTGGGATGGACTTGGCAGGACTGACGACTTCAGGGATGGTCTTAGGTGGCATGATCTTCGGGATCATTGCCTTCTGAAAGTCTGACTTTAGTTGTGACGGGGATTTTGATGTTTCATGTTTTGGAAGAGGTTTCAACTCGGGTCTTGCCGGCACTTGATTGGGTCTTGCGGTCTGTTTATCTTGCGTTCTTTCACGAGAATATTTTGACTCTGCTGGTCCCAGATGGTTTGCGGGCTTCTTTGTCTGTGAGCGGTCCGTTCCGCTTACAGGATTGCCGAGAGGTAATAGTGTAGTGATTGAGAGAGTGGCGAGTATTAGCAGTCCTGCAATGGTCCAGGAGAGGGCTTGGAGTAGAGCGACTATCGTAAGGAGTATGCTGGCAAGGTTTCCGAGTAGCATTACTGGCTTAGAGGCCAACTTGAGCTTGTCCGCCTTAGGATCGAATTTCCCCGTAGCCGGCTCAAAACATGACTGTAACGGTCGGGAGCCGGCGGCGGTGGGCGGGCGTCGTCTACCTGATTTGGTTCTTCGTGTAGTAGATTAGGGCTCGATTCTTGCTTTGATCCAATTGCATTAGGAACCAAGCATCAGTGTTGGCGCGTCCCGCCCACGAAATCAATCGAATGCTTCGAGGCTTCGTCCTCCTACCCTTTCTTGCAACCCTTACGGCGCCAATTGCACCGATAAGACCCGAGAACGCTTCTTGGATTCCGCGAGTTATTCTCGCCCAATCTTCACGTGCTTCCATTTCCCTTTCACCGAGAGACAATGTTCCATTGGATCGGATTATCTTTGAGCAAGCGAGCGCCGGCATCAGTTTGAGGGGCACAGTACGGTACTATCTAGCTGGCGTACGCCGGTACACGCCTTATATCACCGTCGCGAGAAGTTCCATCTGTGTAAGATATGTTCGAGCTATTCTTGCGCGTGCAGCCTGACGAGAGGAACGAAGATCCTCACAATCGTCTAAGCAAGAAATTCCCCGGAGCCAGGATTGCGCTGTGGTGCAATGATCATACTGACATTCTAGAAATTGAGTCTGATGGCCTGGACTCTTTTCAGGAGATGCAGAAGGAGCTCGTCTACTATTCCAAGGAGTACCAGAGTAAGATCATTGCGAAGACTCTGTGCCAGGACAAGTTTCAGATGGTGGTGCGCACCTGCATCTGCGGAGTTGGACAGGGAACTTCTGTAGGTTCAATTGTCCGGGCGAACAATTTCCTCCAGATGCCTCCCCCAGTATTCTTCGGAGGATGGGAGTATCACCGCCTGGTCGGCTTCGAAGACAACGACGTCAGGGGTCTATTGAAGGGCCTGGACAAAGTGGGGAAGACGGAGGTGTTGCACAAGGGATCTGCTGAAGGCATGACCGACGACGCTTTCCTATTGTCGCTGAGCAGTCTGTTCGGGAATTTGACTGAGAAGCAGATGAAGGCGTTGCTTGCTGCGATCGAGGGTGGGTACTACGAGATTCCGAAACGGACGACTGCGGATGAGCTGGCTGGCAAGCTGGGAACGCCGCGCAGCACGCTTGAGGAGCATATTCGTAAGGCGGAGAGCAAGATTGTCTTGGCGATGGCGCCGTACATGATGATGTATGCCCGAGTGCCAGAATCACCCTTTACCAGCAAGACCCGGGCTGCGACGGACCCTGTTGGGACCAGATTCCTGAAGCAGCTCGCTGTCCAGACGGCGGCGAAGACAAGAAACAACTGAACCGGAGATAGCCACTAGTCGCCAATTGTCGCCATTGAACCACTGAGGAAGAGAGGGACTGGCTGTTAGCCTAGAACTGGAAATAGGATCAACCGGATCGGTGACGCGGGGATCGGTCAATTTCAAAAATATTCTAGATTACTACCTCGGGAGATTTTACTGGAAGATTTTAGACTGGACGGCTGGATTAGCATCAGCGATCTAAAGAGGATCGACAGGAAAATGGAGAGGTTTTGGGTTCTAAGCGGATTCCAGAGCGTTTTGCAGGGAATTATCAGGATTGGCCTGGGGTCTTCTACTGCTGGGCGACATTGGCGGTAGTGGAATGTCCGCTGGTATCGTGGTCTTTATGGATCAAGTCGTAGTGGTTGCGGCACAGGTTCTTGCCACAATTAGTGCAGAACTCGGTGGCTGGCTCGCTGCATCGTTTCTCATGTTCCTCCAGTTCATCGGGGCTGCCGAATCCGCCGATGTCGCCAACTTCTACCTCCTGACACGTCTTCAGCGCAGGATTCAGAGTGACGTTCGGGCTAGGAATCGATTCGACGATGGCCGAATGAGCAGTCTTTGTCCCGGTGCGAGGATGAGCCTTGCTCTTTGCATGCGCTCTGGATCTTGTATGGGCTTTTGATTTTGAACGGGTCTTAGCTTTCTTCTTCGACTTCATTAGAACCGAGTGTTAGGAGGCTCATGGTTGGTCAAATTCCACACCTAACCCATGCCTTGAAAATCTGGTAACAGTCCTACCGACGCGCCTCGTAAAACAAATGGAAAATGGTTGAGTTTTTGCTAGTTCAAAAATGGAGGCAACCTAGGCTGCGATCTGCTCTGCCTTCAGCCTAGGTACTTCGAAGAATGGCGCTAGCGTAGCCTTCACGGCACGCTGTGCCTCAGGGCTGAGCTGTTCGAAGCCCTTTCCACAGCTCGGACATGCCTCGAAGCTCTCTCTGTTAGATTTCTTGACGAACCATTCTCCACAATGCCAGCATTTCACGACTGGTGTAACACACATTTCTACTGTCTCACCTCCCTCGGCGACCGCTCTGTTAGGTCGAGTCTGCCTCCCAGTCCCGATTTAAGGGCAACGATTCCCGTTGCTCCACCTATCGTTGCGAGAGTTCTCTCGGCATACATCAATGGTGTGACGCCTATCCAGAACGCCCCAGTTAGGCCTAGAATGCTGATGCTGAGGATGTTCAGGGTGACCTGTTCGGCCATGGCTGTGTAGAAAGAGAGTAGTCCTATGCGAGGATTGTCCCGGATTCTGAAGATTACGGGGAGGGAGATTATTACCAGAAAGTAGGGGGCGAGCCAGAGAAGCGTTCCGCCGTTGGACAGTGCGACGTAGTATACTGCGCCTGCTAGGATATAGGCCCAAGGGACGATGGGTCCGAGGCGGTAATGGAAAGCAATGCTTCCGGCTGCAACAGCGATCAAGGGGATGAGGAGTCCGACGGGTCCAAAGGTGAAGGTGAAACTGGATTGCCCCAGCGCCGCTACGAGACTGCCTACAAAGACCGCTGCTAGTGCAAGAGGTGGTCTCAATAGTGCGGCGATTATTGGGAGCATGACGATTTCGAGAGTGATGAATCCCGGTCCGCCTATGAACTTGCTCAGCGGGAGATAAGTTGTGATGGCGTAGATAGCCGCTAGGCCGGCAGTAAGCGTGAGTTCTGCTGTTTTAGGAACCCATGGTCTTCTATTTTCTGGTCTGATCAATCTGCCTCCCTACTCCGGGGTTTTTCTTGCGAGGCGCAACGGGTGGGAGGCCCCACTCACGCGCCTGAAACTCGGCCCGCGAAGCATTTCGATTTAAGACTTGTGAGGATCGGGAAGCTGTTCACGATCAGCATCTAGGGAGTCGGTTGTTACTGGGCTCGAAGAGTGCGGGTTAGAAATAGACTATGACCGGCCGCGGATTTTTCCTTGATGAGTCGACATGAAATCCAAGACGAAGCCCAAGAGCAACACGCACACCAATCCCGAGCATCACACGGGCGCACATCATGTGAATCCCCACCCTACTAAAACCACTCATCCAAGTCCGACGCACCACCCGACCAACTTCGGTGATCCGAACCTCCAACATAGCACAGATGAGAGTCTGAAGGCGAAGACTTGTCAAGAAATCGAGACCGGTGGTTTCGGCTCGTTCGACGAGACAATGGCGACAAGCAACCGTTGCACTGAACGGGCGACGGAATTCTGCAACAGCTGCGGCAAGAGCTTGTGTGGCGTCCACTACGATGCGCTTCACCGGGGCCACGAGAGCTTCAGCGGCCAGAGCACTGGTCACGGACTGATTCACCACTAGACTATCGCCTGATCAAGAATTACACTCTCCTCTTTTTCTTTCTCTGTCTTATTGGAAAGTCAGTGTCAACAATGACGATACTAGCTTCTTGGACGAGGATGGGTTTCGTGATGCGTCGAGCTGGTCGTTAAGTATCGCTACATGTCTTGCTCATTGGTCCTCCAGAAAGGGTCGACTAGCATGGTCGAGATATCCATCGAGAACCTTACGAAACATTATGGAACCCTCGTGGCTCTCGACAACGTCTCACTCAAGATAGCTTCAGGTGAAGTCTTCGGCCTGCTTGGACCCAACGGAGCGGGCAAGAGCACTCTTCTGAAGACTCTCGTCGGAATTCTCAGACCCACGAGCGGGACGATCCGAATCGGAGCGATCGACATTGTCGTGGACCCTGAGAAGGCGAAGAAGATGATTGGATACTTGCCGGAGAACCCGAGTCTTTACACCGGCCTTACCACGCAAGAGTTTCTACAGTTTGTTGGGAAGATCCGAGGAGTCGCGGATGATCTTCTCGACCGAGAGGTTTCCGATTCGCTCAGGAGCTTCGGCTTGGAAGAAAAACGGAACAGTCTGGTCGGAACCTTGTCGAAAGGGATGAAGCAGAAGGTGGCGTTGATTGCTACGAGTCTGCACAGTCCCCAACTTCTGGTATTGGATGAGCCTTTGACAGCCTTAGATCCGAAGACTCGCGTCTCGGTCAAGGACTGGATTGGCGGACAGACGGCGAGAGGCGTCACTACGATACTGTCAACGCATGATCTCGACGTGGCTCAGACGCACGCCGGAAGGATCGCGATCATCGACCATGGGAAGATCGTGGCGGTGGGCGACATTGAGACTCTTCGGCAGATGGCGAATACTGCGAGCGACGCGAGACTGGAAGACGTGTTCCTGCGGTTGACTGAGGAGAAGGGCGAGGACCCGGCTCGACGATGAGCGTTGCCAGTCCACTCGGAACTGTTGGAATCCTGGTCCGATACTGGGTGAAAGGGCGATTCACAAAGGTTACAATTCTGGGCCTAATTATCGGCGAAGGTTTCTCTGTAGTCTTCATCCTCTTCGGCAGTTCTACCTACCTCTCGTTCTCTAACAGAGTTGGCTTGACAACCGGACTCTCGGAGGTCGCCGGCAGTCTCGTCCTCGCACTGTATCTCGTCGGGCTGATACAGAGCGGCTTCAACGGAGGCGGGCTGCCTGTCAGTTCGAGTGATGTCGACTACGTTTTTACCTCTCCAGTGCCACCGAGGGAGGTCTTCGCAGCTAAGGTCCTGCTGAACTCGCTCACGACTGTGCTGTTCGGGTTTCCCCCAATTATCGTCCTCTACTTGCGATTCTCAGCATACTATCATACTCCGATGACTACTGCCATTCTGGCCGGGCTCGTAACTCTCGTCTTCCTCGTAATCGGACTGTTGCTCGCAGCGGACATCACGCTCTCGCTAGGACGCGGGATCGGGGAGCGAAAGAAACTCTGGAGAAATCTGTTCATCGTACTTGTCCTGGTTCTTAGTCTCCTTCCGATAACTCTGCTAATTCCCGGAATCCCGGTCGAGATCGCCGATGTTACGAGGATCCTGCCGAACGGGCTCGCTGCGATTGTCAGTGTCGGTCTTGTCAGCGGAACCCCGGGAGGGCTCGACTATATCGTGGATCTTCTGTTGCTGTTTGCTTGGCTCGGAGGGTTTCTAGTTCTCGGGGTACGGATGGCACGTGGGCATTTCTACGAACTTCTCGAAGTCTCAACGCCAGGCGGGGAAAAATTCGATCACCCGAACCAGACCTCTCGGCTGGACCCGCGTGGGAGGTCGATCTGGTCGATAGTGCGGCTGAAAGAGAAGATTCTGATCAGTAGGACGCGCGAAGCCCGGGCGCTCTTCATCAACGCGATGTTCCTCTCCGGCTTTCTGGTCATCTACGCACTGTCCGGATCTTTCCAGTCTTCGCCGACCTCGTTTCTCTTCATCCTCTTCATCATCGGATCGTTCGGGTCCGGGACAGCGTCCCGCTGGATTGAGAAAGAGCGCCTCTGGATCCTGAAATCATCGCCAGTCAGCATGCGCAGGTACGTGAAAGAGGTTTATCGCGCGCGGGTAGCGCCGTTGCTGTTCTATCTAGTACCGGTCACTGTCGCGGTTGGCGTGCCTTTGGTCTTAGGCCAGCTGTCCTCACCGTCGCTGTTGCTGGGCGTAGTGCTGGCGCTTCCAGGAGCATTGGAAATCGCGGGAATCACAATGGCTGGTGGAATGTGGTTTGCGTCAAGATATGGTCAGAGCTCCGCGGATGATATCTTGTCGTCTCAGGCACAAGAGCTAGCTGACATCCGGAGGTTCCTCTTTCAAACAATCATCAATTTGATCATGGTCTCACCGATTATTCTGTTGGTGTTGGTCTCGGAGGCGCTCGCTGCAATAATGGGACCCGCCACGCTTCCGATATTAGCTGTCGCCCTGGTGTTGATCTCGATTGCCTTCACCGGAATGTCGATCAACGTGCTACTGAACAGGGCTGGAGACGCGATTACTCGTAGAGAAGACTTGTAACAGGATCGAGCGGATCTCCATCACGTTACTACGCATACTGTTTAATGCATAAGTCTCTGCCCTAGTGTTCTACATCTGTGAATCTCTCGAGTCGGCTGGATTCGCCAGTCTTGAGGGCTCTTAACAGAAGGCTCTTGACTTCACAATATCTCTCCCGGAAAGCTTCAGGGCCACGCGCTGCCGTGAAGGTCGCGGAAGCATGTTGCGGCATGAATTCTCAGGACATTCTCGAAAGCTACTCATCGTTCTGGGCCCGGGTAGACGGGTTCCGGGACTCGGACCTTACATCCGAGCTCAGACCCAGGGGAGGTCTTGTCAGAACCTGGACTGTCAGAAGCACGATGCACACCATTCCTTCAAAGGATTACTGGGTATACGTGCTCGGTGGCCCAGGCAGACGCTTCCAACCCTGGTTCGACAGGACGGCAAAAAAACGTGGCATTCCCGACCGAGATTTCAGAGTCCGGTTTCTCTACCAGCCATTCCTGGATCACATCAAAGGACGAGCGGCAACGTCAAGCGAAGTCAAGCAGTTCATGATTGAAAGGCTAACACAACATGGTCTGCGAAGCAGAATGAAACTGCAAAGAGGATGGTCAAGCACGCCGACCCACGGGCCATCGTGGACGGGTATGTCGGAGATGTCTTATCTTGGTCTCCTCGTCAATGCTGGAAGGAAAGGTTCTGAGAGCCTCTGGATGGGATCAGCCGACTTCCTTGCCGCGCCACGCACCCCTCTCGACCCGGAAGAGTGCACGGTTGAGTTGGTTCGCAAGTACATCGAACGTTACGGGCCAGTAACTCGCGAAGACATTGTGTACTGGTCGTTCCTTCGAAAGGACCAGGTAGACACAGCCCTAGATGCTTTGGAGAAGGAGCTGACCAAGGAGAATCTCCATTCGAGCAGAGAATATTTTTCGTTTGGTGAAGACTCAGGCGAGCCAGTTGAACCGCCCAGAGTGACTATTCTTCCTGAATTTGACAGCCTGATGATGGGATACAGGGACAAATCCAGATTCCTCACTCACGATAGGATCAAGAACGTCTTTGGGAGCTTCGCCGCAGTCAACCGAACAATTCTTCTCGATGGATTTGTCGCGGCAACCTGGAAGAGGAAGAAAGATCGCGCAGGCATGACGGCGAATGTAAGCCCGCTACGACCCTTGATAGCTAGAGAAAGAAGGTCAATTGAAGAAGAGTTCGCAAATTACGCTGAGTATCAAGCGACCAAGATTTCAGTTGAATTCAAGAGATAGAGAAGCTCAGGCCATCGCTTTGCGTAACAGGACCTCGCCAGGAACGACTAGCATCTCCCTGTACATGTTGAGTGTGTGAAGATTCCCATGTCTCTTGGAGACTTCGCTGAAGCTCGTCGGTGTGAATCCTTCTGACACGAAAAGTGCTTCAGAAGGTTTGTTGTTCTTTTCCACGCTAGCGAACACTTCTTTCATGCGGGAGATTCTGAAGCGCCGAAGGGCGTCCTCTAGAAGCAGTTTCGCGATGCCTCTCTTCCGGTGGGCCTTTGCTACGGCGATGTAGTACACATACCCGGTGCTCCCTTCTAGGGTTTTCAACATGACCAACCCGACTGGCTTGCCCAACGACACGGCGGCTCTGACCACTTCAATGTCTCGAAGGGTCTTTTTCGAATGCAGTAGGTACCATCCTTCGAAACTCTCCTCTAGTATCCATTCCAAGCCAGCCCGTTCCCTCGTCGGAATGTCTATGATCGCGATATCCTCCTTCGCGGTCATACGCGAAAGACTCGCTCGGCGTTGCGCCAAAGTATCTTCTCCCTGTCAACTTCCTCTACGTCCAATCTCCTCACTAGATCTAATGCTTCGGAGTGTTTCGTGACTGGGTAATCGGTTCCGAAGATTATCTTCTCTGCGCCGCCAGCAAAGTAGATAGCTTCGCTGATCTTCTTGGCAAGCCACTCTACATACTTCTCGGCGTATCCCTTACTCCCCGTAATCAATCCGGAAATGTCCGCGTAGACATTCGGGTGTTTGTAGATGAGCTCCGCGACATCCTCAAACCACGGATTGCCAAAGTGGCAGGCGATGATGGTCAGCCCCTCCCTTTTGTTGGCAAGTCCGTCAAGCGTCAGAGGATGCGAGCGGGCAAGGTCCCCCGCGCTGAAGGCTGTGTCGCCCGTGTGGAAGAGCACTGGCAACCCTTCTGACTCGGCATAGTCGTATAGCACGCTGAACACCGGGCTTTCCGCTGATGCCTTCACATAACCCAGCCTGATCTTGAAGGCCTTGACCTCCTTCTTGTTCTCCTTCGCGAGATTGACGGCGGCCTTCACATCCTTCCCAGAGGGCTCTACCGTAATCACGGGCGCGAGCCTCCCATCGCTCCGTGTGCACAGTGTGATGATTTTGTCGTTTGGAAGGGAGGTTGCTCCTTGCAGGGGCGGGCTAAGAAGCAGACCGCGCATGATCCCGTACCTCTCCATGGTGCCAAGCAACTCATCTAGGGTGTATCTCAGCCCGTTCACCTGTGCGAATCGGATGAGGGCATCGTCTTGCCGTTCAGACAGGTGCACGTGGGCGTCGATGATTTTTTGCAACGATTTCCCATTCTACACCTGAATCTGAATAAGGATTGTTGCGTCGGATCCCGGGGGGACACCGAACGAATCACGATTGATCGACATTAATCGATACGGTTTTAGTCCGGTTGGGGATAATCGTGGGTTTGGAATGTCCGCTGAGTTTCCTGCAGAGTATTCCACGAAGGAATTGTCGAAGCGGACTTGGTCTGATTTTGAAAAGCTCTTCCTGAAGCAAGGAGTGGTAGGGGATGGTTGGTGGTGTTGGTGCATGCATCATCACGTGTCATCCTACTCTTTGCCTGAGAACCAGCAGCCGCGGACCCGGGCCGAGAGAGCGGTGAGAAACCATCGGCAGAAAGCAGAGCTCGTGGAGAAAGGGTGTGCCCACGGGATCCTTGTTTATGCAAAGGGAGAACCAGTAGGATGGTGCCAATATGGGCCTAGGGAGGAGCTTCCTCGTGTCGACAATACTCAGAACTATCGAAGACTTGCCCTCGAAGGTGGTACAGAAAGATTGTGGAGAATTACTTGCCTTGTCGTTGACAAACAGCATCGGCGACGCGGTGTAGCTAGCGTCGCGTTGAAAGCGGCGCTGGAAGCGATAAGGAAGAAGGGCGGGGGGCTCGTCGAAGCCTATCCAGTGAGTAAGACTGATCAAGGATCAAACTACATGTACTGTGGAACAGTCAAGATGTTCGAAAAGGTTGGATTCAAGACGATCGCACCCTTTTCGACCGGCCGAACAGCCACTGCTGTAATGAGAAGGCCGATCTGAATGCTCTCACTAATCTGCCGGCGTAGCACGCCTCAATACTTATCTCATCTACTGGATCTCACAATCTTATCATGCAGTCGATGACCAGCAAGGTCGAGATTCGCGATGTAGCAAATGGCTTATGGATCTGGCGTGCGGAACATCATCACTGGAAGCCTGGCGATGACTGGCAGCCGATCGTGACATCAACCTATGTCGAATCGGGAGGCGAGAGGCTGGTGATTGACCCGCTCGTCCCCAAAGCGTCCGCCGAAGAATTGTGGAAGAGACTGGATAGTCGGCCACCCACCATAGCCGCGGTAACAATGCCTGACCACGTGCGGGACGTCGATGATTTCGTCAGTCGCTATCGGGTCCGCGCTTTCGGTCCGAGACTCTTCTGGCCCGACGACGTTCCGAAGAGCAAGCTGGAGATACTCGAATCAGACGGAGTGCTTCCTGGAGGCGTTGTCGCCCTCTACGATGGAAGAGGGCGGCTAGAGACACCTCTCTGGCTGCCCGAGCAGCGAGTCATAGTTTTTGGAGACGCATTGACAGAAAGGGCCGGAGTACTCCGGATCTGGTCTTCACCATGGCATGAGAAACGAGCGATGCCGGCGATGCGAGACTTGCTACAGCTTCCGTTTGAGCAAGTTATCATTTCACATAGCGACCGCGAACCGGTGCATGATCGTGCCGCATATGAGCGTGCCTTGAAACTCCCACCCTGGACGGGCTAGCGCTCCCAAACACTAACCTGCTGACCGGCCCGATCGTTAAGGATCCGACTACTTGGGGTTGCCCGCCTTGAGCCAGTCGACATGGTGTGGAATCGCCGACTGAGTGTCGAACTTCGGCGAGAAGCGGTGTCCGCCTGTAACCGCCTAGTCGCCGGGTGGTGTGTCCGAGTCGGACTAGGCTGGTTTGTCGGTGCCATGATCTCCAGTGATTACTATTTTTCCTCGGGTGCGTCCTTCTTCGAAATAGCGAATAGCCTCGGCTGTCTCTGTCAAGGGGTAGCGTCTATCGATCACGGGAATTATGTCTCCTTGTTCGATGAGGTCCTTCAGGACGACGAGGTCGTCATGGTTTGAATTTGCGATGAAGAACGTGAACTTCTTGTCGCCGCGTGACGCGAATCGGCTTCTGATTATGAAATAGAGTAGACGCCTCACGATCTTGTCTTTGAAGCCGACGAGGACAAAGGTGCCATTCGGATTCATTATGCGCTTGTAGTCAGAGATGGAATGAGCAGCGCCAATCTCTACTATCAGGTCATAAGATTCTCCCTTCTTGGTGTAATCCTCCTGCGTGTAATCGATCACATGATCCGCGCCTAGCTTGCGAACCATGTCCAGATTCGCCGAGTTGGTCACAGCAGTGACTTTTGCCCCGAATGCCTTCGCGATCTGAACAGCGAAGGTTCCTACTCCACCGCCTGCACCGTTGATCAACACCTTCTGACCGGGTTTGATGTGTCCATGGTCGCGGAGAGCTTGTAGAGCCGTAAATCCGGCGATCGGTACCGCTGCACACTGTTCGAACGAAGTATTGCTCGGTTTCAAGGCTATTCTGCTCTCACGTGCAAGACCGTACTCTGCGTAAGCGGCGTTGGCTAC
>Ga0209378_1001257_pt1 | contig 18201 bp, 22 predicted proteins | sample GraSoiAngelo_156_FD_186170 | JGI IMG/M metagenome (GOLD analysis project Ga0209378, IMG submission 186170) | Grasslands soil microbial communities from the Angelo Coastal Reserve, California, USA - 14_1009_13_40cm (SPAdes) (version 2) | ecosystem: Environmental > Terrestrial > Soil > Grasslands ...
AGGGTCCCAAGGCTATGTCGCTTCTGCGAGAGGCCGCACTGGAAACCCGGTCGCTCTATCCCGAGCTCACCGCGCCCGGCGCTCCAATGCCGACCAACCCACCGCTGCAAGAGAGGGCGGCATACTTCGTTGCTTTCCTCGCCGGCACGCCTGTCGGCTGCGGTGCCTTGCGGCCGCTCAACGGAGCAACCGCTGAAGTGCGCCGCATGTACGTGCTGCAGGCCCACCGTCGCTCCGGCGTTGCGCGCGCTCTACTGGCGCATCTACAACGAGCCGCCTCGGACCTTCACTACGCTGTCCTGCGGATCGAAACCGGCAACCGCCAGTTATCTGCCATGGAGCTGTACGAGTCGTTTGGCTTTCAACGCATTGCGCCATTCGGCGAGCATGCGAACGACCCGACGAGTGTTTGCTATGAGAAGCGTCTCACGCCACTCAACTAGCCCTAACCCTTCCGTTAACTGCGACAGAACGAGACATGGCGCATTTTCCGAAACTGCTGCGTGAGCTTCCGCCATTTGACGGGCCTTTCGACGCGTTCAAATTGGAGGCGAAGAACTGCGATGTCTTGTTTGCCTCCTACCCCAAGGGCACTGTCATACCGCCGCACAGTCACGATACCGAGAATGTCGGCGTCATTACCCAGGGCGAACTCATCCTGACCCTTGATGGCCGAGAGACCCGCTACCGCGCCGGCGAGTGGTATCACGTCCGTGCGAAAGCAACGCATGCAGCGCGTTTCGACGTGGAAACGTCAGAGATAGAGTTCTGGTTTCATGTGCCTCCTCGCAGCGCTGAACGAAGCGCGGCGTTCGCCAACGAATAGAAACCGAGGAATACGATGAAAAATGCATCTGTTCGAGTTGTATTCGGCTCCATCGCTCTGGCGCTCGGCGGCATGCCGGCAGGAGCGAGCGCAGCTGAGATCAAGGGGCTCGCAACGATCGCCCTGCAAAGCGTGATGGAAGACCTGGCGCCGCGATTCGAGAAAGCGAGCGGCCACAAGGTGAGTATCACATTCGGCCTCGGCGTCGCCATGGTGAAACGCGTGCAGGAGGGCGAGGCTGCGGACTTGCTGCTGGCGCCTCGCACCGGTATCGACGCCTTGATCAAAGCCGGCAAGGTTGCGCCGGGCTCGGATATTAGCCTTGCACGCTCGAGCGTCGGCATAGCGGTGCGCAAAGGGGCGCCGAAGCCGGATATTTCCACACCCGACGCGTTGAAGCGCGCGCTCATCGCCGCCAAATCCGTCAGCTACTCCAACCCGGCTTTCGGTGGGGCAAGCGGCGTTCACTTCGCCAAGGTGCTCGAGCGCCTGGGCATCGCCGAAGAAATGAAGGCCAAAACCAAATTTCCCCCGGAAGGCGGGTTTACGGCGCGCCTGCTCGCCGCCGGAGAAACCGAGATGGCCGTGCAGCAGATCGGGGAGCTGATGTCGGTCGCGGGTGTCGAACTGCTCGGCCCGCTGCCCGGCGACCTGCAAAGCGTTACGACCTTCGCGGCCGCGATCCCGTCGGCAGCCCATCAAGCGGATGCCGCGAGAGCGCTGATCAAGTACCTGCAATCGCCTGAAGCCGTGGCAGTCATGAAGGTCAAGGGGTTGGACCCGATATGACGACAGTCGCGAATATCGTTGTTGCCGTGGTCGCTCTTCTGCATGTTTATTTTCTCGTTCTGGAGATGTTCCTCTGGGACAAACCTCGCGGCCTGCGAACTTTCGGCCTTACTCCCGAGTTTGCTGCGGCATCCAAAGCCCTGGCCGCGAATCAGGGCCTGTACAACGGCTTTCTCGCGGCAGGACTGGTATGGGGTCTTGCCCTCGGCGCCAGCGGAGATCCAATCAAGATTTTCTTTCTCGCCTGCATTACTCTCGCCGGCATATTCGGTGCTCTCACGGCCAATCGGAAGATCCTTTGGGTACAGGCAGTTCCCGGCGCCATTGCCCTGGCCCTGGTGTTATTTTCATGAGGGCGCAAAGCCGACGCGCATTCATCGCCAGTGCCGCTGCATTCGCCGCTGCGGCATGGCTGCCGCGTCGCGCCGCGGCGCAAGGCGCGAAGACAAAACTCATCCTCCTTGGCACCGGCGGCGGGCCGCGGCCGCGGAAGGCCAGCTCGGCGCCGGCGCAGGTCATCGTCTCGAACGACGTGGCGTACGTGATCGATTGCGGCAACGGCGTCGCCCGCCAGCTCGTTTTCGCCGGCGTGCCGCTGACCCGGCTGCGGCACGTCTTCATCACCCACCACCATTCGGACCACAACGCCGATTACGGCAATTTGCTCTTGTTGGCGTGGACCGCCGGGCTGCGAACGCGGGTCGACACGTGGGGGCCTCCGCCTCTCGAGAAAATGACCAGGCTGTTCTTCGAGATGAACGCGTATGACATCAACACGCGCATCGCCGACGAGGGCCGGGTGCCGCTCGCTCCGCTGGTCCAGGTCCACGAATTCACTCAGGGCGGCGCCGTCATGCAGGACGAAAACGTGAAGGTGACGGCGGCGCTGGTCCACCATCCGCCCGTCGTGCCATCGTTCGGCTACCGGTTCGACGCGGCCGACCGCTCGATTGTCATCTCCGGCGATACCGTGCCGTCCGACAATCTCATCAAGCTTGCGCAGGGCGCAGACGTTCTCGTCCACGACGCTCTCTATGTGCCGGGCGTCGATCGCCTGGTCGCTCGCGTCCCCAATGCGGCCTCCCTCAAGCAGAGCATCCTGTCGCACCACACCACGGCAGAGGACGCCGGGCGGGTTGCGCAAGCGGCCGGCGTCAAGCTCCTGGTGCTGTCTCATCTCGTCCCCGCCGACGATCCTGCAATCACCGACCAGATGTGGATCGATGCCGCCCGCGTGCACTTCCGAGGCTCTGTCATCGTCGGCAGGGATTTATTGGAGATCTGATGGAGAATGACGTTTCGGACGACGGCCCTTATGAATCAGACACCGAAGATCGCCTGCCTGCCCAACGGGCCGTATTACCTTCTCAACGACATGACCGCGGCGCCGGTGCCGAACCTGCGCCGCGCCAACGGCGAGCCGTGCGCCACGGTGCGGGGCGTGGCGCTGTGCCGCTGCGGCGGCTCAAGGAACAAGCCGTTCTGCGACGGGACGCACAGCTTGATCGGGTTCAAGGACCAAAGGAGCGGGAACGCGACTCCGAATCGCCGCGAGAGCTACGCCGGCAAGCGCATCACCATCCACGACAACCGCGGCATCTGCTCCCACGCCGGCTTCTGCACCGACCGCCTGAAATCGGTCTTCCGGATGCGCGCGGAGCCCTGGATCGACGCCGATGGCGCGAGCGCCGAGGAGATCATCGAGACGATCAAGAAATGCCCCTCGGGTGCGCTGAGCTACTCGGTAGAGAACGTCGAGCACCGCGACCAGGAACGCGAGCCGGCGGTCACGGTGACCAACGACGGGCCCTACGCGATCACCGGCGGGATCGAGCTGCTCGGCGTGACCTTCGGCGAGGGCGCATCGAAAGAGCACTACACGTTGTGCCGCTGCGGCGCTTCGAGGAACAAGCCGTTCTGCGACGGTTCGCATTGGCAGATTGGGTTCCGCGATCCGGCAGAGAAATCACGCATCGAGAAAGAATAATCGGGCTCTGACCCCGATTTTAGTTACGCGTTGAGCCCAGCCATCACCCGCAGGTGCTGCACCACGCTGCGGCCGAGCGCGCTAAGGGCGTAGCCGCCTTCGAGCATCGAGACCATCCTTCCCTCAGCGTAGCGGTCCGCCACTTCCTTCATCCGTTCGGTCACCCAGGCGTAGTCGGCGTCGCTAAAGCGCAGCATCGCCATCTCGTCCTCGGCGTGCGCATCGAAGCCGGCGGAAAACAGGATCAGCTCGGGTCTGAAGCGATTCAAGGCTGGAATCCAGGCTTCGTTCACCGCGTCGCGGAACTGCCTCGACCCCGCGCCGGCGGCGAGCGGGATGTTGACCATGTTCGGCGCCGGGCTCTCGGTGCCGCTGTACGGGTAGAACGGATGCTGGAAGGTCGAGGTCATCAGCACGTGCTCGTCGTCCTCGAAGATGTCCTCGGTGCCGTTGCCGTGATGCACGTCGAAGTCGACGATCGCCACCCGCTGCAGGCCGTGCGCTTGAACCGCGTGCCTTGCGGCGACCGCAACGTTGTTGAAGATGCAAAATCCCATCGGCCGCGCGCGGCAGGCGTGATGCCCGGGGGGCCGCACGCTGCAGAACGCGGAAGAGGCTTTTTTTTGCAGAACCAGATCGGTGGCGAGGACCGCCGCGCCCGCCGCGCGCAGCGCCGCCTGCAGGCTCCAGCGGTTCATCGCCGTGTCGGGGTCCAGGTGGATCGTGCCCTCGCGCGGCGCGACCTCGCGGATCGCCTTCACGTATTCGATCGGATGCACGCGCGCGAGCTGCTCGTCGGTGGCGAGCGGCGCATCGTAGCGCTCCAGGTGCTGGCCGATTCCGGAGGAGATCAGCTGGTCCTCGATCGCCGCGAGCCGCGCCGGGCGCTCGGGATGACTGGCGCCCATCTCATGCTTGAGACAATCGGCGTGTGTGACAAATGCCGCGCGCATCACAATTCATCATATCCCATCGCGTGTACACTCAGCGCATGCTCCTGAAGGCCGAGTTCCAGCCGCAAAGCGCTGCCCGGGCGCCGATCGATCGCGCGATCGAGGCGGCCGGCCAGATCATCCTCGGCAAAGAGACACAAGTCAGGCTGGCGCTGGCCTGCCTGCTCGCGCGCGGCCACCTGCTGATCGAGGACCTGCCGGGAGTCGGCAAGACCACGCTGGCGCACGTGCTCGCGAAATCGCTCGGCCTGCAGTTCCAGCGCATCCAGTTCACCAGCGACATGCTGCCCGCGGACATCCTCGGCGTGTCGATCTACGAGCGCGACAGCGGCGGCTTCAAGTTCCACCCCGGCCCGATCTTCGCGCAGGTGATCCTCGCCGACGAAGTCAACCGCGCCACGCCGAAAACGCAGTCGGCGCTGCTCGAGGCGATGGAAGAGCACCAGGTCACCGCCGAGGGCGAGACGCGCAAGCTGCCCGAGCCGTTCTACGTCATCGCCACGCAGAATCCCTCCGAGCAGGTCGGCACCTTCCCGCTGCCCGAATCGCAGCTCGACCGCTTCATGATGCGCATCGAGCTCGGCTATCCCGACCGCGACGCCGAGCGCGCCCTGCTCTCGGGAACCGACCGCCGCGACCTGCTCGCGACGCTCGACCCGTGCATGTCGCCTGCCGAGCTGATGGAGCTGCAGTCCAACGTGCAGCGCATCCACGTCGCGCCGGCGCTGCTCGACTACGTGCAGGCGATCGTCGAGTACACGCGGCGCTCGCCGGATTACGTCGCCGGCCTGTCGCCGCGCGCCGCGCTAGCGCTGGTGCATTCGGCGCGCGCCTGGGCGCTGCTCGAGGGCCGCGACCAGGTGATTCCCGAGGACGTCCAGGCGATCCTCGCCGGCGTCGCCGCCCACCGCCTGCGCCCCGCGCACGACTCCGCGCGCCGCATCGACGTCGGCGCCCAGCTCCTGTCCGCCGTCCCGATCCCGTAACGGCAAGAATCGGGGTCAGAGCCCGATTTTGCTTATACTGGTCGCTCAAAGCACGCCACTCTGAGGGGGTAAGAAAATGGGTAAAGCCATGGCAGCAGTCATTCTGGCCGCGCTTGCCGTCATCGCGACTCCGGCCTTCGCCATCACCGGCAATTGGGTGAAAGACACCGTTCATCCCTATGTCGGCCTGGTCGTCTTCTATGACGCCAACGGCCAGTTCATCTGGCGCTGCAGCGGCTCGCTCGTCAGCCCGACCAAGCTGCTGACCGCCGGGCACTGCGCCGACACCGCCGAGGGCGCCGCTTCCGCGCGCGTGTATTTCCAGCAGGACGCCGGCGTGCACTTCGATCCGGCCACGCAGCACGACCCTGTCACCGGTTATCCCGACACCTGCGCGGACGGCACGCTGGGGGTCATGTGCGCAACGTCGAGCCGCATCTACAACTACGGCTTCGCCAATTTCGCCGGGCTTCCCAACATTCACGATGTCGGTCTCGTGACCCTCGATCAAGCGATCGCCATGCCGAGGTACGGCAAGCTGCCCACGGCCGGGCTGCTCGATGGGCTGGGCACCGCGCGCGGCACGAAGGGCACCGTGTTCACGGTCAGCGGCTATGGCCTGAGCCTGCGCGTGCAGGATCATTCCGCGCTTTCCAACATTTCTTTTCGCGAGCGGCTGATGGCGCAATCCACGCTGGTGAACCTTAATAGCGCGCTCACCGACGGCTACAACTTGCAAACCCAGGGCAACGGCGACGGGCGCGGCGGCACGTGCTCGGGCGACTCGGGCGGGCCGGTGTTCCTGGGCGATTCCAGGTCCGACGTCATCGTGGCAGTCACGTCCTTCGGCCTGAACGCGCTCTGCCGCGGCACCGATTTCGGCTACCGGCTGGACAACGCCGACGTGCTGGACTGGATCAACAGCCACAAGTAACGCGATCCGGTTTGGCTTTCCCCGGCTAGTTCGGGGGCAGGAGATAGCTCCAGGTTTCCGAGAGGGCCCGGTTTCCGCTGCGCAGGAAACCGCGTAGTTCGACCGGCTTGCCCTCGTCCAGGCGGCGCACGCGCAACGCCATGCGCCAGCCGCCGGTCACGTCGTGCCGGTAAATCTCGCGCTCGACGATCTGGGCGTTCGAATCCGCGCTCACCACCGCCTCCACCTTGGCATCGCGACCGAGCTTGCGCAGCGCGGGGCCGGCGAAGTCGACGAACAGGGCGATCGAGGTGTCGCCCTTGCGCAGGAAGCCATGGCCGCGGCGCGTCTGCACCACCCAGGCATGCGGCGGGCGCGCGTCGCTGTCCTTCTGCCAGCGCATCCGGTACTCGAAATCGTAGGGCTCCCTGGGCGCCGGCAGGTTTTCCGGCACCCAGTAGGCGACGATGTTATCGCTGGTCTCGTCGGGCGCCGGGGACTGCACCAGCTCCACCCGCCCGGCGCCCCATTTGCCCTTCGGCTCGATCCACGCGCTCGGCCGCAGCTCGTAGCGCGCTTCGAGGTCCTCGTAATGGCCGAAGTCGCGGTCGCGCTGCATCAGGCCGAAGCCCCGCGGGTTGGTGGTGGGGAAGGCGCTGAACAGCGGCCGCCGCGGGTTGACGAGGGGCCGCCACAGCCACTCGCCGCCGCCGGCCTGCAGCGCGAGACCGTCGGAATCGTGCACCTCGGGGCGATAGTCTTCGCGCTGCGCGCGCTGGTTCTCGCCGAAGGAGAACATGCTGGTGAGCGGCGCGATGCCGAGCTTGCCGAGCTTCTCGCGCAGGTAGAGCCTGGCTTTCACCTCGAGCACCGTCTCCTCGCCCGGCTGCAGGACGAGGCGGTAGGCGCCGCTCGCGCGCCGCGAGTCGAGCAGCGCGTAAATGGTCAGCTCCTCGGCGCCCGCCGCCGGCCTTTCGATCCAGAACTCGGTAAAGCGCGGGAACTCCTCGCCGGACGGCGAAACGGGGTCGATGGCCAGGCCGCGCGCCGACAGCCCGTAGAGCTGCGACTTGCCCAGGGCGCGCAAATAGCTCGCGCCGAGGAACACCAGCACCTCGTCCTTGAAGCGCGGCGTGTTGAGCGAGTAATGCACGCGAAAGCCGGCGAAGCCGAGGTCGCGCAGCTTCGCCGGATCGATCTTGTTCGAGCCGTATTCGAACGACTCGGGATCGAACTTGATCTCGCGCACCTTGTCGTTGACGATCTCGCTGATCTTCACCGGCTGGTCGTAGAGCCAGCCCGGGTGGAAGAAGGCCACCTCGAACGGCAGCCTGGCGCGGTTCCACAGGAAGCGGTTGCGGCGGAAGCGGATATCGCGGTACTGGTCGTAGCTGATGCCCTGCAGCTCGCGGGGAAGCGCGCTGCTCGCGCGGCTGAAGGGCGCGGCGGCGAGCTCTTTCGCCCGCGCGTCGACGTCCTCGAAGCCGAAGGCGCGCGCCTCGCTCGCCGCGAGAAATGGCAGTGATAAAAAGATTAGACGAGCAAAGCTACAGTAGCCGCGGTCAGGCATGTTGCAAGGGTTCCTGCGATGATGGATTTGATGCCGAGCGCGACGACCTCGCCGCGGCGCTCCGGGCACATCGTGCCCAGGCCGCCGATCATGATGCCGAGGCTGCCGAAGTTGGCGAAACCGCACAGCGCATACGTCAGCAGCAGCCGGCTGCGCTCGGACAGCGCGGTGCTTTTCGCCAAGTCGATGTACGCGACCAGTTCGTTGATGATTGTTTTGGTTCCCAGCAAGGCGCCTGCGGCCGGCGCATCATGCCATGAAATCCCGGCCAGCCAGGCGAGCGGCGCGAGCGCCCAGCCGAGAATCCCCTGCAGAGTATAAGGGGCGAGGACGAAATTCACGAGCGAAACCAGCGCCACGAACACCACCAGCATGGCGACGATGTTGAGCAGCAGCTGCGCGCCTTCCAGCGTGCCGCGCGTGACGGCGTCCATGCTGCCGGTCGCCTCCGACTTGAGCTCGAGCCGGGCGCCGGTCGCCGCGCCCTGCGGCGGCACCATCACGAACGCCACCACCAGCGCCGCCGGCGCCGACAGGATCGAGGCGATCAGGAGATGCGCCACCGCGTCGGGCAGCGTCGGCCGGAGGATGCTGCCGTAGAGGAACAGCACCGTGCCGGCGATCGACGCCATGCCGCCGACCATGATCGCGAACAGCTCGCCGCGCGATACGCGCCCCAGGTATGGGCGCACGAGGAGCGGCGCCTCGACCATGCCGACGAAGACATTCGCCGCCGTGGACAGCCCGACAACGCCGCCGACGCGCATCGAGCGCTCGAGCAGCCAGGAGATGCCGCGCACCACCGCCGGCAGCACGCCCCAGTAGAACAGCAGCGCCGAGAGCGCGCTGATGAGGAGCACGATCGGCAGCGCGCGGAAGGCGAGCACGAAGTTCGATGCCGCGTCGCTGACCGCGAAGGGGGCCGGCCCGCCGCCGAGATAGCCGAAGACCAGGCTGGTGCCGGCCTGCGTGGCGCGCTCGAGAACCAGCAGGCCGTCATTGATTTTCAGGAACGCAGTTTTCGCCGGGGAAAACCTGAGAAAGATAATCCCCAGTAAAATCTGTAGTGCCAGCCCCGCGGCGATCGCCCGCCAGGGCACGGCGCGGCGGTTCTCGCTCAGCAGCCAGGCGAGCGCGACGAGCCCGACGATTCCCACCAGGGCATGGAGCAAATCCGGCATGGCCGCAGTCTAATGAAGACCGTGAGCGGCCGCGAATTCGAGGTGACATGCATCTGCGCCGAGTGGTGCGATCTCTGCACACAATACCGGCCGGGGTTTTTCGAGCTGGCCGCGCGCTTTCCGCAGGCCCGCTTCGCCTGGCTCGATACCGAGGACGACGCCGACCGGGTGGGCGACCTGGAGATCGAGAACTTCCCGACCATCGTGGTCAGGCGCGGCGCGCAGACGCTTTTCTGCGGTCCGCAGCCGCCTTCCCACGACCTCCTGAAGCGCCTGCTGGAGGAGCTGCTCAGGGAAAGATAGCCGCGATGCTGCGCTGGATCGCTTGCGCCGCCGCCCTCGGGTCCGCGGCCGAGCGGATCGGCCGCCCGACGACGATGTAGTCGGCGCCGTTCGCGAACGCCTGCGCTACGTCCACGGTGCGCTTCTGGTCGTCCTCATTTTTCACCGGGCGGATGCCCGGTGTGACGACCAGCAGCCTGTCCTGGAATTCGGCTTTCAGCTTCCGCGCTTCGAGCCCGGAAGAGACTACCCCATCGCAGCCGGCCTGCAGCGCGCGCCGCGCGCGCGACAGCACCAGGCGCTCGAGATCGCAGGAGAAGCCGAGATCGTCCAGGTCGCCGCGGTCGAGGCTGGTCAGCACAGTGACGGCGAGGATTTTCACTTCGCCCTTTTCCTGGGCCGCCGCCTCCATCATGGCCTGGTTGCCGTGCACGGTGGCAAAGCTCACGCCGCGTCCGCGCAAGTTGGCGACGGCGCGGCGCACCGTCTCCGGCACGTCGAAGAACTTGAGATCGACGAATACCTTGTTGCCGCGCTTCACCAGCCATTCGAGCAGCTCGAAGTAGCCGCCCGCCATGAACAGCTCCAGGCCGACCTTGTAGAAACGCGCCGCGTCGCCCAGCCGCTCCACCAGCGCCTTGGCCTCGTTCGGTGTAGCCACGTCCAGCGCCACGATCAGCCGCTCGGCGCGCGGGATCTGCATCATGATTTTTCCTTCTGAGAATACTCATGCAAGGTCAATGCAAAATCAGTCTCGGGAATACCGATTGCCCCGGCATCGTAAACGAAAGCGCGGAAGACGTCGGCCACGCGAAGGCTCTCGGGGTCGCGCGCGAGAACCCAGCCGTCCCGCGCGGTGCGCGCCGCCCAGCCGAGCCGCGCGGCGCGCTCCAGCACGTGCTCGCAGCGGTACGGCAGGATCCGCAGGTGACAGTAGATGCGCTTCAGCGACACGACGCGCCCGTCCTGGTGGGCGCGCGCGAGGACCGAGAGCGCGCCCAGCGCCTCGGCGAACTCGATCCCGGGAGGGCGCCGGCGCTCGGTGCCGGCGAAGCTGTAGCCGGGCAGCATGGCGGTGATCGTCGCGCCGGCGAGCACCACCAGCCAGGACAGGTACAGCCAGACAAGGAAGATCGGCGCGGTGGCGAACGCGCCGTAGATCAGCGTGTAGGTTGGAAAGCGCGCGAGGTAGATGGCAAAGCCGCGCTTCGCCAGCTCGAACGCGATCCCGGCAAGGATGCCGCCCGCGAGCGCATGCCGCAGCTCGATCCGCCGGTACGGCACTACCGCGTACAGCATCGTGAGCGCCGCGCAGGTGAACAGGAAAGGCAGCACCCGCAGCACCGCGTCGGCGACCAGGTTCAGATTGAGCTTGCCGAGCGAGGCGGCGACGGCGAACGAGGTCATCGACAGGCTGGCGCCGATCAGCACCGGGCCGAGCGTGAGCACCGCCCAGTAAGTCAGAACCCGCTGCGGGAGCGCGCGGCGCCGCTCGACGCGGAAGATGCGGTTGAGGGCGTTGTCGATGGTGAGCATCAGCATCACGCCGGTGACGAGAAACGCCGCCAGGCCGATCGCGGTCAGCCGCCCGGCGTTGCGCGAGAACGAGCCGAACAGCTCGGGGATCGCGCTTACGCCGGGGGCATCCGGCAGCACGTTCTCGAGGATGAAGAGCTGCAGCGCCTCGACCGCGTCATCGAACGCCGGGAACGCGGTGGCGACGGCGAGCGCCGCGGTGAGCAGGGGGACCAGCGCGAGCAGCGTGGTGTAGGCGAGGCTGCCCGAGGTCTGCAGGCCGCGCTCCTCGTGGAAGCGGCGCGCGACGGCGTGGAAGAAATCGACCGCGGTGCGCCACCCATTCTTCTCCATTATCCTTTTATCATAGCGCGGTGGCGGACATCCTCGTCCTGTACTACAGCGTCGGCGGCTCGGTGCGGCGCATGGCCGAGCTCGTCGCCGAGGGCATCGAGCGCGTCCCCGGCGCCGCGGCGCGCCTGCGCACCGTGCCGCGAGTCTCGGCGAACATTGCCAATGTGAATGCCGCGATCCCCGAGTCCGGACCGCCCTACTGCGAGCTCGGCGACCTCGAGGAATGCGCCGGCCTCGCGCTCGGCAGCCCGACGCGCTTCGGCAACATGGCGGCGCCGCTCAAGCACTTCCTCGACGGCACCGGGCTGCTCTGGCAGCGCGGCACGCTGGCCGGCAAGCCGGCTTGCGTGTTCACTTCCACCGCCAGCCTGCACGGCGGACAGGAAACCACGCTGCTGTCGATGATGCTGCCGCTCCTGCACCACGGCATGCTGGTGATCGGCCTGCCCTATACGCAGGCCGAGCTCAACGCGACGCGCGCCGGCGGCACGCCTTACGGCGCGAGCCATTTCGCCGGCCTCGCCGACGACCAGCCGGTGAGCGACGATGAGCGCACGCTGTGCATCGCGCAGGGCAGGCGCCTTGCCGGGATTTCGCTCAAGCTATGCCGCGCGTAGTCTTCACCTCCAACCTGCAGCGCCACGTGAGCTGCCCAGAATGCGAGGTTGTTGCCACCACAGTGAGCGGAGCGTTGGAAGAGGTTTTCAAACAACAAAAGCAATTGCGCGGCTACCTGCTCGACGAGCAGGGCGAGCTGCGCAAGCACGTGTTCATCTTCGTCGACGGGCAGCGCGCGCGGCTGAATAACGCGGTGGGCGAGGAGAGCGAGATCTATGTCCTGCAGGCATTGACCGGAGGTTGAACGTGAATCTTCTCGTCGCCACCCGCAAGGGGCTGTTTGTCCTGAATCAATCGAAGATCGAAAAACCGCATTTCCTCGGCGACCCGGTCACCGCGGTGCTGCGGGAAAAAGACGATCTTTACGCCGCCCTCAACCTCGGCCACTTCGGCGTCAAGATGCGGCGCTCCTCCAACGGCGGCGCGACGTGGGAGGAGATCGCGGTGCCCGCCTATCCGCCGCAGCCGAAAGCGGAGGAAAAAACGCCGTGGAAGCTGGTGCAGGTCTGGGCGCTCGAAGCCGATCCATCGGGAACGCTGTGGGCGGGCACCATTCCGGGCGGCCTGTTCCGCTCGCGCGATCGCGGCGCATCCTGGACGCTGGTGGAGAGCCTGTGGCAGCGGCCCGAGCGCGCCGAGTGGTTCGGCGGCGGCTACGAACATCCGGGCATCCATTCCATCTGCATCGACGCGCGCGACCACCGGCGCATCACGCTGGGCATTTCCTGCGGCGGCGCCTGGCAGACGCGGGACGGCGGCGAGACCTGGAATATCGCCTCGCACGGCATGTACGCCGAGTTCATGCCGCCCGAGCGCCGCAACGATCCCAACATCCAGGACCCGCATCGCATCGTGCAATGCGCCTCCCGTCCCGACGTGTTCTGGGCGCAGCACCACAACGGCGTGTTCCGCTCGACCGACGGCTCGAAAAGCTGGCAGGAAGTGACCGCCGTCACGCCCTCCAAGTTCGGCTTCGCCGTCGCCGTGCACCCGCAAGATGCGGACACGGCGTGGTTCGTGCCTGCTGTGAAGGACGAGTGCCGCGTGCCGGTCGACGGCAAGCTCGTCGTCGCTCGCACTCGCGACGCGGGAAAGTCGTTCCAGGCGCTGGGAAAGGGCTTGCCCCAGCAGCACGCGTACGATCTCGTCTACCGCCACGGCCTCGCGGTCGATGCCTCGGGCAAGCACCTAGCGCTCGGCTCGACCACCGGCGGGCTATGGATCTCCGAGAACCAGGGGGACGCGTGGGAATGCATCTCCACGCAGCTGCCGCCCATTTACTGCGTGCGCTTCGCCGACTAGCGCATGTACGAGCATCGACGCTCACCGCTGCTGCCGGTTCGCCTCTATTACATAAGGCTGGCGCGGCACGCGGCGCTCGCCGGCCTCGTGGTGCTCGTCTCCCTCGGCGCCGGCATGGCGGGTTATGCGTATTTCGAGAGGCTCGGCTGGATAGACGCGTTTCTCAACTCGGCGATGCTTCTCGGCGGCATGGGGCCGGTGGACGCGCCGAAGACACCGGGCGGCAAGCTGTTCGCGGGCTGCTACGCGCTCTATGCGGGCCTCGTTTTCCTGGTGACCGGCAGCATCCTTCTCGCGCCGGTCGTGCACCGGTTGTTTCACCGCCTTCACGTCGAGGAGCGTAACCAGTAAGACTTAGCGCATCCTGCGCGCTGATCGCGCTGATCGTCCTGTGCCTCGCCTGGGAGCTATGGCTCGCGCCGCTGCGCCCGGGCGGATCGCTGGTCGCCCTGAAGGCGCTGCCGCTCGTCCTGGCGGCGCCGGGAATCCTGGGCGGCAGGCGCTACACCTACCAGTGGTCGAGCATGCTGGTGCTCGGCTACTTCGCCGAAGGCGTGACCCGCGCCTGGGCCGAGCGCGGCATCTCCCAATCCCTTGCGCTCGGAGAAATTCTCCTCAGCGTGATTTTTTTCGCCGCGGCGGTGAGCTACGCGCGGCGGACTCGAGCAGGCGCTTAGCCGCGGCATAGATCGGCACCTCGATCAGCGCGCCGCCGACCCTGGCGCGGTCTTTTCCCGCCTTCCTGGCTTTTTCGAACGCCGCGACTGCTTTTCTTGCCCCCAGGAGTTCTGTTCTCCCCGGAGTGAACACCCGGTTGATCGCCCTGGCGTGCGAGGGCTGGACCAGGCTCTTCATCCGGTAGCCCAGCCGTTTCGCCCACTTCGCATCCGCCACGGCGCCTTTCACGTCGCTGAAGGTATAGGGGCAGTCGATCGCCTCGACGCCGGCGGCGCGGCACTCGACGAGAAAGCGCGCGCGCACGTAGGCCAGCTCCTGCCCGGAGCGGCTGCGCCTCGTGCCGAGGTCGGCGACCATGTCCTCGCTCGCCACCAGCAGCGCGCTGACCCGCTTGCTCGCTTTCGCGATCTGGTAGGCGCGCAGCAGCCCTTCCGCCGATTCCACGTTCGGCACCAGCTCGACCGCGCCTCCCGTCGCCTGCTCGAGCGCCTGCACCTGCTCGGGCAGCGCGACCTTCGCCATCATGATGATCTGCGGGCGCGCCGCGAGCACGCCCATCAGGTCCTCGAGACCGCCGCTTTGCAGCGGGTTGATGCGCACGGCGGGAATCGCCCCGGCCTTGCGCCAGAGCTCGAGCGTCCTGGGAGACAGCGAGCGCGCCTTCGGCCGCAGCTCGGGCGGCGTGAAGTCCTCGAGCTCGAGCACGATGACGTCCGCGCCGGAGCGCGCGGCGGCCCGGTGTGCGGCTTGGTCAGCGCCGGGAACGAAGAGCCACGTGCGGCGCGTCACGCACAACCGCGAGCCTGCTCGCGCAACTCCTCGAGCCGCTGGTCGCGGTTCTCGTCCGGCTTGCCGTCGCGCCGCGCGGACTGGATCCTCGTGTACTCCTGCGCCGTGCGCGCGCAGCGGCGGTTGATCTCGGCGGCCGTTCCGGCCGCGGGCGGGACGCTCGGCGCGCTCGTCCCCGTGGGCGGCGTGGCGCGGATTTTCACCGCTCCGCCCTTGCAGCTCGGCGGCATCGGCTTGTCCGAGTAGTGCGTCACGCCGCGCGAGTCGACGCATTTGTACATCTGCGCGTACGCCGGAGCGCAGGCCAGCAGCAGGACGGCCAGGGCAAGTGTTCTCATAGCTGGTGTTGTGGATTCAACCTCTCGATCTTACTCTCAAGCTTGTTGAGCGCGCTGATGTAGGCTTTCGCCGAAGCTACCACGATGTCGGTGTCGGCGCCGACCCCGTTGACGATGCGCCCGCCTTTCGCCAGCCGGACTGTCACCTCGCCCTGCGACTCGGTGCCGGTCGTCACGGCGTTCACCGAGTAGAGCAGCAGGTCGGCGCCGCTCCTGGCGATGCTTTCGATCGCCTTGAAGGTCGCATCAACCGGACCGTCGCCCTGCGCCTCGGCGCGTTTTTCAGATCCATTCTCTTTCAGCACTACCGCGGCATGCGGCCGCTCGCCCATGCCGCTCGCCTGGTTCATGGTCACCAGTTTCCAGTGCTCATCGGAGGACCTGCCGGCCTCCTGCGCGACCAGCGCGAGCAGGTCCTCGTCGAAAATGTCGGCCTTCTTGTCGGCGAGGTCCTTGAAGCGCTGGAACGCCTTGTTATAGGCGTCCTCGCCCTCCAGCTCGACGCCGAGCTCCTTCATCCGCTGCCTGAAGGCGTTGCGGCCCGAGAGCTTCCCGAGCACGATCTTGTTGGTGCTCCAGCCCACGTCCTCGGCGCGCATGATCTCGTAGGTCTGGCGGGATTTCAGCACGCCGTCCTGATGGATGCCCGAGGCGTGCGCGAACGCGTTCGCCCCCACCACCGCCTTGTTCGGCTGCACCACGAAGCCGGTGATCTGCGACACCAGGCGCGAGGTCGGCACGATGTGCGTGGTGTCAATCCCGGAATCCAGCCCGAAGAAATCGCTGCGGGTCTTCACCGCCATCACCACCTCCTCGAGCGAGGTGTTGCCGGCGCGCTCGCCCAGGCCGTTGATGGTGCATTCGATCTGCCGCGCGCCGCCGATCATCACCGCGGCGAGCGAGTTGGCGACCGCCATGCCCAGGTCGTTGTGGCAATGCACGCTCCACACCGCCTGGTCGGAGTTGGGGATCCTTTCTCGGAGCTTTCTGATGAATTCTCCGAATTGCTGCGGCACCGCATAGCCGACGGTGTCTGGAATGTTGATGGTGGTGGCACCCTCCTTGATCGCCGCTTCGAGCACGCGGCACAGGAAGTCGGGCTCCGAGCGCGAGCCGTCCTCGGGCGAGAACTCGACGTCCGGACAGGCCTTCTTCGCATAGCGCACCGCGAGCCTTGCCTGCTCGAGCACCTGCTCGGGCGTCATGCGCAGCTTCTTCTCCATGTGGATCGGGCTGGTGGCGATGAAGGTGTGGATGCGCCAGGGACCCTTCGCCTCGTGCAGCGCGTCGATGCCGCGCTGGATGTCGCGGTCGTTGGCGCGGCACAGGCCGCACACCGTCGAGTCCTTGATCACGCCGGCAATCGCCCGCACGGCCTCGAAGTCGCCGTTGGACGCCGCCGGGAAGCCGGCCTCGATCACGTCGACGCGCATGCGCTCCAGCGCCCGCGCGATGCGCAGCTTCTGGTCCTTGGTCATCGACGCGCCCGGGCTCTGCTCGCCGTCGCGCATGGTGGTGTCGAAGATGATGAGTCGGTTGTGGCTCATGGAATGATCCCTGTCCGCCTCGCTAGGCGGAAATTAGGCACTCGGATTGTGGGCGGGAGTATTTAGCGCGCGGGGCGCAGCAGCAGGCCCGCCAGCGCGAGGAGCGCGGCGGTGAGGAGGATGCTAAGAAACATGGCCTGATGCATGGCCCGGACTATAGCCTGAAGAACCGGACGAAAGCAACTTTCCATCGGTGCGTCGGACGGCAGCTTCCGTGACTATTGTCCTCATCACTTTTCCTTCCGAGACAGAAAATCGAGTCTGACTCCTAGCGAAGCTAGCTGTCGGAGAGATCTTATGAGCGTGTCTGGCTCCACCGTCGAACCCGCGGTGCCTGAACAGCGCCTGCTGGGGGAGAGCGCGGCCATGCGCAGCGTGCGGGCGCAGGTCGCCAAGATCAGCTCGACGCCCAGCAACGTCCTCATCACGGGAGAGAGCGGAACAGGCAAGGAGATTGTCGCCCGCGCCATCCACGCGGCCAGCCCGCGACACGCGCAGGCATTCGTTCCCATCAACTGCGGGGCGATTCCGGAGGCGCTGCTCGAGAGCCAGCTGTTCGGGCACGTCCGGGGGGCCTTCACGACCGCGGTGCAGGCCAGTCCGGGGCTGTTCGCTGCGGCCGATCGCGGCACCATCTACCTGGACGAAATCGGCGACCTGCCGCTCCACATGCAGGTGAAGCTCCTGCGGGTGATCGAAGAGAAAATCGTCTGGGCCGTGGGCAGCACCAAGCCGGTCCTGATCGACGCGCGGATCATCGCCAGCACCAATCGGGATCTGGTAAAGGAGATCGAGGGCGGGCGGTTCCGGGAAGACCTCTTCTACCGCCTGAACGTGGTCCATATCGCCATGACTCCCCTGCGGGAACGGCGGGAGGACGTCGCGCTCCTGCTGGAGCACTTCGTCCGCGCGCTTAACCTGAAGCTGTCGACGCAGTTTCTGGGCGTCGACCCGGAGGCGCTCAGCGTCCTGATGAACCATCCCTGGAAGGGCAACGTCCGCGAGCTGGAGCACGTGCTCGAAAGCGCGATGATCCTGGGCGAGGGAGATACGATCTCCCTGCCCGACCTCCCGGACTACCTGGTGACGGCGACCGCAGAATTGGCCGCCAGCGATGCGCTCCGGGACGTGACCCGCCGCTTCGAGCGCCAGCACATCATGGCCGTTCTGACGCAGACCCAGTTCGACAAGAAGGAGGCGGCCCGCCGGCTGGGAATCAGCCTGGCCTCCCTCTATCGCAAGCTTCTCACCTTGGCGAAACCGCGCTAATAACGTTCTCAGAAACGAGAGCGATAAGAAAATCAATGCTCCTCGTCATTCAACTACAGGTTGTCGACTTTCAACGACCACCAGCAATCAGTTGGTTAGGAGCCGGTTGGGAATGTCCGCCCCCAAAGACCGCCCGGCTCAATAACACAAATGCACATTCACACGCGCCTGCCTTGCATCTAATCGCCGGATTTCATTGATTAGTCCTGTTGGCACGGGCCTTGCGAAGTCTCCTGCGCAACATCCTACTAAAGGAGACGGTCAATGAATCAACGAATGCGGCAATACGTAGTGAGCCTCGCAG
>Ga0209378_1001259_pt1 | contig 18191 bp, 19 predicted proteins | sample GraSoiAngelo_156_FD_186170 | JGI IMG/M metagenome (GOLD analysis project Ga0209378, IMG submission 186170) | Grasslands soil microbial communities from the Angelo Coastal Reserve, California, USA - 14_1009_13_40cm (SPAdes) (version 2) | ecosystem: Environmental > Terrestrial > Soil > Grasslands ...
GGCACGCTGCCCTCGTGGGCGAGCATCTGCTCGCGGGCCTCGGCAAGCTCGGCGCGAAGGCGCGCGCGGTGGTCGCCTCCGAGTGGACGGCCTACGGACCGGTGCCGGAGGCTGGCGAGGCGCTGGTCGCGTTGAGCCATCGCGGCTCGCGCGTGGCGGCCGACGCGGCGACGCTCGCCGCCGGCCGCGGCGCCGTCACCGTCGGTGTCACCGGCAAGGGCGTGACGCTCGCGGGCGTCACGCACGCGCTGCACACGGCGGACGTCGAGACGTCCGGCGCGCACACGGTCGGCTATACGGCCGCGCTGGCGGCACTCGCGCTGCTCGCGGCGGAAGTGAGTGGCGCCGACGCCGCACGGCGCGCGCTCGGCGCGATTCCCGATCTGCTCGCGTTCCTCCTCGGCCAGGAGTCGTGGGACGATCTCGGCGCGCGGCTGGCCGGGCGGCGGCGCTTCTGGTTCGTCGGCGGCGGACCCAACGCCGCCACCGCCCGCGAGGGCGCGCTCAAGCTGTCGGAGACGGCGTGGCTGCCCGCCGTCGCCTTCGAGCCGGAGTCGTTCCTGCATGGCCCGTCGGCCGCGCTGGAGGCGGACGACGCCCTCGTGCTGATCGCGCCGCCCGGGCCCGCGCGCGCCCGTGCGCTCGACGTCGCGCGCGCGGCCCGCGCCATCGGCGCCGAGGTGCTGATGCTCGCGCGCGAGGACGATCGCGAGGCGGCGGGCCTCGCCGGCGAGACCATCGCGCTGCCCGAGGTGGACGAGGCGTTCTCGCCGATCCTCGCCGTGGTCCCGCTGCAGCTGCTCGCCTATCACGTGGCCGTCGCGCGCGGACGCAACCCCGACCTGCTCCGCGCCGACGACCCCGCCCACGCCCGCGCGCGCGCCGCGCTGCCCTCCTGATCCCGCCGCCGATGCGGCCCGATCGCCTGCTGGCCATGCTCTGCCTGACCACGGGACTGCAGACGTTCTCGATCGGGGCGTTTCCGGCGCTGCTGCCCGAGCTGGGACGCGGCGCGGCGCTGGCGGACTGGCAGCTCGGGGCCGTCGCCGGCGCCTTCGGCCTCGCGCGGATGCTCGCGGACCTGCCGGCGGGACTGCTGATGACGCACCACGTCCGCCGCGCGCTGATCGCGGGGCCCGCGGTCGTCCTCGCGGGCATGGCGTGTCTCGTCCTCGGCGGCTCCTTCGGCTGGCTCGTGCTGGGACGCGTGCTGATGGGGGCAGGCCACACCCTCGGGACGCTGGGCGCGCTGACGACGATCCTCCGCGTGCGCGCCGAGCGCCGGCTCGCCTCCGCGCTGAGCGCGCTCGAGTTCAGCGCGATGCTCGGGATCCTCGGCGGCGTGACGCTGGTGGGCGCGCTGCCGGGCGCGCTCGCGTGGCAGACGGCGTTCCTCGTCGCGTGCTCGCCGATCCTCGTCGCCCTCGTCGCCCTGAAGGCGTTGCTCGTGCTGCTCCCGGACGACGGCGGCGACCGGCCGTGGTTCGCGCGCAGTGCCGCGGCCGCCGAGGCCAGTCCCAGAGCCGCCGACCGCGGGGCCTCGGCCCTCGCCTTTGCCGCCGGCGGCGCCGTCGCGCTCGCCTACGCGACGCTCGAGCAGTTCGTCATCCCCGTGCGAGGCAGCCGCGAGTTCGGCCTCGAGCGCTCGGGCATCGCGCACCTGCTGATGCTCGCCCAGCTGTGCGACACCGTCGCGCTGCTGCCGGTGGGCGCCCTCGCCGACCGGCTCGGAACCGCGCGCGTGCTCGGCGTCGTGTTGCTGACCTTCGCGGCGGCGATGGCCATGATCGGCCTCGGGCCGCTCCCGCTCGTCGTGGCCGGCTGCGTCGTCTTCGGGCTCAGCATGGCGGGCTGGATGCTGCCGGTGGGACTGCTGCGCGCGGCCACCCCCGCCTCGCAGGTCGCGTGGCGGACGGCGCGCTTCCGCGTGTTCGTCGACGGCGGGATGTTCCTCGGCCCGTTCGCGAGCGGGCTCCTGGGCGCCGCCCACGCGCGCGTGCTCCCGGCCACGCTATCGGCGGTGTTGCTGACGGTCGGCGTCGTCCTGCTGGCCCGGCGGGCGCGCCGCTAAGCGGATCTCAGCCTACTGGCGACCCCTGCGTTGCGCTGTTCGAGCGCCGGCTTTGCCGGCGCAATCCGGTTCTGGGGGAGGCATCGGAGGGGGCCGTCCAGGCCCCCTCCGAATTGCTAGCGCGCGGTAGCCGTCAGCACCACCATGGTCTCGCTCGTCGACTGCTCGCGCGCGAAGCCGAGGATCTGGCGTGTGACCGCGTGGGTGTCGGTCGTGCTGCCGGCCAGGATGGCCGCTCTTCCACGACCTGAAGGTCTACGACAAGGAGCAGGACGAGGACAAGCGGTTCGGCCAGAAGATCAAGGAGAAGGCCATCGCCGTGGCGAGCAAGATCCTCGAGAACCACCCGCGCAGGGAAGTCGCCACGAAGGCGGACATCTCGGGACCGCTCGACAGCCCGCGGACGAGCACGTGGCAGGTCCTGGTCCGGCTGGTGGAGAACGCGTTCATCAAGGCCATCCTGCCCGGCTTCGAGCGGGAGGCCGCCCAGTCACGCAGCAAGCGCGACTAGCCGTCCGCCCGGCGGCGCGTCAGGCCAGGACGACCTTCCAGGCCCGCGCGAGCAGGCCGAGGAACCACAGCGAGCGCGGCAGCCAGAGCTCGCTCTGCGCCCACGCCGCAATCCCGACGGCGACGAGGACGAAGGCCGTCGCGAACCAGTCCGGCAGGCTGAACCAGCGCACCACCGGCAGCACGAAGCCGCCGAGCATCGCGATCGCGAAGATCATCAGCACGAGCATGACGAAGAGCGCGAACGGCGCCAGGAACAGCGTCGAGAAGACGAGGATCAGCGCGTCCGCTCGGCCGAAGTGCGGATCGGAGAACGCCTGCGCGACCTCGGGGCGTGCGGCGAACCACAGCGCGATCTCGCGCGGCTGCACGAGACCGGCATAGAGGCTGATTGCGACCACCGAACCGAGGGCGATCAGCCAGTGCGGCAGGCGCCACGCCATCGGATTGAAAAGAACCGTCATCGTATGTTCCCCTCCTGGAGACGCTCCCTGGTCTTTGGCAAGTAGGGTGCCACGCTTGGCGGCAATAAAATCGCTGGGTTAGAGCCTGCCACCGGGTCAGCGATGTCGGCGCGCTGACATCGGGGGTGCCAGACCGCGCCGCACGCCGCCGGCGACGGGGTGGGGTACGATACCGGCACGTCCGCGGAGGCGATCATGACCAACGATCTGCTCGAGAACGTGAAAGACGGCGTCGCGGTGCTCACCCTCAACCGGCCAGACCGCCTCAACGCGATGTCGGGACCGATGCTCGATGCGCTGCTCGAGGCGCTGCCGCGTCTGGCCGCCGACGCCGCGGTGGGCGTCGTCGTGCTGACGGGCGCCGGCCGCGGCTTCTGCGCGGGCGGCGACGTCAAGGCGATGGCCGAGGGGCGCGAGTTCGCCGAGACGGGCCTGGAGGAAAAGGCGCACGGCCTGCGCAGCAAGATGGAGGTGTCGCGCCTGCTGCACGAGATGCCCAAGCCGACCATCGCGATGGTGCGCGGCGCCGCCGCGGGCGCCGGCCTGTCGATGGCGCTCGCGTGCGACCTGCGCGTGGCCGGCGAGAGTGCGAAGTTCGCGACCGCCTTCGCCCGCGTCGGCTACTCGGGCGACTTCGGCGGCTCGTGGTTCCTCACGCAGCTCGTCGGCACCGCGAAGGCGCGCGAGCTGTACTACACGGCGGAGATCGTCGATGCCCGGCAGGCGCTCGCGCTCGGCATCGTCAATCGCGTGGTGGCCGACGAGAAGCTCGACGACGAGACGCTGACGCTCGCGCGCAAGCTCGCGCAGGGCCCGCGCGTCGCCCTGCGCTACATGAAGCGCAACATGAATGCCGCCGAGACCCAGACGCTGGCGCAGTGCCTCGACCTCGAGGCCATGCACCACACGCGCACCGGGTTCACGGAGGACCACAAGGAAGCGGCGCGCGCGTTCGTGGAGAAGCGGGAGCCGGTGTTCAGGGGACGCTGAGCGCAGGCGGCGCGGCGGGCGCGGGCGGCGCGGCGCCCGTTCGACCACGCACATCGACGCTACGGTGCGCCTGTCAGCGGGCACCGATTCACAGCCGGGTCCGACGCAGTACCCGAAACACGGGTCTCACGGGCGCCGTGCCGCCCGCGCCCGCCGGAGCGCCCGTTCGACCACGCACATCGACGCTACGGTGCGCCTGTCAGCGGGCACCGATTCACAGCCGGGTCCGACGCAGTACCCGAAACACGGGTCTCACGGGCGCCGCGCCGCCCGCGCCCGCCGCGTCACCGCCCGTGCTCGCCGACCGGGCCGCCGCACATCTCGTCAGCCGAGCAGCGCGAGGAGCTCCGCGACGGCCGCTTGCGCGAACGAGCCGTTCCCGCGCACGCCGAGGTCGTGACCGGCGTCCCGCACCGAGAGAAGCCGCGTCGGCGCGGGCACGAGACCGCGCGCCTCTTCCAGCTCGTCGACGAATCCGAACGGGTCGCGCGTGCCCTGCACGAACACGGTCGGCGTGCGCAGCGTGATCAGGTGCTCGGTTCGCCGGCGCTCGGGGCGCCCGGGTGGGTGCAATGGATAGGCGAGCAGCAGCAGCCCGTGGGCGAGGCCGGGCGCGTCGGCGAGCAGCATGCTGGCCTGGCGGCCGCCGTACGAGTGACCGCCGAGGACGAGCCGACGAGGACACCGGCGCGCGAGCGCGGCCAGCGCACCGCGCAGACCGTCGCGGTCGCGCGGCGCCCACACGGGCGAGGGCGGTCCCTTCGGCCGCGCCTGGCGGAAGGGCAGATCGATCCGGAGCGCGGCGATCCCGCGCGCCGCGAAGGCGGCGGCGACCGCGCGCAGCACGGGCGAGTCGCGATTCGAGCCGGCGCCGTGGGCGAGGACGGCGCCGTCGCCCGTCGGCGCGCTCGGCCGGTGCAGAACGCCGCGCACGGCGCCGTCGGCGTCGCGCGCCTCGAATGGCTCGAGGTCGGTCACCACGCTGGAGCATAGCGCGGCGCCGGCCACGGCGCCGCTGTACGATGGACGCGACGCCGCGAGGAGGATGGATCCATGCGAGCGATGGTGCGGGCGCTGGTCCTGGCCGTGATGGCGGCGGGCTGTGCGACGGTCGAGACGACGCCGTCGGCGTCGGTCACGACATTGATGCCGGACAGCGAGCGCTGGTTCAAGCTCAGCTGGCAGGCGGTGCCGGAGAAGAATGGCGACCAGCGCCGGCTGCGCGGGTACGTCGTGAACACCTACGGCGAGGCAGCCGCCAGAGTGCAATTGCTGGCCCAGGCGCTCGACAGCTCGGGCGCCGTCGTGGGTCAGCGCGTCGAATGGCTCCCGGGCGTCGTGCCCGGCTTCGGCCGCGCATACTTCGAGGTCCCGAAGATGCCGAAGGCGGACCACTACCGCGTGACGGTGTGGTCGTACGAACGCATCCAGGGCCGCGGCGACGGCTGGGTCATCCTGCCGTGACGCGCCTGGACGAGACCGCGCGCGGCGTTTTCCCGATCTCGGCGACGCCGTTCTCGCCGGACGGCGCCCTCGACCTCGAGAGCCTCGACCGGCTCGTGGACTTCTACCTCGCGCGTCGCGTGCACGGGCTCACCCTGCTCGGCATCATGGGCGAGGCGCCGAAGCTCACACCCGAAGAGTCGCGCGCGGTTGTTCGCCGCGCGCTGGCGCGCGTCGCCGGACGCGTGCCCGTCGTCGTCGGCGTGTCGAGCGCGAATCTGCTGGCGCTGGCCGCGCTCGCGAACGACGCGATGGCCGCGGGCGCCGCGGGTGTGATGGTGGCCCCGACGCCGGGCATCGCCGGCGACGACGCGCTCGTCGACTACATGGCGTCGGTCTTCGCTGCGCTCGATCCCGCGACGCCCGTCGTGTACCAGGATTACCCGCAGTCCACGGGCGTGCCGCTGACGGTCGAGGCCTTCCAGCGCATGGTGGACGCCTTTCCGCGGCTCGTGATGCTCAAGCACGAAGACTGCCCCGGGCTGACGAAGCTCGGACGGATTCGCGCGGAGGCGGCGCGCACGGGGCGCCGGCGCGTGAGCGTGCTCGTCGGCAACAACGCGATCTACTACCCGCAAGAATTGGCCCGCGGCGCCGACGGCGCGATGACGGGGTTCTCGTACCCCGAGATGTTGGTGGAAGTCTACGAGCGGTTCGCCGCGGGTGACGCCGAAGGCGCCGAGGACGTGTTCGACGTCTACCTGCCGCTGCTGCGCTACGAGGCGCAGCCGGGAACCGGGCTCGCGGTGCGCAAGGAACTGCTCTTCCGCCGCGGCGCGCTGGCCTCACCCGCCGTGCGCACGCCGGGCCTGACGCTGACCGCGGAGGATCACCGGGAGATCGACGGCCTCGTCGCGCGGCTCGAGCGCCGCCTGAAGGGCTGAGCCCTCAGCCGGACGTCATCACCTCGGCGACGGTGCGACACAGCACGTCGGGGTCGACCGGCTTGGCGAGGTGCGCCCGGAAGCCGGCCGCGAGCGCCTGGTCTCGCGGGTGCTGGCCCGCGAATGCCGTCACCGCCACCGCGGGAACGTCCCGCGCGTTCATGCGCCGCGCGACCTCGCGCACCAGCCAGTAGCCGTCCTCGCCGGGCATCGCGATGTCGCTGACGATCGCGTCGGGGCGGGCCCTCTCGAACGCCTCGAGGCCGCTCTTCGCCGACTCCGCGACGAGCACCCTCGCGCCGCAGAGCTCGAGCATGGCGCGCATCACCTCGCGGGTGTCTTCATCGTCCTCGACGACGAGCACGGTGATTCCTTCGAGCTCCATGGGCAACCGTTGTACACCATCGTCGTCCCCGTGCGGTATCTGAAATGTTTTTCCCACGAGCCGTGGACGCGCGATCGATGGCCTCGATATTGCGGCGTCGGCGGGTCGTGGGCCGAGATCGCTACATCTTTTGCGATCGGTTCGTCTTCGACGGGGACGACGTCACCCGTCCGCCGTCCCTCGGCCTGGTCGTCCACCGGCGCTGTTATCGACGCGAGGCCGGCCTGGACGAGACCGAACGCCGACCCCCGGGGATGGACGGACTGGAAGGGCTCCGAGGACTCGGAAGACTCCGAGGGCGCCGAAGAGCCCCGCTGGTAGCTCACCGATCGGTCCGCGAACGCCCCGGGCTGGCCGCCGGCTCGGCCGTCTCCTTGGCCCGCAGCCGCAGCACGAGCGATTCGTAGCCCTCCGTCTGCACGATCTTGTTGAACTGCGTGCGGTAATTCGCGACGAGGCTCATGCCCTCGATGATGACGTCGTACACGAGCCAGCGTCCGTCCTTGCGGTGCAGGCGGTAGTCGACGGGCACCTCGGTGCCCGCCTTGGTCACGATCATCGTCTTCACCGTCGCCTCACTGCCATCGATCGTTTCGCCCACGTACTGCACGCGCTCGCCCTGATAGAGCTCGATCTTCGAGCGATACGAGCGATCGAGGATCTCGGAGAAGAGCTTCACGAATTCCTGCCGCTGCTCCGGGGTGCGGGCATTCCAGTGCGGCCCGAGCGCGCGGCGCGCCGTGTCGGGATAGTCGAAGATGTCCTCGGCGATCTTGCGGACCTTCGCGCGGCGCACCTCGGGCCGATCGCGCAGAGACGGATCGGACAGAATCTTGACCACCTGATCGACGTGCCCCTTGAGCGCATCGGTCGGGGCGCCAGCATGGGCCGGGGCCACCAGGGCGAGGACGAACGCAACCGCGATCGAGATGACAGGGGTGTACATGAGACGGACTCCGGTGCAGCGGCAGTGCCACCACATGTGTCAGCGCGTCGACGGTCAGACGACGTTGTCGCGGTGCAGCGCGGCGACCTCGTCCTTGCTGTAGCCGAGCTCTGCGAGGATCGCGTCGGTGTGCTGGCCCATGTCCGGCGACGCCGTTCGTACCGCGCCCGGCGTGCGCGACAGCGTGACGGGCAGGTTCTGCACCGACTGCTTGCCGAGGCGCGGATGCTGGATCGTGACCGCGAGCCCGAGCGCCTGCACGTGCGGGTCCTCGAACACCTCCTTCACGTTGTAGATCGGGCCGCACGGGACGCCCGCCTTGTTGAGCACGTCCACCCAGTGCGCGCTCGGCTTGGTCATGAGCATCTTGTCGAGCTCCGCGTTGAGCGCGAGACGGTTCTTGGAGCGGTCGGCCGGCGTCTTGAAGCGCGGGTCGTCGATGAGCGCCGGCGTGCCGATCGCCTCGCAGAGCCGGCGATACATGACCTGCCCGGACGCCGCGATGTTGATGTGACCGTCCGACGTCTTGAAGACGCCGGTGGGAATCCCGGTGGGATGATCGTTGCCCGCCTGCGGCGGGATTTCCTTGCCGAGCGTCCAGCGAGACGCCTGGAAGTCGAGCATCCGCACCATCGCCTCGAGCAGCGAGGTGTGCACCCACTGGCCGCGGCCGGAGCGCTCGCGCTCGAGCAGCGCGACGAGGATGCCGTGCGCGAGGAACATGCCCGCGGTGAGATCGGCCACGGGAATGCCGACGCGCACCGGGCCCTGGCCCGGCAGGCCGGTGATCGACATGAGGCCGCCCATGCCCTGGGCGATCTGGTCGTAGCCCGGGCGATCGCGGTACGGGCCCGACTGGCCGAAGCCCGAGATGCTGCCGTACACGAGGCGCGGGTTGACCTTGCTCAGCGTCTCGTAGTCGATGCCGAGGCGGTGCTTGACGTCCGGGCGGTAGTTCTCGACGAGGACGTCAGCCCTCGCGGCCAGGCGCTTGAGGACCTCGACGCCACGCGGGTTCTTGAGGTCGAGCGTGATCGAGCGCTTGTTGCGGTGCAGGTTCTGAAAATCGAATCCGTCGCGGGCGAAGTCGTCCTCGCCCTTGTTCTCCACCTTGATCACCTTCGCGCCCATCTCGGCGAGCTGCCGGACGCACGTCGGTCCGGAGCGCGCGCGCGTGAGGTCGATCAGCGTGTACGGCTCGAGCGGCAGGGCCATGTCCGCCTCCGTGTGGTTGGTGGCCCCGATGCTACCACCGCTGGCGAGGAATCACCCGCTCCCATCGCCGCAGCGCCGTCGAAGCGAGCGTTTTTGCTGGCCCCCGGACCATGGCGCGACCTTTGCCCGTATTCCCCGCGGGAGCGTCTGTTATGGACCGGTTGCGGCGTGAGCTCTGGCGGCACAAGCACTCCGCGAACCTCTGGGCGGTGGAGGTGAGCGCGCGCGACGAGAGCCTGCTCGCCTGCAGCGGGCCATTCACGCCCCGCGTCGCACAGGTCGTGGCGCTCGACGAGCTCGCCTACGGGCGCGGCCCGACCCTCGAGTGGCTGCGCGGACGCCGCGCGGAGTTCGAGCGCTACGACGCGAGCGCCGAGACCGGCTCCGGCCGCGAGATCGACGTGCCGCGCGCGGGCGCGGTTTCCGAAGAGGCGGTCGACGCGCTCCTCACCGAGGCGCGCCGGCTGACGCGCGCGGAGGCGGGCACCGTCTACCTCCGCGAGCCGGCGGGCCTGCGGTTCGTGGCCGCGCACAACGAGGCGCTCGAGCGACGGCACGGCTGGGCGGAGGCGCGTCGGCGCCTGACCGACGGCTCACTGCCCCTGGACGAACGGAGCATCGCCAGCTACGTGCTGCTCACGCATCGCCCGGTGAACATGCCCGACGCCTACGACGTCCGCGTCGACGAGCAACCCTACGTGTTCAATCCCGCGTGGGACCTCATGAACGACTACCGCACGCGCGCGATGCTGTCGCTGCCGATCCGCGACGGGCGCGGCGACGTCGTCGGCGTGCTCCAGCTGATCAACGCGCGCGACGAGGCGGGCGCGCTCGCGCCGTTCTCGGCGGCCGCCGAAGACGCGGTCGGCGTGCTCCTCGTCGGCTGGTCGCAGCGTCTCGGCTAGGCGCTACGCGGCCTTCGCGGGCGCGCCGAAGGGCGGGATCTTGGCGCTGCGCAGCTCGACGATCGAGGGATAGAGCTCGGCCTGGGCCGGCTCCCAGTCCGAGATCGCCAGCCACGCCTTGGCGACGATCGTGATCGTCTCGGCCACCGTCTCCACCGCCGTCACCGGCGCGGGGTCTTTCAGCACGCGCGGGCTCGCCCTCACCACCTCCCGCACCGCCGCGAGCGCGCGGTCGAGGTCGGCGGCGGACGCGATGCTCACCTTGAGCGTCAGCTGGCGCGCGGTGCCGAAGCGGTGCCGAGACCCGCGACGAGCGGCGCCACCTGGACGCGACCCAGCGCATCGCGAGCAGGCCGACCATGGCGATGGCGGCGGCGAGCAGCCTGACGCTGTAGTCGGCGGCGACCTTCGCGGCGAGCTCCGTGCTGTGCATGGACACGGTGAGTCGTGCAACCGGCGTGCCCTTGCAGGACGGGGTTGAAGGTCTTACAGTGCAGCCACCACCGCCACCGGGAGGCAGTCATGACCTCGACCGCGCTGAACGTCCCATCGCTGAAGGGCAAGGTCTCCGCCGACGAGTGGGCCGCCCGCGTCGACCTCGCCGCCGCCTACCGCCTCGTCTCGCTCTACAAGTGGGAGGACCTCGTCTTCACGCACATCACGCTGCGCGTGCCCGACGCCGAGGACCAGTTCCTGATCAACCCGTACGGCGTCTTCTTCGACGAGATCACGGCCTCCAGCCTGGTGAAGATCGACCTCAAGGGCCAGAAGATCGACCACTCGCCCTTCGAGGTGAATCCGGCCGGCTTCGTGATCCACAGCGCGATCCACGCCGCGCGGCACGACGCGAAGTGCGTGCTGCACACCCACACGCTCAACGGCGTCGCCGTCTCCGCCCAGCGCGGCGGCCTGCTGCCGATCTCCCAGCACTCGATGTTCAGCCTCGGGAGCCTCGGCTATCACGACTTCGAGGGGCCCGCCCTCAACGACGACGAGAAGCCGCGACTCGTGGCCGACCTCGGCGACAAGACCTCGCTCATCTTGAGGAACCACGGGCTGCTGACGGTCGGCGAGACGGTGGCCGACGCGTGGGTGGCCATGTACTACCTCGAGGCGTCGTGCGCGATCCAGGTGCGCGCGCAGGCGGGCGGCGAGCTGATCCCGGTGCCCAAGGACGTCCTCGAGCAGGCGGTCTCGCGCCAGCGCCAGGGCGCGCGCGTGTGGCCGGGGCTGCTGCGCCGGCTCGAGCGCGTGGATCCTTCGTACAAGAGCTGACCGCAGCCGCGAGCGAAGCACTGACCGCGATGCCGAGGAGGACGCCATGAAGGACGGGCTCCGGTTCGTCGACTGCGACATGCACATCATGGAGCCGCCGGATCTGTTCGAGCGCTACCTCGATCCGAAGTTCAAGGATCGCGTCGTCCTGCCCATCGGCGCCGACGGCCGGCCCGTGCGCGGCACCATCGTCATCGACGGCCTGCCGACGACGATGGACGCCGAGCTGCAGCAGTACCGCAAGAAGAGCAAGGCCACCGCCGACACGGCCAACAGCACGCAGCCGCTGTCGGGCTCGAGGATCACGGGCCGCCTCGACTTCGCCATCCAGCGCAAGTACGACCCCGAGGCGCAGCTCATCGGCATGGAGATGGAGGGCGTGGACATCGCCGTCCTCTATCCGACGACCGGCCTGAGCCTGCTCGCGCGCGACAACATGGACCCGCGGCTCTCCCTGGCCCTCTGCCAGGCCTACAACAACTGGATCCACGAGTTCTGCCGCCACCGTCCCGAGCGGCTGCGCTTCGTGGCCATGCTGCCGCCGCACGACGTGCACCTCGCCTGCCGCGAGCTGCTCCGCTGCGTGCGCGAGCTGGGCGCCGTCGGCTCCTTCATGCGCCCGAACCTCGTCAACGGCCACTTCTGGCACTCGAACTACTGGGACCCGCTCTACACGCTGCACGAGGACCTGAACGTGACGTGGGGGTTCCACGAGGGCACGGGCGCCTGGTACTCGCACATGAACGTGCTGTACGGCGAGAACCGCTTCTATCGCCACGTGGCCAGCCACTGGATCGAGATGCAGCTGGCGCTGATCGCCATGATCATCGGCGGGGTGTTCGAGTTCCACCCGCGGTTGCGCGTCGGCTTCCTCGAGGCGCAGAACTCCTGGGCGCCCGGCGTGCTGTCACGCATCGAGTGGGACTACCCGCAATATCGCGAGTCGCACGCGCCGTACCTGACGCTCACGCCCAAGGAGTACTTCCGGCGCAACTGCTGGGCGGCGGTGGAGGGCAGCGAGCCCGAGATCGAGGCGACGGCGGGGCTGATCGGCGCCGACCGCATGTGCGTCTCGACCGACTACCCGCACTTCGACTCGAACTTCCCGTACGTCTCGACCAACCTCCTGAAGAACGTGCCCAGGGAGATCGCGGCCCAGATCCTCGAGGGCGGCGCCCACCTCTACAACTTCACCGAGGAGGATTTCAAGAAGGCGGCCGCCGTCGCGTGATGGGCGCCGCGACGACGACGCCCGCGTGGCTCGGCGCCGACCTGGCCGCGTCGACGGACTGGATCCGGCCCCTCGCCCCCTCGGCGATCGCGGAGTGCGAGGCCGCGCTCGCCGGGCTGCGCCGTCGCGGTCGTTCGTGGCCCGATTTCGGCCGTGAGGACTTCCCGCTGCCGACGTTCGGCCGCGACCTCGAGGCGGTGCTCGACGAGCTGGAGACCGGGCGCGGCGTCGTGCTGCTGCGCGGCTTCCCCGTCGAGCGGTACCCCGCCGACGAGCTGAAGAGCCTCTACTGGGGCATCGGGACGCACCTCGGCCACATCCGCTACCAGAACGCGCGGGGCGAGCTGATCGGCGAGGTGCGCGACGAGATCGCGCGCTACGGCGAGGTCCGCGAGGGGCCGGCGGTCGACGCCGTCCTCGGGCGCTCGTCGCGCAGCAAGGCGCGCTCGAGCGGGCCGCTGCGCTTCCACACCGACCGCTGCGACGTGGTGAGCCTGCTCTGCGTGCGCGCCGCCCGCGCGGGCGGGCTGAGCAAGGTCGTCAGCGCGGTGAGCGTGGCCGAGGCGATCCGCGCGCGGCGGCCCGATCTCCACGCGCTCCTGTGCGCCGACTACTGGCGCAGCCGCCAGGGCGAGGAGGCCGGCGGCGAGCGGCAGGTCTACGCGCTGCCCGTCTTCGCCGAGCACGCCGGGAAGTTCACGACGCAGTACTCGCGGACGTTCGTGGAGGCCGCGCAGAAGCTGCCGGACGTGCCGCGGATGAGCGCGGCGCAGGACGAGGCGCTCGATCTGCACGCCGCGCTGTGCGAGGAGCTGTCCTGCGCGATGGAGCTCCGGCCCGGCGACCTGCAGCTCCTCAACAACCATGTCGTGTACCACGCGCGCACGGCCTATGAGGACGTGCCCGGGCCCGAGAACGATCGCCTGCTCCTGCGCCTCTGGCTCGCGCCGCGCAACAGCCGCCCGCTGCCGCCGGGCTTCGAGGTGCTGTGGGGGACGACGGCGCCGGGCGCGCCGCGCGGCGGCATCGCCCAGCGGGGGCCATCCCCGCGGGGGGGGCATACATGACGACGCGGACCGCGGCGCCGCCGATGCTCGCCGCCGACGTACGCGACGCGCGCGCGTGGCGGCGCGACGAGCTCACACCCGCCGACTGGCTCGTGGCGCTCTCGCCGCGCTGCCTCGACGAGCTGGACGCGGTCGCGCGCCGGTTGAGGCGCGATCCGCTGCCCGCGCAAGTCCTGACGCCCGGCGAGTTCGCGCTCGACCATTGCGCCGAGGTGATGCGACGCGTGGGCGACAAGCTGCGCACCGGCGTCGGCCTCGCCGTGCTCGACCGCGTGCCCGTCGAGCGCTACTCGCTGGAGGAGAACCGCGCGCTCGCGTGGGTGCTCGGGAGCCTGCTCGGCCGGCTCGTCGCCCAGAAGTGGGACGGCACGATGGTCTACGACGTCCACGACACCGGTCGCCAGCTCGAGTACGGTGTGCGGCGCTCGGTCACGAACCTCGACCTCGTCTTCCACACCGATGCGGCGTGGCTGGACCTGCCGCCGGAGCTGGTGGGCCTCTACTGCATCAATCCCGCGCGCGAGGGCGGCGTCAGCAAGTTCGTCAGCCTCGTGAGCGTGCACAACGAGCTGCGGCGCCGGCATCCCGCGCTGCTCGCGCGTCTCTACCGCCCGGTTCCGTGGGACCGTCAGGCCGAGCACGCGCCGGACGACGACAAGGTGTCCCGGCGGCCGGTCTTTCAGTACGCCGGCGGCACGTTCATGGCCTGCGTCAACGAGAAGCTGGTCGAGACGGGCGCCGAGCTCGCCGGCGAGACCCTCGACGCCGAGGCGCGCGAGGCGCTGGCGGCCATGCGCGCGCTGCTGGACTCACCCGAGCTGTGGGTGCAGTTCACCATCGAGCGCGGTCAGGTGCAGTTCATCAACAACCGCGCGTTCGCACACAGCCGCACCGACTTCAAGGACGCGCCCGAGCCCCACCTCAAGCGCCACATGATCCGCCTCTGGACGCGCGAGGAAGGCCGCCGGGCCTTTCACGGCTAGCTATAGCTGGCGGGTCTCGCGGACGGGCAACGCCAGCGCCCGTCATCGGCGAGACCCTTCGGCCCGCCATTACAACTGGGTCATCTCCTTACGGCTAGAAGGCCCCGCCGTGCGCCACCGCCGGTTCAGCGGGGTCGGGCATGTCCGTGACGACCGCCTCGGTCGTGAGCAACAGCGACGCGATCGAGGCCGCATTCTGCAGCGCGACACGCTCGACCTTGGTGGGGTCGATGATTCCCGCCTGCATCATGTCGACGTACTCGTTGGTCTCGGCGTCGAAGCCGCGCGTGACCGGGACCATGCCCCGGACTTTCTCGACGATCACGGAGGCCTCGAGCCCGGCGTTCTCCACGATCATCCGGATGGGTTCCTCGAGGGCACGCCGCACGATCATGACTCCGGTGCCCTCGTCGCCCGAGAGCTTGAGGCTGTCGAGGGCCTCCGACGCGCGTAGCAGGGCCACGCCGCCACCGGGCACGATCCCTTCCTCGACGGCCGCGCGGGTGGCATTCAGCGCATCCTCGACCCGCGCCTTCTTCTCCTTCATCTCGGTCTCGGTGGCCGCCCCGACCTTGACGACGGCGACGCCGCCCGCGAGCTTCGCGAGCCGCTCCTGGAGCTTCTCCCGGTCGTAATCCGAGGTCGTCTCCTCGATCTGGGCCCGGATCTGCTTGATGCGGCCCTGGATGTCCTTGGTGCTGCCCGCGCCCTCGATGAGCGTGGTGTTGTCCTTGTCCACGACCACCTTCTTGGCGCGGCCGAGGTCGTCGAGCTTGAGGTTCTCGAGCTTGATTCCGAGGTCTTCCGTGATCGCCTTGCCGCCGGTCAGCGTGGCGATGTCCTCGAGCATGGCCTTGCGCCGGTCACCGAAGCCGGGCGCCTTCACGGCCGCGGAGCGCAGCGTGCCGCGCAGATTGTTGACGACCAGGGTGGCCAGCGCCTCGCCCTCGACGTCCTCGGCGATGATGAGCAACGGCTTGCCCGCCCGGGCGACCTGCTCGAGCAGCGGCAGCATGTCCTTCATCACGCTGAGCTTCTTCTCGTGGATGAGGACGAGGGCGTCCTCCAGCACCACTTCCATGCGCTCCGGATTCGTCACGAAATAGGGGGAGAGGTACCCGCGGTCGAACTGCATTCCCTCGACGACGTCGAGGGTGGTGTCCATCGCCTTGGCCTCTTCGACGGTGATGACCCCGTCCTTGCCGACCTTCTCCATCGCTTCCGCGATCAGGCTGCCGATCGTCTTGTCGTTGTTCGCCGCGATCGTGGCGACCTGGGTAATCTCCTTCTTGTCCTTGGTGGCCTTGGACATGTCCTTCAGCTCCTGGACGACCATGGTGACGGCCTGCGCGATGCCGCGCTGCAGGGCCATCGGGTTCGCGCCGGCCGTCACGTTCTTGAGGCCGCCGCGGAAGATGGCCTGGGCCAGGACCGTCGCCGTCGTCGTGCCGTCGCCCGCGATGTCGGAGGTCTTGGACGCGACTTCCTTCAGCATCTGGGCGCCCATGTTCTCGCAGGGGTCCTTGAGCTCGATCTCCTTGGCGACGGTGACGCCGTCCTTGGTGAGGGTGGGGCCGCCGAACTTCTTGGCGAGGACGACGTTCCGCCCCTTCGGACCGAGCGTCACCTTGACGGCGTGCGACATGATGTTGACGCCGCGCAAGAGCGCAGCGCGGGCTTCCTCGTTGAACAGCAGTTGCTTGGGCATGGCTACTTTCCTCCCGAGTGTGCAAGGACGCCGAGGATGTCCTCTTCCTTCATGATGAGGAATTCTTCGCCGTCCAGCTTGATCTCGCTGCCGGAATACTTGCCGAAGAGGATCCGGTCGCCTTGTTTCACCGCGAGCGGCTGGTTCTTGCCCTCGTCGGTGACCCGGCCGTTCCCCACCGCGACCACCTTGCCCTCCTGCGGCTTCTCCTTGGCGGTGTCGGGGATGATGATGCTGCCGTGCTTCTCGTCGCCCTCGGTGACGCGCTTGATGAGCACGCGATCGTGGAGCGGACGCAACGTCGTGTGGGTCTTCTGAGCCATGGTGGGTCCCTCTCTTCCGGGGACGACTGTACCACCAAACTAGTACATAGATACAATTTAGATTGGGTGTACTATTTAGGTCATACAGTATGCCGATCACCATGAACCTGCACGTCGACGCGCGCAGCCCCATCCCGATCCGGCGGCAGCTGACGGAGCAGCTCAAGCACGCCATCGAGAGCGGTCGGGTGCCCCGGGATCAGACGCTGCCGAGCATCCGCGAGCTGGCCGGCTTTCTCGGCATCAATACGAACACGGTGGCGCGTGTCATCGAGGATCTCAAGCAGAGCGGATACGTGGAGGCGCGGCGGGGGCGGGGCGTGTTCGTGGCCGCCGCACCGCCCGTCCGCCCGTCACCCGGACGCCGTGAGGGGTTCCTGAAAGACGTGGTCATCGGCGCGGCCGCCGTCGGAATGACGGCTGACGACCTGGCGGTGGGCGTCCTGAGCGTGGCCGGGGTGCGGCCTCCCGCCATCGACGGGGCGGTCGAAGTCCTGCTCGTGGAACGCAGCCCGGCGGAGCTCGACTTCTTCGCCGGGCAGCTCGAGGCCCATTTTCCGATCCGTGTCGACAAGGTGCTCCTCGGCGAGCTGACGGCCATCACGCGCCGTCGCACGCCGGCCGGGCGCTGGCGGGCGGCCGTCACGAGCTTCGGCCATCTCCGCGAGGTGGAGCGCGTGCTGAGAGGCCGGGGAGTTCCGGTGATCGCGCTCCTCGCCGAGGCCCATCTCGAGACCCTCCACCGCCTCGCTCAGCTGCCGGCGGGGACACGGGTGGGCGTGACGTCCGATGCGCTCGAGACGGCGCACAATCTCGAGCACTCGATCGCGAAGGCGGCCCTGGCGAACATCATGCTGGTCGGCGCCTGTTCCGCCGAGGGGGCGGCGCTGGGTCGTCTGGTGCGACGGGTGGACGTCATCGTCTGCTCCAGCTCGTCGGCCGAGCGGGTCCGGCAGCTCGCGGGTCCCGGTGTGCAGGTCATGATCGACGATCGGGCGCTGGACGGGCGGGCGATCCAGATGCTCGCGACGCTCCTCGTGGGTGGCAACGGCGGCACGCACGAGCGCCCACCGCGCCGACGCGCCACGCGGCCAACGACGCGGAAGAAATGAATGCCGTTCCTCATCATCCTGAGCGCCGTTCTTCTGGTCGTCGTGGTCTTCGCCCTTCAGAACAGCCAGGCGGTGACCGTTCGATTCCTGTACTGGCAGGTCCAGTCCTCGCTGGCCATCGTCATCATCGCCGCCACCGCGGCCGGCGTGCTGATCGCCGGACTGTTCGGGTCGGCGAGTCGTCTGTGGCGCTGGAAGCGCGGGCGGGCTGCGAAGGCCGAGGCGCGCTCCGGCCCACCCGGTCGGGACGGCGCTTGACGAATAGACGACGGTCCAATTGGTACTTGGGACGCCGGCCACACTTGCGGGCGGCGGCGCACCATCCGGTGAGCCGTGAACGACGCAGGCACGCTGCCATCAGGAGCGTCCGATGATCCCGGCCGGCACCGTTCGTCGCGTCCCTGACCGCCCCGGGCCGTCGCCGGTCCACGTCATCGTGCCGCGGGTCTCGCCTCCGGCCCGTCGCTCTGGCGCCTGGATGGGTATGCTGGCCGGCTTTGCCGCCGGTGGGCTGATCGCCGGTTCGCTCTTCGGCGGTTTCGGCCACGCCCTGGGCGACGGGGACGTCGGCCTCGGCCTTCTCGACCTGTTGATCGCTGGCGGTGGCATCGTCGTGCTG
>Ga0209378_1001270_pt1 | contig 18131 bp, 15 predicted proteins | sample GraSoiAngelo_156_FD_186170 | JGI IMG/M metagenome (GOLD analysis project Ga0209378, IMG submission 186170) | Grasslands soil microbial communities from the Angelo Coastal Reserve, California, USA - 14_1009_13_40cm (SPAdes) (version 2) | ecosystem: Environmental > Terrestrial > Soil > Grasslands ...
GAGAAGAGCAAGACCGCCCCTGCGGTGATGCCCGCCGCCCGGAAAATCGCGGCGGAGCAGGGCATCGATACCTCGAAGATCCCTGGCACCGGCCGCGACGGACGGGTCACCAAGGGCGACGTGCTCGAGCAGGCGGCAAAGGCTTCCGCCGCGAAACCGCCTCTTCAGCAGCCCTCGCCGCCGGTCGATATCGAGGCTCTTCTCTCGGGCCGGCCGGAGCAGCGCGTGCCGATGTCGCGCCTGCGCCAGCGCGTCGCCGAGCGCCTGGTGCAGTCGCAGCACACCGCCGCGATCCTCACCACGTTCAACGAAGTCAGCATGGCGCCGGTGATCGAGCTGCGCAAGAAGTACCAGGAGCGCTTCGAGAAGGAGCACGGCGTGCGCCTGGGCTTCATGTCCTTCTTCGTCAAGGCCTCGGTGCACGCGCTGAAGCGCTACCCGGTGGTCAACGCCTCGATCGACGGCACCGACATCGTGTACCACGGCTACTTCGACATCGGCATCGCGGTCGGCAGCCCGCGCGGCCTGGTGGTGCCGATCCTGCGCGACGCCGACCGCATGAGCTTCGCCGAGATCGAGAAGAGAATCGCCGACTTCGGCAAGCGCGCCCAGGAGGGCAAGCTGACCATCGAGGAGCTCACCGGCGGCACGTTCTCGATCTCGAACGGCGGCATCTTCGGCTCGATGCTGTCGACGCCGATCATCAACCCGCCGCAGTCGGCGATCCTCGGGGTGCACGCCACCAAGGAGCGCGCGGTGGTCGAGAACGGCCAGGTCGTGGCGCGGCCGATGAACTATCTCGCGCTGTCGTACGACCACCGCATCATCGACGGCCGGGAAGCAGTTTTGTGCTTGGTCAGCATCAAGGAAGCCCTGGAAGATCCTGCCCGCCTGATCCTGGAGATATGAAGTCCTTCGATGTCGTCGTGATCGGCGCGGGGCCCGCGGGCTACATCGCCGCCATCCGTTGTTCTCAATTGGGATTAAATACGGCGTGCGTCGAGCAGTGGCAGACGCCCAAGGGCGAATACGCGCTCGGCGGCACCTGCCTCAACGTCGGCTGCATCCCGTCGAAAGCACTGCTCGAGTCCTCGGAAAACTACGCGCGCGTGCTGCACCAGTTCAAGGCGCACGGCATCACCGCGAGCGGCGTGAAGCTCGAGCTGAAGACGATGCTCGACAGGAAGGACAGGATCGTCAGCCGGATGACGAGCGGGGTTGCCGGCCTGTTCAAGAAGAACAAGATCACCTGGCTGCAAGGACACGGCAAGCTCGTCTCGGGCGGAACCAGCTGGAAAATACAGATTGATTCCGAAACTGTAGAGGCGAAAAACGTCGTGATCGCCACCGGATCGAAAGCCAGGCACCTGCCGGGGGTCGCGGTCGACAACAAGATCATCTGCGACAACGAAGGCGCGCTCGCTTTCGACTCGGTGCCCGAGCGGCTCGGCGTGATCGGCGCCGGCGTGATCGGCCTCGAGCTCGGCAGCGTGTGGCGCCGGCTCGGCGCGAAGGTAAAGGTGCTGGAGGCGCTGCCGGCGTTCCTCGGCGCCGCCGATGAGGCCGTGGCCCAGGAAGCCTGGAAGCAATTCACCAAGAACCAGGGCCTGGAAATCGAGCTGGGGGCGACGATTTCCAAGGTTGTTCAATCAAAGAAATATGTGTCCATTCAATATACTGGATCAGATAATTCGAGTAAAAGCTTGGAATGTGATCGGCTGATCGTTTCAGTCGGCCGCGTGCCGAACACCGATGGCCTGGGCGCCGAGGATGTCGGCCTCAAGCTGGACGCCAAGGGCTTCATCGAGGTCGACCAGAACTGCCGCACCGGCCTGCCGCGCGTCTACGCCGTCGGCGACGTGGTGCGCGGGCCGATGCTCGCGCACAAGGGCGAGGACGAGGGCGTGATGGTGGCCGAGATCATCGCCGGGCAGCGCGGCCACGTGAACTACGACGCCATCCCGTGGGTGATCTACACCGCCCCGGAGATCGCCTGGGTCGGCAAGACCGAGCAGCAGCTGAAGTCCGAAGGCGTCGCCTACAGGGCCGGGCGCTTCCCGTTCGCCTACAACGGCCGCGCGCTCGGCCGCGAAGAGCCCGAGGGCTTCGTCAAGATCCTCGCCGACGCGAGGACCGACCGCATCCTCGGCGTGCACTCGATCGGCGGCCTGGCGAGCGAGCTGATTGCCGAGGCGGTCGTGGCGATCGAGTTCGGCGCCTCGTCCGAGGACATCGCGCGCATCAGCCATGCGCACCCGTCGATGTCGGAAGTGACGCGCGAGGCGGCGCTCGCCGTCGACAAGCGCTCGCTGAACGGCTGATGCAGGATGTCATCGCGCTCTACGAGCAGAGTCTCGCGCGCCGGGGGTTCGTCTCGGACCCGTCGCAATGGCGCGCGGTCGAGCGGCTGCAGCAGCTGTACGAGGAGTGGACCGCCTACAAGGCGCGGCGCAACACCCGCCTGAAGCGCCTGCTGGTCAGGCCGGCGCTGCCGAAAGGGGTTTACCTGTGGGGCGCCGTCGGGCGGGGCAAGAGCTTCCTCATGGACAGCTTCTACCTGTGCGTGCCGCTGGTCCGCAAGCGCCGCGTCCACTTCCACCACTTCATGCGCGAGATCCATCGCGAGCTCGATGCTCTGAAGGGCACCGAGGACCCGATCGCCGCGCTCGCCGAGCGCACCGCCCGGCGCTGCCGGCTGATCTGCTTCGACGAGTTTCACGTCTCGGACATCGCCGACGCGATGATCCTCGGCCGCTACCTCGCGCAGGTGATGGAGCGCGGCGTCGTGCTCTGCATGACGAGCAACTACCACCCCGACCGGCTCTACGAGGACGGTCTGCAGCGCGACCGGTTCCTGCCGGCGATCGGGCTGATCAAGAGCCGGCTCGACCTGGTCGAGGTCGACGGCGGGCTCGATTACCGGCGCCGCAAGATGGAGCGGCTCAAGGTCTATCACGCCGGCCCGGGCAGCGAGGCGGAGCTGGAGCGCATCTTTTCCGATTTGCGGGACGTCGAGGAGGAAAAGCACCCCCTGGACGTGGAAGGGCGCAGCATTGCCTACCGCAGGCGCGCCGGCGGCCTGGTGTGGTTCGATTTCGCGGTGCTGTGCGGCGGGCCGCGCTCCTATGCCGACTATGTCGACCTCGCCAGGCGCTTCCACAGCGTGATTCTGTCGGGCGTGCCGAAAATGTCGTCGCGCAATGCTGACGCCGCGCGGCGCTTCACCTGGCTGGTCGATGTGTTCTACGATGAACGGGTCAAGCTCATCGTATCGGCCGAGGCGCAGCCCGAGGCGCTCTACCCCGAGGGGACCCGCAGCGCGGAGTTCGCCCGCGCCGTGAGCCGGCTCCACGAGATGCAGTCGTCCGATTATCTGCAGAGCGAGCGCAGGAGGGCCAGTGGACAAGTTCAAGGCATACCAGCTCACTGAGACGCCGGACAAGAAGATCCGCGCGGAATTCGTCGAGCGCTCGCTCGACGAGCTCGACCCGGGCGAGGTCGTGGTGCGCGTGGCGAACTCGGACGTCAACTACAAGGACGCGCTCGCTGCCACCGGCAAAGGCAAGATCCTGCGCCGCGCGTCGTGCATCGGCGGCATCGACTTCTCGGGCACGGTCGTTTCGTCGGCCGATGCGCGCTTCGCCAAGGGCGACGCAGTGCTCGCCGTGGGCTATGACCTCGGCGTCGCGCACGACGGCGGCTACGCGGAGTACGCGCGCGTGCCGGCCGAATGGCTCAGCAAGCTGCCGAAGGGGATGTCGCTGTGGGACGCGATGGCGTTCGGCACCGCCGGCTTCACCGCCGGCATCGGCATCGTGCGCATGGAGCACAACGGGCTCAAGCCGCAGAGCGGGCCGGTGATCGTGGACGGCGCCACCGGCGGCGTCGGCTCGATCGCCATTGCGGCGCTGGCCAGGCTCGGCTATCACGTCGTCGCGCTCACCGGGAAGGAAAGCGAAAGCGACTGGCTGAAGAAACTGGGAGCCAAAGAGGTCAAACTTCGCTCCAGCATTGATTTTTCAAAAACCCGCCCTCTTGAAAAAGCCACCTGGGCCGGCGCCGTCGACAACCTCGGCGGAGAAGTCCTCGCCTGGATGGCGAGCACGATGAAGGTGAACGGCGTGATCGCGTCGATCGGCCTCGCCGCGAGCCCGAGCCTCAACACGACGGTGCTGCCCTTCATCCTGCGCGGCGTGGGCCTGCTCGGCATCAACTCGACCGACAGTCCCGGCCCCGAGCTGCGCCGCGAAGTCTGGCGCCGGCTCGCCACCGACATGCGGCCGCCGCTGCTCAAGGAGATGTGCCGTACGATTCCGTTCAGCCAGCTGCCCGCGGCGTTCGACGATTTCATCCAGGGAAAGGTGAATCGCAGGATCGTCGTCGACCTGGCGGAATAGGCGGGACCCACGGATCTGCCCGAAAGGCGCGTGCTCGTCATCGATGATTCGAGGTTCGTCCGCAAGACGTTCGCGAGCATCCTGAGCGCGTCGTTCGCGGTGCGCGAGGAAGCCGACGGCGAGGCGGGCTGGGAGGCGGTCCGCACCGATCCGTCGATCGTCATGGTGTTCACGGACCTCGACATGCCGAAGCTTGACGGCTTCGAGCTGCTAGAGCGCATCCGCAGCTCGAGCGATCCCCGCATCCGCGAGCTGCCGGTGGTGGCGATCTCCGGCAACCGGGAGGAGGCGAACAAGAAGCGCGCAGCCAGCGCGGGGGCGAACGATTTCATCGCCAAGTCGGCCGATGGCTCCGAGGTCCTGTCGCGCATCCAGAACCTGCTGCGCCTGGTCAGGACCAGTCGGGAGCTGGAGGCGAGCCAGGCGGCGCTCGCGCAAAGCGCCACGCACGATCCGGTCACCGGCACTCTGACGCCGCATTATCTGCTCACCGAAGGGCGCAAGCATTTTTCGCACGCGCGCCGTCACGGCGCGCAGCTCTCGGTCATGGCATTGCGCATCGACAGCTACGGCGATCTTGCGAATCAGGTCGGCAAGGAAACCGCCGAGCAGCTGCTGGCGCGGATCGCGAACATGGTGACCGCGAACCTGCGCGCCGAGGATTCCGTCAGCCGCACGGCCGAGGCCACGTTCATGATCGTCTCGATGGGCACCGGCCCGCCGCAGATGCTCGCTTTCGCACGCCGCCTGCGCGCGCAGCTGGAAGGCGCGCACGTCACCTGGCGCGGCCAGCCGGTCCGCATCACGAGCAGCTTCGGGGCGGCTTCGCTCAGCATCGACGCGGTGGGCTCGATCGAGGAGCTGATGCGCGCCGCGATGCAGCGGCTCCAGGCAGCCAGCCGCCAGGCCGAGCCCATCGTCGGGTACGAGGAGGCCAGGCCAAGCGGGCCCGCGACCTTGCCGGGCGACATCGAGCGCGCGCTGCTGGTGCTGGAGCAAACCGATCCGCAGCCCCTGGGCGACCTGGCGGGCGAGGTGGCGAAACGCCTGCTGCGGATCGTCGAGCTGTTCAGGGGGAAAAAGCCGGGGTAAGGCTTTACACTAGGGGCGCAAGGAGGAACGGATGGCGAGCTACGCCGAATTCCACCGCCGTTCGATCCAGGACCGCGAGGGTTTCTGGGCTGAGCAGGCGAAGCTGATCCATTGGCACCAGCCGTGCAGCGAGGTCCTCGATTACTCGCGGCCACCGTTTGCGCGCTGGTTCGTCGGCGGCGAAACCAGCCTCTGCTACAACGCGCTCGACCGCCACATCGCGGCGCGCGGCGACCAGAAGGCCCTGGTGTGGATTTCGACCGAGGTCGGCGAAACCAGGACTTTTACCTACAAGCAGCTGCTCGCCGAGGTCAATCGCGCTGCAGCGATGCTGCAGTCCCTCGGCGTAAAGAAGGGCGAGCGGGTGATCCTCTACCTGCCGATGATCCCGGAGGCCTGCTTCGCGATCCTCGCCTGCGCGCGCCTGGGCGCGGTCCATTCGGTGGTGTTCGGCGGCTTTGCCGCGGCCAGCCTCGCCGCCCGCATCGACGACGCAAAGCCGGCGCTGATGATCACTGCCGACGGCGGCAGCCGCATGGGCAAGACGGTGCTGTACAAGTCGCTGGTCGACGAAGCGCTCAAGCTCGCCAGGCACCCGCCGCAGAAGCTGCTGATCTTCAAGCGCGGCCTGGACTACGCGATGCCCGTGGTGCAGGGGCGCGACGTCGACTGGAAGGCGCTGCAGAAGAACTTCGCGAACGCAGAGCTTGCCTGCGCCTGGCTCGAGTCGAACGAGCCCTCGTACATCCTGTACACCTCGGGCACGACCGGACAGCCGAAGGGCGTGCAGCGCGACGTCGGCGGCTACGCGGTGGCGCTCGCCGCGTCGATGAAGAACATCTTCTGCGGCGAGGCGGGCGAGACCATGTTCACCACTTCCGACATCGGCTGGGTGGTCGGCCATTCCTACATCATCTACGCGCCGCTCATCGCCGGCATGACGACGATCATGTACGAAGGCGTGCCGATCCGGCCCGACGCCGGCATCTGGTGGAAGATCGTGCAGGACCACCAGGTCGACGTGATGTTTTCCGCGCCGACCGCGATCCGCGTGCTGAAGAAGCAGGACCCGGCCTACCTCAAGAAGTACGACGTCTCCTCGCTCAAGCACCTGTTCCTCGCCGGCGAGCCGCTCGACGAGCCGACGCACGTCTGGATCACCGAGTCGCTCGGCCGCCCGGTGATCGATCATTACTGGCAGACCGAGACCGGCTGGCCGCTGCTCTCCGCGCAACCCGGCGTGGAGAAAACGCGCCTCAAGATGGGCTCGCCGAGCTTCCCGGTCTACGGCTATGACGTGCGGCTGCTGCACGAGGCGACCGGCCAGCCGGTGCCCGACGGAGAGAAGGGGGTGGTGACGATCGCCCCGCCGCTGCCGCCGGGCTGCATGAGCACGGTGTGGGGCGACGACGAGCGCTTCGTGGAGACCTACTTCAAGGACTTCAAGGACCAGCTGGTCTACTCCACCTTCGACTGGGGAATCCGCGACAAGGACGGGTACTACTTCATCCTCGGCCGCACCGACGACGTGATCAACGTCGCCGGCCACCGCCTCGGCACGCGCGAGATCGAGGAGGCGGTCAGCATGCATCCGAACATCGCCGAGTGCGCGGTGGTCGGCGTGGCCGATTCCCTCAAGGGGCAACTGCCGCTCGCCTTCGCGGTCGCAAAGGATGTTTCAAAATTGAGCTCTGCTGAAGGCAAAAGGAGGCTGGAGAAAGAGGTGATGGCGACGGTAGACAAGCACCTCGGCGCCATCGCGCGGCCGAAAGCCGTGCATTTCGTGACGCTGCTGCCGAAGACCCGCTCTGGCAAGACGCTGCGCCGCTCGATCCAGGCCCTCGCCGAGGGCCGCGACCCGGGCGATCTCACCACCATCGAAGACCCCAACGCACTGGAACAGATCAAACAGGCCCTGCACGCATGAAAACACGACCGATGCTCACCCTCGAGGACTGCCGCAGGATTTCCGCCGCCGCGGAAGCCGAGGCGAAGCGCAACAACTGGAACGTCTGCATCGCCATCCTCGACGACGGCGGCCACCTGCTGCACCTGGCGCGCATGGACGGCGCCAGCCCGGCCAACGCGCGCATCGCGGTGGAGAAGGGGCGCACCGCGGCCGAGTCGCGCCGTTCCAGCGCGGTCTGGGAGGAGCGCATCAAGGCCGGCCGCAACTCGATGCTCGGCATGCCCGGCATCACCCCGGTGCAGGGCGGGCTGCCGATCATGGCCGAAGGCGTGTGCCTGGGCGGAGTAGGGGTCTCGGGCGTGCAATCGCATGAGGACGAGCAGATTGCCGCCGCAGGAATCAAGGTTCTCGGCTGACTGACTTCGTAGTTCAACCACCACAGGAGAGGAAACGATGAAAGCGCAGCTTCGTGTAGCGGTAGCCTGCGTATCGGCGTGCCTGGCACTTGCCGCCGGCGCGCAGCAGCCCAGCCCGTTGGACGCAGTGCCGGAGAAGATGCCGAACGACATACCCTACGGCACGCCGATCTCGCTCGAGCGCGCGCAGACCGCCATCGCCGCGGCGGTAGGCGAGTCCAGGAAGCGCGACTGGAAGTTGAATGTGGCCGTGGTTGATTCCGGCGGCCGGCTGGTCGCCTTTGCGCGCATGGACGGAGCCCAGCTGGGCTCGATCGCCATCTCGGAGCACAAGGCGCGGGCGGCAGCAATGTACCGGCGTGAAACCAAGGCGTTCGAGACGGGCGTCCAGGCCGGCAACCATTACCTTCTCACCCTGGACGATGTCATCGCATCGCGCGGCGGCATCCCCATCCTCGACGGCGGCAGGCTGATCGGCGCCATCGGCTGCTCCGGGGCCACCGGCTCGCAGGATGAAGTGGTCTGCAGGGCCGGCGCCGACGCCGTGAAGCGATAGGGAGCTGCTCCGTCTTCGCCGGTGGCCCGCAGATGCAGCCGCATGTCTTGATTGCCGGCGGCGGCATCGGCGGGCTCACGGCGGCGCTCGCGCTGCTGCGCAGCGGCTGCGACGTCGACGTCTACGAGCAGGCGGCGGAGCTGAAGGAAGTGGGTGCCGGGCTGCAGCTCGCTGCGAACGGCACGCGCGTGCTCCATGAGCTGGGCATCGGCGAGCAGCTCAAGCCGCTCGCCTGCGAGGCGACCGGCAAGGAAGTCAGGCTCTGGAGCAGCGGCGAGACCTGGAAGCTGTTCGATCTCGGCGCGGTCTCGATCGAGCGCTACGGGTATCCCTACCTCACCGTGTATCGGCCCGATCTCCTCGGCGTGCTGGCGGCTGCGGTACGGCGCGAAAAGCCCGACGCCATCCACCTGGGTGCAAAGTGCAGCGCCTTGAGCCAGGACGGCAGTAGCGTAAGGCTGCGCCTCGCCGACGGGACCGAGCCGAGAGGCGATGCGCTTATCGGCGCCGATGGGGTGCATTCGCGTGTCCGGCAGGCGCTTTTCGGTCCCGACCGGCCCTCTTTTACCGGAATCATCGCGTGGCGCGGCGTGATCCCCATGGACCGGCTGCCAGAGCGCATGGCGCGCAGCGTCGGCACCAACTGGATCGGCCCCGGCGGACATGTAGTGCATTACCCGGTGCGCGCAGGCAGCCTGATGAACTTCGTCGGCGCTCTCGAGCGCGCCGACTGGCAGGTGGAATCGTGGAGCACCCGCGGCACGACCGAGGAGATGGCCGCCGATTTCGCGGGCTGGAACGAGGATGTCCAGACGATGATCCGGAACATCGAAACGCCGTACAAGTGGGCGCTGATGGTGCGGCCGCCGATGGCGCGCTGGACGCGCGGGCGGGCGAGCCTGCTGGGCGATGCCTGCCACTCGATGCTGCCGCTTCTCGCCCAGGGGGCGAACATGGCGATCGAGGATGGCTTCGTTCTCGCGAGGTGCCTGAAAGAGCACCGCGACGATCTCCCCGCGGCGCTGGTGCGCTACGAGAATGCGCGCCGCGACCGCACGCGCCGCGCGGTGGAAGGCTCGGCCGCGAACATCCAGCGCTTCCACAATCCGAAGCTGTCCGATCCGGCGGAGGCGAGAAGATACGTGGCCCGCGAATGGGCCGCAGAGCGCGTCGCCGAGCGCTACGAATGGCTGTTCCGCTACGACGTGACCACGGTTGCGATCTGAAGTGACGCTGGCATAATCGCTGGCACAAGGAGGGAATCCGAATGACCAACGTCAGCGCAACAACGAGCTACAACCCGATTCTTCCTCTGGTGGGCCGTATTCTCATCGGCCTTATATTTCTCGTCGCCGGGATCCGCAAGCTGTGGGGGCCGACCGCATTCGCCGGCACCGTTGCCTACCTCACCAAGCTCGGCTTTCCGGCCCCGGAAGTGATGGCGGTGATCGCGATCATCATCGAGATCGGCGGCTCGCTCCTGCTCATCGCCGGCTGGCGCACTCGCTGGGCGGCGTGGCTGCTCGTGTTGTTCGTGGTCGTTGCGGCATTCGCGGCGCACCGGTTCTGGGAAATCACCGATCCGGGACAGTTCAACAACCAGATGAACCACTTCCTGAAGAACCTTTCGCTCATCGGCGGCCTGCTGTACGTCGCCACTTTCGGTCCGGGCTCGGCTTCGGTTGACAAGAGTTGATGCTTCCCTGATCCAGGCGCTGGAGCGGTCGAATCTCCATCCGCTGTGGGACCGGTATAAGCGCATCACTCCGGTCGCGCCCTGCGCCAAGGATGCGCCGATGCACTGGCGCTGGCGCGATATCGAGCCTTTCACCGGGCGTGCCGCGAAGGAAGTGGCGATCGAGGATGTAGAGCGCCGGGCGCTGATCCTCGCCAACCCGGCGTTCGGCGGCGAGACTGTCACCACGCACAACCTGATCGCCGCCTTTACGGTGCTTGAGCCTGGAGACCGCGCGGTACCGCACCGCCACACCGCGGCCGCGATCCGCTTCTCGACGCGCGCCGACGGGGCAGTCACCGTGGTCAACGGCCGGCGCTGCGAGATGAAAGAGGGCGACCTGGTCCTGACGCCGCCGATGTGCTGGCACGGGCACATCAACGAGAGCGGGCGGCGCACGGTGTGGTTCGACGCCGCCAACATGCCCGCGATCTGCGCGCTCGACGCGAGCTTCTTCGAGCCCGGCACCCGGCAGGACGAGCGCTTCTGGGAAGTGAGCGATGCAGGCTCTTCCGAATATCGCTTCCCCGGTGAGGCGGCACGAAAGGATTTGCAATCGATGCCGGCCGGCCCCGATGGCGCCGCGACGTTTCGCTATACGCGCAATGGCGGCTCGGTGATGCCGACCCTGGATCTGTTCCTTTCCCGGATCGAAAGGCCGACTCGGCGGCGCCGCGCTACTTACAACGCCGTATGCCTTGTCGTCTCGGGCGAGGGCCGCTCGCAGGTGGGCGAGCAGCACTTCGAATGGTCGCGCCACGACGTCTTCACCGTGCCGCACTGGACCTGGGCGAGCCACGAGGCGCGCGGCGCTCCGGCGGAGCTGTTCATCGTCACCGACCGCGTCCTCTACGAGCGGCTGGAGCTGCTGCGCGAAGAGATCCAGTGATCGGCGCGGCGGTCCGGCGCGTCGAGGATGGGCGTTTTCTTACCGGCAGCGGCCGCTTCGTCGCCGATCTGTCGTTTCCGGGCGAGCTGCATTGCGCGATCGTGCGCTCGCCCCACGCGCACGCCCGCCTGCGTGCGATCGATATCGGCGGGGCGCTCGGTGCCGGCGCGGCCGCCGTGCTCACCGGCCGGGACATGCAGGCAGACGGCGTTGGCCCGATGAGCGCCCGTTGGCGCGTGCGCATGCCGGAGGGCCCGCCGATGGCCGAGCCGCTGCGCTGGGCCATGGCGCGCGAAACCGTGCGCCACGTCGGCGAGCCGGTCGCCGCCGTCTTTGCGGAGTCGCGCCTTCTCGCCGAGGATGCCGCCGAGCAGGTCGTGGTGGATTATGAAGTCCTGGAACCGGTGAAGGATGAAATCTGCTTCACCTGGACGCGGGGCGATCGAAGCGCGGTCGAGCAGGCGCTCGCGCAGGCGCCGCGCAAGGTGGAAATCGAGCTGGTGAACAACAGGCTGTGCGGCGCCGCGATCGAGACCCGCGGCGCGATCTCGACCGGCGACGCGCTCTACTGCGGCACGCAGACGCCGCATCACATCCGGCGCTTCGTGTGCGAAGAGCTCGGCATCGACGAAGGCAAGCTGCGGGTCGTGTCGCGCGATGTCGGCGGCGGCTTCGGCTACAAGGGCAAGCATTATCCGGAGGAGACGCTGGTGGTGTGGGCTGCGCGCCGCCTGCGCAGGCCCGTGAAGTGGATCGCCGGGCGGAACGAGTCCTTTGTTTCCGATACGCAGGGACGCGACCATGTAACGCGTGCGACGCTTGCGCTTGACGATCAAGGAACATTTCTTGCGCTGCACGTTCGAACCCGGGCGAATGTCGGCGCCTACGTCTCGACTTTCGGCGCGGCGATTCCCGGGCCGATCTACAGCGCGCTGCTGGCCGGGCTGTACCGGACGCCCGCGGTGTTCGTCGAGGTAAGCGGCGTGTTCAGCAATACCGTGCCGACCGACGCGTACCGCGGCGCCGGGCGCCCCGAGGCCTGCTACGTGCTCGAGCGCCTCGCGGACAAGGCGGCGCTCGAGCTCGGGCTCGACCGCGCCGAAATCCGCCGCCGCAATCTGATCCCGCGCAAAGCGATGCCGTACAAGACGCCAGTAGGCCCGACCTACGACTGCGGAGACTTTCCCAAGGTTTTTGACAGAGCCCTGCGAGTGGGCGAGTACGAGACGTTTGAGAAGAGAAGGAATATTTCTAAGCAGAAAGGAAAGCTGCGGGGTATCGGTCTCGCTTGTTACATCGAATCCTCCGGCGTCGCGCCGTCGCGCCTCGCCGGCATGATGGGCGCCCGCGGCGGCTTCTACGAGGTTGCGCAGGTGCGCGTCGCAGCCGACGGCAGCGTCACCGCCTACCTCGGGACCCATAACCATGGCCAGGGCCACGCTACGAGCTTCGCGCAGATCCTCGGCGCGCGGCTCGGCGTGGCGATGGAAAGGATCTCGATCGTCGAAGGCGACACGGCAGCCGTCGCCGCCGGCACCGGCACGTTCGGCTCGCGCTCGATCGCCGTGGGCGGCTCGGCGCTGTACTTCGCCTGCGAGAAGATCATCTCGAAGGGCAGGAAGATCGCCGCGCACCTGCTCGAGGCGGCCGACGCGGATGTCGAGTTCGCCGGCGGGGAATTCCGCGTCGGCGGCACCGACCGCCGCATCGGCTTCGCGCAGGTGGCGCACGCGGCGTACGTGCCGCACAACTACCCGCTGCAGGCCCTCGAGCCAGGTCTGGATGAGAGCGCCTTCTACGACCCGGGCAACTTCGCTTTCTCGAACGGCGTTCACGTGTGCGAAGTCGAGGTCGATCCGCAGACCGGGCAGGCGGCGATCGCCCGGTATTGCGCGGTCGACGACATCGGCACGGTGATCAACCCGATGATCGTCGCCGGGCAGCTGCACGGCGGCCTGGCGCAGGGAATCGGCCAGGCGCTGTTCGAGCGCACGGCCTATGACGCGGAAACCTGCCAGCTGCTCTCGGCGTCCTTCATGGACTATGCGTTGCCGCGGGCGAGCGACCTGCCGTATTTCCACGGCGAAACCGACGAAAGCCAGCCCTGCACCCACAACCCGCTGGGCGCCAAGGGCTGCGGCGAGGCGGGGGCGATCGCGGCTCCGGCCGCGGTGGTCGGTGCGCTGCTCGACGCGCTCGCGCCGCTCGGCGTCACCGACCTCGAAATGCCGGCTACGCCGCACCGCGTGTGGCAGGCGATAATGCGCGCGCGAGGAGAATCGAAGGCATGATCCAGGCCGCCTACCGCGCGCAGGAGGTCAACCCGGCAAAGCTGGTCCAGCTCTACCGCAGGGAGCTCGAGCTTTGCCAGGTGAAGAAGGGCGAGACGATCGCCGTGGTGAGCGATCTCGCCACGCGCCGCGAATACATCCAGGCCGCCTTCGCGGCGGCCGACGATCTCGGCGCCGACATCTACGAGCTGTGCGTCAACTCGCTGCCTTCGTGGACGAAGGTGGGCGTGCCCACGATCGGCCAGTGCAAGGGGACGCTGGAGGCGGTGTGCGCCGCCGACCTGGTGGTGGTGTTTCACGTGCCATTGTTCACCCGCTGGCTGAAGGACGTCATGGACGGCGGCGCGCGGGTGCTGATGATCATCGACGCGCCGGACGATCTGGAGCAGCTGATGGCGCCGCGCGGGCTCAAGGAGGCCTGCAAGCACGCGGAGTCTCTATACAAGAAGACCAAATCCGTAAGGGTCGGCAGCAAGGCCGGAACCGACCTGACCTACCAGTGCGGCGAATACCCGGTGATGACGCAATGGGGATACGCCGACGAGCGCGCGCACTTCGACCATTGGGGCGGCGGGCACATCCACACGTTCCCGAACGAAGGCAGCGCCCACGGCACGGTGGTGCTCCAGCCGGGCGACATCGTGATCCTGCCTTATTGCCGCTATGTAGCGGATCCGGTGAAGCTCGAGATCCGCGAGGGCCATATCGTCAAGGTCGAAGGCGCGATGGACGCGAAGCTGATGCGCGACTGGCTGGAAGACGGAAAGTCGTCAGCCGCGGACCGCGACCCGTATGCGGTGTCGCACCTGGGCTGGGGCATGAACCCGCAGGCGCTCTGGTACGGCATCGCCTTGCACGGCGACACGCCGGAGCGCCACCGCGCCGCGGCACGAACTTTTCCCGGCAACTTCCTCTTCTCCACGGGGCCGAACACCCAGGGCGGAGGCAGGCGCAATACGCGCGGGCACTACGACGTGCCGATGCGCGACTGCACGGTGGAGCTGGACGGGCGCAAGGTCATCGAAGACGGGCGCATCGTCGATGCCGGAATGAAGGTCAGCCGGGAGGCGCGTTGAGATCATGAGAAAGCAATTCCTGATTGCGATTCTCTTTTTCGTTCTTCCGGCCGGGGCCGCGGACAGGGTGAAAGTCGGATTCGTCAGCACGCTGTCCGGGCCGAACGCGGCGATCGGCGGCGACATCCGCGACGGCTTCAACCTGGCGCTGAAGCTGAGCGGCGGCAAGCTGGGCGGCCTGCCTGCCGAGGTGCTGATCGGCGACGACCAGCTCAAGCCCGAGAACGCCAAGCAGCTCGTCGAGCGCTACCTGCGCCTGGACAAGGTCGACTTCATCACCGGCACGGTGTTCTCGAACATCGTCGTCGCCATTGCCCCGGACGTGATCGCCGCGAAGACTTTCTTCATCGCGCCGAACGCCGGGCCCGCCGCCTACTCCGGCGCCCAGTGCAACCCGTTCTTCTTCGTCTCCTCCTGGCCGAGCGAGGCCTACAGCGAGGCGGCGGGCGAATACATGAATCGCAAAGGCATCAAGAACGTCCTGTTCGTGGCGCCGAACTACGTCGGCGGCAAGGACGCCGCGACCGGCTTCAAGCGCTATTACCAGGGCAGGCTGGTCGAGGAGATGTACACCAAGCTCGGCCAGCTCGACTACGCGGCCGAGCTGTCGCAGATCCGCGCCGCCGGGCCGCAGGCGCTGTACGTGTTCCTTCCCGGCGGCATGGGCGTCAACTTCATCAAGCAGTTCGTCGCGGCGGGCCTGTCGCAGGACATCCAGCTGATCGTGCCGCTGTGGGGCTCCGACCAGGACATCATCCGGGCGGTGGGCGACCCGATGCTCGGCCTGTTCAGCGTCGGCCACTGGTCGATCGACCTCGACAACGCGGCGAACCGGAAATTCGTCGCCGAGTTCGAGAAGGATTACAAGCGACTACCGACCGGCTATGCCGCCTCGGGCTACGACACGGCGCTGCTCATCGACTCGGCGATCCGCAAAGTGAAAGGCAGGATCGAGGACAAGGACGCGCTGCGCGCCGCGCTGCGCGCCGCCGACTTCAAGAGCGTGCGCGGCGACTTCAAGTTCAACGCCAACCAGTTCCCGGTGCAGAATTATTATTTGCAGTTGGTCGGCAAGGACGCCGACGGGCGCCTGGTGCACAAGACGATAGGCACGCTCCTCACCAACCGGGGTGATGCCTACGTCCAGGACTGCAAGATGAAATAGATATCAAGAGAGCGCGATTACGCGCTGCACCGCGAGTTCCTCGATCTCGCCGGACGAGTAGCCGAGGCCTGCCAGCACCTCACTGCTGTGCTGGCCGATGTTGGGCGGATCATCGCGCTTGGAGAGCCGTTTCCCATCCAGCTCGAGCGGCAGCGCGGGCACGCGGATGGTCTTGCCGGAAATCCGCGTCTCCAGCAGCCCGCCCGAGGCTTTCAGGTGCTGGTCATCGAGCAGGTCCCACGGCTTCGCGATCGGGGCGAACGGCAGGCCGATCGCTTCGAGCTTCGCTGCAAGCTCGTTTTTCGAATGTTTCTTCATCACTTCCGCCAGCTGCGGCAGGAGCCACGCGCGCTCCTTCACGCGCATGCCGTTGGTCCTCAGGCGGGGATCAGCGGCAAGCCGGGGCTGGCCGAATTCCCGGCAAAAGACTTCCCACTGAGTGTCGGTCACGACGCCGACGAAAAGGCGATCGCCGTCGCGGGTCTCGAAGATGTCGTAGACGCCCCAGGCGGGGCGCTTGACCGACATCGGCGGCGGCGCCTCGCCGGTGAGCTCGTACTGCGCCATGTGCTGGGCGACGAGATAGGCGGTGCTCTCGAAAAGGGAGCTCGTGACGCGCTTGCCCTGTCCGGTCGTCTCGCGCTCGCGCAGCGCGGCGAGGATGCCGACCGCCGCGAAAGTGCCGCCCATGATGTCGATCACCGAGGAGCCGGCGCGCAGCGGCCGGTCGGGCAGCCCGGTCATGTAGGCGAGGCCGCCCATCATCTGCGTCACCTCGTCGAGCGCAAGGCGATGCTCGTACGGGCCTTTGAGGAAGCCCTTGAGCGAGCAGTAGATCAGCTTCGGGTTTTCTTTCCTGAGAATTTCGTATGAAAAGCCCAGCTTGTCGAGGGCTCCGGGACGAAAATTCTCCGTCAGAACGTCGGCGGTCTCCAGCAGCTTCAGGACGATGCGCTTTCCTTCGGGGCGCGCGAGATCGACGGCCAGGCTCTTCTTGTTGCGGTTGAACACCGGAAAGAAGCCTGCCCCCGCCGCCTCGAGCCGGCGCGTGTTGTCGCCGCGCAGCGGCTCGACCTTGACGACGTCGGCGCCCAGATCGGCCAGCACCAGGCCGCAGGAAGGGCCCATCACCATGTGCGCGAATTCGACTACGCGCACCCCTTCAAGCGGAAGCACGGAATCCTTTGGGCAGGCCGGCGAGCGGGGTATGCCCGTAGACGGGCTCTTCGGGAATTGCCTGGACGAGAAGGCTTCGCGCCTTCAGCAGCGCATCGAAATCGACGCCGGTCGAAACGCCCATGCTCTCGAACATGAACACCAGGTCCTCGGTGATGACGTTGCCGCTGGCGCCCGGCGCGAAGGGACAGCCGCCGAGGCCGCCCAGCGAGCTGTCGAAGTGGCGCACGCCTTCCTCGTAGGCGGCGAGCGCGTTGGCGAGGCCCAGGCCGCGCGTATCGTGGAAATGCGCGCCTTCCAGCCTGTCGCCGATTTCTTTCCTGACGAGAGAGAACAGTTTCTTCACCTGGGCGGGATTCGCGTACCCCACGGTATCCGCAAGCGCCACCGAATTGCAGAACTCGGCCAGCGCGACGGCGAGGCGCACCACCTCCTTTTCCGGCACCTCGCCCTGCAGCGTGCAGCCGAACGCCGTGGAAATCGCGCCCTCGATCGGCGCGCCGCCGAGCGCGGCGCACTTCCTGACCTCCGCGACCATCTGGTCCGGCGTCATGCGCACGTTGGACTCGCTGTGCGCGCGGCTGGCCGAGACCGGAAAAGTGACCTTGTGCGCTCCTGCCTCGACGGCGCGCTGATATCCCTTCAGGTTGGGCGCCAGGGCCACCACAGTCAGGCCCGGAATCGTCCGTGCGTGGGCGACGATCTCGCCGGTATCCGCCATCGCCGGAATGAGCTTGGGCGGCACGAAGGAGCCGACCTCGATCTCCTTTAACCCGGCTGCTGCGAGCGCCGAGATCCAGGCCTTCTTCGCCGCGGTAGGCATCATGTGCTTGGCGTTCTGCAGCCCGTCGCGCGGGCCGACTTCGCAAATGTGAACTTCGGGCATGGCTCGACTCTTTACGCTGCCGTGACAGGTATCTTCAGCTCAACTATCCTCTTCGACCACTCGGCGGGGCCGGTGTCGTGCACCGAGATCCCGTTCGAATCCACGGCGACGGTGACCGGCATGTCGTGCACTTCGAACTCGTAGATCGCCTCCATGCCGAGCTCGCCGAAGGCGAGCACGCGCGCCTTGCGGATCGCTTTCGCGACAAGGTAAGCCGCGCCGCCCACCGCGATGAGATACGCCGCCTTGTGCTTGCGGATCGCCTCGAGCGCCGCCGGGCCGCGCTCTCCCTTGCCGACCATGCCGATCAGGCCGGTCCGCGACAGCATCATGTCGGTGAACTTGTCCATGCGCGTGGCGGTGGTCGGACCCGCCGGCCCGACGACCTCGCTGCCTACCGGATCGACTGGACCCACGTAGTAGATGACCCTGTTGCGGAAGTCGACCGGTAGTGCCTTTCCCTGTTCGAGGAATTCCTTGATCCGTTTGTGCGCGGCATCGCGTCCGGTGAGCAGCCTTCCGGAGAGCAGCAGCCTTTCGCCG
>Ga0209378_1001272_pt1 | contig 18125 bp, 12 predicted proteins | sample GraSoiAngelo_156_FD_186170 | JGI IMG/M metagenome (GOLD analysis project Ga0209378, IMG submission 186170) | Grasslands soil microbial communities from the Angelo Coastal Reserve, California, USA - 14_1009_13_40cm (SPAdes) (version 2) | ecosystem: Environmental > Terrestrial > Soil > Grasslands ...
TAGTTGAAGTCGCCGGAGCCGTCGGTGTCCTGGTAGGGCTCCTCGAACCGCCACAGGCGTGGCCCGTTGTAGACGTCCCGCGGGCAGGTGATCCCACGGGCGGTGTCGACCTCGGGAAAGTCCCGGAGATCCTGCGCGGCGTCGAAGGCGGGCGGGGTGGTATCGACCTTCGCCGCCCCGATGCTCCAGGGTGTGTCCGCCCGCGCGGCAGCCGGCATCGCCAGCAACAGGGCGGCCGTTCCGATGAAGGTGACGAGGCTCCGCTTCGTCCTGACGTCTGTCATGGGAGTTCTCCCGAGAGGGCAATCGAGACGGGATGCGCGACGGGCCTTCCTCGTCCTCCGTTCACGAACGCGCGAGAGTTGCTGACTGGATGCAGCAGGCTCGATTGTGGGCGAATCGGCAACCCGTGTTGGGGTGAATATCTGCGAGAAAATAGGCGAAGCTCGACGAGAAGGTCGGGGAGATCGAGGGCGGGCACCGCGCTCCGAAGAGGACGATGCGTCTAGCGTTGCCGCGGCCAGGGCTCGCATCGGGGCTCGGTCGGGCCGAGGATTTCGCGGCCGAGGCCGTCAATCTACCTGAGCTACGCCGCCTGGGTGTGGGCGGAGGTGAGCCGCATCGCCGTCGACGGCGGTAGGCTCGGGCTCGCGTCTCGTGTAGGATCACGCCGCCGTGAGACGGGCGGTGTCGGGGACGGAGGGGCCGCAGACCGGACGGGGTGTGGGCGGCAGCGAGGGCGTCTGCCATCTCGTCTTCCTGCCCGATCGCCCCGCCCCGCGGTTCTTCCTTTGGGGCAGCGGGGCAGCTGGCTCGTCGCTCGCCCGGTGCGGCAGACCGCAGAAGGCCCTGGTCCTGGGCGAGACGCTCGCGGCGCGCGAGGTCGCGGGCGTCGCCGTGCCGCTTCTCGAGGCGCTACCCCTCCTCGCGGCCATGAATGCCGCTGAGACGGAGCGTGCGCCGGCGTCGGTGGCCGCCTGGAGCCTGGCCGCGAAGCTAGCGCTCGACCTGGTCGGGCGCGAGCGCCTGGTCCCGCGCCTGGTGCCCACGAACGGGGGCGCCGAGGCGCGGTTCGCCGTCGCGCTCGCCCTGGCCGAGGACGCGGATCGCGTGGCGGCGCTGGTGAAGGTCCTTCCGCTTGCAGCCCATGCCGTGCCGGGGGAAGTCGACGTGAATCGCGTGAGCGGCGGCCGCAGGCACGGTCGCCCGCGGGCGACGGAGGTGTGGGCGCCCGCGGCGCTCCTTCGGGCCTTCCTCGACGCGACGGCCGACGCGCTCGTCCGTGCCGCCGCAGCGCCCGCCGAGCCTATGCGCGCGAGCGGGCGGCCGGACGCCCACGTGCCGTGGGAGCGGCGCCTCGTCGCCGCGTTCGCGGCGCCCGAGGCAGACTTCGCCCCCGCGGGATTCCAGGAGCGGATACTGCTCGCCGAGCTCGAGGCCTGGGCGCGCCCGGCAGTCGGCGCCGAGCCCGGGATGCCGCGTGCGTGCTTCCGGCTCGATCTGCCGGATGCCGACGGCACCCAGCCGCCGCGGCGCGGGCGGGCGGCGGACACCTTCCCCCTCCGGTTTTTCCTCCAGGCCGCCGATGACCCGAGCCTCCTCGTCCCGGCGCGCGAGGTCTTCCGCGGGCGCGGAGACGCCGTGCGCCACCTGGGCCGCGCGTTCCACGCCGCGGGGGAGCACCTGCTCCGCGCCCTCGCCACGGGGGCGCGGCTCTTTCCGCCCATCGAGCGGAGCCTCCGCGAGGCGCGCCCCGAGGCGGTCCTGCTCGAGCCGGGGGAGGCCTGGGCGTTCCTCACCGATGCCGCGCCCGCGCTCGCCGAAGCGGGCATGGGCGTCATCCTCCCCGCCGAGCTGACGCGGTCTGGGCAGCGGCGCCTGCGCCTCCGCATGCGCGTCGGCGGAGGTACCGCGGGCGCGGCGGGGACGGTGGCCGGTGCCAGCGGCCTCTCATTCGACGAGGTCGTGTCGTTCCGCTGGGAGGCGACGCTCGCGGGCGAGATGCTCTCCGCGCGCGAGCTCGTCGCGCTCGCCCGCCTCAAGGCGCCGCTCGTGCGCTTCCGCGGCCAATGGGTGGCGGTCGATCCGAAGGAGCTCGAGGAGGCGCGGCGGCTCCTCGCTGCGGGCGGGGCTACCCTCGCCGCGCACGAGGCGGTCGCGGTGGCGCTCGGGGAGTCGGCGCGGCGGCCGGAGGCGCGGCTGCCCGTCGACGTCGTCGCCGAGGGGCAGCTCGCGGGCGTAGTTGCCCGGCTGCGCGGGGGGCTCGGCACGGACGGCGTCACCGTCCCCAGGAATTTCCGCGGCACGCTCCGCCCCTATCAGGAGCGGGGGCTTGCCTGGCTCGCCCGGATGGCCGACCTCTGCCTCGGCGCCTGTCTCGCCGACGACATGGGGCTCGGGAAGACGATCCAGCTCCTCGCCTTCCTGCTCCACCGCCGCACGGCGCGTCCCGAGGACCGGCGTAATGCGCTTCTCGTGTGCCCGACCTCGGTGGTCGGCAACTGGGAGCGCGAGGTCGCCCGCTTCGCGCCCTCGCTGCCCGTCGTGCGCCACTACGGCCCGGGCCGCGCCCGTTCGGCGGCGGAGCTCGAGGGGGCGCCGCCCTGCGCGCTGGTCATCACCACCTACGGCCTCCTCCGCCGCGACGCGGAAATCCTGGGCGCCGTCGACTGGTCGGTGGCGACTCTCGACGAGGCGCAAAACGTCAAGAACGCCGCCTCTCGCACCGCCCGGGCCGCCCGTGCTCTCGGCGCCGGTTTCCGCGTCGCACTCACCGGCACGCCGGTCGAGAACCGGCTGGCCGAGCTGTGGTCGATCTCGGAGTACCTGAATCCGCGGCTCCTTGGAACGCTCGAAAGCTTCCGGCGCGAGATCGCTGTCCCCGTCGAACGCTACGGGCGCAACGACGTCGCGGAGCGCCTCCGGCGAATCGTCGGGCCATTCATCCTGCGCCGCGTGAAGAGCGACCCGGGGGTCATACGGGACCTGCCGCCCAAGCAGGAGATGAAGGTCGTCTGCACGCTCACGCGCGAGCAGGCCTCGCTCTACCAGGCAGCGGTGGAGGAGGCGATGCGAAGAATCGAGTCCGCGGACGGCATCCAGCGGCGTGGCCTGGTCCTGGCGCTCATCACGGCGCTCAAGCAGATCTGCAACCACCCGGCGCACTACCTGGGCGAGGCGGGCCCGCTCGCCGGCCGCTCGGGCAAGCTCGCACGCCTCGGCGAGATGCTCGAGGAGGTTGTGGCCGCGGGCGACCGGGCGCTCGTCTTCACGCAGTTCCGCGAGATGGGCAACCGGCTCGTCGCCGCGCTCACGCGCGCGCTCGGCATCGAGGTGCCATTCCTCCACGGCGGGGTCGCGCGCGCGGCGCGCGATGCCATGGTGCGGCGGTTCCAGGACGACCCCCGCGGGCCGCAGGTGTTCGTGCTCTCGGTAAAGGCAGGCGGGACGGGACTCAACCTCACTACCGCGAGTCACGTCTTCCACTTCGACCGCTGGTGGAACCCGGCGGTCGAGGACCAGGCGACCGACCGCGCCCACCGGATCGGGCAGCAGCGGGCGGTGCAGGTGCACAAGCTGCTCACCGCTGGCACTGTCGAGGAGAAGGTGGACGCGATGCTCGAGAAGAAGCGCGACCTGGCCTCGCGCATCGTCGGAGCGGGCGAGCAGTGGATCACCGAGCTCGGCGACGCTGCGCTGCGGGAGCTCTTCTCGCTCGCGTCCGACGCGGTCGTCGCCAGCGACGAGGCCGACGAGTCCGACGGCCTCGGCGAGCCGGGGCCTGCGCCGCGCCGCCGCGTGCGGACGAGCGCTGACGTGGAGGTGCATCCATGAGCCGCTGGGACGGCTGGGGCTGGTACCCGAAGCCGCCGCCCAAGCGGCCGCCGCCGGAGCGGGGTATCAGGGTCAAGAGGATCGGGGCCACCTGGTGGGGTCAGCGCTGGATCGAGGCGCTCGAGAAGCTCTCGTGGAACTACTCGAGCCGCCTCGCGCGCGGGCGGACCTACGCGCGCGCCGGTCGGGTCCACGACCTCGAGGTCGCCCCTGGGAAGGTCACCGCCCGCGTCACCGGGTCACGCCCGACGCCCTACAAGGTCACGGTGCGCATCGCCGTCCTCGACGCCGCGGCCTGGAAGAATGCCATCGCCGAGATGGGGAAGCAGGCGATCTTCGCCGCCGAGCTTCTCGCGGGCGAGATGCCGAAGGAGATCGACCAGGCGTTCCGCGCCGCCGGACGGAGCCTCTTCCCGGCGAAGGAGAAGGACCTCCAGACCAACTGCTCGTGCCCGGACTGGGCCAACCCCTGCAAGCATGTCGCCGCCGCCCACTACGTGCTCGGTGAGGCCCTAGACAAGGACCCGTTCCTCCTCTTCGAGCTGCGCGGGCGCGGTAAGAACGAGGTGCTCGGCACGCTGCGGAAGCTCCGCGCGGGCGCGGACGGCGCAGCGACCGCGCATGAGGCGCTCCCGACGGTTTCGCTCGCGGGCCGGGACCCCGAGGACTTCGAGCGGCTCCGCGGGCCGCTTCCGCGCCTGTGCTTCCGCATCGAGCCGCCGGCGTCGTCCGCCGCGGTCCTGCGCCAGCTCGGCGCGCCACCGTCGTGGTCGCTCGACGGGACGCCGGTCGAGCTGCTCGGGCCGCTCTACGAGGCAGCGGGCGCGCTGGCGCGCGAGATGGCGCTGCGGCCCGGCGAAGAGGCGGCGGCGCCGGCGGCACATCAGCGTTCGAGGCGAGGGCGAGCCCCCGGCGACCGGCGGTAATGCCCACGCTCTCGGCCCGTCCGCACCGTACCCCGCACGATGGGGACGCTGTCGCCCCCTGGGAGGCCGGGATCGCGGCCAGGGTCGTGGACGTCCGTGGCAACGAGCCCACCGTGGTCCGAGGCCTGGACCCGTGAAGAAGGCGGCGGCAAACTGGTGTACGCAACAACGCGAGCGTGCCGACTCGTTACCCGGAAGACCTGAGCCGCCTTGTCTCCCAGTACCCGCGTCGCACGGCGATCTCGTACTTGGCGCGGACCAGCGAGTGCTGAAATGGCTTCGAAAACATCCCTCCCTCGCAGGGAAATAGGCGCGTTCTGCAGCGAGCTGCGGCGGCTTCGCATCCGCCCCGAGCGCATCACCCTGTTCGGGTCGTGGGCGCAGGGCGTGGCGCATGCCGGGAGCGATATCGATTTGATCGTCGTCTCGCGCGACTTCCGGGGCAAGGGCCTGCGCCGGCGCTTGGAGCTGCTGGGTGTCGCCGCGGCGCGTGCCCTCGTCCCGATCCAGGCACTCGGCTACACGCCGCGGGAGATCGAAGAACCCGAGCCAGGCGGATTGCTCCATAGCATCCTTCGGGGCGCGACGCCGGCGGTACCGGTGGACATCAGTGGCCCCGACGTCGCGATCGCGACCGCTTCACGTCGTGGTGGCTACTCCTGAACGGTCTTGCTGCTCGCGAACGAGGATTCCGGCCGGTGACTGCTCACGGCGTCCCCGACCCACGCCATCGAGGCGGAGAGCCAGCTACGCAGCGATCTGCCGGCCCCGCTGCGTCCCCAGCGCGTCGTAAGTTCGCGACAGGATAGTGGAGGCGGTCGCTACCAATTCGAACCGCAGACCGCATGCCGCTCGCGGTGCCGCTTGCGAGGGTACAGCCTCCATTCCCCTATCAGGCGATCGCTGCCCGAGCTGCCCGACTCGATCGACTTGGCATGTCGGCATCCGCGATCGCTCGGCGTCTCGGCGTGACCGACAAGACGGTAACGAAGGCGATCAGATCGGCAGCCTTTCCGCCAACGCCGCCTCCCGCAAGCGGTCGTCGAAGCAACAGAAGCTCGGCACGGCGCCCGTGAGCTCCTCCATCTCCAGGGCGCTGGCGAGATGGATAGCGTCAAACCCGCGCAGTGCGCGGCGCTCGGCGAGGTCTCCGGCTCGCTTCGCAACCTTCGCGGAAAGCTCGACCACCACGAAACGTGCCAGATCACGATCGAGCGCGGCGACGGCGCGAGCGAGAGCGGCTCGAGTGATGGCTGCCTCGCGCTGGCGGCGCGCGAGCGCGGCCCGCGCCTCGGGATACGCCACACGGGAGGTTGCGACCATCGAAGCGGCGTGGAGCTTTGCCCTTGTCTCCTCCGTCCCAGCTTCGCGCACGTAGATCTTCACGAGTGCGCTCGTATCGAGATAGAGGATCAGCGGCGATCCTCCACCACGGCGTGCGAGACGGACGGACCGCGGACGCGCGCTGCGTTCTCGAGGCCGACCGGCTTGCCGCCAGACCATGCGAGCCGGCCGCTCTTCACGAGGGTACGCACCACCGTATCCGCGTCCTCCGTGGCCTTGGCGGGAACAATAACCGCGACGGGCCGATTCCGATCCGTCACGGTGATTGATTCTCCTCGCCGCACGCGCGCCAGCGTGGCGCTCAACTTGTCCTTGAGCTCCCGCACCCCGATCTGCGCTTTCGTCATGCCTGCCCCTCGCAATGAAGTGGCCACATCATACATAATTGTGGCCACCAGGCAAGCGGGCAGACGATCGCTTTTCTAAAGGGTGCGGAGGCGACCCGACCTGCCCGCGGCCCGGGTCGCAGACTCTACAGCGCTTTACACAGTGGCGGCGGGGGGAATCGAACCGGCCGGTCGAGGACAGCGGAGGAAGAAGAAGTTAACCTTCACCCACACTTGCGCCGGGGCAGCCTACCACCGCGGGCACCGCAAAGCCGTCGTCGCCGTCGGCCGCCACACCCTCGAAAATCAGCTACCACATGCTCCGCACCGGGCAACGTACGAGGCTCGGCCCGGACTACTTCGACTGTCGTCACGCTGAGCGCCTGCAGCGCCGATGTATCCGCCAGCTCGAACGTCTCGGCCTTCAAGTGACCGTTGTTCCGGCCCGGCCGCGGCGTGAACTGGGGGCGATCTCGAGAGCAGGCTCGGACAGCGACCCGCGTCGCGAGAGAAGGGCAGCCCCACGCCGGTTCTGCTCGTGGACACCGCCCCGCCCGCTGTCGTAGAGTTCGCGGCTGCCGGAGCCCCATGCCTCGGACGAGGGTCCTCCTCCTCACTCTGCTCGCGGCCACCGTCGCGCTAGTCGGGGCACGCGTTACCCAAGCTGCTGATCCCCTGAAGGAGTGCCGCCTAAGCTGCAAGCAGGCGAAGGGCGCTTGTATCGGGGAGGTGAAGCACCACCTGCAGGCGCTTCTCGGAGAGTGTGTGGGAGGCTCGTCAGAGCGGCGGCAGTGCCGGCGGCAGGCCAGGGGCACTGCGCGGGCAGAGCGCACCGCGTGCGGCGATTTCGTGCGCGAATGCCACACGTGCTGCGCCGCACGGGGCAGTGATTGTGCCGCGCGCTGCGGTGACGGAGTCGTGACGCCCGCACGCGGCGAGCAATGTGATCCCCCCGGAAGCGCGTGCGAGAACGGCGCCATCTGTGATGCCGAATGCCACTGCGTCACGCGGCCGGGCGCCTGCACCGGCGCCTGCCCCATCCACACGGTGTTCCTCATCCTGATGGAGAACCACGACTGGTCGAGCATCAAGAACAGCCCGTCAGCCCCGTATATCAACAACACCTTGCTGGCGATCGCCTCGCACGCGACGCAGTACTACAACCCGCCCGGCCTCCACCCGAGCTTACCCAACTACCTCTGGCTCGAAGCCGGTACGAACTTTGGGATTCTTGACGACGCGGAGCCAAGCACGAATCACCAGAGCAGCACGGCCCCTCTCGTCACGCTGCTCGACGCGGCGGGCGTGTCCTGGCGCGCCTACCAGGAAGGGACGGGCGGCATCGTCTGCCCGTTGACCGACCAGGGAGACTACGTCGTCCACCACGACCCCTTCGTGTACTTCGACGACGTTACCCAAAGGAACAACCCGCGGGCGCCGCGCTGCCTCCAGCACGTGCGTCCCTACTCGGAGCTCGAGGCGGACCTCATCAACGACACGGTGGCGCGCTACAACTTCGTCACGCCGAACGTCTGCGACGACATGCACGACGCCTGCGATCCCGTGAACGATCCGGTCAAGCAGGGCGATGCGTGGCTGTCGAGGGAGCTGCCGAAGCTCCTCGGCTCGCCCTCCTTCGCCAACAACGGTGCGATCTTCATCACCTGGGATGAGGCCGAGACGGGCGACGGCCCGATCGGCATGATCGTGCTCTCCCCCAAGGCCAAGGGTGGGGGGTACCAGAACACCATCCACTACACCCACAGCACGACGCTGCGCACGGTCGAGGAGATCTTCGGCGTGACCCCGCTGCTGGGCGACGCGGCGAACGCCACCGACTTGAGCGACCTGTTCGTCAGCTTCCCATAGACAAGGCTGGTAGGGCGCCACGGAGACCGCCGCCCGCCGCCCCGAGCTGGGCTCAGTGTCGACATTTGCGGGCACGCTAGCGGGGCTTCCAGCGTGGGTTCCCCTCCCCCGCAGCCGCCGGGACGTTTTGTGGTAGCGTCCAGCTCCACAATCGTCTTGGTTCTGGCGCGCGACGAACTATGAACCGAAGCCCCGTAACGACGGGCGTCTTGGACGCGCGCCTGCACAAGGATTATGGAACGCCCGGCCCGGGGCCGTTCCCTCGAGTGCCGGGCACGGAGGATCGGGCGACGGCGCGGATCAAGCGGGTGTTCTACCGCACCGGGCGGCTCGAGCGCAGCCGACCGCCTGAAAGCGGGTGTTGCGCGCGCGGTTCTCCCGGCGGCGCCGGGACACCCGTGGGCATAGCGCTTGCTATGTGGCCTGAGTGAGTGGCTAAAAGGGTAGCTAAGGATAGCTCTCCATACTCCTACCAGGCTATTGACAGGCCAGTTGCCGCCACGTTAACGCTCAATTGCGGCCGGGTTAGCGAGTGAGGCGCCGGAAAGGCGCCGGAGACGGGCGGCATGCTGCAGACTGGGCACCACCGCCAGCACCAACGCCAACCCGGCGACGACCGCCCGAAGCGGACAGGAGGGCGCCAAGGCGCCGGGGCCTGCTGCCTCTTCTTTGCGCGGGGCGTCAGAGCGCACATCCGGGGTTCGGCTCCGGAGCCGCTGCGCGTCAGCTGCTGTGCGGCGATGCTTGGAGGGCACGGCTGATGGCCTGTGCCACATCCGTCGGCGGAAAATCGGGCGTAGGTCGAGCAGCACCAGCCCGGGTGGTGTCCCGGTGGTGCGACTCGCCTCGCCCGCCCCGACCCCGTGGCGGAGCTCGAAGCCGTGGCCGCCGAACGCCTTGGCGAGGTCTCCGCGCGAGGGCAGGCTCGTCCTCGAACCTCGGGCACGTGAAGGCGATCGTCCCCTGGTTCGGGCGCCGCCGACAAGGGGCGAAGCAGGATAGGTATCTCGGCTCACATGTCTCCGTGTGTGTCCCCGCCGCCCGGGCAAGCGCAATCTCTCTGCGGCAAGAGCAGCGGATGCGTGGCATGGCGCAACCGGAATCGGCGAAACCCCAACTTGGAGAAAGCGGGAGGCAGCACGATGGATCACGACGGTAAACACAGAGGCCAGAAGATCCGGGTTGCAATCATCGGCGTCGGCAACTGCGCCTCGTCGCTGGTGCAGGGGGTCGAGTTCTACCGCACCGCCGCCGAAGATGGGATCGTGCCCGGTTTGATGAACATCGACTTGGGCGGTTACCCTATCCACGCCGTCGAGTTCTCGGCCGCTTTCGACGTGGTCGAGGGCAAGGTCGGTCTGGACCTGGCCGAAGCGATATTCGCCCCTCCCAACAACACGATCAAGTTCGCGGAGGTGCCGAACCTGAAGGTGCGCGTCGACCGCGGCATGACTCACGACGGCCTGGGCACGTATGTCAGCACCAGGGTCAGGAAGGCGCGGGGATCGACCGCCGACATCGTGAATATCCTCAAGGACACCCGCACCGATGTGGTCGTGAACTACTTGCCGGTCGGCTCCGAGATGGCGACCAAGTGGTACGTCGAGCAGGTCCTGGAAGCCGGCTGCGCGCTCGTCAACTGCATCCCGGTCTTCATCGCCTCGCAGCCGTACTGGGCCAAGCGCTTCAGCGACCGCCGGCTGCCGATCATCGGCGACGACGTCAAGAGCCAGGTCGGCTCGACGATCCTCCACCGTGTGCTGACCAACCTGTTCCGCGAGCGTGGCGTGAAGCTCGACCGGACCTACCAGCTCAACTTCGGCGGCAACATGGACTTCTACAACATGCTGGAGCGCGAGCGTCTGGAGTCCAAGAAGATCTCCAAGACCGGCGCGGTGACCAGCCAGCTCGACTATGCGTTGCCGGCCGAGGCCGTCCACGTCGGGCCGAGCGACTACGTGCCTTGGCTGACCGACCGCAAGTGGGCCTACATCAGGATGGAGGGCACGACCTTCGGCAACGTTCCGCTGAACGTCGAGGTCAAGATGGAGGTCTGGGACAGCCCGAACAGCGCCGGGGTGGTGATCGACGCGGTGCGCTACGCCAAGCTGGCCCTCGACCGCGGGATCGGAGGGCCGCTCGAGGGGCCTTCGGCCTACCTGATGAAGACGCCACCGAGGCAGTACACCGACGGCCAGGCCCGCCAGCTAGCCGAGGAATTCGCCGCGGGGGGTCGGCAGCCCCGTTTTCACAAGCACGCTGCGCGCCCGGGCTCTCCGTGGGTTGTCTCCTCACGCGCGCGCGATGGGAGGGGGAAGAACCGGCAAACCCCCGCAGCACTCGCACCACGGGCGGCCCGTCGAGGGACCAGCTGACCCCTTGGTTGACGCACGCACGGCACTGAGGCCCCGCGCGAGGCCGGTGAACTCAGGGTAGCTGGCCGAGCAGCGCCCTGGCGTGTTGCACCAGACGTGCGGTGCGCTCCGCCCAGCCGGGGTGGTACAGCGGCACCCGGTGGGCCGCGAACACGACGAGGAACAACGCCTCGTAGACGCGGGCCCGCAGCAGCCTCGCTTCGCTCCCCTCCGCACCGTACGACTCGAGGAACGCCCCCCGCACGCTCGCGGATCCTCGGCCGGAGAGGGAAGACCACCAGCGCAGGTCCGCGAGGAACTTCCCGACATCGAGGGCGGGGTCGCCGATCGCGCACGACCCGAAGTCGAGCACCGTCAGGCCGCCGCCCGAGACCCACAGGTGGTCGGCCTTGAAGTCTCCGTGGGTGAACGTCGGGGCCTCGGGGGGGAGCCGGTCGTAAGCGGAGCGTGCGCGTTCGAGCGTGTGGGTGATCACGGCCCCGGTCCGCGGGAGGAGAGCGCAGATGTGCTCGCTCGCCCGCCGCACGGCCTCGACCTCCGTGGCGAAGTCCCGGCCGTCGAGCGCTCCTGCGAGCGAGGCCGGTCCCGAATGGAGGGCCCGCAGCGCACGACCCGCTCTCTGCAGATGCCAGGTCACCCCGTCGTGGCGGCAAAGGAGTTCCGACAGCGGACGCCCGGAGACCTCGGGGAACAGGATCACGCCGTCCTCGGCGACCGCCGCGAGGGGCCGCAGGGCTCGCGTTTCGCCGCCGGACGCATCGAGCCGGTCCGCGACGCGTGTGGCCACGCGGAACGCCCGGGCCACGTCGGCGTCGCTGCGGGACAGCTTGGCGAACACGGCGCGGGTGGGTGCGACGGGCGCGGCCGAGGGTTCGTAGCGAAGCACGTGGCGTTCTCCAGGACGGTACCGGATCGTGCTGATGCGGTACCCGACGCCGGACGCCTGCGACAGGGGACCGGCGAGCATCGCCGCCACGTGCCTGGGGTCGGAAAGACGGATCAGCTGGGGGAACCGAGGATCCAGGGGGGAGACCAGAACGGACACATTCCACCCGGGCAGCCGGGCGAACAGGCCGCGGAACGGGGCGGCGAGGCCCGCGGCGACCGCCTCGCCTTCGAGCGCGGAGGCGCGTGGATCGAGATGGATCCCGCCCTCGCCTCGATCCCAGACCGCGACGACCGATCGCCTGAGGTCCGTGCCGCCCGATCGTACCCACGCGTCGTAGTGCACGGTGAGCTTGCGGCCGGGCTTGAATTTCGCGCGCCGCACCCGGCACGCTCGCAGCACCGCGCCCTCCTCGAGCAGGCCCTGGAGCGCGGCTCGCAAGGCTCTTCTCGGCGATGCGCCCAGGAGCACCCATCGGACCTCGGCGATCCCGGCCGGGGCCGAAAGGACGTCCTCCGCATTCACGGAGTGCGAGCCGATGAGGCTGCCGATGCCGTTCACGCGAATGACAAGGGGCTCTGGCGGAGGCGACGCTCGAGGAGAGCCATGCCGCCTTCCAGGCGGTCTGGTTGGAGCTTCGTCCCGCTGTTCAGAACGCTCTCCAGGAGATAGAGCGTCTCCCAGAGCGCGACCCGCGCGCGAGAGACCGGGGCCATCCTCTCGTACTCGTCGAGGAACAGGTCGCAGAGCCCATCGAGCTCGGACAGCAGCTCCAGGGATGGTTCCGGCGGTTCTTCGAGCGACCCGAGCCGCATCACATTCTGCTTGATGGTCGCCCGGAACAGCGCCAGGTCCACGGCGGGCTCCGCCTCGCAGAACCCGTCGAAGTCGATGAAGGCGATGTGTCCCTCGTGGAGCAGGACCTGCGCCGGGCGGAAGCTGCGATGGGACGGCACCGGCCGCTGCGGCGCATGGGAAGCCGCCAGGGCATCGAGTCGAGCGAGCGCTGGTTCGAGAGCGCCGTCGAACCCCGGTACCCAGGTCGCCAGCTGGACGATCCGCCCACGGATTTCAGCCATCTGCTGCTCCCAGACGTAGATCGTCCCGTGTGCGCTGCAAGCATGGAGCGCAGCCAACCCGCGCGCCGTCTTCACGAGCAGCTCGCGAAGCTCCTCCATGGCCTCTGCCCTACCCCCGGGCAGCGAGGATTTCAGGAGATCGCTCAGCGTCAGCTTCCCGGGAACGGCTCTCTGGATCAGCACCCTCGGCTCGGGGAGGAACCCAAGCGGCTCGGCGATGGTCACGGCGGTGCTCCACCGGAGCTCCGACTCCCAGAGCGCCCGCATGCCTTGGTAGGCGATCCGGCCCTTGTCGCCCCAATGGATCTTAGCGACGACCACCTCGGGCCAGCCCTTGCCCTCGGCCTCGGGGCCGTACGCGAGCCGATAGACGACCGTGCAGCGAGAGCCGGGCTTGTAGCGGGTCACCCTCGGCGTGCAACCCGCGATGCGGATGTCGGCGTAGGCCGGCGAGCCCGCGCGTATCGCGCCCTCGAGGAGCGCTCTCGCCCGGGATGCGTCGGTGAGTATGGCAAGACCGGGCAGGGCGGTGTCTACCGGTAGCGCCTCGAGGACGAGCCGGAGCTCGGGAACGGCGCAGCGCCAGCCGTCTTCTCCGAAGGAAACGCCGGGGAAAATACCGTTGACGCCCGCGGGGCGCCCGGAGTCCGCCACACCGCGTAGGAAGACCACTCGGCGGGCTCCGCCGGGTCCTTTGACGGTGAGCTCGAACATGCCGTCGAAGACACCGTCCTTGAGACGACTGCGTCTTGGTCGGACATGCTCCAGAACCATCGCGCCCGAGGCGAACTCGGCGATGCTTCGCTCCATCGCAGTCTTCAGATGCTCGGGTCGTGCGATGGCTTGCAGCCAGTCCGGCATATCCGTCAACCGCCACAGGCCTTCGAATGGCGTCCCGCCCGGCGCGGTGATGTCGCCTCCCCGGTGAGGGAGGGAAACCTCTTCAGAACCCGGCCGGCGGCGAGCCGGGTGCCGGTGAACTTTCGCCGCATGTTGCGCGCCGGGGCCCAGGCCAACTGCGAGGAGCGCCGCCAAGATCGATGCGATCTTCTTCACCACGGCACGATCCTCCTCACGACGTGTTCACGGGAACTGACGAGGAAGGGGCGCCTCTCCCGGACCAAGCCGACCGCGAGCGCGAGCCGGGCGCCCTTGAACTTCCGCCAGCTGTGGAACACCAGGCGCAGGAGGCTCACCATCTCGTACAGGCGCACGCGCGCTCGGAGGCGGTCTCGCTCCTGTGGCGCATAGCCACACGCGTTCAGGTACGCCTCGAGGAACCGGGCGCACACCCGCTCGCTGGTCTCCTTTCCGTCCGTCGATGCCGATCCCCCTGCCTTGCGCGCGGCCAAGCGCAGGTAGGCGAGGAACTGGCCGAGGTCGAGCGCCGGTTCCGCCTGGCAGACGGTGTCGAAGTCGATCAGGCCGCACTGGTCACCGGAGAAGACCAGCTGCGAGGGGCTGAAGTCCCCGTGGCTGAAGCACGCAGGCCACGGGTTCGACGCTGCCGCACATGCGGCTACCGAGTCGAGCCACTCCTGGAACCCGGCGGCGAGGCCGGGGGAGACCCGTTCGAGGACGGCGAGCGCCTGCTTCAGCTCGATCAGCTCGTCTTCGGCCCGGCGGCTGGGTCCGAGCCCGATGCCCGAGGTGTGGAGACCCGCGGCAACCCTCGCGGCCCAGTCGGTCGCATCCTCCAGCGTCGGCGTCCGGTCCGCTCCGGGCTCCTTGTTCAGCCGTTCCCTCAGGAGCTGGACGATCCGGGGCACGCCGGGGATGGCCTCCAACAGGAGCAGCCTCAACGGTTCGACGAATCCGAACGATCGCGGGACGGTGAACGGCCGGGTCTTCCCCCGAAGGACCCGCTCGCGCAGCTCCGGCACGGCCGCCGCGGCGAGCGCGCCGCGATGGTCCCACGCGACCTTCCCGAACACGATCGTCCTGGGAGCCTCCTCGCTGGTCGATCGCGTGTCCTCCAGCGTGTAGCGGAGAACACAGTGGTGCTGGCGGGGGTAATGCGCCACGTCCACTCGACACCGCATCGGGATGAACGGCCTCCCGTTCGCCCCGGCAAGTGCATCGCGGAGGATCTCGAGCATCGTGGCCGGATCCGTGGCGCCGACGAGCGTGGGGAGGTCGCCGTCGATCGGGAACAGCGAGACCGTCATGGAGAGCGGCTCCAGCACCGCAACCGGAGTGGCGAACGGAGCCACATCATCGCGGCCCCGCATGGCCACGGCGAGCGGAGTCAGGCAGGACTCGAAATGGATCCGGGACGACCGTGCGCTCGGGAACAGGCGCGCGCTCACGAGCGCTGGGGTCACGCGGCTCCTCACACGGTCGCGAACCTCGATCGCGTATCGCACGACGCAACCCTCGCCGGGCACGTACGCCGCCTTCCCTCGCTCGCAGCGCTCGATGAGGTATCTGTGCCCGTCGTCCTCGAAGAGGCCGGCCTGCAGGTGCCGTCTCATCAGGCGCTCGTCGAAGGCATCGTGCACGCCGGGCAGCTCTTCCCGGAGCGCCCGGCTGCGCCGCGGATCGAGAGCATCCGCCCTCATCGGGCTCCCGTCCGTTGTCTCGGCTGGAAGGCCACCACTTCGGGTTCCTGGCCAGCCTCGCCAAAGCGCCTCGCGTGCAGGGAGGCGTAGAGCCCGCCCTCGCGCAGGAGCTCCGCATGGCCTCCCGTCTGCTCGATCCGTCCCTGCTGGATCACCACGATGCGGTCGGCCTTCTGGATCAGGTGGAGATCGTGAGAGATGATGATCGTGGTTCTCCCCTTCATCAGCTCGTGGAGCCCCTGCAGAACCAGGTGGGAGGACTCCGCGTCGAGCCCCGTCGTCGGTTCGTCGAGCACGAGGATCGGCGCGTCGCGAACGAGCGCGCGAGCGATGGCGATGCGCTGGCGCTCGCCGCCTGACAGGTTCGTAGCTCGTTCGCCGAGCTCCGTGTCGTACCCGTCGGGCATCCGTTCGATGAACTCGTGTGCATTGGCGCGCACGGCCGCCGCGACGATCTCGTCGCGCGTCGCGCCCGCGCGTCCGTATCCGATGTTGTGCGCAACGCTCCCCCGGAACAGAATCGTGTCCTGCAGCACGAGGCTGATCTGACGACGGAGCGAGTCGAGAGTGAAATCCCGGATATTGCGGCCGTCGATGCGCACCTCGCCGACTTGCGGGTCGTACAGGCGCGGGACGAGCTGGGCGATGGTGCTCTTGCCCGCGCCGCTGGGCCCGACCAGCGCGACCACCTCGCCGGGACGGACACAGAAGCTCACGTCGTCGAGCGCCGGCCGGGCCTCCGAGTCGCCCGGCGTCGCGCTTGCCGCGTCCTCCGGGTCGAGCTGGTACGTGAAGCTCACGTGCCGGAACTCGAGCTCGCCCCGGAACGCAGCGGCCTCCTCCGCCCACGGCGTGTCGTGGACGGACGGACGGCGGGCGAGCACCTCGGCGACCCGCTCGACGCTCGCGCGGACCTTCCCGATGGTCGCCCATTGCTTGATGAGCTTGCGAGTCGGCTTGAACATGTTCTGGATGAGCATGATGAAGAGGACCAGGGTGCCCACGCTGAACGCGTTGCGGGCGACCAGCCAGATCCCGAGCCAGACGACCGCGGAGATGCACACGGCCTCGAGCACGTGGAAAACCCAGCTGAAGCGGGCCTCCAGCCCCGCCGAGTCGAGCGCCGCCGCCATGGCCTTCTGGCTGCCCTCCTCGAAGCGCTGCTGCTCGTAGTCACTCCGGCCGAACGCCTTCACGACCGGAATGGACGTGAGCAGCTCCTGGGCAGCCGAGGCGAGGTCGGCCTCCCGGGCCCTCTGGAGCCTCGCGGTCGCCGTGATCCGCTGGGAGAAGTAGGTCGCGATCAGCGACAGGACGGGGACGACGACGACCGCAAGCACCATGACTTGCCACGAGTGGAAGAACAGGAAGGCCAACGTGCCGATCAGGAGCAGGACGCTGCCCGCGATGTCGGAGAGCGAAGCGATGATGAAGGCCTCCACCTGCTCGATGTCGCTCGTCACCCGCCGGAGCATGTCGCCCGTTCGTCGCCGGTTGTGGAACGCGAGGGACAGTTGCTGCAGGTGCGAGTACAGCGTCACCCGCATGGCGTAGCCGAGCCTCCGGCCCCCGCGGGCCAGATAGATCTCGGCCAGGGAGTCGCCGAGGCTCCTGACGGCGGCGCACGCGATGATGGCGGTCGTCAGCACGGCGACCGTGCGGTACTGCGGCGAGGCGATCCACGCGAACCAGAGCGGTGTTCGTTTCCCCTCCAGGAAGTCGATGAGGTAGCCGATCGGATACACCTGGAACACCGAGGCAATCGCTTCGACGATGAGCATGAGGAGCGCCGCGACGAACCATCGTCGGTGGCCCGCCGTGAATCGGTAAAGCACGGCCCGGACCCCGGGGGGCGGCGTCAGATCGGAGACACGCATGGCTTCCGCTCTGGCGCTACTCCGAACAGCGCTGCCAGCTCCTCCGCGCTGTGCCGCACATCGAAGCGCTCCTGCACGGTCTCCCGGCCCGCCGATCCCAATCTCCTGCGCATGCTCGCATCGTCGAGGAGGGTGGCGATGCTGGCCGCGATCCCCGCGACATCGTGGGGCCGTCTCACCAGCCCGTTCACACCGTGAGTCACGAGGTCCGGGATCCCGGCGACCGCCGTGGTCACGACCGGGACGCCGCTTGCCATCGCTTCGACGAGCACGGTCGGGATCCCGTCCCGGTCGCCGTCCTCGGTGACGAACGGCGTCAGGGCGAACACGTCGGCCTGCCGGTAGGCATCCATGATCTGACGGCGGGTACGAGCCCCTTCCAGCGAGACGCGATCCGCGAGGTCCAGCTCCTGGAGCAGGGCGGCGAGCCGGCCCCGCTCCGGGCCCTCACCGAAGATGCGGCAGCGGAAGGGGCGGCCCGAGTCCTTGAGCCGGCGGCAGGCGGCAAGCAGATCGCCGAACCCCTTCTTCTCCACCAGCCGCCCGACGGAGACGAGCAAGGGAGGGCCGGGCGCCCCGTCGTCGGGCTCTCGGGGCCGGAACTCGTGCAGGCTGAGGCCGTTGTGGATGATCTTGATCCTGCCCGCCGGTGCCGAGGGTAGGAGATTCGCCAGGTACTCGACGCTCGCCTGGCATTCGGTGACGACCGCGGTCGCCCTCTCGGCCCGAGCGACCAGCGCCGGCTCCGGGACCTGGTACAGGTCCCGAGCGTGAGCCGTGAAGCTGTATGGGATGCCGGTGAGCAGGTGAGTCAGGAGCGCCACCAGGGTGGGGTCGTGCGCGAAGTGCGCGTGGAGGTGGCGGGTCCCGCAACCGGTGCTGCGCTCCTGCCGTTCGAGCAGCGCCGCCAGGGAAACGGCGTAGAGGAAGCACTGATAGCGCGACGCCACTCGGTAACCGGCATCGCTCTCCCGCGATCCGGCCGCGCAGCGCAGGGCACTGACGTACCGGCGCGGCGAGCGGGTCAGCAGCCTCAAGTGGCGCGCGA
>Ga0209378_1001278_pt1 | contig 18075 bp, 20 predicted proteins | sample GraSoiAngelo_156_FD_186170 | JGI IMG/M metagenome (GOLD analysis project Ga0209378, IMG submission 186170) | Grasslands soil microbial communities from the Angelo Coastal Reserve, California, USA - 14_1009_13_40cm (SPAdes) (version 2) | ecosystem: Environmental > Terrestrial > Soil > Grasslands ...
ACTGTCCCAGCTCGCCGGCCGTCTTCCACGCCGCGCTCTCGACGACCCCCGGCCCGTCCATCTCGTAGGCGGCGAGGTAGCGCGGCTCGATCGGCGAGGGCTGCCGGTAGCGGCTGGCTCGCCGCACTCCGGCCACCGCCCGGAGGTTGGGGACATGCTCGCGGTCGTAGACTTCGTTGAAGGTGGCCTCGTGGTCATGGGCCACGTCCATCCGGACCAGGTACAGTGCGTGAGCGCTCATGGGATCCCTCCTGGCGCGCTAGCATAGCCCCCGGGGGCCGACCATGACCAGGGCGGGGGCCGCAGCGCGCAGCTCGCCGCGGGCGGTCGAGGGCGCAGTATACCGACATTCGCGAAGAGCGACGCCCTTCGGTTACGATGGCAGTAGGGAGCTACCATACCGATGAGCGAGTGTAAGCACGGCTTGAAGGGCGGCTGCTCATACTGTCACGCCCCCAGCCCGACCGTGGTGCGACAGCCGCCAGCCAAGAAGCGGACCAAGGCCTCGGCCCTCTCGGAAAAGATGAACGATCGGATGACGGCACTGAAGCGGAGGCTTCGCGAGATTCGCGGGGAGTAAGCCCCCGCAAGCTTGGCGGGCGTTCGTGCGCTGGGGCATAGTAAGAGGATGCCCGTCGTTACGCAGCCCCGCGCCTCCAGGGCCGCGTCCAAAAAGGCGCGCGCGCGTCGAGCCCGGATTCCCTCCGTGCGGCCGCTCGTTCGGGTGGGCCGGCGGGCACTCCTGGTGCTGCTGGCCATGCCGCTGGTGCTCCGCATCCTCGTGGTCGCCGCCGTCATCCTGGCGGTCTGGTCGGCGGTGAATTGGGCGTATCAGGTGCTCCGCAAGCCGACCGAGCTGTTCTTTCCCGTGAGCGGAGTGCTGTCAAAGACACCGCCCGAAACCTGGCGGCAGTACGCGCCGCTCTTTCGCGAGCATTCCACCCCCGTCATCACGCCCGACCTGCTGGCCGCGCTGGCCCAGGTCGAAGGCGCGGGCAACCCCGTGGCCCGGACGTACTGGCGGTGGCGTCTGACGTGGAATCCGTTCGAGATGTACCGGCCGGCCTCGAGCGCGGTCGGAATGTACCAGATCACCGACCCGACGTTCCGTGAGGCCAAGCGCTACTGCATCCACGACCACGTGGTCGTCGAGGATGGCCCCTGGCACGAGTGGAGATCGTGCTGGTTCAACGGTGTCTACACCCGCGTCGTGCCGAGCCACGCCGTCGAGATGACCGCCGCTCTCCTGGATCGCAGTGTTGCGACGACGATGGGTCGCCAGCGGATCCCCGCCGCCACGCTCCAGCAGAAGCAGGATCTCGCCGCCATCATCCACCTCTGTGGAGGAGGGCCGGGCGATGGCTTCGCACGCCGCGGCTTCCGGCTGACCGCTGGCCAGCGGTGCGGCGACCACGACGTCCGCGGCTACCTGGCACAGATCAACGCGATGAAGCGGCAGTTCGTGCGATTGGCGGGGACCGGGTAGCAGCGGCCCTGGAGGCTGAATGATGGTGACCTTCACGATCAACGGCGCGAGCCAGACGGTCGACGCCGGCAGCGACGTCCCGCTCCTGTGGGTGCTGCGCGACGAGCTCGGCCTGACCGGAACGAAGTACGGGTGCGGCATCGCGCAGTGCGGCGCGTGCACCGTCCACATCGACGGGCGCGCCGCGCGCTCGTGTGTCACCCCGGCAGCCGCGCTCCCGGGCCGTGACGTCGTCACCATCGAGGGCATCTCGGGCAATGTTGCCCAGGCGGTCCAGGGAGCCTGGCGCCGGCTCGACGTCGCCCAGTGCGGCTACTGCCAGTCCGGCCAGATCATGTCGGCGATCGCGTTGCTCGCGGAAATTCCTCGCCCGTCCGATGCCGATATCGACGCCGGGATGTCGGGCAACGTCTGCCGATGCGCCACGTATGTGCGCATCCGCGCCGCCATCCACGAGACGGCGCGGACGCTGGGAGGCTAAGCATGCTGACCCGCCGACGCTTCGTCCAGTCGACCGCGCTTGCGGGCGCGGCGTTGCTGGTCGGGTTTCGACTCGACGGCGGTCAGGCGGTCGCGGCGGACGACGTCTTCGCGCCGAACGCCTTCGTGCGGATCGCGCCGGACGGCACCATCACGATCATCGGTAAGCACCTCGAGATGGGGCAGGGCAGCCATACGGGGCTCGCGGTCATCCTCGCTGAAGAGCTCGACGCGGACTGGTCCCAGGTCCGGGTCGAGACGGCCCCGGCCGACGCCACGCGTTACAACAACCTCCGGTGGGGCCCCCTCCAGGGGACCGGCGGCAGCACGGGCCTGGCCGAGTCGTGGGAGCAGCTCCGCCGGGCGGGCGCGACGGCGCGTGCCATGCTGGTCGAGGCCGCCGCGCGCGAGTGGGGCGTGCCGGCGTCCGACATCACCGTCGACCGCGGCGTCCTCTCCCACGCACCGTCCGGTCGCCGCGCGACGTTTGGCGAGCTCGCGTCGAAGGCGGCGGCGCTCCAACCGCCTTCCCAGGTGACCTTGAAAGATCCAAAGGACTTCAAGCTCGTGGGCACGCGCGTGCCCCGGCTCGACGGGGCCGCGAAGACGGACGGATCGGCGAAGTTCACGATGGATTTCGCGGAGTCCGGCATGCTGACGGCGCTCATCGCGCGGCCGCCCAGGTTCGGCGCCACCGTGAGGTCGTTCGACGCGATCGGCAGCCGGCGAGTGAAGGGCGTGACACACGTGGTGCGGGTTCCCTCGGGCGTCGCCGTCGTCGCCACGAGCTTCTGGGCCGCGCGCAAGGGGCGCGACGCGCTCCGCGTGAGCTGGGACGAGAATCGTGCTGAAAAACGCGGAAGCGACGACCTCTTCGCGGCGTATCGAGTGCTGGCCCGCAGCCCGGGAAAGCCCGCGCGTCGCGAGGGCGACGTTGCCCGAGCGCTTCGGAGCGCGCCGAAAGTCTTCGAGGCGGTGTACGAGTTCCCCTATCTCGCGCACGCGCCGATGGAGCCGCTCGATGCCGTCGTGCGCATCGGCGCCGACGGCTGCGACTTGTGGGCCGGCTCTCAGATTCCGACGATCGACCAGCAAGTCGTCGCCGGCATCGTGGGGCTGCCCCCCGCCAAAGTGCGCGTCCACACCCTGCTCGCCGGCGGCAGCTTCGGCCGCCGGGCCACCCCGAACGCCGACGTCGCCGGCGAGGCGGCGGCCGTCGCGAAGGCCATCGGCGTCGACCAGCCCGTGAAGCTCGTGTGGACCCGCGAAGACGACGTCCAGGGTGGCCGGTATCGGCCGCTCTACGTGCACCGCTTGCGGGCCGGGCTCGACGCCCAGGGGAACATCGTCGGCTGGGAGCACCGCATCGTCGGCCAGTCGATCGCCATGGGGACGCCGTTCGAGGCGATGGTGAAGAACGGCATCGATCAGACGTCGGTGGAAGGCGCGTCGACGCTTCCGTACGCGATCCCGAACATCACCGTGGAGCTGCACACGACGAGCGTGGGGGTGCCCGTCCTCTGGTGGCGCTCGGTCGGCAGCTCGCACACCGCGTTTTCGACGGAGACGTTCCTGGACGAGCTCGCGCACGCGGCCGGCCGGGATCCTCTCGAGATGCGCCGCTCGCTCCTGGCGGGGCATCCCCGGCACCTGGCCACGCTGAACCTCGCGGCCGAGGAGGCGGGCTGGGATCAGCCGCTCCCCGCCGGACGGGCGCGCGGCATCGCGGTTCACGAATCGTTCGACAGTGTCGTCGCGCAGATCGCCGAGGTTTCGCGGCGCCCGGATGGCCTGCCGAAGGTCGAGCGCGTCGTCTGCGCCGTCGACTGCGGCATCGCCATCAACCCGGACGGCGTGCGGGCGCAGATGGAAGGCGGCATCGGCTTCGGCCTGGCCGCCGCCCTGTGGAGCGAGATCACGCTCGTGCGCGGCCGGGTGCAGCAGCGGAACTTCGACGGCTACCGGCCGCTGCGCATCAACGACATGCCGGCGGTCGAGGTGCACATCGTTCCCTCGGGCGCGGCGCCGACGGGCGTGGGCGAGCCCGGCGTCCCGCCGATCGCTCCGGCGGTCGCCAACGCGCTCTTCCAGCTCACGGGCCAACGGGTGCGGCGGCTGCCCTTCGCGCGGCTGGCGCCGGCCGGAACGAGAACGGCATGAGGGTCGAGGCGCGCACGATCCTGGCCGCGAGCGCGGCGGTCGTCGTGATGGTCGCGGCGCTCGCGCCGAGAGCGATTCATGCCCAGGCCTCGTCGCCGGTGCGTGGGCGGACGGTGCGCGAGCTCCGCTCGCCGAGCGCCTTCGCGAGCATTGCCGATCCCGCCGCGCGATCGGCGGCGCTGTTCGTCGAGGCCGGCAACGTGCTCCAGCACCCGCGCTGCCTCAACTGTCATCCCGGCGGCGACCGCCCGTCGCAGGGCACCGGCTATCCGCATCAGCCGCCCGTCGAGCGTGGCGCCGACGGCTTCGGTGTCACGACCATGCGGTGCACGACATGTCACGGGGAGGCGAACTTCGATCCCGGTCGCGTGCCCGGCGTTCCGGGGTGGCATCTCGCGCCCGCCTCGATGGGGTGGCGGCAGCGCTCGCTCGCCGAGATCTGCGCGCAGGTCAAGGATCCCGGGCGCAACGGTGGCCACAGCCCCGACGAACTCGTCGAGCACGTATCGACGGATCCCCTGGTGGGCTGGGCCTGGAGCCCGGGCGCCGACCGCGAGCCGGCACCGGGGACGCAGGCGTCGTTCGTCGCGCTGATCAAGGCGTGGGCGGAGTCGGGCGCGGCCTGCCCCGCTCGATGAGCGCGTCGCCCCGGCTACCGGCTGCGCCGCCTCGTCAGGACCGCATCGCCGCCGCGTAGGCGTCGAGCCGCGGCAGCACGGCGTCGCGCGGCTCGGACGGCACGCCGAAGATCGCGCGCTCGACGCCCGCCGCTTCGAGCGCCTGCAGCGCCGGCCTCTTGGGCGGCGCGAAGAAGATGGACACGGGCGCCGACTTCGGATCGCGGCCCGCCTTCTTCAACCGCTCGCGCAGCTCGGGGATGCGCTCGACAGGGTTCGTCTGCGGACGCATGATCGGCATCCAGCCGTCGCCGAACTCCACGACGCGGTCGAACGTCGTCGCTCCGTCGCCGCCGATGAGGATGGGCGGGTGCGGCTTCTGGATCGGCTTCGGGTCGGCCCAGATCTTGTCGAAGTGCACGAACTCGCCATGAAACTCCGCCTCGCGCTTGGTCCAGATTTCCTTCATGGCCAGCATGCGCTCGCGGAGGAGACGCCAGCGGCTCTTCCACGCCGTTCCGTGATGCTCCATTTCTTCCGCATTCCAACCGCCGCCGATCCCGAAGAGGACGCGGCCGCCCGACAGCCGGTCGAGGGTGGCGACCTCCTTGGCCGTGGTGATCGGGTCACGCTCGATGACGAGGCAGATGCCGGTGCCGAGCTTGAGACGCTTGGTCGCCGCACCCGCCGCCATCAACGCAACAAAGGGGTCGTAGGACGACCAGTAGTCCCGTGGGAGCTCGCCCCCGCCGGGCCAGGGACTCCGCCGGCTTGCCGGGATGTGCGTGTGCTCCGGGAACCATACTGACTCGAAGCCGCGCTCTTCGAGCGCTCGCGCCAGCTCGTCGGGGGCGATCGCGTACTCGGTGGGAAACATCACGACGCCATAGTGCATGGAGACCTCCCTCGTGTTTGCGAGGTAGCATACGCCGGGTGATACCTCCTCGGCACGTCATCGTCTGCGGCGCCGGCGTCGTGGGCGCCTCGGTGGCCTACTTCCTGGCCCGCCGCGGCGCCGGCGTCACCGTGGTCGAGCGCTCGGGGGTGGCCTGCGCGGCGTCGGGCAAGTCCGGAGGATTTCTGGCGCTCGACTGGTGCGACGGCTCGCCGCTCGGGCCCCTGGCGCGAAAGAGCTTTGCGCTCCACGCCGAGCTCGCCAAGCATCTCGGGACCGACTACGGCTACCGCCGGATGGACACGTTCATGCTGGCGGCGCGCGAGCGCGGCGCTGCGAGCGGCGGTCATCGCGTGGCCGCGCCGGGCTGGCTCGACGGCGCCGGCGTCGTCACCGCAGCCCTCGGCTCCACGGAGACCACGGCCCAGGTCACACCGGCCCGTTTCACCGCGGCCCTGCTCGGCGCGGCGCAGGCCCTCGGGACCAGGCTGTGCATGGGCGTCGTCGACGGCGTCGCTCGGCGCGAGGGCGCGGCCCGTGGCGTCATGATGGCGAGCGGCGAGACCCTCGAGGCCGACGCCGTCGTCCTGGCCATGGGACCGTGGACGGGTAGAGGCGCCGAGCGTCTACCGCTCCCGAACGTCTACGGCCTGAAAGGCTACAGCGTGACCCTCGAAGGGATCGATGTGCCCGCCCACGCGCTCTTCGTCGACTACCGCACGGCCGACGGCCGGGCCCTGGAGCCAGAAATCTTCCCGCGTCCGGATGGCGAGGTCTACGTGTGTGGGATGGCCGATCCGGCGCCGCTGCCCGATTCGCCGGAGGGCGTCGAGGTGAGCAAGACGGCATGCGACACGCTGGCGCGTGCCGCCGGCCGCGTGTCCACCGCGCTGGCCGCCGCGCGGATCACGCGCCGTCAAGCCTGCTACCGGCCCGTCACCGACGACGGCCTGCCGCTGATCGGCCGCGTGCCAGGCGTGGCCGGCGCATACGTCGCCACCGGCCACGGCCCGTGGGGAATCCTGAACGCGCCCGCCACCGGGCTCGCCCTGGCGGAGCTGATCACCGAAGGCGCTGTGTCGCTGGTGGATCTTCGCCCGTTCGATCCCGCCCGGCTGCCGGCCGCGCGCGCACGGGTGATATAGTCCGGCCAACGAGCATGAGCGGCGACGTCCTTCTCGCGGGTGTGCGCGTCATCGACGCGGCGAGCTTCATCGCTGGCCCGGTGGCCACGACCATCATGGCCGACCTCGGCGCCGACGTGATCAAGATCGAGCCGCCCGACGGCGACCCGTATCGCCACCGTACGGGAGGCCCCGGGGTGGCCGAGAGCCCCTACAACTATCGCTGGATCGTCGACAACCGGACGAAGCGCGGGCTCGCCCTCGACTTGCGCGAGCCCGCGGGACGCGCCGTGCTCCATCGTCTCGTCGAGCGAGCCGACGTCTTCGTCACCAACACGCCGCTCGACTCACGCGCGAAGCTCGGCATTCGCTGGGCGGACCTGGCGCCGCTCAACGCACGGCTCGTGTACGCGTCCATGACCGCGTACGGGGAGCACGGCGACGAGGCTCCGCGCAGCGGCTTCGACGCGACGGCGCTGTGGGCGCGCACCGGCTTGATGGATCTGCTGAAGCCCTCTCCGGATTCTCCGCCCGCGCGCTCGCTCCCCGGCATGGGCGATCACCCGACCGGTGTCACGCTCTTCGCCGCGATCATGACCGCCCTCTACCGGCGCGGTCAGACGGGCCGCGGCACCATGGTGTCGACCTCGCTCATGGCCAATGGCCTCTGGTGGAACGCGATCCAGGTGCAGGCGGCGCTCTCCGGGGCGCGGGTCGAGCCGCGGCCGCCGCGCGAGGAGCCCGCGACCGCGCTCGCCAACCTCTATCGGTGCGCCGATGGACGGTGGTTTCTCCTGAACTTGTTGAACGACGACCGGGACTGGCCCCATCTTCTCCGCGCGATCGAGCGGCCCGATCTCGCCGCGGACCCGCGCTTCGCCACGACATCGGCCCGGCGCGCCAACGCGCGCGTTCTCGTGCCCGTCCTGGACGAGGTCTTCAGGTCGAGGGCATGGGCGGAGTGGCGCGCGATCCTGAACCGCCACCGCCTCACCTTCGGCGAGGTCGGCACCGTCGACGACACGCGGGACGATCCGCAGATGGTCGCCAGTGGCGCCCTCGTGCCCTTCGACGACCCGCGGGCGGGGGCGCCGCTCACCGTGTCGAGCCCGCTCTGGCTCGAGGGCGTCGCCCGGGTCACGCCGCGATTTCCGCCGGAGCTCGGCGAGCACTCGGCGGAGATCCTTCGCGAGGCTGGGTATGGCGAGGCCGAGATCGATGCGCTGCTCGCCGCGCGCGTTGTCGTGCAGGGCAAGACCGCGCGCTGAGGCCGGCGTGAGCGTGGCGGCTGGCCGCCGTCCGGGAGTCACTCGTTCTTTGCGCGAGCTTCACCAACGAAACGACAGCTGACCGGAGGCGTCATGACGGGATTTGCGCTTCGTCCTCGGATCGTCGTGCTGGCCGTTCTGCTGCTGCTCCCGATTCTGCCCGCGCGGGCCGCGGCGCAAGTGCCCGCAGGGCGCTCGGAAACGCCCGCGGGGCGCTCGGAAGCGCCTTTGGGGACGCTGACCTGGGGAGTCCACGTCACCCTGGCCGCGCGCTGGCTCGACCCGAGTGACACCGAGGCGTTCATCACGCCGTTCATGGTGCTCTACGCCATTCACGATGCGCTGGTGAAGCCGATGCCGGCCGGGGACAACACGCCGAGCCTCGCCGAGTCGTGGACGGTCTCGAAGGACGGGCTCAGCTACGAGTTCGTCCTGCGCAAGGGCGTGAAATTCCACAACGGTGACCCCGTGACCGCGGAAGACGTCAAGTTCTCGTTCGATCGCTACCACGGAGCCGCGGCCAAGCTGCTCAAGGATCGCGTGCGAGAAATCCAGGTCGTCGATCCCGGCCGCGTGCGCTTCAATCTGAAGGAGCCGTGGCCGGACTTCATGACCTTCTACGGCACCTCCGCCACGGGCGCGGCGTGGATCGTGCCGAAGCGCCACGTGGAGAAGGTGGGAGACGACGCCTTCAAGAAGGCGCCGATTGGCGCGGGGCCGTACCGCTTCGTGAGCTTCAACCCGGGGATCGAGCTCGTCATGGAGGCGTTCGAGGGCTACTGGCGCAAGACCCCGGCGGTCAAGCGCCTGGTCTTCCGCAGCATGCCCGACGAGACCACGCGTGCGGCCGCGCTCAAGGCGGGCGACGTCGACATCGTCTATCTCTTGAGCGGACCAACGGCGGCGGAGGTGAAGCGGACACCGACGCTGCGGCTGGCCGCGGCCATGCCTCCCGGCGTCGTCTTCCTCGACCTGCCGGAGCAGTGGGATCCGAAGTCCCCCTGGTACGACCGGCGCGTGCGCCTGGCGGCCAGCCACGCCCTCGACCGCAACGCCCTCAACCAGGCGGAGACCCTCGGGCTCTCGCGCCCGACCGGAGGTCTCGTCCCGCGGGTCCTGGAGTTCGCCCGCGTCTACGAGCCTCCCGCCTACGACCCGGCGCGCGCCAAGCAGCTCCTGGCCGAGGCCGGCTATCCGTCCGGGTTCGACGCCGGCGACCTCACGCCGTTTCCTCCATACTTCTCGCTCGCGGAGGCGCTCGGCGGGTATCTGCAGGCGGTCGGCATCCGGACGCGCATGCGCACGATGGAGCGCGCCGCGTTTCTCACCGCGTGGCGCGAGCACAAGATCAAGGGCGTCGTCATGGGCCTCGGGGCGCCGGCCGGCAACGCGGCGACCCGGATCGAAGTCTACGTGACCAAGAGCGGCATCTATTCGACCGGGGTCGTGCCGGAGATCGAGGACCTCTACCAGCGTCAGGGCCGCGAGATGGACCGGAAGAAGCGCGAGGCCCTCCTGCACCAGATCCAGGAGATCATGCACGACCGCGTGCTGCACGTGCCGGTCTACGAGCTAGCGTTTCTCTGGGGTGTCGGGCCGCGGGTCGACGAAGCGTGCGTCGACCACATCAAGGGGTTCTCGTACTCGGCGCCGTACGAGGACTTGAAGCTCAAGCCGGGCCGTTGACCACGTCGGCCACCGCCACCGCCGCGCGACGCTACCGCTTCGCCTCGCACGCCGCGAGCCGCGTCGCGTAGAACGTCTGCTCGCGCGCGTTGTCGGTGAGCTCGAGCGCCCGGCGGTATTCGGCCGCGGCCTCGGTCCAGCGCCCGAGACGGCGGAGGAAGTCGGCGCGGGCCGCGGGCAAGAGGTGATAGCCGCGTAGCGCCGTGGCGTCGATGTCCTCGAGCGCGGTCAGTCCCGCCGCCGGCCCGTGCGCCAGTCCGATCGCCACCGCGCGATTCAGCTCGACGACCGGCGACGGCGCGACGCCGGCCAGCGACGCATACAGTCCGACGATTCGCGACCAGTCCGTCGCCTCCCAGGAGACGGCGCGCGCGTGGCAGGCGGCGATCGCGGCCTGCAGCTGATAGGGACCCGCGCGCGCCATCGGGCCGGTGTGCGCGAGGAAGGCGAGACCCCGGGCGATCCGCGCCTGGTCCCAGCGAGAGCGATCCTGGTCGGCGAGCAGGACGAGATTGCCGTCGACGTCGGTGCGCGTTGCGGCGCGTGAAGCCTGCAGCTCCATCAGCGCGGCGAGACCGCGCACCTCGGGCTCGTGGGGCATCAGCTCGGCGAGCATGTGCCCGAGGCGAATGGCCTCCGCGCACAAGTCGTGGCGCACGAGGGCGTCGCCGGTGTGCGCGGCATAGCCCTCGTTGAAGATCAGATAGACCACGGCGAGCACGGCCGGCAGGCGCGCGATCAGCTCGGCGCCCTCGGGTACCTCGTAGGGCAGGGCGCGGTCGCGGATCGTTCGCTTGGCGCGCACGACCCGCTGGGCGATGGTGGGCTCCGGCGCCAGGAAGGCCCGCGCGATCTCCGCGGTCGAGAAGCCGCCCACCAGCCTGAGCGTGAGGGCGACGCGGCTGTCGGCCGCCAGGCCCGGGTGACAGCAGGTGAAGATCAACCGGAGCCGATCGTCGGGGATCTCCTCGGGATCGGTCACGTCGGGAATTGCGTCCATGGCGCCGAGCGCGGCTTCATAGGCGAGCGCATCGGCGCGCGCCCCGGCCCGGCGGGCGTGGCGCAGGCGGTCGAGCGCGCGTCGGCGCGCCGTCGTGAGGAGCCAGGCGCCCGGGCGGTCCGGCACACCGGTCGCGGGCCAATGGTCGAGCGCCTGCTCGAACGCCCCCTGGACGATCTCCTCGGCGGCGTCGATGTCGCGCACGATCCGAAGCACGGACGCGACCACGCGCGCGTACTCCAGACGGAAGGCCTCGGCGACGCGGGCGTGAACCTCGGCGCGCGGCGTCTGCCCGTGGTCGATCGATCCCACGAGCAGAGATGTTACTCGATACGCCTCGCCACCTCCGCCCCCCCCACGCGGAGCTCGCGCCCGTCAGGGCAGCGCGCCCCTCACATCGGCCAGATCGGCCGCACCTCGACGTAGCCGCCTTCGCGGAGCGGGATCTTCTTCGCCCACTCGACGGCCTCCGTCTTGGTGTCGCAGTCGATCAGATAGAAGCCACCCAGGACCTCTTTGGTCTCGGTGAAGGGTCCGTCCGTGACCTGCCGCTGCCCGGCCTTGAGGCGGACGCGGCTGGCTTCCTCGTCGGGACGCAGGCGTTCACCGTGGACCATCTTGCGGGCGGCCTGGAGCTCGTCCGCGAACCGCTTGTGGCCTTGCAGGAGGGCCTCCATCTCGGCCCTCGGCGAGGGCGGCGCCGCCTTGTCGGAGCTGATGAGCAGCACGTAGCGCATACGGCCTCCTTCATCGCGAAAGTCCGGCCCGGCTGCGGCCGGGAGCGGCCCCGGTGACCACTCACCCATTACGACGCCGGGGACCCTCCGGAATCGACATCGTATGCCGCATCGGCTCGACGACGTTGACCATATCGTGGAGACCCGCTACCGTACGCGCATGGCCGCATGCCCGTCGGGTCCATGACCATCGGCGCCGTCGACCGCATCCGCATCACGACCGTCGTCGACAACTACATCGACAACCTGCGCCAGGACGACGCGGTGGCGCGGCGCTACAGCGCCTTCGTGGCCGGGAAAATGCCGGACCTGCGCGCCGAGCACGGTCTCGCGCACCTCGTCGAGGTCACGCGGGGCGGCGATCGCTTCACGATGGCCCTCGACTTCGGCCTCACGCCGGAGACGCTGAACCACAACTTCCGCGAGCTGGCCCTCGATCCGGCATCGATCGACGCGATCGGCCTCTCCCACGGTCACCGCGACCACTGGGGCGGGTTGACCGGGTTCCTCCACGCGTGGCGGCGGCACCTTCGCCGCGATCTGCCCTTCTACGGCGGCGTCGATCACTTCCGCCCTCGCTGGCAGCAGCGCGGCGAGCGCCGGGTCTACAGCGGCCGGCTCTCCCGCGACGAGATCGAGCGCTACGAGATCGCGGTCCGGCTGGTGGCGCAGCCGACGCCGATCGTCGAGGGGATGTGGCTCTCCGGCGAGATGCACGCGACCGAGGAGTGGGAGACCATCCCGTCGAATCTCCGGGTCGAGGAGAACGGCGAGCTGATCCAGGACACGTTCATCGGCGAGCAGGCGCTGGTCGCCAATGTGCGGGACCGCGGCCTGGTCGTGGTGACGTCGTGCTCTCACCGCGGCATCATCGGCATCTGCCGGAATGCGATCCGCGTCACGGGTGTCCCCCGGGTCTACGCGGTCATCGGCGGCTTCCATCTGAGCGGGCTCGACGAAGCGCGCATCACGCGGGTCGTCGACGCCTTTCGCAGCCTCGACCTCGAGCACGTGGTCCCGCAGCACTGCACGGGGATCGAGGCGATCTGCGCCGTCGCCCAGCGGATGCCCGGGCGGTTCACCGCCAGCTCCGTGGGCACCACCTTCGAGTTCGCGGCGCCCAACTAACCCTTCACGGGAGGATCAACGATGCGCGAACACTGGATCAAGTTCGTCTACGAGGGCCAGGGCGAGCTCACGTTCGGCAAGGGTGACTGCATCCTGCAGCCGCCCGGGATCGTGCACAACGAGCTCGACTGCTCCGACGATCTCGAGGTTCTCGAAATCTACTCGCCAGCCGTCCACGAGACCGTGGTGGTCGGCCGGGTGTCGGACGCCGTCGCCGCGGCGCGCTGACGACGCCCGGGCGACTGCGGGAAGGGACGACCATGCCGAAAGTATGGCGCGTGTACAGCGGTTCGGACGGGAAGTCGCACATCGCCGAGGTGCCGATGGCGATGAAGCCCTTTGCCGACGTCGAAGGCGCTCACGGCGAGGGCACGCCGATGGAGTCGGCGACCGGAATCGCGTTTCGAATCGCGCCGCCGGGCTACGTGCTCTCCTGGCACTGTGCGCCCCGGCGGCAGTACTCGATCTCGCTGTCGGGCGCCGCGGAGATCGAGGTCGGCGACGGCACGGTGGCGCGCGTCGGGCCCGGCGACGTGGTCCTCGCCGAAGATTTGACGGGCCAGGGCCACATCACCCGCGTCGTCGGAAATCAGCCGCGGATGTACGCTCTCGTGCCGCTGACCGACGGCTAGGATCCGGCTTGAGCGTCGGAATCTCGCGATACCGCGTGACCGGGGGGGAAGCAGCGGGGGGAGGGGCAGATGACCGTCTCAGAATGTCCCCTCGGATTTGACCGTCAGGTCAGGTCGGGCAGGTCGGGGACTCGGGGGAGCGCCGGGGTCGACCTTCTGCCCGGTGTGGCGTATCTAGTCGTCCACACTTGCGACCCGACCCGGGGCGCCCTACCGTCGTGCTCGTGGCGCGTGAGGACAAACTGGTCAGGAACCTGGATGCTTTCTTCGGCGCTACTCGATGACCCGATCCGCCCGCAGCAGCAGCGTTTGCGGGATTGTCAGCCCGAGCGCCTTATACTCCTCCGAACGGTCTCCTACCCGGGAGACCAAAAGGAGGAGGGAGAAGAGAAGCAGAGGCGGCCACACATGGCGGCCAGGGGCTTGCTGACCAGAGGACCGCCAAGCGCGGAACCCCCGGAGGCTCACGCGAAGAGTGTCCCGGTCGGCAAGAGAACGGCGCTGAAGGTTCAAGAGAAAGTCGCCCCCGAGAGGGCCGGTATAAGGCGAACCAGCCGTTCACGCTCCTCGAGCGCGCATCCGTGAGGCCAACGAAAGGAGAACGAGTGCGCTACTACCTGGGAGTCGATTGGGCGGATCAGACGCATGCGGTCTGGGTCGTTGATGAGCGCGGGACGAAGGTGGCCATGCGCACGGTGCCGCACACGGCGGAGGGCTTGAGCGAGTGGGGCCGCGAGTTGGACGAATGGCGGGCGCACGGGACCGAGCTGTGGGCGGCGATTGAGCGGCCCGAGGGCCGGGTGGTGGACTTCCTGCTCGACCATGGCGTGGTGGTCTATCCCGTGAATCCCAAGGCGCTGGACCGGGCTCGAGATCGGTTTCGGCAGAGCGCGGCCAAGAGTGATCCGTTTGACGCGCGGGTGCTGGCCGACTTCCTGCGCACGGATCACGCGCGCCTCCGCGCCTTGCGGCCGAGCTCGGAAGCGGCCCAGGAGCTCAAGTTGCTCACGGACGACTACCAGCGGCAGATCCGGCAGCAGACGCGCCTGGTCAACCAGCTGACGATGACGCTCAAGGCGTACTATCCACGGGCCCTGGAGGTCGCCGAGTTGCCGACGGCGCTGGCCCGGGACTTCCTGCAGGCGTATCCGACGCCGGCGGCCCTGACCGCGCTGACGGAACGCCAGTGGCAGCGGTGGGCGCGGGCCCATCGGATGCACGAGGCTCGGACCCAGGAACTGTGGGCCGTGCTGCAGCGGCCGCAGCTGCCGGTGCCGGCGCACGTGGTCCGGGCCAAGGCCCGCTTGATGCAGAGTCTCGTGGCCCAGTTGACATTGGTGGTGGAGGTCGTGGGCACCTACCGCGAGGCGATCGAAGATTTTTTCGCGCAGATCCCGGCGGCGCAGTGGATCCGGACGCTGCCTATCGGTGACCACGGCATCACGGCGCCCACGCTCTGGGCCCGCCTGGGGGACGCGCCCGGCCGGTGGGAGTCGTTTCGGCATCTGCAGGCGCAGGCCGGGACGGTGCCTGTCACGATCCGGAGCGGCAAGCAACAGGTCGTCCGGTTCCGCTTTGCCTGCGACAAGTCGTTGCGCTACGTCATCGACCACGTCGCGTTCCTCTCGTTGCGCTGGAGTGAGTGGGCCCGAGCGTACTACGCCGGGCAGCGGGCGCGGGGTCACTCTTATCACCAGGCGCTGCGCGCCTTAAGCGCGAAGTGGTTGAAGATCATCTTCGTCATGTGGAAACGTCAAGTCCCGTATGACGAGCAATACCACCTGGCCACGATGACGCGGCAGCAGCTGCGGCTGCGTCAGAAACAAATCGCTTGACATGAAACAGAGAAAGTCTTCGCGGTCTTCAGGTTGATTACGAGCTCGAATTTGGTGGGCTGCTCGACGGGAAGGTCGGCGGGCTTGGCGCCCTTCAGGATCTTGTCCACGTAAAGGGCGGCGCGCCGAAACAACTCGGGAAGGCTCGCCCCATCGGCCATGAGGCCCCGGCGACCGCATTATGCGGCACTTGGTACATTGCCGGCAGCCGGCTTTTTGCCACGAAGTCAATGATTCGCCCCACGTGAAGCTGGTGCACGGGGTCGGCGGTCATGTAAAGCGCGTCGGGGCGGTCCCGCATCATCCTGAGGAAAGCGCTTTCGAACTCATTGGGCTCGCGCACCTCTACCGATTGCACCTTCAGGCCCAATACCCGTGCCGCAACCTGAATCTCATCGAGGTGGGTTATCTGGGATGCATTTGCCGGGTTCCACAAGAAGGCCACCCGAGAAGTTGGGCAGGATGTTCTTGAGAAGCTGTAGCCGTTTCCCCGCGAGCTCCGCACCAAGGATCGTATTCCCCGTGACGTTCCCTCCGGGGTGTGCGAGGCTGGCGACGAGCGCGGTCCGAAGGGGATCGCCCGTGCTCACCATGACGATGGGGATCGTTGTCGTCGCTCGCATCGCGGCTTGCGTCGGGGGTGTGCCGGCCGTCACGAGTACATCTACCTTGAGCCGGACCAGCTCGGCCGCGTGTTCGTGCAACCGCTCTTGCCTCCCTTCCGTCAGTCGATGCTCAATGGCGATGTTTCTGCCCTCCGCGTAGCCGAGGTCGCGGAGTGCTTGCCGGAATGGCTCCCAGCCGGCGGAGTAACCGAGAAGGCCTATCCGTGAGACTTTCCCCGCCTCCTGCCCCTCGGCGGCGAGCGGCACAAGAATGAGGCTGAGAATGACCGCGAGCCCGATCAGCCGCATGGGCACCTCGGTTTGAGGACGGCTGCCGGGGAGTCTAGCTGAACGCGACGACGCGCACCAGAAAGGTCGGTACGAGCCGTCAGCCAGACGCGGTCGTCCTCGACGCCGCCTTGACAACCTTCCAGGTGGGCGAAGATGATCCCCTCACTGCATCGACCGTCAGCCCCGCACAGGGCCAAGGAGTTCAGCCTAGTATCCGCGGTGCTAACCCAGCGCACAGCCGTGGCGGCCAACGCTGAATTGCGGCGAAAAGGCGGTTTTTAACGAAACTCGTGCCCGGGAGGGACTGGGCCATGGCTACCGAGAGCGGCATTACACGGCGCCAACTGATGCACACTTCGCTGGCATGGGCCGGGCTCGCGACCGTGGCGCCGCTCGGTTCGGTCCTTGCCGCTGAAGACAATAAATGGGTCCTGACCGAGGTCACCCCGGCAACTGTCCTGGGGCCGTTCTATCCGTTGCTCAACAAACCCACTGATCCGGGAACGGACCTCAGCATGATCAAGGGCGGGACGGCCCGTGCGCAAGGGCAATTGCTCTACCTGATGGGACAGGTGCTCGACATCAAAGGCCGGCCGATCAAGGGCGTCAAGGTCGAGATCTGGCAGACGAACGCCGCCGGGCGCTACAACCATCCGTCCGATCCCAATCCGGCATCGCTGGATCGGAATTTCCACGGCTACGGGGTCACGCTCACCGACGCCGACGGCCGCTATCGGTTCAAGACCATCAAGCCCGGTGCGTACCCTGTGACTCAAGGCTGGGACCGGCCGCCGCATATTCATTTTGAACTGACCGGACGCGCCGACAGGCACGTCACCCAGATGTGGTTCCCTGACGAACCGCTCAATGCTCAGGATCGGTTGTTCAATGGGCTCCGGCCGGCCGCGCAGAAGATGCTCACTGGGAAGATCGAACCGCCGACCGGAGCCATGGAACCGGATTCGAAGATCGCCTTGTTCAACGTCATCATCACCAACGGCTAGGCCCCAGGCGGATCAGAAGCTCAAGATTCGCGTCTACTACAAGATGTCAAAATTCCAATGACGGAGCGCGGGCCGAGCGGAGAGTGGGTTTGCGCGGGGTTCGTCGCGGAGGCGGAAAGGTGACGATCACCCGTTTCTCGCCGGCTCTCGCTCTCGTTTTCCTCGCGGCCGGCTCGGCGCATTGCGCTGACGTCGTCCGCTTCAAGGGCACCACGGTCACCTTCCGGGTTGAGGCCTCGTCTGTCAAGGGGTTCACGCTCACTGCCAGCGCGCTCTGTCTGGCCGGGTCCAAGGGCACGAACGAGATTCGGGTGATCCCGGTCGACGAGCCGGCCAAGCTCGACGGCGATGGGCGCTTCACGCTGGCATTCGGCAAGAGCGGGACGAGGGTCTCGGTGAGCGGCCGCGTCGCCGGGTCGGCCGCCGAGGGGCGATTCGAGGTCCACTACACGAAGACGTTCACGTCCTACGACGTCGTCACCCACAACCCGAAATTTGAGATCGCCTCATGCTCGGCGAGGGCGCCGTGGACGGCGCGACGCGAGGGTTCCACCGGAGAGCCGCCGAGATGACCTGGCCAGCTGTTGACCTCTCATCGAATCTTAGCTGTTCCCGAGCATCGCGCGCAGAGCCTCGATGTCGAAGTTCTCCCTGAACTGGCGCATTGCCTCGACTTTGGGCGGGTTCTGCGGCGCATGGCGCGGCAGGCTCTTGTCGAAACAGTCGGAGTTGAGATGGGCGCTCAGCATAGTGTAGCGTGTTCGCACCAAGCTGCTTGCGCCCACTGGGCCCCGCGCGTATGGTCCCGTGCAATGGGCCGCAGAGGGGCGATCGTCCTGCTGCTTGGCGTCCTGATCGCGCTCACGCCTCTCGCCCAGGCCAGCCCGCCGGACCCGACGTGGATTCCTGGCTTCTACGATGATGCCGATTACGACGACGTCGTCCTCGCCATCATCGGCGCCGTCGCCGTCGGCGAGTCGGGCGTCATGGATCCGGTTGGGCCAGGGGTTGTGTGTCTCGGGCCGCTGATCCCGAGTGGCCCTCGGCCCGTCTCGGCGCGCGCGCTCGACTCTCACCCGCCCCGGGCTCCGCCTCACCCACTCTCGTAAACGCCGGCCCCCGCGCCC
>Ga0209378_1001281_pt1 | contig 18037 bp, 8 predicted proteins | sample GraSoiAngelo_156_FD_186170 | JGI IMG/M metagenome (GOLD analysis project Ga0209378, IMG submission 186170) | Grasslands soil microbial communities from the Angelo Coastal Reserve, California, USA - 14_1009_13_40cm (SPAdes) (version 2) | ecosystem: Environmental > Terrestrial > Soil > Grasslands ...
TCTATGCTCCCGCGGGCACATCTGCCGAGTCGAGTGACGGCGAGTTCAATATTGGTTTCAATCCTCACACCGGCCGCATTATGACCATGAATATCGGGCCGATCTGGCGGCTGACCCCGCCGGAGCGTCTGTCGCCAGCGCAGCCCGAATGTTGTGAGGCACTTTGGGAAGATAAGACGAATCTCGGGACGATCACTGGCCTGGATCCGATCCTGTGGACAGATCAAAAAACCGGTCGCACGTTTTCCTCCAATTCCACAGCAGGCGCCAATGCTGTCTACGGTTACAGTGACAACGACGGCGATTTGTGGGTGCCGCTCGCTGCTTCTCCCGCTAGCGGCGGCACCGACCATGAAACGATTGGTTCAGGCCGCTACCCAGCCGCACTGAGTGCATTGGGCAACGGGGTCAATCAAGGTGAAGCCGTGTACTATTGCTCTCAATCATGGCCGCTCGGTCCTGCTACCTGCCAGCGCAGCGACACCCTCGGCGCAAGTTACGGCCCCGGGGTCCTGGCCTACGAAGGCAACGGCATCACGCAATGTCACGGTCTGCATGGCCATGTCCATGTTGCGCCAGACGGTACCGTCTGGCTGCCAGTCAGTCACTGCGGAGGCAACCAAGGCGGCGCACTGAGCACAGATGGAGGCGTAACTTGGCAGGAGTTCATCGTCACGGGCAGCACCGCGCAGATCCAAGGCGCCGATCCTTCTGTCGCGATCGACTCCGATAGCACCGTTTACTACGCCTACGTCAACAATGACCCCGTGCCTGCTGGCAATCCGCCAGAAGGCCATGCGCGCGTCAAGGTCGGTCACCGCAACCCCGATAATAGCGTCACGTGGACAAATGACTTCGACATCGGCGCAACTCACGGCATCAAGAATGCCGCCGAAATCGAAGCGGTCGGCGGTAGCTCCGGCCGCGCGGCCGTTGGCTTCCTGGGCACCGATATCGCCGGCGACTACCAAGCGATAAGCTTCCCTGGCAAATGGTACGCGTTCATCGCCACCACCTACGACGGCGGCGTGACTTGGACGACGGTCAACGCCACCCCGAATGATCCTGTGCAAAGCATGACGGGCGTCTGGCAGCAGGGCGGCAGCCATCAGGACCGCAACCTTCTCGACTTTAACGAGATCACCATCGACGACAAAGGCCGGGTGCTCTATGGATATAGCGATGGCTGTGTGACCCCAGGCTGCATCGCCGGCACGGCAGCCAACGATTTCGTCGCCTTCATGCGCGTCGCGCGCCAATCCGGCGGCAAGAGTATTTTCGCCAGCAACGACAGCGCGACCGACACGACCGCAGCCAGAATACCGAGACCGCCCTGCCTCTCAGGCACGCGCGATGCCGCTGCTTCGCATCTGACTTGGAAGGCCCCGGACAACGGCGGCTCCGATATCATCAATTACCAGATTTTCCGCGGGACGTCGTCGGGCACTGAGGTGTTGCTGGGCCAGACCGGTAATGCCAAGACCACTTTTGACGATACCACGGCCGATCCTTCTGTGAAGCACTACTATTATACGGTCAAGGCGATCAATGCGATCCCCGGCACCAGCAATTCAAGCAACGAGGTGGACCTGACCGTAGTCAAACCGCCTCCACCAGAAGATGTCTGTGCGCTGCCGGGCCTCACCAAGCTGAAAGACCCTGCGGGCGATACCAGTGCGATACTAGGGATATTTCCCAGCCCGGCTCCACCTGGATCCGACCTGCTTTCCTTCCAGATCGCGCAACCTTACGCCGGGGACAATATCATCAGGCTCGCGTTCACCATCAACACCGACAACGGCGAGTCGCCGCAACCCCTGGGCTCGTCCTGGTATGTCGCGATGAAGATCATCAAGAGCGGTACTACGACCTACAAGGGTGTGCACATGACTTGGAACGGCACCACACCGACCTTCGAGTCCTACACGCCGGCCCCCAATGGCAGCGGCGGAGTTGATGGCCGCTTTGTGACTACCGGCAGTCAGAAGCCTGCCGAGGCGAGCAGCGGTTACGCTCCGCCATTCAACAAGGTCGTCATTGTGGTCAAGGCAAGCGATCTAGGCTTGAACCCGGGCGACATCATCAGCGGCTTCGTTTCAGGGGTGTCTCAGACCGCAGGCGGCGTAATCACGGGACTCTATGATCAGATGCCCGATAGCCTCGCCTTCACTGGCAGCTACACGGTCAACAGCAATCAGTTTTGCAGACCGAACAATGCGCCGACAGCGGTCCTGACGGCAACGCCGACTTCGGGCAATCCACCGTTGGCCGTGAATTTTGACGGCTCAGGCTCATATGATCCTGACACCGCGCCGCCAGCAGATACCATCGCTTCCTACACGTTTGATTTCGGAGATGGTTCAGCGGCGGTCACGCAATCCACGCCGACTATTTCCCACACCTACAATGCGGCGGGTAATTATGGAGCACGACTCACCGTCACCGATTCGCGCGGCGCGGCGAGCACGAACACTGCGCAGGTGCTGATCTCGGTCACTGCGCAGCCGGACCTGATAGTGTTTAATCTGACCGCGAGTAACAATCAGGCGAAACAAGGCGATAAGGTGACGTTCACGGCGACGATTAAGAACCAGGGCCAGGCAAATGCCGCGGCGTCAAAGACTCAGTTCAAGGATGGCAACACCGTTCTTGGTTTGGTCGATACCTCCGCGCTCACTCCCGGTCAAACGGTAAACGTTCTTTTCAACTGGTACACAGCCAGCGCGAAAAAGGGCAACCACACGATAACGGCGATTGCAGACCAGCCTAATACCGTGCTTGAAAGCAACGAAGCCAACAACACCAGGAGCATTACAGTCAGCATTCAGGGCAACAAAACCTAAAGTAAGAGGCACTGTCTCACGGAAAACGCACGGCAGCGCCGGCCCGAACGGCACTATCACGGCAAACGTGCCGGTGAGTGGCGTCGGAAGTCCGACTATCCCGATTACAGATGTGAATGGGACGCCGGCAGTGAGCAATCCCCTTACGGGCTGACAATCGCTGGCGAAGGAGTACTCGGCAGCGGATTAGTCTTCACTAGACCGATGGGATCGCGCTCCCAACGTGGGCTATGGCCCAAGCTGGGCAGTTTGTCCACCGCCGAACGCGGCACCGACCGCAGTTTTGACGGCAACACCGACTTCGGGCACTGCGCCGTTGGCTGTCAATTTCGACGGCTCGGGCTCCTATGACCCGGACGCTGGGGACACGATCTCTTCCTACACGTTTGATTTCTGTGATGGGTCAGCTGCGGTCACGCAATCCCACCGCCACCATTCCGCATACTTATAACGCGGCCAACAATTATGCGGCGCGACTCAGCGTCACAGATTCACATGGTGTAGGGAGCACGGAACACGGCGCAGGTAATCATCTCGGTCACGGCTGCTAAGAAAGGCCATGGAAAGCCAACCCCCACACCAACACCGACGCCTACTCCTGCTCCAACGCCAACACCGACTCCAACACCGCACGGTCATAAGAAGTAAACCCCGACGCCAAAGCCTCATCCAACTCATCCGCCACACGGTTAGCAGGTCTCAGCGTGGCAATTTCGTTCGCTTAACTCTTTGTCCCTAGCGAGTATTCGCGCTTTACCCAACCGAGGGCTTCTTCCCGATCTTTCAACACGCCTTCAAGTTGTAGCGTTTCGACCGCTTCAAGGATCTCCCCGAACTTCGGACCGGGCTTCATTCCGAGTGCGATCAAATCGTCGCCGCGGACGAGTGGCGGCGGGATGATTGGTTCGTTCGCGAACTCCTCGCGTTTGCGCAAGAGGAACTCGTAATTGTCCATCATCTGATGGCTGCTTGCACAGTCGACTCGATGGAGCTCGAGCTCCTCTTCAAACGTCGGCCGCGCCATGAAGCGCTTCAGTTTTGCCACCCGCATCCTGGGCACGTCTTTGAAGACCATGTGTTGTCGCACCATCTCGACCGCAGCGTCGATCTCCGCGCGCGAAAATCGCAACCGTTCCATAATCGACTCGGTCATTGCTGCGCCAATGCGGTCGTGCTCGTTGAAACGGATTCGGCCCGTTTCGTCGACAGTGGCGGTGACCGGCTTGGCCACATCGTGAAGTAAAACGGCGAACACGAAAGGCGCCGAAACTTCTTCCGGCAACAATTCCAGCATCAGTCGCGTGTGCTGAAACACATCGCCCTCGGGATGAAATTGCTCCGGCTGCAAACAACCTTTCATCGCATCAAGCTCGGGTAGAATCGTGCGCAATAATCCACTTTGGTCGAGCAAGCCCCAGCCCCGCACCCTGTTCGGCGAGCGAAAAATCTTTAGTAACTCATCGCGAATTCGTTCGGCGCTGATCTCATTGATCGATGCCGCATTCGCAACGAGCGCGTCCCATGTTCGATTGTCGATCTTGTAATCGAGCACGGTCGCGAAACGAACCGCGCGTAACATGCGCAGCCGATCTTCGGCAAAACGCGCGGCGGGATCGCCGATTGCCCGAACAAGTTTTGCTTCCAAGTCAGCCCGGCCACCGACGAAATCGATCACTTCGTTCTTCTCCGGATCGAAGAACATCCCGTTGATGGTAAAATCGCGCCGCTTCGCGTCTTCTTCCGGCGACGAAAATCGAACATCGACGGGATGACGGTGGTCCAGATACACGCCGTCCGATCGAAATGTCGCAACTTCAAAATTGAATCCATTCTCGACGACAACGACGACGCCGAAGTGCGCGCCGACAGCGTAGGTGTGCGAAAAAATCTTCTGCACAATGTCAGGCGTCGCATCTGTCGCGACGTCGAAATCTTTTGCCGCCAAACCGCGGACCATGTCGCGCACGCATCCGCCCGCGAAATAGGCGATGTGGCCACGCGCACGCAGACGCGCCGCGACTTCGCGCGCAGTTTTCTCCATCGGCGACATTTTCATTAGGTAGGGGCGGTTCACCGAACCGCCCGCGGATACGGTGCTGGCACGGGCGATTGAGGTCAATCGCCCCTACCTATGCGGGCGCCGGTGCTTTCTTTTCCTGTCGAAAAGAATGAATGATGAAGAAAACGACGGCGATGCAGATAGAGGAATCGGCCACATTGAACGCCGGCCACGGATGGGCGAACGGCACATGCAGATCAAAGAGCAAGAAATCGATCACGTGCCCGTAAAGCAAGCGGTCAGTCAGATTTCCGAGCACGCCGGCAAGTAACAAAGCCAGCGACAGATCGCGCCAGAAATTCCGTGTCCACCAAAGCGACTTTGGACGGTCCGATGCTCCATGCCCGTGTCGCCCCAGGAGAAGTATCAACGCGAACAATAAGGCCAGGCATGAGATGGCGATGAAAAAGGCGTTGTTGTTTTTGAACGAACCGAACGCCGCGCCGGTGTTGGTAATGTTGACCAAATGAAAAAAGTCCGGGACCACGACGACCGGCTGGTCCGGATCGATCGAGTGCAACACCCAATATTTTGTGACCCGGTCGAGCAAATAGAGCGGTAGCGAGATGAAGAAGATGTATTTCATTTAGATGCGCGTTCCCGCACGGCGTTATTGTAGGGCAACAGCGTCGGTTGCCGCCTACAGAAAATGGCAGGCGGTGCGCCTGCCCTGCAATTATTTCCGGAAATATTTAGAGATCCCTCGGCTTGGCTCGACATGACAATAAATGATCAGCCGCCGCTCACCACCTTCTCACAGCGGTCACACAAATTCGGATGCGCTTTGCTCTTGCCAACGTACTCGCGATGCCGCCAGCACCGCGCGCATTTTTGGTAAGGCGTTTTCGCCACGGTTGCGCTCGCCTCTTTCACCTGCTCGATCTTGAGATCACTCAAAATAAAAAATTCTTCCAGCTCCTCTTTGCTGAGTTCGCTTGTCACATTCGAGTCCGAACGCAGAACAACCGCCGCCTCGAGCGCATTGCCAATGCGCTTTTCCTGACGCGCTTTTTCGATTGCTTGACCGACTACGCCACGCAGTCGCAAAAGATCCGCCATCTGCGCGCTTGCTTTATCGCCTCGATTCTGTGGCGTCGGAAATTCCTCCAAGTGAACGGACATGTCAGCGCTCGAATGGCGCCACGCTTCTTCAGCCGTAAATGCAGTCACCGGGGCAAGCAACTGGCAAAGCGCGCTGAAAATTTCATGCATGGCGGATTGCGTCGCGCGACGACGTCCCGCGTCCGCGGGATCGCAATACATCCGGTCTTTAGTGATGTCGACGTAAAGACTGCTCAGGTCTACGGCGCAAAATTGATTCAGAGTGTGATAGACCTTATGGAATTCGAACGCTTCATAAGCCGTACGGCAATCTTTAATCACTTGATCGAGCCGTTCCAGGATCCAACGGTCAACCAAACTAAAATCTGCTTTCCTGATTTCCTGCTTTCCTGAGGGATAATCAAAAAGGTTGCCCAATAAGATCCGGAGCGTGTTGCGTATTCGCCGATAAGTATCCCCGAGACGTGTGAACATCTCTTCCGAAAACGGAACGTCATCGGTGTAATCGATACTGCTCGCCCACAACCGGACCAGATCAGCGCCGTGACGCCCGACAAAGTGACCGGCGTCTGTTGGTTTGTCATACGTGCCGGATTTGGAAATCTTCTTGCCATCAAGATCGACAACGAACCCGTGAGTCACGCACGTTTTGTAAGGCGCGCGATCGTTCAAAGCGATGCTTGTCATGAGCGACGATTGAAACCAACCGCGATGTTGATCGGTCGCTTCCAAATACATGTCGGCCGGATCGCGCAATTCAGGATGCAACGCGCAAACCGCGCGATGCGAGACGCCGCTGTCGATCCAAACGTCGATTGTGTCGTTGCGTTTAGTTGTTCCAGCGGGAAGTCCAAGTTGCTTTGCAAGGTCGACATCGTTCAATTCGAACCAAACGTTCGAGCCGCGGTCCGCCACGAGATCGGCGAGCTTGCCAATGATCTTCGCGTCGAGAATTGGTTTGCCCTCGGCCGAGTAAAAGACCGGTAGCGGCACGCCCCAGCTGCGCTGACGCGAGATCACCCAATCGGGACGCGATTCGACCGTGCCAGCGATCCGATTCTCGCCCCACGCCGGAATCCATTTCACTTCGTTATGAATTGCTTTCAGCGCTTTGCCGCGGAGATCGTCGATCCGAATGAAAAATTGTTCGACGTTGCGGAAGATGATCGGCGTCTTCGAGCGCCAGCAATACGGATATGAGTGATGAAAGTTTTGCGCGCCTAACAGATTGCCGCGCTCGCGCAACAAGTTCACGACGTCAGCATTCGCGTCGAAGACATATTTGCCGGTTAGATTTGGCAACCCCGCTTCATCGGTGAAACGGCCGTGATCATCGACCGGCGACAAAATTGGCAAATCGTTTTGTTTGCCTAGCCAATAATCGTCCTCGCCGTGACCGGGCGCGATGTGGACCGCTCCGGTGCCGGTATCCATCGTCACGAAATCCGACGTCAGCACGATCGCTTCACGATCAAGAAACGGATGGTGTGCTGTGATTTTGTCGATCTTGGCGCCGGGAAAAGAGGCTCGCGGTTCGCCAACCGGTTCGAATTTCGTGTTCGCGCAAAATTGCGGAACAAGTTTGTCGGCCACCAAGAGAGTCTCGGAAGTTCCATCGCGCGAAAATTCCTGGACTACGTACATTTCCTTTGGATCGACCGCGATCGCGAGGTTGGCGGGCAATGTCCATGGCGTCGTCGTCCAGATCGCGATGCTCGCTTTGTCTTTCCATTCCCCGCTCGCGATTGGAAATTTCACGTAAACAGCCGTGTCGTCGCGCTCCTGATATTCTACTTCGGCTTCGGCGAGCGCGGTCTGCGCGCCGGTGCTCCAGAACACCGGTTTCTTCGATTGAAAAACCAGACCCTTCTCAACGAAGACCGCGAACGCGCGCAGGATTTCCGCTTCATATTTGGGATCGAGCGTCAGATAGGGATGCTCCCAATCGCCGAGGACGCCGAGGCGTTTGAATTGCGCGCGCTGAAGATCGACATACTTGCGGGCGAACGCATCGCAGCGTTTGCGCACTTCCAGCGGCGACAAATCGCGCGATTCCTTGACGACTTTGTATTCGATCGGTAGCCCATGACAGTCCCAGCCCGGAACGTAAGGTGCGCGTTTGCCGAGCATCGTTTGCGATTTCACGACAAAATCTTTCAGGATTTTGTTGAGCGCGGTTCCCATGTGCACGTCGCCATTGGCAAACGGCGGGCCGTCATGAAGCACGAACAACTCCCGATCTTTGCGCGACTGCTGGATTCGCTGATAGAGCCGCGTTTCATCCCACATTTTCAGCAGCTCCGGCTCGCGCGTGACCAGATTCGCCTTCATCGGAAAATCCGTGCGCGGGAGATTGAGCGTGTCTTTGTAATTTTGGCTCATCGGGGCGCGCGGACGCTAACATTCACGCCCAGTCAAATCAACGCGATGCCCGCGACGCCCTCTATATATATAATGGAAACGCCGCCAATGAAATTGCCCTTGCCATCAGGCTGTTAGGTGATATCTCGCAGAAATGCAACGCACCGAATTTTTCCTCGACTGGTCGCCTGCCTTCTTCGCGTTCCCGCGCTCCACCATTCATCCTCATCAACGGCAAAAAGTGTGTTTCCGAACCTCGCGTCTGGTCGTCCCGTTGCTCGCTTCCGCTTATCTGGCTTTCCTGGCGATCAATCATTCGAGTCACGCGCAAACTGCCGCTGCGGAACACATCGTCGTCACCGGCGAACCGTTACCGAGCGCTTACGGCGCGCCAACCAGTTTTTCGCAATCGCGTTTCTCACCGCTCACGAACGCTTACGTGCTGCCGCCCGGAGCCGTTTACGCCAGCCTCATCTACGAAGATGCCGTCGTGCACTTTCGCAGACCCGATCACGATTTCACGGAAGAGATCGAGCTTGGTTTGCCTTACCGCATTAACATTGCAACGGAAGTCGATGTCCAACATTACGGCGACGAAACCCAGGTCCGTAGTTTCAGTATCGAAGGGCGTTATGCTTTCGCGAATTGGGGCAAGATTCCGTTAAACCCAACCCTTTTTGCCGAATACAAAGTCGGCGGCGGCAGAATTCTTCATGATGAAGGTCCGCCCACTCCCGCCCACAAATTTGGTCCCGGCGGTTTCGACACTTCGATGGACATTCCCGACGCTTATGAACTGCGCCTGCTGCTATCGGAAGATTTCTTCGATCGCGCAGAATGGGCCTTCAATCTTTTCTTCGAGCAAGAAATGAGTGGAGATCGCGGCCGCGAGTGGGGATTTGCCCAAAGCCTGGTCACTCCGTTTTGGCTCGCGCATGAAGAATTAAAAGGCGGAATGGAATTCCTGTTTCGCAGTTTTACCGACAAGGGAATTCGCGGGAAACCTTACAACAGCTTTATCATCGGACCGACCGCGGCCTGGCGGCCAAGTCGAAACACGCGTTTCGACATTTCGCCGTTGTTTGGTGTGAATCATAAATCGCCGGTGATGCAGTTGTTCGTTGTCTTTTCCTATTACTTCGGCGGTGGCGGGGCCGGTACCACCGAAGAAGGCGCTGAAGCGCCCGCTTCGACGCGAAATCGCTAGCAGTGCAGTTCTACAGGCGCTCGCCGCGAGCGCCTGATTTTTAGTTTCGGTGCTCGATCCAAGCACCGCTACAGCTCTTGACCCGGTTTTGCGCCGTCGATAGTTTCACCTCGGAAAGGAGCTCGCCAGGTGAAAACCGAAGTCTCGATCGAATATTGCGTCGTTTGAAACTACACGCCGAAGGCCGTCAGTTTGGCGACCAAAATTCTTGAACTCGGCGAACGCATCAAATCGCTCACCCTCATTCCATCGGGCGGGGGCGCTTTTGAAATTCGCGCCAATGGCAAATTGCTCCATTCCAAACTCGATTCCGGCGACTGGCCGGATTTCGATTCCATCGTCACCGCAATCAAAAAAGCCAAATAAACGGCAGTCCGCCTCGGACTTTCAGCGTTTCAGCTTTTCAGCTTTTCAGCTTGTCGCCTTTCGGAGAGTGAAGGGTGCCTGGTGGCCCTCGCGGTCTTCAAAACCGTTGTCGGTTCGCAAGAGCCGGGGCAGGTTCGATTCCTGTCCTCTCCGCAACAATCTTCCTCTTCCGCTTAATCTTAATCTTTCGAAAGGAGGTGAATCAGATTGTCGCGCGAACAAATCCGTAAATTGACCTCGTTGTCGTCCTGCGCTGGGTGAGCAGCCAAATTGAGCCAACAGGCCCTGGCGCAAGTTTTGCGTCAGCTACCAACTTATCGCAATCGGAACGTCCTCGTGAATTCGAGCACGTTCGACGACGCCGGCATTTACCGTCTGGACCGACATCGAGCCCTCGTTCAAACCGTGGACTTCTTCACTCCGATCGTGGATGACCCGTTCGCTTACGGACAGATCGCCGCCGCGAATGCGCTCTCCGATGTTTTTGCGATGGGCGGTCGGCCGATCACCGCGCTGAATCTTATGGGTTTCCCAATGAATCTTGTCTCGTCAAAAACAATTGCGTCGATTCTGCGCGGTGGCTTGGAAAAAGCCGCTGAGGTCGGCTGCGCGATCATCGGCGGACATTCAATTCGAAATCCGGAGCCAATCTACGGCCTCGCCGTCACCGGAGTTGTTGATCTTCGAAATATTCTCGCCAATGAAAATGCGCGAGCCGGCGACCTGCTTGTCCTGACCAAACCTCTCGGCACAGGCATCGCCACCACGGCAATCAAACACGGCGTCACGTCGCGCGCGCTCAAAAAGAAAGTCATCGCCCTGATGTCACAGACCAATTCGGTCGGCGCGGAGCTGGCCGAGAAACGCTATGTCCGTGCGGCGACCGACATCACCGGTTTCGGATTACTCGGCCATCTCGCCAACATGTGTCGCGCGAGCAAGGTGAGCGCTGAAATTTTTCCGGACCGCGTGCCAGCAATTACCGACGAGATCTTCAAGCTGATCAAGCGCGACTGCATTCCCGGCGGCACTCGCGACAATTTGAAAGCCGCAACGAACACCGCCGATTTAAAATCAGTATCGCCGGTTCAGCGCGCTTTCTTGGCGGATGCACAGACCAGCGGCGGCCTGCTGCTCTGTGTTGCCGAGTCGGCGATGCCAAGCGTTCTCCGCGTCCTAACGAAAGCCCGGACGCCTTGCGCCGCCGTAATCGGCCGCATGACTCACGGGCGGAAAAAGCTGATATGCCTGAGAAAATAAAATCGCGCTCGCGCCGTGCTATTCCGGCCGTGAACAAAATTCTCGATTCGTTAGGCGAAAAGGCCAGTCCGGCTCGGATCGATTTGCCCCGACCGCTGATTGTCGATGTCGTCCGACAAGAATTGGCGCAGATTCGTCGGCAACGCCAGATCCCGGAGTTCGCCGCAATTGTCGACCTTGTCCAGGCGTCGCTTGAGAAGCTTCGCGCGAGTCGAATTCAACCGGTGATCAACGGCACCGGCGTCGTCATTCACACCAACCTCGGTCGATCGCCCCTTCCGCAAGGCGCAGGCGAAGCGCTCCGGAACACCGCTTCCTCTTATAATAATCTAGAGCTCGATCTTACCACCGGCGACCGCGGTGGCCGCGGCGTTTATCTCGAGCGCGCGCTAGCCCTCCTCTGCCAGACAGAAGCGGCCACCATCGTGAACAACTGCGCCGCCGCGCTCGTTCTGATTGTTCGCTATTTTATTCAGTCGAAACTTGACCGGTTAAACCGGTCAAGTTCGCATCGCGCCCAACCGGAGGCGATCATTTCCCGCGGCGAACTGGTTCAGATCGGTGGAGGTTTTCGAATCGGCGAAATTCTTGAGACGAGCGGCGCGAAGTTGCGCGAAGTCGGCGCGACCAACAAAACGACGCTCGGAGATTATGCGCGCGCCATCGCCAAACAGACCGCGCTCATTCTGAAAGTACATCGGAGCAATTTTTTTATGAGTGGCTTTGTCGAATCGCCATCCACCGCCGATCTTTCCGCGCTTGCCAGAAAAAAACGCGTCCCGTTTGTGGAAGATCTCGGAAGCGGCGCGATGAGCGCCACCGAGCAGATCGGATTGCATCATCACGAGCCAACTCCTGTTGAGGTGTTGAAGGATGGCGCGGACCTCGTTTGCTTTAGCGGCGACAAATTATTCGGAGGACCACAGGCCGGAATCATCGTCGGGAAAAAACGATTGATTGCGGCGCTCAAAAGCGAACCGCTCTTTCGCGCCCTGCGCTGCGACAAATTAGTTTTCGCTGCCTTGCAAACGACGGTCGATCTTCACCTCAACCAAGTGACGAGCGAAATTCCCGCGCTCGCGCTTTTGCAAATCCCGAAAGACGAATTGCGCGCCCGGGCCGCCGCGATGGTCACTCGTCTCCAGGGATTGCCGGTGAAAATCACGATCGGCAGTGCGACGTCGAAGATTGGCGGCGGCACTTTGCCGAGATCAATCTTGCCCTCGATCACGCTCGATTTTCTGCCAGAGGCCGGCTCGGTCCAGGATTTTGCGCGCGTACTTCGCCATTCTGTTCAGCCCGTCATTGGTTACATCGGGGATGGACGGTTCAAACTCGATCTCCGCACGATTTTTTCGCACCAGGACGATCTGGTCATCGACGCCATTCGCACTGCGTGCACCATTCGATGAAACATTTTATTCTCGCGACCGCAGGTCACGTCGATCACGGCAAGAGCGCGCTCATCAAAGCGCTGACTGGGACCGATCCCGATCGTTTACCGGAAGAAAAAGCTCGCGGCATCACGATCGATTTAGGATTTGCCGAACTAAACCTCACTGGACCTGAAGGCGAAACATTTCACATCGGCATTGTCGATGTTCCAGGTCATGAAGATTTCGTTCGCAACATGATCGCTGGAATCGGCTCGATCGATATCGGGCTTCTGACCGTGGCGGCGGATGACGGCTGGATGCCGCAAACCGAAGAGCACTTGCAGATTCTGCTTTATCTCGGTCTAAAGCGAATCGTAGTCGCTCTCACGAAAAGCGATCTCGGTAACACCGACAGCGTGACCGCGCAGATTCGTGAAAAGCTCGCCGGCACACCGTTCGCGAACTGCCAAATCGTTCCGACCTCTGTTCGCACTGGTGAAGGGCTTGAAGATCTGAAACGGGCGCTCGCTTCGGAGTTCGCTGCCTTGTCACCACCACGCGACATCGAAAAACCGAGATTATTTATCGATCGCGCGTTTACGTTGCGCGGAATCGGCACTGTTGTGACGGGGACGCTCACCGGTGGAGCATTGCGGGTCGGCGATACGATTTTCGTTCAACCAAGAGGCATCTCCGCTCGTATTCGCTCGCTTCAGAGTCACGGCCGAGACGTCGATCTTGTTCAGCCGGGAACACGCACCGCAATTAATCTGCCGGATCTCGAAATCGGCACCGATGTGAAACGTGGCGACGTCATCGGCGCTCAGTTGTTGGGGCCGAGTTCCACATTGGACGTCCTTCTCACCCGCACGGCCCGATTGCGACGCGCCGTGCCGATGAAATCAGGCGCCTCCGCCTACGTTCATCACGGCACAACGCGAACGCTGGCAAAGATTATTTTGGCAGAAAGCGAATCGCTCGCGGCCGGTGAGAGCGCGTTTGCGCAACTGCGATTGACCGCGCCGCTACTCGGATTCTTAGGCGATCGCTTCGTCGTGCGAGATGCCTCTGAGCAGCACACGCTCGCGGGCGGGGTCGTGCTCAACCCAGATTCTAATCCGACTGATTTTCGATCGCCTGAGCAACGCGCCCTCGTCGCCGCACGCGCTGCCAATCCGGACGATGTCGATCTTGCGGTGTGGACGGAGATCGCGCGCGCCGGGATCGTTCAAATATCTCATTTACTCCAACGCTCAAGCTTCAGCGCAGCTGAAATTGCAACAGTTTTGCAACGCTTGTGGGATCACGGCGATCTTTTCCTGCACGGCGATGTCGCCGGAAAGGCGCTGGTCTGGCGCGAGCTACGAGAGCGCGCAGCGAACCTCATCGATGCAGCTCACCGAGCGAATCCGGAGCGTCGCGGCCTCGAACTCACGGATCTTCGGGCTGAACTCAGTTCAATCTTACCCGCGACTTTCGATGCACTGATGGACGATCTTTGCGCAAATGGATTTGTTCGCGCAGGATCGACGATCTCGCGCGGTTCGCATCGTCCGTCGTTGCCGCCGGAAATCCTGCCGGCGGCGGAAAGCATACGTGCCACGCTTTCAGAGAAGCCATTCGATCCTCCAAACCGGAAAGATCTTTCTCAGGATCGACATCTCCAGCAGGCGCTGCGCTTTCTAATCGAGCAGGGCGACATGGTCGAATTGAACAGCGAAATTGTTCTGCTCCGCGATGCAGCCGAACAAATGCGTAGCACGGTTGTTGGTCTTATTTCGGACCATGGACCGGCCACGGCCAGTCAACTGCGGCAGGCGATCGGCACGTCGCGACGTGTCATCATTCCTTTTCTCGAATATCTGGATCGTGTCGGTGTCACTCAGCGCATCGGTGATTCGCGGCAGCTACGCGAAACGAAATCAGCAACCATCGCGCGACGATAAAATCTGCTACCGTTAGCGGATGCCCCGCAGAAAACCTGAAGAACCAAAACGATCCGTTTCGTTACACATCGGTTCTTCGTTCGCCAGTGCCTGGGAAAGCGTTCTCCTGCCGTGGTTCAAAGAGGTTGGGCTGGCGTCGCTGACAAATAACGAGACCGTCGCGGTCGCCACACCATTTCCAAGCGGCGCCGCATTTCTACGTTCGAAATTGTTGGAACATGAAATTCCTCTGCTCGGTGTAAAATTTGTCACTCCGGCCCGCCTTCGCGAGCTGCTTCTCGCTGAGGACGCTTCCCCGCTCCCATTGCGCGAACATCTTCGTTTACTTTTGGCCAGTGCCGCCGAATCGGTCGCAGCTCGCAACTCGGCAGATGTCGACTCGGCCGCCGTAGCCGCTTCGGCAGAGGAGGCTCTTGCCGCGATTGCAAAATCGATCTCGCGTTCACCCGACAATCTGTTGCGAGTGTTCGATCAAGTTAGTGCCGCGGGCTGGGATTTTCAAAACGTCGGCGCGCCCGCCGTGCGTGAGATCATACAAGAATTTCGAGGCCTGGTTCGGCAGTGCCAGTTCAAGCTGGTTCACGAGGCTGATCGCGACGCCTTGGTAGCGGCCAGGAGTGCGCCGCCGCGATTTAGCCATCTACTGCTGATCGGATTTACCGCCAAGCACTGGCCACTCTGGCCTTTGCTCCAGGCGGCGGTCTCTTTCGCAAGGCGCACAAGCGTGGTTCTCGAATATCCACGCGAACAAACTCGCGCAGCCGACGAATCCTGGATCGGCACGTGGGAAGAACATTTCGATTCGGCGGCGCCGATCGCGGATCGGACGCAACAGAACCGGCCGTTCGTCCATCTCAATCAGCCGGCGAATACCGGAACCGATTTGGACGGCCGAAAAGAACCGCGATTTCTGGTCGGTCTCAACGCCACCGAGCAAGCGCAGGCGATCTGTGCCATCGCCCTAAAGTTTCTGGCAGAAAAATCGTGCACTCGTCTCGGCATTCTTTTCCCGCGCGCCGGCGCATTGACACGCCTTGTCTCGGCATTCCTGACTCAGTTAGGAATTCCACATCACGATGCCATCGGGCATCTGGCACCGGGCGAATTCGAGGAGCCGGCGTGGAATGCATGGATTCATTTACAAGAGAACCATCAGCTCGAACCGGTCCTTCGATTCCTGGAAGCGAATCCCGATTTCGTGGACGGGTTATCGATTCAGGAGGTCCGGGAAAATCTGCGTTGGGTTTATCGCCAGATTCTGATCGATGACATCAATTTGTTACGCGAGTACTGCGCCCGGCAGACGGAAAATGAGAAATTCGCTCGGATCGCGAAGCTGTTGCGCTCAATCGCGTTTCTCCCGTCAAAGGCGACGCTGGCGCAGTTTCTCACCGAAACGAAGCCGGTCTTATCCAAATTGAAATGGGACAATCGCTGGGCCGAGATTGAACGGTTCGCGCAGGGATGGAGCGCCGCGAACTCGGCGGAATTTTCGCGGGCAATTTATCTGCGCTGGCTGAAGGAAATTCTCGATTCATTTACAATCGCCCGCGCGCCGCAAGCCGATCACGTTTACAGCCGGGTCCACTTGCTTTCTTATGGCGAGGCGGGCGGACACGAGTGGTCGCATTTGATTCTGGCCGGCCTCAACCAGGGCGAATGGCCGCAGAGCCAGCGCGAATCTGGATTTTTGTCGGATGAAGAAATTATCGATCTAAACGCGCGCGCGACTCGTCGCGGGAAACAAGGCGAAGGCCATTCGGTTCTCGCGAAGGACAAAACATTTCTTCTCAGCGCACAAGACGAGCGGCAGATCGCTCTGCGGCAATTCGGTGCGGCTCTCGAATCGGCGGAACATGGGCTCGCGATCACCGCCAGTTTGCTCCAGGAATCGGCGCCGGAACGGGTTTGGAATCCGGGCGAGCTTTTCAGTCAGGCGTATTTCGTCGCGCGGAGCGCGCCGCTTTCGCAGGAAACAATGGAGATGCTGCAGGAGAAAACGTCCGCCTGGTTGAAGGACCAGGAATTATTCGAATCTGCGCCGGCGGCAGACGCCGAGATCGATCAAACTCGCATCGCATACGAAGCGCGCCGGACCGAAGGGGAGTTCGGCGAATATGAATTCGCGTTGCGCGAGCCAATCGACCGCGAGATCACGTTGCGCGCGACGGAATGGGACAAGGTTGTTAAAACTCCGGCGCTAATCTGGTTGAAAAAATATCTCGGCGTCGAAAACCAGGAGCCGGACCTGAATCAATGGAACGCAGCCACTGGAACCTGGGTGCACGATTGGCTCGCCAGGATTGCTGCTTCGGAGGAAAAAAACAGTTTTGTCGATTTTCCAACTGGCGACGAAATGTGCGAACGGATTGCTCGCGCTGGGCAGAGGTTTCGAAAAGCGATTGTCGATCTTTGTACCGTCTCCGGCCGAACCGTGCCCGATTGGTGGAGCTCCGGCTGGAGTAATGCCCTTGCGCTGGCTGATTTTCTCGCGAGTAAGCTGGCGGAAGCTAATGCCTGGCCACGAATGGCGGCGGAGTGGAAACTGGAGTCGGCTCAGCTTCTTTCGCTGAACGATGGGAACAAACTTCGAGTCCGCGGCCGGATCGATCTCATCCTCGCCCAAACTCAACCGAACGATTCGCAGCTCACCGGGGCTGACGTTTGGATTGTTGATTACAAGACTGGAAGCCAGAAGCCCCTCACGCCGCCCGGAAAAACACCGGAAGCGCGCGCCGCCAATTTGCGAAAAAAACTCGTCCGCGGTGATGCCATTCAGCTCGGCCTCTACGGATTGGCCGCGCGCGAGCTCGGCGCTGCCGAAATTCATTTGAGTATTCTCTCGTTGCGCACTGACCTCGAGCGTCCGCAATTGGCCATGGCCGATCTGGCCGCAGACTCCGATTTTTGGACTGAGCTCTATCGAATACAGGAAACCGGAATCTTCGGACTGCGTGGGCTGATTCGAAACGAGTTCGGTTTTAACCCGGATTATCCGCTCGCGACGCTGCCGATCGATAAAGAGTTTTTGGATGAGAAATGGGTGTTGACGCATCCGGCATTTGCCGACGACGAGGACGACCGATCATGAACGAACCGATCGATCAGCCGAATCGCGAATGTTTCGTTTCCGAGCTCGACAAAAATTTCTCGGTCGTGGCCGCGGCCGGCTCTGGAAAAACTCGCGCCATCACCGACCGCATCGTCCAAATCGCCAAGAGCGAGCAGGCGCGCGACTGGTTGCCTCAACTCGTGGTCGTGGCGTTCACCAATCGCGCTGCGGACGAGATGCAGCAGCGTGCGCGCGCCGAAGTTTTACAAGCAGGCGTTCCGGTGGAAATCCTGGCCGCGTTCAACCGCGCTTTTTTTGGCACCATTCACGCCTTCTGCGTCCGATTGCTGGAGAGCTACGGCCATTATCTCGGACTGCCGCCGACATTCGATGTGATCACCGATGACGACGAGGTCTGGAACGAATTTGTGCAGCAGCAGACAACAATCGGCCGCTCGCTTTCGGATGAAAATCGCCGCGAACTGCTCCGGCATGTCCAAGCGCG
>Ga0209378_1001286_pt1 | contig 18007 bp, 20 predicted proteins | sample GraSoiAngelo_156_FD_186170 | JGI IMG/M metagenome (GOLD analysis project Ga0209378, IMG submission 186170) | Grasslands soil microbial communities from the Angelo Coastal Reserve, California, USA - 14_1009_13_40cm (SPAdes) (version 2) | ecosystem: Environmental > Terrestrial > Soil > Grasslands ...
AACTCACGATGAGCATGCCGAAACCGCTGACGGCACACGTCGGGGTTGATGCTCTCACGCATGGAATCGAAGCGTATGTATCACGCAAGGCGAACCTGCTGACCGATCCTGTCGCCCTTTCGTGTATCAGGACGATTCACGCCAATCTGCGCATGGCCTGGACCGATCCGGGTCATGCACCGTCCCGTGAGGCAATGTCGGTCGCGGCGCTGCAGGGAGGACTGGCATTTACGAATTCGAGCGTGTGTCTGGTGCACGGTATGAGCCGTCCGCTGGGTTTGGTGTTTCGGCTGCCGCATGGATTATCGAATTCAGTACTGCTGCCCACTGTGACGCGGTTCTCTTGGCCCGGATCAAGGTCGCGGTACGGGGAAGTCGCCAGAGCCATTGATATTGCCTCGGCAAAAGACTCCGATGAATCGGCGTGCGAAGCCTTATCGGATTGGCTGGACCAGCTCAACAGCGATCTTCGTGTGCCCCGGCTGCGTGAGTGCTGCGGCGGAGACGTGGAACAATTTCGTGCGGCTTTGCCGAAGATGGCCGCCGATGCCCTGGAATCCGGCAGTCCGCAAAATAATCCAATCGTGCCGGCGGCAAGTCAGATCATGGAACTGTTCGAAGTGGCGTGGTAGCTCCTACTGCAGGCCCAATACGCGAGCCGGATTCGTCTTGGACATCAAGTCGATCTCTGCCTGTGAGAAGCCTTGTTTCCGAAGTGCGTCGAAAAAGGCGGCAAGGCCGTCCGGGTGCAACGGATTTCCGGGCTGTCCAAGATCGCTCGAAAGGATGCACCATGCGGGCCCAATCTGGCGAATCGCCTTCGCGTAATCCTCGATTCGAAACTCCGGCCGGGATCCCAATAAACCCCCGTAATCGATTTCGATGAAGGCGCTCTCGCGTGTCGCCTCCTGCATTTGAGGAATCGTCATTCGCACGGGCGACTTCATCGCGTGCGTCACGACGATGTGTTGAACACCCTGGCGGTGGGCTTCGCGAACGATCAAGAGACCTTCTTCTGCCGAAGAATGGCCGGTCTCCAAAAGCAAACCATGCTGCGCCGCAAGTGCGATCACCCGTAGCACTTCAGGAAGTAAACGACCATTCTTCGCAACGGAAACAAATGGCCGATTCTCTTTTGAGAGGCGCACCGCGTTTTCGGAATCAAATGTGGGCATCCAAATGACCCGGCCGAGACCATTTTTCATCTGGACCATATGTTCGACGGCGGCAGGATTGATTCCCCCAACCGTCAGGTTCAGATCGATGCCGCCGAAAACCGCGAGGCCGGGAACCGCTTTTCGTACCAGATAGGCCTGCGCCGCCGTCGGCTCGAAATGATTCTTCAACACGAGCCCACGCATGCCTCTGGCCTTCGCCATCTTCGCCAGATCGAGCGCATCAATAGATCGCGGGCGGCTGTCAGGATCGGTGTGGGCATGAATATCGATCACACCGCTCAACGCGGACGGCGCTTGCGCAATCGTAGACATGAAACCCAGAGAGACGAGCGTAGCGGTTGCCAGTAGAAGGCGTTTCACGTTTAGGCCGGCACCGTTCCGCAGAAGCAAGAGGACATACCTCCGAGCGAAGTTGCTCCGATTATAAACGCAACATGCGTCATGGAAGAAGACAGCGCCTGGCTGGAGAGTACAGTTCAGGAGGAAATTTTTTTGACGGATTCCTGAGGAGGTCGCGTTTTCCACAGCGCAGATCTCGTCCAACAATCAGGTCGGATGGGGCGGCGCACGTACCAAGGAATCTGACAAGAACTTTCGGTTAACGTGGAAAAATTTCGTGGTAGGCGCCGAAAAAATTAACGTTGACGAGGCAATAGTGTTCTGGCAAAGTACCTCTCGGTCGTTGCGGTTTATGTGAGTTTGAACACCGGAAGATGACCGACGGATGGGGTTAAGAGCTTTGTTCGTCGGACTAGGAGGCCGGAGCTGATCGGAGGAAACCAATCGCCGATCAGTGCTCTAGGGAGAAATACTCGAGGGCTGGTCGCTCCTTCTGGCTGCTGCCAAGAATCGGGCATCGATTCGCGGCGTTCCGAAAGGATCGGGTCAAGCGAACAGGGCTGCAGCGACCAAATCTATTTAGATCGCTGTTTCCTTTTTCCGGCCTTCGCTTTTCTTTTTCCCACTTCAGCCCCATCTTAGTCCGCGCTATGCAGTACAGGTCCTTTGCTTTTCAAGTTCAGCTCCCCGAGGTTGGGTTAGGCACGTGGAAATACGCAGGTGGACCCGGACCCCTGCGGCACGCTCTGGAACTGGGCGCCACGCTCATTGACACGGCTGAATCCTACGACACTGAAGAAATCGTCGGGCAGGCATCACAAGGTATCCGGCACAAAGTATTTATAGCGACGAAAATCTCGCCACATCATTTCCGGCGGCGGGATGTAAAGACGGCTGCGGAGGCGAGCCTGAGGCGCCTGAAAACGGACTATATCGACTTGTATCAGTTGCATTGGCCCAATTTGATTGTCCCGTTAGAAGAAACAATGAGTGCTATGGAAGAACTAGCAGATCAGGGAAAGATCCGGCTGATTGGGGTAAGCAATTTCCTGGTAGGAGAACTGCGTCGCGCACAGGCCGTTCTTTCGCGTCATAGAATATTCTCGAATCAGGTGCGTTACAGTCTGATTGAGCGCACCATTGAAGGCAGGCTGTTGGATTACTGCCAGCAAAATCACATCGCAGTAATTGCGTTCACACCACTGGGTCATGGGCTGGACCAAATTTCACGCATGGACCCAACCGGTGTGCTCGAGCGGATTGCTAAGCAATGCGGAAAGACCCGGGCTCAAGTGGCCCTGAATTGGTGTCTGGCTAAAGAGGGCGTGGTGACGATTCCAAAGGCGAGCACGATCGAACGCGTCGCTGAGAACTGCGGTGCCTCAGGCTGGAGGCTGACGGCGGAACAACTCCAAGAACTTTCTCACGCTATCCGCTACAAACGGCGCGGAACTCTGGAGATCGCGTTGCGCAGGATTGCGCGATACGTTTTTCAGCGGATCGGCCGCGAGCCTGCCTAACGTCTCCTGATCACTAACAGGTTCCACCGCGCCGATGGTGATAATCATCGGATTCAATTACAGCCGTCCCGCTCAAGTTGCTGAGAATCTAAAGATCCAACCGTGTCGCGCCGATAAGTGGAATAGCGCAGAATCAGGGATTTTCTGCCGATGGTGGACTTCAGGAACGCCAGCAAGGGGGCTCGGACATGCGTGGATTGAAGCTGATGTTTGCGCTGGCAGGATTGCTGTTCCTGATTCGCTACGTTGTCGTCTGCTACCACACTTCAGAATTCAACCACTTTGTGACGCTGGAGGCGCAGCGGACGCGACAGAAGGGTCAGCTCAAGGGGGCGCTGCTCAACAGAGCCAGGGACTATTCGCTCCCCGTTAAAGAAGCCGACATCAACATCACCACACGAGATGGGGTGTTTAGTGTCGTGGTGAATTACAGAGTCCCCCTTGATCTTTTAATCTATCGTCCCGAGCTGAAGTTCCGGGCCAGCGGCGCAGGACTAGTGCAATGAACTCAGCTACGGCGCCGGAATCGGCCCAGATGCCCGACGTGGTGGAGTTAACAAGCGGGCCGCAACCTGACCCGTTCGTGGACGCGCTCTCATTGCTTGCTTCCGAGTTAAGCGGGATTGCGGCTCGGATTCAAGAGCTTGAGCGGGCACATTTGGAGCGGATGGAGACTGCGGCAGCCAAACTTCGGGAACAGATCGCAGTGGACTTGAAGAATCAACACCGAGTCGAGCTTCAGTCAGGAATTCAGGTTATTCGAGAGGAATACGAGCAACAGCTACGCTTGGCGACTGCGCAATGGGAGGCCGAACGTCAGTCGTTGTCCCAGGATCTGGCCCGCCAGCGCAACTCATCGAAGCTGTCCCAAGAGGTGGAGCAAACGGAAGCGACTCTGGAGACGCTTCAGGAAACGATACAGACGATGCTGGATAATCCGACCGTGGACTTGTCTCGCGTTATGCAAGAGAAGGCCCGGCAGCAACAACTCCAGGCATATCTGAAGGGCTTAAAGTTCGACGTTTGACAGGCTGCTGGACGACTAATGCTAGGAATTTCCGGGTTCCGAAGCCGGCCGGCACGGACTGCAAGGTGGTTACATGGCGAGATTGAAAATTGGCGATCAGGTTCGGGTGCTTGGTAACACGGCACGTAAGGGAGAAGTTGGGACGATCATTGACATTGTTCTCTGTGCGAGCAGTGAAGACCGCTTCCAGTCCTACATCGTAGAGTTCGATACACCCAAAGGCCGCGTCTCAGAACATTATCGTCACTACGAGTTGTATATTCCCCTGACCATGAAGCAATGCACGATGACGAGCAATTGAATGGCGCGGCCTTGGGAAGGGTGGCCTCCGGCGGAGCCGCCCTTTGATTTGGCCATGACACTCCTCGGCCGGGAGTAGGCATTCGCAGCCATACCGCTGGCAGTCCCGGCGCATTAGCGCCGGAGTTGACGCGCAATCTCCAGAAGCCTCTTCGCGATCAAGAACTGGTGTTGTTGAACGGCGATCTCCAATAAGGCGGTGACGGCAGACCGGAGCTCGTTGTCGTGTTGAGGGTCCGGCGATGATTCCAAGCAGCGGCGGATGGCCTCCACGCAGGCGCCCACGCGCCCATCGTGGGACATAGCCTCGGTTGCAAGCTCAAGCGTCGATTCCAGGACAACGTTGGAGAAACCTTCCATGGTCCGCTCCTTCTTACCCAATGAGAGGGCACCTGTATTGGCCAAAAAACACTTCGGCACTACTGCCGCTTACAAGATTCCCCGGCTCCGCAGTTCCCGGAGTTGCAGCATCAATTCGAGCAGATACTCTGCGGTCACCGGTACCGACTGCGTCGTCCCCAGACGCAGCCGCCATTGATCGCCCGCCCGCGTCACGAGTTCCGCCACGGCCCCCTCTGCGGTCTCCATCACATCCACTGGTTGTTCCATCACTACGTTGCTCCTTCCGCATGGCCGCTACACTCCCGCGCATCAACACCCACCGCGAGCCAACACCTATTGTTATCGGCAAAAATGTCGAGGGCTTTAATCCTTGGGCGGGCTGCGTTAGATCGAGAACGGGTGGCATACGTCTGGTCCCAACCCAATTTCTTGGCAAGCTGTTGATCTGACTGTTCGACGCAGGAATGCCACACTGGATACCTGCGTGAGTGGACGATTGGGCCGACTGGGACGGCGCTGGAGATAAGGCATTGTTTTGTCCGACACCATGCTATAAAACCGTCGTGCGAAGAAATAAAAATACGAACAAATTAAGGCTGGTCACGTTTGCCGCTGCCTTCGCCACATTTGCCGCTGTGTTGTTTGCCCGAACACCGCAAGCGCGAATCGTGCAGCTTTCCCCCGCAGCGATCCCTGGCGTTCCTGCCAATGTAGTGAAGGAACTAGAACGGAGGGGATGCACGATCCCGCAAGAAGCCCCCACGAAAACATCCAGCAACGTCATCAAGGGTGAATTTGCGAAGCCTGGACAGACAGATTGGGCTGCGCTCTGCTCGGTGAATGGCGTCTCAACTATTCTCGTGTTCTGGAACGGCTCCGAGAAGAATCCCGCCGCCATCGCCCCAATGGAAGACCGCATCTATATTCAGGGCTTCAAGAAGGATCAATTCTCGTATTCAAGAGGCATAAGGACCGTAGCCAAAGACTTCATCCTGCGCCACCATGACACGTATGGTGGACCCAAGCTGCCGCCCATCAACCATCAAGGCATTGACGACATGTTCGTCGGGAAAGCGTCTGTGGTTTGGTACCACCACAATGGCCAATGGTTAAAGTTGGCGGGCAGAGATTGAGAAAATACTCCGAAGCGAGTTGCGCCGGTCCCTACCGACCTTTTCCCTGTATGACGTTGCCGGTTTCCACAAACGCTTTCAATCGTTGCAACTGTTCCAGCAGTACGGCTCTCACTGCCGGGGCGATCGATTCGAATCCGCCATCCATGTAACCTCCGACGACATACGATAAATTGTCAATTGTGAACGCTTTCATTTATCGTTCAAGTGCCGCTCTAGGAGTTCCGTTATGAATCACACACTGAGCGATGTTGAAATCCGAGTCCTCGGATCGTTGGTTGAAAAAGAAATCACCACGCCCGATTACTATCCACTCTCCCTGAACGCTTTGGTGGCGGCCTGTAACCAGTCATCCAATCGCAATCCGGTGACACACTTCGATGAAGAGACCGTGGCTCGCGCGGCCGACACATTGCGCGAAAGGAAGCTGGTTCACCTGGTCGACCGGTTCGAATCACGCGTTAGCAAGTATCGGCATGTGCTGTATGAAACGATGAATCTCGGCAGGCCGGCTATCGCGGTAATGTGCGTCCTGATGCTTCGCGGCCCGCAGACCACCGGCGAAATTCGCACCAGGAGCGCGCGCCTCTACGACTTTGGAAGTCTAGATCAGGTGGAAACAACTCTGAATTCCCTGATCTCCAGCGAGCCTCCACTCGTCGTCCGGCTGCCCCGGCAGGTCGGCCAGAAAGAAGTCCGCTACGCCCACCTGCTTTCAGGTGAAGTCAAATTCACCGAACCCGAACCTGAGCTGGATCGGCTCGGTAAACTCGAAAAAGAAGTCGAAGATCTCAAACAGCAATTTGAACAATTCAGGAAACAATTCGAATAAAACGCGAGATCATTAGCGGTCGGCGGTGGCATCGAGATTTCCCTAACCGCTCTACAGGCGCAGCAGTCACTGAGCCGTCCATCCGCCATCAATGAGAATGTCCGTCCCCGTGATGTAGCTCGCATCATCCGAGCAAAGGAATCTCACTAGCTTCCCTATATCTCGCGGATCTCCCCACCGTCCCAATGGCACCTTCGAGAGGATGTGCGCGTTAAGCTGTGGATCATCGATGAACGGCGCATTCAACTCCGTGGCGAATGGACCTGGACTGATCGCGACAACTGTGATTCCGTCGGCAGCCAGTTCCAACGCAAGAGCGCGTGTCAATCCGAGCAGGCCCGCCTTGCTCGCGGAGTATGCTGCTCTTCCCGGCAACGAGACATGACTCATCGTCGATGCGATATTGATGATCCGCCCGTAGCCTCGCCCGCGCATTATCGGCACAAATGACCGGCACATCAAAAAGGCTGAAGTTAAGTTGGTGTCAACGACCTTGCGCCATTCATCGAGCGTGAAATCAACCAACGGCTTGCGCACATTGATCCCGGCGTTGTTGACGAGGATGTCCACGCGCCCGAAACGGGATTCGATCTGTTGCGCCAGTGCTTGGACTTGTGGTTCCTGCGTGACATCGACAGCAAATACGTGGGCGGCAGTGCCAAGTCGCTCGGCCTCCTGCGCCGTCTCTTTGAGCTTGGCTTCATCACGGCCGATCAGTGCCAGTGTTACGCCTTCGCTCCCAAGTTCGAGCGCGATCGCTTTGCCCAATCCGCGACTGGCTCCTGTGACCAAGGCTATACGATGCTGTAAGGTTTTCATCTTCCGCGTAAAGCGGTGCGCGGTTCAATCAAGAACCCATCAATCCGACCTTGCCTCCGCCGTAGACGAGGCCGATATCGGGCTGTGCCAGTTCCGTTCCAAGAACCTCAGCGGTGGCACGGTATTCGGGACGACTGCCAGGACTGGAACCGCAGAAGACGCAGATTCGCTTCATTTCGCCATTCTAGATGCCATACGTCGCCCTCGATAACGAATGTGTGATTAGCTTTTTGGGGAATCCAAACGGGAAACCACGAGGCGTTGCTAACGGGCCGAACTTGCTAGCTCTAACTGGGAGGCAGGGATTCGAACCCCGATAAGCAGATCCAGAGTCTGCGGTCCTACCGTTGGACGACCTCCCAAGGCCGAACTTTTAAGTCCCGCTCTGGAGTTCGTTGAATCCACGGGACGGCCCCGCCGATTAGACGTAATCCTTGACGGGACTTAGAAATCGTAACAGAAGAGTGCGGGAAGGCTCAAGGCGTCACGAGTGCTTCTTTAGGTTCTCTCGTGTTTCACGCGCTTCAAAGCCGTCGCCGGTCCATTCGATAATCAAGTCGTTGAACACCACAGCATCCAGGAGAGTCTTGACGTACTCAACGGCCTCTTCGCTGAGGGCTGCGCGGAGTTCGTAGGTGAAACGGCGGCCATCGATCGACAGGATCTTGATCAGATAGATCTGGTCGGGTGTATTTAAACCCTCCACTTCAATATGGAAGAAGGGGTGAGAGATCGATTCGGTCGTCACTTTGTTAATAATCGCACAAAAAGGAAAGCCCGGCGCGGGCGGGCGATCCGGCCTCGAGATGTGATTCAAGATTGAGGCTTCGCCTTTTCCTGAGACCCGCCATCCGGTCGAGGCCGCTGATGGCAAGCAGATATTCCGTCTTTCTGCTTGCTTTCTGATTCCGATAAGATGCTGGTGTGCCGTCTCCTCAAGCAATGAGTAAGGGGAAATTAATTCGCGATGCTGTCCACGGTGACATCGAGATGAGTTCTCTCGAGGTCGAACTGATGGACACACCTGAATTCCAACGACTGCGGGGCATCAAGCAGTTAGGAACGGCTTATCTGGTCTTTCCTTCCGCCGTTCACACACGCTTTGAGCATTCTCTGGGTACGTCGTGGATGGCGTATCGCATTCTCCAGGCTGTCCGCCGGGCCGAAGCGATTTCGCAGGATGAGGAAAGGCTCATTCGAGTGTCGGCACTTCTTCACGATGTTACGCACATCCCATTCGGACACACTCTCGAAGATGAACGCCGCGTTCTGCCCCGGCACGACAAAGATGAAGAGCGAGTCGATTACTTCTTGCGAATGTCGGCTGTAGCGCGGATTCTCAAACGTGAAGGGTTGCAGGAGCCTGTGATCGGGATCTTGAAAGGCGACGAGACCTATCGATCGGATATCGTCGGCGGCGCCATCAGCGCCGATCTGCTCGACTACCTGCGCCGTGACACTTATTTTTGTGGACTCTCTCAATACTACGATCCGCGCATTTTTGAGAGCTTCATCATTGACAACAACAGACTCGCCATGAACCTCGAAAAGCACGGCATGTTGCGGCACGATGCGCTTTCGGAGCTCGTCAACCTGCTCCGCATCCGCTACACGCTTGCCGAGCGGGTGTATTTTCACCACACCAAAATTTCTTCGGGCGCCATGATTTCCAAGGCCGTCGAGCTTGCGCTTCGCGACGGATTGAGCGTCCAGGAACTGCGTACGTTAAAGGACGAGACTCTGCTCTGGATGCTGCGCGAACTCTATACTCGGAATCCAACGGTGGCCCACCTTCTGAACCGGCTGGATGCCAGGCACCTGTTTCGGGCTTGCTATGTCTTGACGACCGGTGTCGGCGAGAAACGGCGTGTGGAAATCGTCGGCCGATTCCATCACGATCTGGAAGCCAGAGAGGCCGCGGAAACAACCATTGCGCGCGCTTCGGGAATTCAGCCGCACGAGATCATTATTTATTGTCCGTCGTTTGGCATGTCCTTATCCGAAGCGGAGGTGCCTGCCCGGTGGGAGGGCGGCGGCATCCGCCCCCTGTCGGCGACCAACAACGAGGAAATCCGTATACTGAAAGAAAAGCACAAGGAATTGTGGAAATTCTATGTGCTGATCGACCGGGCTGTCTGGGATCGCGCAGAGCGCGTCAGGAACGCAGCCGCAGCCTATATCGGTATCGAATGATTTCCTCTACGTTCTTTTTCCTCTTTTCCCAACTTGGTGTGGGAATGATGCTCACGCTGCTCTTCATTTCGCCGCGCAGCGTCGGAAACAGGTTTTTCAAATTTGCAAGTCTCACTGCTGCAATTTTGTTGGGCGTAACACTCGGGTTTAACTTTCTATTTCCGTCGCCGGTCAGGCAAAGCCAGCTCCCCGTAATGTTCTTGTTAATCTCAGCCGGGCTGACGGTCATTTATAACCGCGCCGTCGATATCGACAAGTTCGCTGCTGCCTTCGCGCTGCTGACAGGCGCCACAGTAGCCGGTCTTGTCTCTGTTGCAACCGATTCACTGGCATTCCATCATTTGTTGCCGCTGGGCGGCTGGGAGAACTGGGTGCTGGTTATCAATCATCTCGCCGCAACGGCGTTGCTGGGATCGGTGATGCTGACAATGATCTTTGGCCACTGGTATCTGGTCATTCCCCGTCTTTCGATCGACCCCTTGAAACGTCTCACGAAAGTGCTCATCGCTGCGATCGCAGTTCGAATTCTCACAATTGCCGCGTCATTCCTGGTGCTCCAGTTGAAGCAAGTGATTCCGTTCAGCGCCGTTCTCCGCGAATTATTCGTTCAGCAGGGAATCTTCTTTTGGCCCCGCGTCATCTTCGGCGTGTTGGCGCCGATTGCCTTGGTAGCCATGATCTGGAGCACCGTCAAGATTCGCCATACACAAGCAGCCACCGGCCTGCTCTATTTGGCCGTGGTGGCGCTGCTGTTCGGAGAATTCTTTTCGAAGTTTTTGCTGTTCGCGGTGAGTATCCCGCTTTAATCCGCGTGGTCTTCGGCGGCCAGGAGCTTTTCGATATCTTGCCGGATGCGGTCCTGTTTATTTGGTAGAGCGCCGAGGTATTTCTTATAGATCTTCCAATCCTTGGTTACGACAAACGTGGTGGGAAAACCGATAAGTCCGCCGAACCCATCAGCCACTTCATCATTGCCCACGAGGACGGTGTATTTCATTCCGACCTCCTGAACCTTGGGCTTGATGTCTTCGCGCGGTGACATGACTGTAATCCCGATAATCTGCACATTCGGATACTGGTCGTGTAATTGATTGAACTTCGGAATTTCAGCGATGCACGGTTCGCACCAGGTCGCCCAGAAATCGATGACCGAGACCTTGCCTTTGAGATCGTCAGCTTTGATCTTGCCGCCGGCGACATTTTCGAGTTCAAAATCGGGAGCAGGTCCCTTGGGCTGGGCGGCTTTTGTGTCGGAATTCGAACCCGGCCGGCGCGAACCGCAACCAAGTAAGGCCAGCACGACCGCGAACGCCACGGCTGTCTTCTTCATAGCCCATTACTATAGCGTATAATCTGGCCGCGATGGTACATCGGAAAGAGCTACAACAATTGTTGGCGGAACTGAAACTGAAAAAGACATCCCAGCGCGCGCTTATCTGGAAGGCATTGCTGGATTCGAAGGGCCATCCGTCGGTGGAAGAAATACGCGATAAGCTGCTGAAAGAAGGGCACCGGATCGGCCTGGCCACGATTTATCGGACGCTGAAAATCCTGCTTCAATCGGGATTCATCCGCCAATCCAAGATCGAGGGGATGGCACGATATGAACCGCTCATCAAGCAGCCCAACCATCTTCATTTCATATGCAACATTTGCAGGAGCACCGTCGAGTTTCCCTCGCGGCGAATCGAAAATCTCATTCGGCAAGTGACCGATGAATACGAGTTCGATGAGCGGTACAGCGGCTACGTGATCTTCGGCATCTGTAAGGCCTGCTTCCGGCAGCAGCGGAAACTCGAAGCCTCCAACGAACAACAACGCCTCGAAACCACCGTCGTCCGCGACGCGCTCGAACTCACGCTCGCCATCGAACGCCGCGGCTATACGTTTTACACGAATGCTTCGCAGAAAACCAAAAGTAGCAGCGGCCGGCGGATGTTTCAGCGGCTGGCTGCCGAGGAGTCGGACCATCTGCGGCGGCTTCAGCAAGAGCATCGGTCTTTACTTGAGAAAAACCAGTGGCTCAAGCGCGAGCCGGCGCGTCTGCCGCTGAGCCGAAAGATTGTAGAAGAAATCTTTCCGCAGAAAGAATTGCTGAAGATCGAGGTCAAAGATGAAACGAGCGATATCGATGCCTTGAACATCGCGATGAATCTGGAGCGCCGCTCTCATCAATTCTTCAAAGACTTTGCCGACCACATTGCCGATACGAGCGGGCGAAAGGTCTTCATGGACTTCGCCAAAGACGAAGAGTCGCACCTGAAGGCTCTTGTCGCGGAGTACAAAACTCTGGTGGGGTCATAGCCCATCTTACCGAACTATGAAACGTATTGCAGTCATACCCGGAGACGGGATCGGGATCGATGTCACGCGTGAATCCATGCGTGTCCTGCGGCGCGTCAATGAAATCTTCGGTGTTCGATTGGAGTTCGTCGAGTTCGATTGGGGCGCTGAGAAATATCTCAAAGAGGGCATCGCGCTGCCGCCAGGCGCGTTTGAAATGTTTCGCCGGGACTTCGATGCCATTCTGTTCGGGGCCATCGGCGATCCTCGCATTCCCGACCAACGCCACGCTGCCGAGATACTTCTGGCTCTTCGTTTCGGTCTGGATCTGTATGCGAATGTCCGCCCTGTCCGGCTAATCGACGAAAGGCTCTGTCCATTGAAGGGCGTGCGCGCCGAGGATGTGAACTTCACCGTGATCCGAGAGAACACCGAGGGCGCGTACGTCAACTCCGGCGGCGTTTTCAAGAAAGGCACTCCGGATGAAGTGGCGACCCAAGTGGAGGTCCACACGCGTAAGGGTGTGGACCGGATCCTCGAGTACGCGTTCGAGTATGCGCGCCGGAACGGGAAAACGAAGGTCTGCATGAGCGACAAATCCAATGTGATGGCCTATGCCGGCGAGCTATGGCAACGTTGCCTTAAGGAGGCCGCCGCCCGCCACCCTCAAATTCAGACGAGCCATCTCTATATCGATGCGCTTTGCCTGCTGATGGTACGGCAGCCGAAAGATTTTCAAGTGATTGTGACGAACAATATGTTCGGCGATATCGTCACCGATCTGGCCGCGGCACTGCAGGGCGGACTGGGTATGGCGGCTTCCGGAAATATCCATCCGAACGCCGTTTCGTTGTTCGAGCCCGTTCATGGTTCATCGCCGCCTCTGGCGGGAAAGAATCTGGCCAATCCGATGGGTTCCATTCTCACTTCGGCTATGATGCTCGACCACCTGGGTCTTGATGATGCCGCTCGAGCCGTGGAGATTGCAGTCATTGCCTGTGTGAAAGAAGGCAAGACGACTCAGGATATCGGCGGCTCTTTAGGCACTCGTGAAGTCGGCGAGGCGGTGATAGCAAAAATTCAGTAACCGAAATCGCCACAAAAAAGGCACAAAACACACAAAAGATCTCTTTTGTGAATTTTGTGCCTTTTTGTGGCTAAATCAAATGTATCAGTGGTGCGTGTAACCACTGTAGCTTTTTACTTCGAGATCTTCGATGCGCTTGCACGATATCGCCTCAACAAAGCGGTGCGCGAGCTGGATGTCTGTCAGCAGGGGAATACCGAAGTCTGCGGCCCGCCGGCGGATTAGATAATCGTTCGTCAGTTCTTCTTCCTGATAGTTCTTAGGAATGTTCAAGACCAGGTCTATTCTCCTCTGCGTCAAATACTCCAGAACGTTTGGGCTCTGTTGTTCAAGAGGCCAGTACAGTTCTGTGACTTGCACGCCGTTTTCACGAAGAAATCGTGCGGTCCCATGCGTGGCGTATAGCGTCAAGCCCAGCCGTTCAAGCATGCGTGATTTTTCAATGAAAGTTGCTTTAGCCTCAATGGGCCCTGTGGAAAGCAGGACGCTTCGAATAGGCAGCCGATAACCGACCGATAGCATTGCTTTAAGAAACGCCTCCTCAAAATCATTTCCCAGACAGGCGACTTCTCCGGTCGAGGCCATCTCCACACCCAGCGTTGGGTCTGCCCCGTCCAGGCGCGTAAAGGAAAAATGAGGCGCTTTTACGCCGACGTAATCAAGATCCAGCAATGAGTTGTTCAGTTTTGGCACAGGATGCCCCATCATTACTTTGATCGCCTGCGCAATAAAATTGGTTTTGAGAATCTTTGAAACAAACGGGAAACTGCGTGATGCCCGCAGGTTACATTCGATAACCCGCACTTCGTTCCCTTTGGCCAGAAACTGAATGTTAAAGGGCCCATCTATCCTAAGCGAACGTGCTATCTCTTGTGTGATCTTCCGCACTCGACGGATAGTTTCAAGATATGTTCGCTGGGGTGGGACTACTAAGGTTGCATCACCCGAATGCACGCCGGCGTTTTCCACGTGCTCTGAGATGGCGGACGCGACCAACTCACCTTTCGATGCAACCGCATCGATTTCGAGCTCTTTGGAATTTTCGAAAAACTTGCTGACAACTACCGGATATTTTCTGGAAATGCCGCTGGCTCGGTGAAGGTATTGTTCCAGCTCGCGACAGTTGGAAGCCACAGCCATCGCCGCGCCGCTCAACACGTACGATGGTCGAACGATGACCGGATAACCGACTCTTGCAGCAAATGCCTGGACATCCTGCAGACTGACGGCTTCCGTCCATTCCGGCTGGGCGATACCAAGTTGATCCAGTAATCTGGAGAAGCGATGCCTGTCCTCGGCGGCGTCAATACTGTCAACAGGAGTGCCCAGTATTCGGATTCCTGCCTCGTGAAGCGGAAATGCCAGATTGTTTGGCACTTGACCGCCAACGGCGACGATTACTCCCAACGGCTGTTCTTTCGAGCAGATACCGAGAATGCTCTCCAGACTCAGCTCTTCGAAATAGAGAGTGTCGCACTCATTGTAGTCCGTGCTGACGGTTTCCGGGTTGCAGTTCACAATAACGGTATGGTAGCCAAGCTCCCGCAGTGTCTTTACCGCATTCACTGAACACCAATCGAACTCCACCGAGCTACCGATTCTGTACGGTCCGGAACCGAGAACCACAATGGACTTCAGAGGTTCGGCAGGCGGGGCTATATCATCCTCATGACCGTTGTAGGTCAGATATAAATAATTTGTCTGTGCAGGGTATTCGGCGGCAAGTGTATCGATTTGTTTGACGCAGGGGAAAATGCCTAAAGTTTCCCGCTGCTTGCGAATCTTTGTCTCGTCCGACCGCTGTAGATCCGCGATCTGGCGGTCTGCAAACCCGGCCTGCTTTGCCTCGAGCATCAATCCGGAAGAGCAGCCGGTTCGGGAAGCGGCTCTGATTCGGTGTTCAAGTTTTACGATGTGTTCGATTCTCTGTAGAAACCATAGGTCGATATGGGAGAGCTCATGGATCCGCTGGATTGGATAACCGTGTTTGATAGCTTCTGGTATGGCAAAGACTCGCTCATGCGATGGATCGCGTAACTCGGATTCGAGATCTCGAAATTGAAACTTCCCCGCATTTCCCACGAGGCCCGAAACTCCAATATCCAGCATACGGAGGGCCTTTTGAAATGCCTCCTCGAAACTACGCCCAATGGCCATCACTTCCCCAACGGATTTCATGCCCGAGCCCAGCCGTTTGGAGACCAGCCGAAACTTCTGCAAGTCCCAGCGAGGCGCCTTCACCACAACGTAATCCAGCGCGGGCTCGAAGCATGCACTTGTCGAGCCGGTTACCGAGTTCCGCATTTCGACCAGGCTCGATCCGAGTCCTAGCTTGGCAGCAACGGATGCCAACGGATAGCCCGTCGCTTTCGAAGCCAAAGCGGAGCTGCGCGAAAGTCGCGCATTGACCTCAATGACTCGGTAATCATCGGAACTGGGGTGGAGCGCAAATTGAATATTGCATTCCCCGACAATCCCCAAGTGGCGCACGACTTTTATGGAAATACTCCGCAGCTGATGATATTCGTCGTTGCTCAGGGTCTGGCTGGGCGCGACGACAATGCTCTCACCGGTGTGGATACCCATCGGGTCGAAGTTCTCCATGTTGCAAACCGTCACGCAATTGTCGAAGCGGTCTCGAACGACTTCGTACTCGATTTCTTTCCACCCTGTCAGATATTCCTCAACCAGAACCTGTGGACTGTGAGCCAGAGCGCGGCTGACCCGCTGCTGCAATTCTTCGTCATTGGTGCAGAGTCCAGATCCCAAGCCACCAAGGGCATATCCCGAGCGCAGCATGACCGGATAACCAATGGTGTGCGCCGCTCGAATCGCATCCTCCAAAGCGGTTGTGGCGATACTCCTGGGTACCCGAATTCCGATTTCAGTGAGCTTGCGGACGAAGAGATCTCGATCCTCTGTCTCCCGAATCGCTTGAATTGACGTACCGAGCACCTGAACATCGTATCTTTCAAAAACACCGGCTTGGTCCAGCGCGAGGCCGCAGTTCAGTGCGGTCTGACCGCCAAAACCGAGGAAAATACCATTCGGTTTCTCCTTCTGAATGACCTGTTCCACAAAATAAGGACTCACGGGCAAGAGGTAGACTTCGTCGGCCAGGTAGTCCGAGGTCTGAATTGTCGCGATGTTGGGATTAACAAGAATGGTCCTTATACCGAGGTCCTTCAAGGCCTTCACAGCTTGGCTTCCCGAGTAGTCGAATTCGCCGGCTTCTCCAATCTTGAGGGCCCCGCTTCCAAGGACCAGAACCTTTTCGAATCTAGGAGGCATGAACCATCCTCAGAAAGTCGTCGAAGATGAAATTTGTGTCTACCGGACCCGGGGCCGCTTCGGGATGAAACTGTACGCCTCTGAAGGGCAGATCGCGGTGTCTTATGCCTTCGTTGGTACCGTCGTTGGCATTGACGAACCATGCTTCCCAGGCGCCGGGAAGACTTTCTACATCGACCGCATAGCCGTGATTTTGAGAGGTCACGTAGCAGCGGTCTGTGCCGATTTCAACGCATGGTTGATTCTGACCTCGATGACCAAACTTCAGCTTGTATGTGTTTCCTCCAGCCGCCAGCGCAAGAATCTGGGACCCGAGGCAGATACCGAGCAAGGGCACCTGCTTTTGCATCAATTTGCGGATATGCGTAATGGTAGTGTCGCACATTTTCGGATCACCTGGACCATTAGAGATCACGACCCCGTCAAAGTCTTCACCCTCAAAATCGTAGTCGTAGGAAACTCGCAATACAGTTACACCGCGGTTCACTAAATTTGTCAGAATGCTTCGTTTGCAACCGCAATCCACTAAAACGATTCGAGGCGCACCCGTCCCGTAGAGAATCGGTTCGGCTACGGTGACCTGACGGACGAGGTCCTCTTTGTTTGGATCAGAAAAACCCACATCCACGCCATCCACAACGATCTTACCGAGCAAACTGCCATGGCTTCTTAAGTACTTTGTGAGGGCGCGGGTATCCACTCCATAGATGCCTACAACACCTGCTTCAAAAAGCCATTGGTCGAGACTGCGGCTCGCTTTCCAATGGTGATATTGAACGGCCAGGGTGGAAATGATGAGTCCTGAAACCTGGATACGATCGGATTCAAATTCATGATTCAACCCATTCGATTGCGCAACGGCTGGAACGCCATAATTTCCGATGAGTGGATATGTAAGAACTAAGATTTGTCCCTGGTACGATGGATCTGTCAATGTTTCGGGGTACCCCACCATTCCGGTGTTGAACACTACTTCTCCGGATGCAGCCTTGGGAAAGCCGAACACACGGCCTTCGACAGTGTATCCATCTTCGAGCACAAGGATTCCTTCTCGATTCATGCAATTTCCTCACACACGGCCGTCGGTGTCGGGGGAATTTTCTCAATATTCCGCGTCAAGGGTATAGACCTGAAGGAGCATGGCCCAACCATACAAAGGTGCTGAAGTCGTATGGCACCGTTAGAATTAGTTGCCGTCTGGATGCGTGGATCGTCGATTACTACCTCTTGCGGGTGACTAAGACGTTTTCCAAGAATAGGCAGTCCATACCCGTGCGGAGAAACGTTTCAAGCGCTTCTGCCGGTGTGTTAACAATCGGTTGACCTTTGACGTTAAAACTCGTATTCAGGACCATCTCCCGCCCTAACCGTTTTCCGACCGCCTGCAGCAGAGTATGAAAGTCCAGATTGTCTTTTGCGGAAACCGTCTGGACCCGCGCCGTGCCGTCAACGTGTGTTATTGCTGGTAACTGGGAGCGAAAGGGTTCTCGAACATTAACAATCATGATCATATACGGCAACTCCATCATCGGAGGAATGTCGAACCAAAGGTGCGCCTGTTCCAGTGTCACGGCAGGAGCAAACGGCCGGAAGGCCTCGCGCATTTTGACCATAGCATTGATTCGGTCGCGCATCTCCGGGTGGCCAGGGTAGGCGAGGATAC
>Ga0209378_1001301_pt1 | contig 17916 bp, 20 predicted proteins | sample GraSoiAngelo_156_FD_186170 | JGI IMG/M metagenome (GOLD analysis project Ga0209378, IMG submission 186170) | Grasslands soil microbial communities from the Angelo Coastal Reserve, California, USA - 14_1009_13_40cm (SPAdes) (version 2) | ecosystem: Environmental > Terrestrial > Soil > Grasslands ...
GCCCTACCTGCTGCCCAAGCTGATCCCGATCCTGCGCCGCGCGGCGCCGGCCATGCAGCTGCACATCCAGGAGAACTTCACGCACCGGCTCGCCGAGTCGCTGAAGAGCGGAGAAGTGGACGTGATCCTGATCGCGCTGCCGTTCCAGGGGCCGGGCGTCGAGATACGCCCGGTGTACGACGAGCCGTTCTTCGTCGCGGTGCCCAAGGGCCATCGGTGGGAAGGCAGGAAGCGCGTGACCTCGGACGAGCTGACGCGCGAGAGCCTCCTGCTCCTCGGCGAAGGCCATTGCTTCCGCGACCAGGTGCTCGAGATCTGCCACACCGTGCGCTCGCGCGAGCGCAACCCGATCGCCCGCACCGTGGAGGGCGGATCGCTCGAGACGATCCGCCAGATGGTCGCGGGCGGCGTCGGCGTCACCGTGCTGCCTGCGACTTCCATCGGCGCGGGCGGCACGGGCGACCTGATCCGCGTCCTGCCCTTCGCGCGGCCGGTGCCGGTGCGGCGCGTCGCGCTCGCCTGGCGGCGCAGCTTTCCGCGCCCCGAAGCGATCGAGGCGCTGCGCAAGGCGATCCTCGCCTGCAACCTGCCGCAGGTGGAGAAGCTCGACAGTTGACTGTTGTCTGACGAGTCGACTAACGTCGGCACTTTACCGGGAGGAGGTCACCGTGCGATCTTGGGTTGCCGTTTGCTTGCTCGCCTTCGCAGCGGCTGCGGCTGCGCAGCCGGCGAAAAAAGTGCTTCGCATCCACACCGCCGGGCCGAACGACACCAACGTCGACAACACCAAGCTCGCGGTCGAGTTCGCCGAGAACGCGAACAAGGCGGTGAGCAGCGTCGACGTGCGCGTGTTTCCGGCGAGCCAGCTCGGCCAGACGCGCGAGGTGATCGAGGCGATGCGCCTCGGCTCCGGCGCCGCCGGCACCAGCGGCGGCCCCGCGGAGTACGCGTCGTTCGTCCGACGGCTCGGCGTGCTTGGGCTGCCCTTCCTGTGGAAGAGCTACGACCATGCGATCGCGGTGCTGGACGGCCCGGTCGGCAAGGAGCTCGACCAGGACATGGAGCGCTCGGGTTTCAAGGTGCTCTCGTGGGCGGTGAGCTGGGGCTTTCGCAACGTCGTGACGGCGAAGAAGGAAGTGAAGCAGCCGGCCGATCTCAAGGGCCTCAAGATCCGCACCATCCCCACCAAGGTATTCGTCGCCGCGATCAACTCCATGGGGGCCAACGCGACGCCGATGAATTTCGGCGAGATCTACACTTCACTGCAGAGCGGCGTGCTGGATGGTTATGAGCATACGGCGGCTACAACCATTTCCTTCAAGTTCAACGAAGTCGCCTGCTGCATCGCGCTCACCCGGCACCTGATGGATCCGACCTTCCTCGTCTTCTCGCTCGCCGAGTGGAAGAAGCTCTCGCCAGCCGAGCAGGCGGCGCTGCACAAGGCCGCGACCGACGCCGCCATGGTGGTGCGCCAGATGGCGCCGCAGCGCGAAGGCGAAGCGCTCGCGCAGGTCAGGAAGCTCGGGATGAAGGTGAACGAGATCGACACCGCGCCGCTGGTGAAGGCGGCCGTCGTGGCGCAGGATGAGCTGGCGAAGGAGTTCGGAGCGGAGAAGCTCCTCGAGCAGATCAGAAAAACGCGCTGATTTGAAAAAAATCCTTGCCTGGATCGACCGCGGCGTCGAATACGGCGTCGCGGCGATCTTCGCGGCAATGTGCGTGGTCGGGCTGTTGCAGGTTTTCAACCGCTTCGTCCTCAACCGCTCGCTCAGCTGGAGCGAGGAGTTCCAGATCTTCGCCCATATCTGGATCGTCTTCCTCGCCATCCCGATCGCCTACCGGCGCGGCGCGCACCTTTCGATGGATTCGCTGCGCGCCAGGCTGCCGCAGCGCGCCGGGAGGGTTTTTGATTTCTTCATAGAGATTTTCTGGATCTGGTTCGCCGTTGCGCTCATCTGGCTGAGCTACCGCGTGGCGATGGTGGCGAAGCTGCAGGAATCTCCCGGCCTGGAGATCCCGATGAGCTACCCCTACTACGCGATGGTGGCGGGCGGCGCGTACCTGCTGATGGTGGTGCTGAGAAGGCTGTTCAGGTACGCACCATGATGATCTGGATCATGCTCGCGCTGCTGCTCGGAATGATGCTGGTCGGCATTCCGATCCTGCTGTGCATCGCTTTCGTGGGCTTCGTCGGCATCGCAGCGGAGCCGGGCATCGTGCTGCCTCTCTTCGCGCAGAAGACCTTCACGCAGCTCGACTCCTATACGCTGCTCGCGCTGCCGTTCTTCATTCTGGCCGGCGTGCTCATGTCGGCCGGCGGGATGAGCCAGCAGCTGGTGGATTTCGCGCGCGTGCTGGTCGGCTACCTGCGCGCCGGGCTGGCTCACGCGGCGATCGTGGCAAGCATGGTATTCGCCGGCATCTCCGGCTCCTCGACCGCGGATGCATCCGCGATCGCGGCCATCGTCATTCCCACCATGAAGCGCTCGGGCTACAAGCCGGGCTTCGCCGCCGCGCTCATCGCCTGCGCGGGCACCATCGGCGCCATCATTCCGCCCAGCATGATCATGGTCGTCTATGGCGCCATCGCGCAGGTTTCCATCGGCGGCCTGTTCCTGGGCGGGATCATCCCGGGGATCCTGATCGGCCTGTTCCTCATGGCTACCGTGAAGCTGTACAGCTACCGCCCGAACTACCCGGAGCTGCGGCATGCGGAGGGCGCCTTCAGCCCGCGCGCCATCCTCGGCTCGCTGCAGACCGTGTGGCCGGCGCTGCTCGCGCCGCTGATCATCATCGGCGGCATCCTGAGCGGCGTCTTCACCGCCACCGAGGCGGGGGTCGTCGCCTGCCTGTACGCCTTCATCGTCGGCTTTTTCTTCTACCGCAAGATCAAGCTTCGCGACCTGATCGAGATCTTCGTCGAGGCGGCGATCACGACCACCATGGTGTCGGCGATCATCGCCGTCTCGGGCGCGATGGGCTGGCTGCTCGCTTATATGCAGTTCAACGACATGGCAGTCGCCTGGGTGACGACGGCGTCGCAAAGCCCGCTGATGGTGCTGCTCACCTTCGCGGCGGTCATGGTCGTGCTGGGCACCTTCGTCGATTCGCTTGCCATCCTGCTCGTGTTCGCGCCGGTCGCGGTGCAGCTCAGCAAGCAGTACGGCATCGACCCGCTGCAGATGGGCCTGGTCATGGTGATGTGCAACCAGATCGGCGCCGTCTCGCCGCCGACAGCGCCGCTGCTTTTTGTCACCACCAACATCGCCAAGACGACCTTCGACGACACCAACCGGCATGTCTGGCCTTTCTTCGCCGCGGAATGCCTGGTGCTGCTGCTGGTGATTCTCATCCCGGGCCTGTCGAACTGGATCCCGCGCTACTTCCTGGGCTGAGCTAGACTCGGCGGCATGAGCCCAAAGCAGGAATTTTGGGTGAAAGCCCTGGCAGTGGCGCTGTTCGCGTTCGTCACCGCCGCCGCCTTCTCGGCCTACCTCAAGCCGGCAATGCTGATCGAATTCGCCAACCTGATGCTCTGTTCCTGATGGCCACCTGGATCAGCGTCGCGTTCAAGTCCATCCCTTGGACCAAACTGGCCGCGTCGGCGCCCGACCTGGTGCAGGGCGCGCGCGCCCTCCTGGGCTCGGTGAGGGAAAACAAACGGCGCGACGAGGCCCTGCCGATCGCGACCGACCCGCGGCTGAGGGAGCTCGAGCGCCGGCTCTATGAGCTCGAGGCGCAACAAGCCTCCTTCTCCGAGCTGATCAAAGCGCTCGCCGAGCAGAACGACGCGCTGGTCAAGACGCTCGGCATGGTCCATGCCAGGCTGCGCCTGGTGCTAGTGGTGTTCACCGCCCTCGCGATCGTGTTGGCGGTCGTGATCTGGCGACTCATGGCGGCATGACGACCTCTCAAAGCGACAAGGCGGCCCGCTTTCGCGCCCTGCACCGGGGCCCGGGCGCCTTCCTGATTCCGAATCCGTGGGATGCAGGCTCGGCGCGCGCTCTAGCCGGGCTTGGCTTCCAGGCGCTCGCGACGTCGAGCGGCGCGTGCGCCGGCACGCTCGGCAGGCGCGACGGCAAGGTGACGCGCGAGGAGGCGCTCGCGCATGCGCGCGCCATCGTGATGGCGACCGACCTGCCGGTCTCGGCGGATCTGGAAAAGGGTTTCGGCGACGCACCGGCCGCGGCGGCAGAGACGATCCGTCTCGCCGCCGGGGTCGGGCTGGTCGGCGGCTCGATCGAGGATGCGACCGGCGACAAGGATCAGCCGCTCTACGACCTCGAGCACGCCACCGAGCGCGTCGCCGCGGCGGCCCGGGCGGCGCGGGCGCTGCCCTTCGCGTTTACCTTGACCGCCCGCGCGGAGAATTTCTTGCGCGGCAGGCCCGACCTGCAGGACACGATCAGGCGCTTGCAGGCATTCGAGAAGGCGGGCGCGGATGTGCTGATGGCGCCGGGCCTGCCCGACCTGGCCGCCGTGCGCGCGGTGTGCGCCGCGGTGTCCAAGCCGGTCAACTTCATGGCCGGCATCAAAGGCAAGTCCTTCAGCGTCGCCGAGCTCCAGGCGGCCGGCGTGCGGCGCATCAGCCTCGCCACTTCGCTGTATCGCGCGGCGATGAGCGGCCTGCTCGAGGCGGCACGGGAGGTCAGTGAAAAGGGCAGCTTCGGTTATCTCGAGCGTTCGTTGACCACGCCGGAGCTGAACGCCTTCATGGAGAATTGAAACTGCATGCGCGACGAGAAAATCAAGGTACGCACCGAAAGCGGACAGACCATCGAGGTCGTGGTCCTGAACAAGCGGGCGGAATGGATCGACGTGGTGCTCGGCGAGGGCATCCACAGCGTCAAGTGCCAGCTGACCCCGACCCGCAACGCAATGGCCTATGTCGGCAAGGTCATGGGGCGCGAGATCGTCTACGAGCGAAGCCGCGAGCAAGTTCAGGCGGATATCGACAGGCTCAATCCGGCGCTGCGCAAGCCCAGAGCGCGCTAGCAATTGCCTCGGCGCCCCGGCGGGCGTAAGGTAGCCGACCAATTCGTCCTGGAGGAGCGGCATCGATGGCAAAGCTCAATGTCAACGGCAGGATGCGCGACGTGCAGGCGGAGGCCGATACCCCCCTGCTCTGGGTGATCCGCGAGCAGGTGGGCCTCACCGGCACCAAATACGGCTGCGGCGTCGCGCAGTGCGGCGCCTGCTCGGTGCATATCAACGGCGAAGTGCGACGCTCCTGCTCCGTTCCCGTCGGTACGCTGAAGGCCGCCGACAGGATCGTCACGATCGAGGGGCTTTCGGCCACCAGCTCGCATCCCGTGCAGGAGGCATGGGCGGCGCTCGACGTGCCGCAATGCGGCTACTGCCAGTCGGGACAGATCATGGCGGCGGCGGCGCTGCTGAAGAGGAACCCGAAGCCGACCGACAAGGACATCGACGAGGCGATGACCAACATCTGCCGCTGCGGCACCTATCAGCGCATCCGCGCGGCGGTCCACCTGGCCGCTGGAAAGAAGGTTTGACATGAATCGCCGCAAATTCATCCTCCGCTCCGCGGCCGCCGCCGGCGGCGGCCTCGCGCTCGGCTTCAACCTGCCTTTCGGCCTTTCCAGCGCCGCTGCGCAGGCTGCGGCCGCTGCCGGAGCCGAGATCAATGCCTGGGTGTTCGTGAAGCCCAACGACACCTGCGTGATCCGTATCGCGCGCTCGGAGATGGGGCAGGGCACGCTTACCGGCCTCGCCCAGCTGGTCGTCGAGGAGCTCGAGTGCGACTGGAAAAAAGTCGCCACCGAGCAATTCACCGCCGGGCAGAACCTCGCCCGCAAGCGCGTGTGGGGCGAGATGTCCACCGGCGGCAGCCGCGGCATCCGCATCTCGCAGGACTATGTCCGCCGCGGCGGCGCCGCGGCGCGCATGATGCTGCTGCAGGCGGCGGCCGACCAGTGGAACGTTCCGGTCGGCGAAGTCACGGTGGCGAATGGCGTCATCACGCACGCGGCTTCGCAACGCTCGACCACCTACGGCAAGGTGGCCGGCGCGGCGGCCAGGCTGACCCCGCCGGACCCGAAGAGCATCCAGCTCAGGGACCCGAAGGAATGGAAGATCGCCGGCAGGCCGATGAAGCGGCTCGACACCGCCGACAAGCTCAACGGCAGCAAGATCTATTCGATCGACCTCAAGCTGCCGGGCATGCTGCACGCCGCGGTGAAAGCTTGCCCGGTATTCGGCGGCAAGCTGGTGAGCTATGACGAAAGCAAGCTGTCGGGGCGGCCTGGCGTGCATCGCGTCGTGAAAGTGAACGACTCGACCGTCGGCGTCGTTGCCAACACCTGGTGGCGGGCCAAGACGGCGCTCGACGCGCTGCCGATCGTCTGGGATGAAGGCGCCGGCGCGACGCAATCGAGCGCGACGATCGCTGCGCGCCTCAAGGAGGGATTGACGGCGAGCGGCGAGCCGCTCGCCGGATGGCAGGAAGGCGATGCGCTCAAGGCGATCGAAGGCGCCGCGAAGAAGGTGGAAGCCGTCTACAGCACGCCGTTCCTCGCCCACGCGACGATGGAGCCCATGAACGCGACCGCCAAGGTCACGCCGGACAGGGTGGAAGTCTGGGTGCCGACGCAAAATGCGGAAGCGTCGCTCGCCGCCGCGACCGAGGAGGCGGGACTGCCGCTCGACAGAGGCGAGGTCTACAAGCTCGACCTCGGCGGCGGCTTCGGCCGGCGCGGCGGCACGCAGGATTACACGCGCCAGGCGGTCGCCATCGCCAAGCAGTTCCCAGGTGTCCCGGTGAAGCTGATCTGGACCCGCGAGGAGGACCAGGCGCACGACTTCTACCGGCCGATCTCGCAGTGCAAGCTGTCGGCCGGCGTCGATGAGAGCGGCAAGCTCGTCGGACTGCACATCCGCGTGTCCGGGCAGTCGATCAATGCTTTCCTGAACCCGCAGGGAATCAAGGACGGCAAGGACATGCGGCAGCTGCAGGGTTTGTCGAAGGAGCCGGGCGACGCGCAGTTCGGCTACACCGTGCCGAACCTGCTCATCGAATATGCGATGCGCAACACGCATGTGCCGGTCGGCCCCTGGCGCGGCGTCAACACCAACCAGAACGGCGTGTACCTGGAGTGCTTCATGGACGAGGTGGCGCGCGCGGCAGGGCAGGACCCGCTCGAGTTCCGCCGCGCCCTGATGGCCAGCCATCCGAAGCACCTGGCCGTCCTGAATGCGGCGGCGGACAAGGCGGGCTGGGGCAAGCCGCTGCCCGCGGGCGTGCATCGCGGCATCGCGCAGTTCATGGGATATGGCAGCTACTCGGCGGCCGTCGCCGAGCTGTCGGTGAGCGACAAGGGCCAGGTCAGGGTGCATCGCATGGTGCTGGCGCTCAATTGCGGCCATGCCGTCAATCCCGACCAGATCGCGGCGCAGGTCGAAGGCTCGGTGGCCTACGGGCTCACCGCGACGCTCTATGGCGAATGCTCGGTAGAGAACGGGCGCATGGTGGAATCGAACTTCCACAACTACCCGATCATGCGGCTCGCCGAGATGCCGAAGGTCGAGACCGTGATCGTGCCGTCGTACGACTTCTGGGGCGGCGTCGGCGAGCCGACGATCAGCGTGGTGGCGCCGTCGGTGATGAACGCCATCTACGCGGCGACCGGCAAGCCGGTGCGCAGCCTGCCGCTGAAGAAGCTCACGCTGGTGTAGCGCATGATTACCAACGCAGGCCTCGTGATCCGGCCGCTCGTCGGGCTGCTCTTCCTGGCGGCCGGCATACTGCTGCTCAGGAACTCGGCATCGCGCGCCGGCGCCTGGACGATCAGCGTCGGCGCGCTGCTGTTCCTCGGCTCGGAGCTCTACGGCGTGTTCACGCTTCGACCCTTCATCGGCAGGCACTATGACGAGGCGTGGTACGAGCAGATCGCCACGGTAGACGCGCTCTCCACGCTGGGGCTGTTCGTTTGCGCAGTCGGCCTGGTAGGACTCTCCTGGAGCCGCAGAGCTGGCTGATTTGCATGGCGCCGAGGCGCCGTCCGAGTGGGTGGTGCGCTGGGCGCAGCTGGTGACGCGCGGCCCGGTGCTCGATGTGGCGAGCGGGGCGGGTCGACATGCGCGTTTCTTTGCCGGGCGCGGCCTCGCGGTCGTCGCGGTAGACAACGCTCCACAGTCGATTCCCGGCGCGACGTTCGTGCAAGCCGATCTGGAGAGCGGCCAGCGCTGGCCGTTCGCAGGTCAACGCTTCGCCGCCGTGGTCGTTACTAATTACCTGCACCGGCCGCTGCTTGCGCAGCTCGAGCTGGCGCTCGACGAGGGCGGCGTGCTGATCTACGAAACATTCATGGCAGGCAACGAGCGTTACGGCCGGCCGTCCAATCCGGCCTATCTGCTGCAGCCCGGGGAGCTGCTGCGTGCTTTCAAGGCGCTGACAGTAGTGGCGTTCGAGCAGGGGACGGTGGAGCGGCCGAAGCGAGCTGCGATGCAACGGATCTGCGCGGTACGAGGGCCGGCCGAAAGCGCTAGAATCGCGCCCTGATAGGGAGTCTTGCATGATTACCGGAAGCCTGGTCGCAATCGTCACGCCGATGCACGAGGACGCTCGCCTCGACATGGCGCGCTTCAGGAACCTGATCGACTGGCATGTCGCCGAGGGCACCGACGGCATCGTGGTGGTCGGCACCACCGGCGAATCGCCGACCGTGGACGTCGAGGAGCACAAGGAGCTGATCCGCGTCGCGGTCCAGCATTCCCACGGGCGCATCCCCGTGGTTGCGGGAACCGGCGGCAATTCGACCGCCGAGGCGATCGAGCTGACCGAAGCGGCGAAGAAGGCCGGCGCGACCGCATGCCTGTCCGTGGTGCCTTACTACAACAAGCCGACGCAGGAAGGCCAGTACCGCCACTTCCGCAAGATCGCGGAGACCGTCGACCTGCCGATGATCCTGTACAACGTGCCGGCGCGCACCGTCGCCGATCTGCAGAACGACACGGTGATGCGCCTCGCGCAGGTGCCTGGCATCATCGGCATCAAGGACGCGACCGCCAACATCGAGCGCGGCACCGATCTCATCAAGCGCGCGCCGCGCAACTTCGCGATCTACAGCGGCGAGGATTCCACCGCGCTCGCGCTGATCCTGCTCGGCGGCCACGGCGTGATTTCGGTGACCGCCAACGTGGCGCCGAAGCTGATGCGCCAGATGTGCGCGGCGGCGCTCGTCGGCGACGTGAAGAAGGCGCGCGAGCTCAACCTGCGCCTGCTGCCGCTGCACCAGCGCCTGTTCGTCGAGGCAAACCCGATCCCGGTCAAGTGGGCGCTCGCCGAGATGGGCATGATCGAATACGGCCTGCGGCTGCCGCTGTCGCCGCTCGCCGAGAAGTTCCATCAGGCGCTGCGCGAGGCGCTGCACGAGGCGGGCATCGCGCTGCCGGGGCTGCGCGTGGTGGAGGCCCGCGCCTGATGCGGAAAATCGCAGTCGCCGGTGCGCTGGCGCTGCTTGCCGGCTGCGGCACCAGCCTGTTCGACAGCAAGGTCGACTACAAGTCGGCCGGCACGCTGCCGAACCTCGAGGTGCCGCCCGATCTCACCGCGCCTGCGCGCGATACCCGCTTCGTCGTGCCCGAGACCGGCAAGTCCTCGGCCACGCTCTCCGGCTACCAGGCCGAGCGCAAGGAGCAGACGAGGGCCGGCAACACGGCGGTGCTGCCGCAGGTCGAGAGGATGCACATCGAGCGCGCCGGCGCCGAGCGCTGGCTGGTGGTGCAGGACCAGATTCCCGAGAAGCTCTGGCCTCTGGTGAAGGACTTCTGGCAGGAGAACGGCTTTCTCATCAAGACCGAGGCGCCCGAGGCCGGCGTGATGGAGACCGACTGGGCTGAGAACCGCGCCAATATCCCCGAGGGCGGAATTCGCTCCCTGCTGGGCAAGTTTGCCGACCAGGTCTATTCCACCGCCGAGCGCGACAAGTTTCGCACGCGGCTCGACCGCACTCCCGACGGCAAAGGCACCGAGATCTATATCAGCCACCGCGGCATGAAGGAGGTCTACACCGCGCCGCGCGACGTGGCGGGAACGACCGGCCAGACGATGTGGCAGCCGCGCGAGTCCGACCCGGGCCTCGAAGCCGAGTTCCTGCGCCGCGTGATGGTGCGGCTCGGCGCGCAGGAGGAAAAGGCGAAGCAGCTCGCCGCGGGCGGCGGGGCGCCGCTGCAGTCCCGCGCGGAGCTCAAGAAGGGCGGCGATGGCAATGAGCTGCTGAAGGTCTACGAGCCGTTCGACCGGGCCTGGCGGCGCGTCGGCCTGGCGCTCGACCGCGTCGGCTTCACCGTCGAGGACCGCGACCGGCAGAAGGGCCTGTACTTCGTGCGCTACGCCGATCCGGAGGCGGAGATGGACAAGAAGGACCGCGACCGCGGCTTCTTCTCGCGGCTGTTCGGCTCGGACGATTCCAAGACCAAGGCCGAGCACTTCCGCGTCGAGGTGAAGCAGGACCCCGACGGCAGCCTGGTCAACGTGCTCAACAAGGACGGCGGGACGGAGGGCTCGCGTACCGCGCAGCGCATCCTCAGCCTGCTGCTCGAGCAGCTGAAATAGCCGTTGCTGCGCTTCGCCTCGCTAGCGAGCGGCAGCAAGGGCAACTGCCTGGTGGCCGAGGTCGGCGGCACGCGCCTGCTGGTCGATTGCGGCCTCAACCTGCGCGATGCAGAGCGCAGGCTCGCTCGCCTGAACCTGATGCCGTCTGACATCGACGGCATCCTCGTCACCCATGAGCACGGCGACCACGCCTGCGGCGCGTTCGACTTCGCCGCCGCGCACGGCGCCACCGTTTATCTCACGCACGGCACGCTCGGCGCATTAGGCGCCGAAGGAAAAGTCATCGAGGGGGTAAAAACTGTAATTCTCGAGAAAAAATCTCTGACGATCGACGGCATGGAAGTGATTCCCTTCACCGTGCCGCACGATGCGCGCGAGCCGGTGCAGTTCGTGCTCTCGGACGGCGCCGCGCGCCTTGGAGTGCTCACCGATATCGGATCGCCCACCGCGCACGTGGAGCAGTCGCTCTCCGGCTGCGACGCACTGGTGCTCGAGTGCAACTACGACCTCGAGATGCTGTGGAGCGGCGCCTACCCGAGGTGGCTGAAGGAGCGCATCGCGGGGCCGTTCGGCCACCTGGACAACGGGCAGTCCGAGCGGCTCCTCGGCGCGCTCGATTGCTCGCGGCTGAAGCACGTGATCTGCGCGCACCTGTCGCAGCAGAACAACCGGCCGGAGCTGGCGCGCGCCGCGCTGGCGCGCGCGATGGGATGCGAGGAAAGCTGGATCGGACTCGCCGGGCAGGAAGAAGGCTTCGACTGGCGGAGCATCTGAGCGCTTTGCCGGCCCCCTGACAAGGGGGCCGGGAGCCGAAGGCGAGCGGGGGGTTTGGCGAGCTTTGCGAGCGAAGCAGGAAACCGAAACCCCGCTATTGCGCAGCTCTTGCTCGCCCTTCGCTCTCTGCGAGTCCGCGATCCCATTCGACGCTACCTCTAAGCTCTTGCGCTCGCCGTGCCTTGAGGCCAGTGGGTGACGTGTTTCGGTTGTAGATGGCCAGTAGCACCGCGAGAAACCAAGTGACGAGGATGAAGACCGCCGAGTAGAGCAAAATAATCCATTCCCTCGCGTTGACACGCTCCGGTTCAGCGCGCGCGACGCGCTTCAGCAGGTCGGCGGCATAGTCGGCCGCCAGGATAGGAAATTCCTTCGCGTCCGTGCCGCGAAATGCGCGCGGTTTGCGGCGTGTTTCGGGTCGCTGAGCGGTGCTTCTCGCTATGATCGATCCGGCCGCGGCGGCGAGGCCGCCACACAAGCGGCCTTATGGCAAATAAGAAAAACTTCAGCGCGGTGCCGTCGCTGCGGCCGGTATCAGCGGAGCCGCAACGGGACGGCCGATCTTGGCGAGCGCGGCGCGGATCTGCTCCATCTTTTCCGCGGCCGCCTTCTCGCCTTCGAGGATGGCGAGGTGCTTGGACTGGAAATCGGTGCCGCCGATGCTGCCGACATCGGGGCGGATGACCACGTCGGCCTGGCCGAGCTGGTATTGCGCGACCGTCGTGCTCATGATGGTGAACGTCTGCAACAGCACGTCGATCATGCTCGACACCTTCGCGTTTTTCGGCTTGGACGAGATGTCCACCGCGATCACGAGATCGGCGCCCATATCACGCGCGACTTTGGCGGGCACGGGGCTCACCAGCCCGCCGTCGACGAATTCCCGCCCGCCGATGCGCACCGGCTGAAAGACGCCCGGAACGCTCGACGAAGCGCGCACCGCGAGGCCGACGTCGCCGCTGCGCAACACCGTCATTTCGCCGGTTTGCAACTCGGTCGCCACCACCGCCAGCTTGCGGGGCAGCGCGTTCATCGGACGGTTGACGAGCGCCTTGTTGACGAAATTCTGCAGCGCCTCGCCCCGGATGAAGCCGCGGTCGGGCAGCACCCAATCGCTCACCGACCCGTCCTCCATGCTGAGCGCGAGCTTCTGCAATTCGAAGCCGTTTGCGCCGCCTGCATAGAGCGCGGCGACCACGCTCCCTGCGCTGGTTCCGACGATGATATCCGGGACGATGCCCTGGGCTTCGAGCGCCTTGATGACGCCGACGTGCGCAAATCCCCGCGCCGCGCCGCCTCCCAGCGCGAGCGCGATCTTGGGCGCGGCGGGAGGCGCGGCGGACTTGTCCGGCAAATTCGCGCACGCCGACAAAAGAGCGAGGAGCGCGATCGGGGTGGCACGGAGCATGGGGGTACCCTGAGGGAAACGGACGGGTCCTTGCCGGAAACCCGACCCGAAAGGGAGATTGTAGCGGATTCTTCGCCCGTTCCGGTGCGGGCAGGTATTTTCCGCCTCTCGTCAAAAAAGGATAGGAAATTCCTTCGCGTCCGTGCCGCGAAATGCGCGCGGTTTGCGGCGTGTTTAATGGGTCTGATCGACGAGCTGAACAGCTTGAAGAAAAAGTATCGCCTCGACGCCTCGATGTCGAGCATGCGCGCCGTGGGCTACCGGCAGGTGTGGGAATACCTCGAAGGGCGCTACGACAAGGAAGCGCTTCGGGAAAAAGCCCTCGCCGCCACGCGTCAGCTCGCCAAGCGCCAACTCACCTGGCTGCGCAGCTTTCCCGACCTACTCCGGCTCGACGCCGGCGGCGCGCAGGATCCGGCGGTAGCTCTCCATCTGCTCCTCGACGAAGGCCGCCAGCTGCTCGGGCGATGACGGTGTCAGCGCGAACGCCTGCTTTTCCATCGCCGCCTGCACCTCGGCACGCGCCATCGCCGCGCCGAACTCCTTGTTGAGGCGCTCGACCACTTCGCGCGGCATGCGCGCGGGGCCGAACAGGCCGGCCCACGAGGTGATCGAGAATTGCGGCATGCCGGCTTCCGCGATGGTCGGCACCTCCGGCAGCATGTGGCTGCGCTTGCCCAGCGTGGTGACGAGCGCGCGCAGACGGCCGTCGCGGATCTGCGCGATCGAGGTGCTCGAGGAGCAGAACATGAGCTGCACGCGCCCGGCGACCAGATCGGTGACCGCCTGCGGCTCGCCCTTGTACGGTACGTGCACAAGCTGGATGCCGGCGAGCGAGGCGAAGTAGGCGGTCGAGACGATGGAGGTGGTGTTGCCGGTGGCGTAGTTCAGCTTGCCCGGGTTGGCGCGCGCGTGGTCGATCAGCTCGGCCAGCGTCTTCGCCGGCACGCTCGGGTGCACGAGGATGAAGAAGGTGTAGCGGCCGATGTCGGTGATCGGCGTGAAGTCGGCCACCGGATCGTACGGCGGGCTCTTCTTCATTGCGGGCACGGCTGACATCGGGCTGTTGGTCGCCATCAGCAGCGTGTAGCCGTCGGGCGCGGCCTTCGCCACCTCGGCGGCGGCGATGGCGCCGTCGGCGCCCGCCTTGTTGTCCACCACCAGCTGCTGGCCGATCGGCTGCGACACCGAGTTCGCCAGCACGCGGGTGACGATGTCGGTTGAGGAGCCGGCGGGGAATGGAACCACCACCCGAACCGGCTTGTTGGGGTACTGCGCATGCGCCGCGAAAGAAATCCACAGGAAGGCCAAACCCCACAGGACCTGTTTCATGTCACTGTGGTCGAAGCTCTGATAACGATGCTCTGTCTCGAGCGTGCGATTACCGCCTGAGCCATCCGCGCTTCATCGCCAACACGCGTCCGGGGCCATGCGCGGCCGCAAACAGAAGGCCCGCAGCAAACGTGAAATGATCGATGAACGATCCGAACTCGGCCTGGTTTGCCGCCCAATGCGACGGCCCGTGGAACCCGAAGGCGAGAAACACGACATAGGCTGCGGCCAGCAGCGCTGCTTCCGAAAAATAGGCGCCGGTGAGGAAGCACACGATGAGAGCGAGCTCGAACACCGCCGCGACCCAAGCCAGAACATGGGGCGCGGGGAAACCCGCCGTCGCGATGGCGGTCGCCGTTGCGTTGATGTCCATCAGCTTGAAGCTCACCGCCATAATAAAGAGCGCGGCAAAGATCAGGCGTCCTACGAGGACCGCCGCCGTCGTCCATCCTGCCCCGTTCGTTTCCGTCGTCATGTTGCTCTCCTTCTCATTGCGAATCTCGAAGCTCTGTGGGTTCGCAGGTCGAGCCGCCTTTGGATGGCCGTGATCGCCTGCTTTCAAACATACGTGGGTGAAAGGATAAAGGATAGGATAGCGCGCCGCAGTCCAGTGCTTGAAGCTGTCCTGAACGGCGCACATCGGTCTTATGTTCACTTGGCTCCTCCTTCGCACCCCTCAACGGGGCGAATCGGAGCGAGTCTAGTAACGCCTTTGATGATCGACCGAATGGCAGCTGTTGGCAAAAGCGGACGTTGGACTAGCGTTTGCAATCAGCCGCTGGCCGATGGATGGCCGGTCGAGGGCTTAGGCGGCTTTGCCAATGCCCCGTATACGTGAAACGGCGGCTCTACGAGTTCCAGCTGCTCGGGTACAGGTTCACTGTTTCCTTTGAAGTGAACATGTAGCCCGTCGAAGTTGCCTGCGGCATCGGCATTGACCAGAACCGATTCCCTTTCTGGAGTGTTTCCCGTATGAGAACTCGGGCAGTTCGATAGCGCCACGCTCTAGCGAAATGCTGGAACTTGAGCTGACCTTACGATCCACCCTGCGGGAACAGGGCTTAGGACGTCGGCGAGGAAAACCGCTTGCGATAGTCCCTCGGCGGAATCTTCAGGGCACGGAGGAAGGCGAGGCGCATCTGCTCTTCGCTACCGAACCCGCATTGTTCAGCGATGGAGGCGATTCGGTCCTCAGTCTCTTCAAGCCGACGACGAGCTGCATCCAGTCGAATTGCTTCGACCGCCTTGGCCGGTGTGCGACCGCGCTTCTGCGCGTAGACGCGCGCAAAGTTTCGGGGGCTCATGTGAACCCGCTCGGCGAGCTTCTCGACTGTAACGTCCCTCTTTAGGTTCTCGGCGATCCACTGTTCGAGCTTGCCGAAGCTCTCCGACTCAGATTCAGCCTGCGCCGCCAACAAGGCGCTGTACTGCGATTGGCCACCGGAACGTTTCAGATAGACCACCAGAATACGGGCAACATTCATCGCGATTTCTCGCCCGGCATCCTGCTCGATTAGCGCAAGCGCGAGATCAATCCCGGTCGTCACTCCGGCGGAGGACCATACCCTGCCGTCGCGCACGAAGATTGCGTCCGGCTCGACTGATACGCGCGGGTGACGGGTCGCGAGCAGTGGCGCGTGCATCCAGTGCGTAGCGGCACGCCGCCCATCAAGCACCCCCGCATCTGCAAGCAGAAAGCTGCCGATGCATACAGAGCAGACACGCCGGCATGCGGGCGCTTTCCTGGCCACCCATCGCACGAGCTCCTGATCTCGCGTCACATCGTCGACGTTAAAGGCCCCGGGAACGATCAGGGTGTCGATCGATGTGCTCGCCACTTGCCGTATCGACTGGGTAACGATCTCGACACCGTCGGCAGTTCTGACGGCGGCGCCGCGCACTGAGACCACAGAACACTCATACACCATGCGACGGCCCCGCGGCCCCTCGAACGAGGACGCGACCTGGAAGGCCTCGAGCGGTCCTGCTAGATCGAGCAGGGACACTCCTTGATATGCCGTGATGACTATGTGACGTGCGTTGCTCTGGCGCATGGCAGTTTTAAAGGGATATATGTCATTGCTGCAATACGAGCGTACACCCAAAATTCGTCTCAACGCAATGAGACATCGGATGCAAAAGCGAAGCCCTCTCGACCTGATCCATGCCCTCGGGCCGTACTTGTTGATCGAGCTTTTGGTCCCGGGAGGTTCGCTGATCGCGGGTGTTCTCTACCTCGTGCGCAATAGGAAATGCTCTTCCACTTAATCGGACTTCAAAAAGGGGATTTATGAAAACACATGAAACCACGACTCCAGTAAGAGCCTTTGATCGCGCCTATATCAACGGCCAGTTCGTCACTCCCCATGGAACCCAGGTCGTCGATCTGGTGAACCCGACCGACAACAAGGTTATCGGCAAGGTCACCATGGCAGACGAAATCGACACCCGAAAAGCCATCGGTGCTGCGAAAGAGGCCTTCAACACCTTTTCGCAAAGTAGCAAGGAATACCGGATGGAGATCCTGCAGCGGTTGCACGACGCCGTGGCCAAGCGAATGGATCAACTCGTTGAAGCGACGGTCGTGGAATACGGCGCACCGCAAGACCGTGCGAAGGGCTCCAACAACCTCGCGGCGAACATTTTCCTGCACTTCAAGAAAGTCCTCGAAGATTTCGACCTGGTCAAAACTGTCGGCACATCTAAGGTCGTGATGGAGCCGGCCGGCGTGGTGGGCATATTTACGCCATGGAATTCGAGCGCCGGCTCGATCGCGATCAAGGTGGCGCCGGCAATCGCTGCCGGATGCGCGGTCGTCATCAAGCCCAGCGAGATGAGCGCTATGCAAACCGAAGTGTTGATGGACGCCTTTCATGAAGCCGGGTTGCCTCCTGGCGTCATCAATGTCGTGACGGGCCTCGGCGAGGTCGTCGGGACGGAGTTAACGAAAAGTCCCGACATTCAGAAAATCGCTTTCACCGGTTCGACGCAGATCGGAAAACTGGTCGCCAAGAACTCCCTGGACACGATGAAGCGCTTGACGCTGGAGCTCGGGGGCAAGTCGCCCAACATCATCCTGGACGACGCCGATCTCTCCACGGCGATCCCGATGGCCATCAACGCCTGCTACCTGAATAACGGGCAGGCCTGCATTGCGGCTTCGCGCCTGATCGTGCCGGAAGACCGCCTGGACGAAGTGAAGCGATTGGCCAAGGCGGCCGTCGAAAAAATCAAAATGGGAGATCCGAGGGACAAGGGCGTCACCCTCGGCCCATTGGCCAGCACAAAGCAGTACAAGCGCGTGCAGGAGTGCATCAAGTCTGGGATCGAGGAAGGTGCGGAGCTCGTCATCGGCGGGGAAGGTCATCCCCGGGGACTTGAAGGTGGGAATTTCGTGAAGCCCACCGTGTTCGCCAACGTCACCCGCGAGATGCGTATCGCGAAGGAAGAAATCTTCGGACCGGTCCTGTCGATACTGACGTACAAGACGGAAGCCGAGGCCATTGAAATCGCCAATGACACCGAATTCGGCCTCATCGCCTACGTAAGCTCGGCGGACCCGGAAAGGGCCACCCGTGTGGCGCGCAAACTCGCCGCCGGCCGCGTCCTGATCAACACATTAAGTCACGATCCGTTTGCTCCCTTCGGTGGGTTCAAACAATCGGGGATCGGTCGGGAAGGCGGGATCTTCGGGCTGCAGGAGTACCTGGAACCCAAAGCGATAATCGGCTAACCCGAGGAATGTCCTGACAGCGCGATTGCTTCCAGACGAAATGCCGGCGAGAGAAAAAAATGACGTCCACGCCATGACAAACATCACGCCGGC
>Ga0209378_1001313_pt1 | contig 17833 bp, 17 predicted proteins | sample GraSoiAngelo_156_FD_186170 | JGI IMG/M metagenome (GOLD analysis project Ga0209378, IMG submission 186170) | Grasslands soil microbial communities from the Angelo Coastal Reserve, California, USA - 14_1009_13_40cm (SPAdes) (version 2) | ecosystem: Environmental > Terrestrial > Soil > Grasslands ...
CGGAAAAATTTTTTCCAATACAAAAGTATCAAGAGCACCGACTGCCCAACCGACAACTGGAATCAGTCCGGCTAAGTTGCTGACAGCGAATCCAACGACGTTTCCCGTCGCTCCGCCGACCAGAGTTCCAATTGCCTACTTTCCTGCGCCTTCCTTCGGCACCAACTGGTAGCTCACAAACGCGAACTGCTTCCCGTCCGGCGACCATGACGGCACATTCATCGTTCCCTGCCCGCCAAAGAGTTTCGCAAGAACGGTAATCTTTTTGTCCTTCAGCGTCATCATGCGCAGCATCACATCTTTGTTTTCCGGGTGGCCCTTCACGCTCGCGTCGTACGTCAGAAACACCATTTTTTCACCATCGGGTGAAATGTGCGGAAACCAATCGTTCCCTTCTCCAAACGTAATCTGCTCCTGTTCGCTTCCGTCGGCTCGCATTCTCCAGATTTGCATATGCCCGGTGCGCTCGGAGTTGAAGTAAATGTAATTCCCGTCGGGAGAATATTCCGGACCATCGTCCAGTCCCTTGGCGGTCGTCAGTTGCTTCTCCTCGCCGCCTGCCGCGGGAATCGCGTAGATATCGAAATCGCCGTTCCGCTCGCCGACGAACGCAAGTGTCTTTCCATCCGGAGACCAGCCATGCCAATACGAAGGAGACTTTTGCGTGATGCGTCGCGGCGCGCCGCCGCCGAGCGGCAAAATGTAAACAAGCGAGCGATGCTCCTCCTGCGAGTTGTCGCTGATGACTAATTGCGTCCCGTCAGGTGAAATGCCGTGGTCATTGTTGCAGCGCGTTGCGAATCCCGTGTCCAGAATCTGCGGAATGCCCCCCGCCACAGCAATCTTCTCGATGCGCCCGTTTCTGTTGAAGAGCAGGTTCTTGCCATCGGGCATCCAGTTAGGGGCCTCGAACCGCTCTGGGGCCACGTAAATCGCGCGCCGGTCTGTGGAAGCAACCGTAATGATTTCCAGCGCGCTGTACAGCGTGGAAGCGGCGGCCGTGGCTGCAGGCTCTGCCGGCTTCAATTCGACGTTTGAGAACACCGCTTTTTCCACCACGTCGTGATCGTGGCTGCACACGCCGATGCCCGCGTAAAACGGCTCTTTCAATGCGATTCGCGTGGATCCGCTGGCCAAATGGAATTCCCCTTTTTCGTCCGCGAGCCACATCGAAAAGTACGCGCCACGTTTTTCAATCCGCAAACGCTTGGGCGCGGAAATGTCGGCTTGGATTTCGTGCGTGGCCGCGCCCTTCTCCTCGCGGTATTGCAGTGAAGTCAAGCCGCTGCCATGCAGTGCGACGTCCACATACGGAGAATCCGCGTCCAGGTTCTGGCGAATCATCAGCACTGCTTTGCGGTGCTCGTTCACTCCCTTGCCGAGAAACGTGATGTCCGCCGTAAGCGTAATGTCGCCGGAAAGTTTCTTCCATGCGAACTGGAAAGCGTCGCTGCCCAGCCATATATTCTCGCCGCTGCCGGCAATCGTGTAGCTGCGTTTTGCAGAATCGTATTCCACCGAACCAGGGTGCAGAACGGTGCCAACATCACCGTGACTATCAAATGTGCCGGCTGGCGTGGCAGCCGTCGCGCCAGCTTGTCGCGCCCGTGTGCCATTTCCGGCGGCGAAGGCTGATACTGTTGCGAATGTGAGCGCCGTCAGCCACATAGTTTTCTTTCCGGGCATGAGGGAAGTCCTCCATTCGCCAAATCGCAGCGCCACGTATCACAGCGCCACGTTAGGATGCTCACTATCAATTGTCAATTCGCCTGCTCTCCGCTCGGGCGGCTGGGATCTCCGTCGATCCATTTCCCTTCCCACCTTTGTTTCCCTTTTCTTCGCTCGCATGCTATCTTCGCGGTCTTAGGGGGGAGTTCCATGTCTGTTAATAAAGTCATTCTCGTCGGCCGTCTCGGCCGCGATCCCGAAACTCGCTACACCGGTGGCGGCCAAGCCGTCGCAAATTTCTCCGTGGCCACGGATGAATCCTACAAAGACAAGAATGGCGAGCGCCAAAAGCGCACCGAGTGGCACAAGATTGTCGTGTGGGGCAAACAAGCCGAAATCGCGCAGCAGTATCTCAAGAAGGGTTCATTGATCTTCATTGAGGGCCGCATCCAATCCCGCGAATGGCAGGACAAAGAAGGCCAGAAGCGCACCAGTTTTGAAATTGTGGCCAACAATTTCCGCATGCTGGGAGGCCGCGCCGAAGGCGCTGCCGCAGGCGCTGCTGGCGGCGCAGCACGTTCCGGCGGTGACGATCTCGAGAGCCACGCCGCGCCCCCTGACGATTCGTACGGCGGCAGTAGTGCCCCTTCCGGCGGCGGCCCCGAAATCTCCGACGAAGACATTCCCTTCTAACGTGCCGGAGATCAATCGTCAGCTTCGGCTGCACTCACGTCCCAAAGGGCTGCTCGCTCCAGGCGATCTTCGGCTGGCCGAATCTCCTGTTTCTGAGTTGAAAGACGGGCAAGCACTGGCCCGCGTGAAATATCTCTCCATCGATCCCACGATGCGCGTCTGGATGGTGGCCGATACCTACCTCCCCGCTGTGCCCATCGGCGAAGTCATGCGGGCGGCCGGTTTTGCCGAAATCATCGAGTCGCGCCACCCCGATTACAAGAAGGGCGATCGCGTCACCGGGCTTACTGGCCTGCAGGACTACGTCATCATCGATAGATCCGCGAAAAACTTCTTCCAAAAACTCCCGAAGATTCCTTTTGTTTCGGACACTGTCTTTCTCGGCGTTCTCGGCCTCAACGGTTTGACCGCATTTTTCGGCATGGAAATCGCCGCACCGAAGAAAGGTGAAGCGCTAGTCGTCAGCGCCGCCGCTGGAGCTACGGGAAGCATCGCTGGACAAATCGGAAAGATTCACGGCTGCCGCGTTGTGGGCATCGCCGGCAGCGACGAGAAGTGTTCCTGGATCACCAAAGATCTCGGCTTCGACACCGCCGTCAACTACAAGCATCCGGACTGGAAAGAAAAGCTGGCCGCTGCAACTCCCAACGGCATCGATATTGATTTTGAAAACGTCGGCGGCGAAATCATGCAGGAAGTTTTGAATCGCATGAACCTTCACGGCCGCGTCGCACTCTGTGGCCTCATCTCCGGCTACACCAAGGAAGATCCCGCCCGCGTCAGTCTCGGCAATATTCTGGTAAAGCGCCTGCGCGTCCAGGGTTTTATCATTTTGGATTACGCCGCGCGCTTCGTGGAAGCCGCCACGCAACTGGGTCAGTGGAAAATGTTCGGCAAACTGAAGGACCGCGAGACGATCGTGGAAGGATTGGAAAAAGCGCCCGACGCCATCAACATGCTCTTCACCGGAGGTAATACTGGCAAACTGATTGTAAAGCTCTGACGGGTTGGCTGAATCGCGGGAGTTTACCTCGAGGCATTGCGTTTTCTTTGCTGGTCGAGGTTCTTCAAAAACTCTTCAAACTTAGGTTTTTGTTCCGGCGTGAGGATGGCCCGGATTTCGTCCCGTCCTTTTTGATGGACCTGATCGAGTTGCGCGTCCGCTTGATCGTGAACGGCTTTTGCCTCGGTATGCTTCTGCAGCAGGATGGCGTCCACTTGCTGGCTCTGCGCGCTTGTCAGGCTCAGCAACTCAGTGAGTTGCTTCCCACGCTGCGCGCGCCGCTCCGGCTCCGGCAAAGGAGCACTTGCACTTGCCGCCGAAACCGGATGATGCGCAAAAGAATAACCCAGCGTTCCTCCCAGCGCCGCACCCAGAAGGAACACTAGGCCCACCCAGAGCGCCGCCTTCCGGGTTGCCGAAATTTCACTCATGGATTGTTCTCCTGCACCGGGACGAGCACGTCATCCAGATTCGCGGGGGGTGACGACTCAAAAAGCGATTCCTGTGCCGCCAGTGAGACGGCCTGCTGATTCGGTGCCGGCAACGGCTTCTCGTACAACCAGGTGCTTGTCAAAAGCAGGAGCGCCGCCGAAGCCAGCGCCAGCCGCGAAGCAAACTTCGGCACCGCCAGCCACGTGCTCGCCGCTTCCGTCAATTCCCTCTCGCGTGCGGCAATGGCCGCCACAACGCGCGTCGAAAACCAAGGCCTCACCATTCCAGTGGCAGATCCAACGCCTTTGAAGATTTCCCGAGTCGCGAGAAGGTCCTGTGCCGCCTCCTGGCAGCGGCCGCATGTTGCGAGATGGTTGCGCTGCGCCGCAGGCCACGCCTCGCTCAACTCCTCCATACGCGTAGCTGCGGGAAGACCCGCCGCGGAATCCTCCAACAGGTCCCGCAACTTCCCGCACTCATCATCATTCTTCTTCAGCAGGCTCCACATGCCCGCCTCCTTACGCTCTTGCCTTGGCCATCAATCTACGCGCTTCTTCGCCCGGCTAACCACGCGTCGCCGTGCACGAAAGAGCCTCACTTTCACCGTGTTGCCATTCAGATTCAAAACTTCCGCAATCTCCTCGATCGAAAATCCATCCACTTCCTTCAGGATCAGCATCAGCCGGTCTCTCTCATCCAACCCCTCCAGCAGCTGCTCCACGCGCTCTCGCGCTTCCATCTTCTCGCTGGCATCCGGCCCCGGATTCTCTTTATCCCCGGCCGTGATGACTTGCCTGGCCTGCTCCTCGCTCAAGTCGGACTCGTATACCAGGGGCCGCACTTTCTTTTTTCTGAGCAAGTCCCAGCATTCATTCACGGTGATCTTGTACAGCCAGGTGCTGAATGCGGCTCGCTGATCAAACCGCTTCAGCGAAAAATACGCCTTAACAAAAACCTGCTGCGCGATATCTTCCACGTCCTCGCGCCTTCGCAAAATCCCGCCGGCAACGGCAAAGACACGGTGCTGATGGCGCCGGACAAGCTCCTCGAACGCCTCCTTGTCTTCTCGTTGCGCACGGCGAACCAGTTCGCGGTCATGCGCCGCGGCGCCAGCCTTCGACCCATGCCCCTGGGCGGCCGCTACTGCCGGAGGCATCTCGACTGGCTCCACTTTTGGGACGCGCGCCATACGCATTTGGTTACGGCTATTCTCTCCGGGTTGCCAGAGCCTGCATCAAGTGTTTCACTTCCACGTCAGCAAGTTTGTACTTGCTTCCTATCTTACCTACATGGAATAATACCTGCATGATTATTGGCGACCGCCTTCGCGCACTCCGCGAAGAAAAGAAACTCTCCCAGGGCGACATCGAAAAGCGAACGGGGTTACTTCGTTGTTACATTTCCCGCGTTGAGAATGGCCATACAGTCCCGGCCATCGAAACGCTCGAAAAACTGGCTCGCGCTCTCGAGTGCCCACTCTATCAACTCTTTTATGACGGTGAAGAACCGCCGCAATTACCGAATCTGCCCAAGCGCAAATCGTCTGACGACATCGCCTGGGGCAGCGTCGGTAAAGATGCACGCTTCCTTAACAAGCTTCGCCGCTTGCTCGGGAAGGTCGAAGAGGGTGACCGCAAGCTCATTCTCTACATGGCCCAGAAAATGGCCAACCGCTAGTCTGGCATCCGGGCTCCTGCGGTTGTCGCTATTCTCCATTATTGGAAGTTTCGGGAGAGGCCGCGCAAACCCCGCTGCGCGCCTCTTTTTCTTCTTGCCAGCCTGTAGCTTGTCAGCGCGCATACTTTCCCGTTGCTCCAACTCCGGTACCCCCCTCTGTAGCCGGCCACCAGGCAGAACTATTCCCATTCAATCGTGCTTGGTGGTTTAGAACTAATATCATAGACAACCCTTGTGACGCCCGGCACTTCGTTGACGATTCGCGTGGAAATCCGTTCCAGAACTTCCCCAGGCAGCCGAACCCAATCCGCGGTCATTGCGTCATCCGATTCCACAACTCGCACGGCCACGGTCAGCCCGTAGGTTCGTCCGTCGCCCATGACGCCCACGCTCCGTACTGGGAGCAACACTGCAAACGCTTGCCAGATTTTCTCATACAGCCCGGCGCGGCGAATTTCCTCAACCACGATGGCATCGGCATCCTGCAGAGTTACCAGATGGGGGCGGGTGATCTCCCCAAGCAGCCGCACCGCCAGCCCCGGCCCCGGAAACGGATGTTTCACCAGTATTTCCTGTGGCAGGCCCAGGTCTTTGCCGATCCGGCGAACTTCATCCTTAAAGAGGTCCCGAAGCGGCTCGATCAGGGCGAAGGGCATCTTCTCCGGCAATCCGCCGACGTTGTGGTGCGTCTTGATCGTGGCCGAAGGCCCTTTTACAGAAACCGACTCGATGACGTCCGGATAGAGTGTTCCCTGCACCAGGAATGCAATCTCCCCGTGGGCTTCCCCCGCCTGGAGTTTCTGCGCTTCCTCCGCAAAGACGGCAATGAATTCCTTGCCGATGCGCTTGCGCTTTTCCTCCGGGTCCGTAACTCCCTTTAATTGCGCGAGAAAGCGATCCGAGGCGTCCACGCCAATGACGTGGAGTTTCAGGCGGTCCCGCAGCATCTCCAGCGTTTGTGCAAACTCGTTCTTCCGCAACATCCCGGTATTCACGAAGATGTTCGTCAGCCGCGCTCCCATCGCCCGGTGCACGAGCACGGCCGCCACGGTGGAATCCACCCCGCCGCTCAACCCGCAGATGGCCCACTTGTTTCCCACCTTTTCGCGGATCGCCGCCGTAGTCTCTTCAATGAAAGCCGCGCCGCTCCACTTCGGCTCTGCCTTGCACACACGGAACAGAAAATTTCGCAGCAACTCCGTTCCGCGCTCCGTGTGGTTCACTTCGACGTGGAATTGAACTGCGTAAATCTTCCGCTTTGCATCCTCCAGCGAGGCGATGGCATTGTCAGTACGCCCCGTGGCACAAAATCCCGGCGGCAGCGTTCGAACATGATCGCCATGGCTGTTCCAGATGCGAAGAGACTCGGGCACGCCGGCAAACAGCTCGGACTTTTTTTTCTGGCCCTGGCATTCGACCTTCAGGTGCGCGCGGCCATACTCCCGCCGCGTCGCTTTCTCGACTTTGCCGCCCAGCGTGTGTGTGATCCACTGCATGCCGTAGCAAATCCCCAGTACGGGGATCCCCAGCGCCAGCACTTGCGGGTCGCATTTCGGCGCCTCCAGGTCATAGACGGAGCTTGGCCCGCCGGACAAAACGATCCCAGCAGGCTCGAACCTGCGGATTTCTTCGATCGAAGACGTGCACGGCAACACGGCGGAAAAAACCTGCTGCTCACGAATCCGGCGCGCGATCAGTTGCGTATACTGGCCGCCGAAGTCGAGAACCACGATGCCGCCGAGTTCCGCCTTCATCCTGCCTCCCTGCTCTCGCGCTCGCTCCGTCGCTTGTTTTGCCGCGCTCTCCATCATGCCATCCCCCTCACGCCACGACGAGATTCAATAATTTGTCCGGCACGAAAATGCGCTTCACGACAGCTTTGCTTGCCAGGTGTGGCGCAATCGCCGCCTCGGCGCGCGCCAGTTTTTCGACTTCTTCTGCTCCGGCTCCCACGGCGACTTTCACTTTGCCGCGCAGGCGCCCATTCACCTGGACGGGGATTTCGACTTCGTCCTCGCGCGTCAACGCCTCGTCAAATGCCGGCCACGTTGCCTTCCTTAATCCGCCGATGTATCCCAGCATTTCCCAGAGCTCTTCCGCGAGATGCGGCGTCATTGGCGCCAGCATCAGTGTCAGCAGTTCCAGCACTTCTTTGCGAACTTCCGGACGGACGTCCTTGTCCAGCGGTTCCTGCAAGTAAATCTCGTTGGTTAGCTCCATGACTAGCGCAATTGCGGAATTGAAGTGCCAGCGCGTCTCGAAATCCTGCGTAACTCGCCTTAACGTCTGATGCGTCTTGCGCAGAAGGATTTTTTCCTTCGAAGAAGCTGTCGCTGCGTCCGTGTTCTTGCTTTTCGCTCCCTTTACCGCCGGAGCGTGGCGCTCCACCAGCCGATAAACGCGATTCAGAAATCTCCAGGAGCCCTCGATGCTTTCCTCACTCCACTCCAAATCTTTCTCAGGTGGCGCAGCGAATAACGTATACAGCCGCCCCGTATCGGCTCCGTACTTCTGCGCCATTTCCTCAGCCCCGACCACGTTGCCGCGTGACTTCGACATAGCCACGCCGCCCTTTTGCACCATGCCCTGGGTAAAAAGCCGCGCCGCAGGCTCGTTGTGCGTGATCATCCCCAGGTCGCGCATCACCTTGCACCAGAAACGCGAATACAGCAGGTGCAGAATCGCATGCGTTATTCCTCCGATGTACTGGTCAATGGGAAACCAATAAGCGACTTTCGATGAATCGTAAGGGGCTTTGTCATTGTGCGGATCGCAGTAGCGGTAGAAATACCAGGAGGAATCGACGAACGTGTCCATGGTGTCCGTCTCTCGCCGCGCTGGACCTCCGCATTTCGGGCAAGTCGTATTCACAAACTCGGGGGTCGCCGCTAGTGGAGACCCGCCCTCCCCGGTCAGTTTGACTTTTTCAGGAAGTATCACCGGCAAATCGCTGTCCGGAACCGGTACAACGCCGTCCGTCGCGCAATACACCACCGGAATCGGCGTGCCCCAATATCGTTGGCGCGAAATGCCCCAATCCTTCAGCCGGAAAATCGTCTCGGCGCGCCCGAATCCTTTTTGTTCCGCGTCCGCCGCCATCTTCGCGATGGCTTTCTCTGGCGAAAGCCCGTTGTACGGTCCTGAATTCACCAGTTTTCCCTGCCCGTGCTCGTCGAACGCCGCGGTCATTTTTTCTGTAGCCAGCGGTTCGCCTTCAAGCGGCTGTACGACGACGCGAACCGGCAATCCATACTTCCGGCAGAACTCCAGATCGCGCTGATCGTGCGCCGGAACGGCCATGATGGCGCCTGTCCCGTATTCCATCAGCACGAAATTGCCGACCCAAATCGGAATCTTTTCGCCGCTAAAGGGATTAACGGCATGTCGTCCCGTGAAGAAGCCTTCTTTCTCCATCGTCGCCAGATCCTCGGTTTTTACCGAGGTCTGGCGCATCTTGGCCAGCTTGGGCTGTGCTTCCGCACGTGTGGGCGAATCTTCTAGCAGCTTGGGCACCAACGGATGCCCGGGCGCCAGGATCACTGCGGTCGCGCCGTAAATCGTGTCAATGCGCGTGGTAAAAATCTCGACCGGCTCCGCGCCCGCGACGTCCGCCACAGCAAATTTCACTTTCGCGCCTTGCGACTTCCCTATCCAGTTCTGCTGCATCAGGATGACGCGCTCCGGCCATCCGCCTTCCAGCTCCTTCAAATCATCGAGCAGCTGGTCCGCATACGCGGTCGTCTTCAGGAACCACTGTTTAATCTCGCGCGATTCGACCAACGTGTCTTCGTGCCGCCAGCAGTAGCCGCCGTTCACGACTTGTTCGTTCGCCAGCACCGTGCAGCACTTCGGACACCAGTTCACGCGGCTCTTCTTCCGATACGCCAGCCCGCGCTCCAGCATGCGCAGGAAGAACCACTGGTTCCAGCGATAATATTCCGGCTCGCAGGTGGAAATCTCCCGCCGCCAGTCATAACTGAATCCAAAGCGCCGCAGCACTCTCTGGAATTCCGCAATGTTCTTGTTGGTCCACTCGCGCGGGTGGGTATTATTTTTGATCGCCGCGTTTTCCGCCGGCAGGCCGAAGGCGTCCCAGCCCATCGGATGTATTACGTTGAATCCGCGCATGCGCTTCACGCGCGCCACGACGTCCCCGATCGCGTAGTTGCGCATGTGGCCCATGTGCAGCGTGCCGCTCGGGTACGGCAGCATTTCCAGCACGTAGTACTTCGGGTTCGCGGTATCCGCTTCCGATTCGAATACGCGCTCTTCCGCCCAGCGCTTTTGCCACTTCTGCTCGATTTTCTGCGGATCGTATCCTGGCCCTGCCGTTGTTACGCCGCCCGCGATGTTCTGCTCCGCCACGCCCGCCTATCCCCTTTTCTTCTTCGCTGAACTCTTCCTGATTCCGGTCTTCTTCGTGCGCGCTTTCTTTTCCGCGCTATCTTTTCTCTTCTTCTCCGTCTTTCTGTTTTCTGAAATCTTTTTCTTCAACGCCGGCGTCAGCATCGAGAATCCCTTCTCCGCTTCCGGCGCCTGCTCTTTCAATCCCGCCAGCTCCCACAACGCGGCCACGTTCCGCCGGTCATCGCCCGGATCGTCAATCGGCGTCTCTGCGACAAACGCCCGCCCCGTCAATCCTTCCGGCATCGCCGCGCCAAATCGCGGATGCCGCAGAATTCTTGCAAATGCCTCTGCCCCAATCTTCCCTTTTCCAATATGTTCGTGCCGGTCTACTCGCCCGCCGAGCGGAATCTTCGAATCGTTCACGTGAAATATCGGCACGTTGTCCAAACCGATGTCGCTTTCGATCTGTCCGATCGTCGAAGCTAGTCCGCCCTCGCTCTTGATGTCGTATCCGGCGGCAAAGAGATGCGCCGTATCCAGGCACGCTCCGGCAGGCAGGTCTCGCAGAGCCGACAAAATCTCTCCCACTTCTTCCAGCCGCGCACCAACCGCCGAGCCCATCCCCGCGGTATTCTCAATCAAGATTCGCAGGTTACCCATGGGCGCGCGCTTTGACGCCTGCTTCACGGACTCGATGATTGTCGAGAGTGCATGCTCCGTTTTCGCTTCGCCGCGCGCACCTGGGTGCACCACCAGAAAATCCGCTCCGAGCGCCACGGCGCGCACGATCTCATCGTGGAACGCCTGGATCGACCGCGTCCTCAACATTGGCTGGGAAGCCGCCAGGTTGATCAGGTAATTGGCGTGAATGACCAAGGGCCCAAGCCGCAGCTCGTCCCGCCGCGCCCGAAACGCCTGCGCGTCCACGTCCGGAATCCGCGCCGACCCGCCTTGCCACATACGCGGGCTGGCTGAAAATATCTGCAGTGCATTGCAGCCTAGTTTGCGAGCTGATTCCAGCGCATTCAGGTAGCTTCCGGCGATGGAGGTGTGAATCCCAATCCGCAGGCTCCCGTCCATCCACGATGGTGGCAGCGGTTCAGGCTCAGGTTCAGGGCGATATTCGTCTTCGGGGTCGAACTCTGTGGTTGGAGTGATGGGCTGTTCAGGCATGCTTAATGAAAATTTCCGCTCCGTCTTAAACTCCCTATTCTAGCACATGCCCCAAATCGTTCTCTCCGCAGTAAAGTCTTCGATAGCCGATTGTCAGTTCCCCGTTTGGGAGTTATAAGTCCATGTGGATGCGTTGATCTACTGAGAACTGCCGCCCAGTCGGCGGCCCGCGTTCTCCAGAGTCTTGTCGAGTCGGTCCATCTGGTCGCGGAGATCGCTGAGTCGGACCTCTTCGGCTCGCAGTTGTTGCTCAGCCTCTATTTCTCGCGTTTGCAGTTGTTGTTCTTGGTTTTCTAGCGATTCGAGTCGTGTCTTGAGCTGGGGAAGCATACCCTGCTCAATCTCTTTCCGTTGGGTTGGAGGATTCTCTGAGCTGCTTAAGGAATCTTCGAAGCGCTTGACATCAGCGGCCACGTGCTTCCGCTCATCTTGAATTCTCGCGAGCTTCTCCCGGAATTCATCGAGACGCTGAGAGGCGCGCGCGACCGCCGCCTCCTGCCCCTGCACCCGATAGATGAGGATTTGCGCTCTTTGCCCCGCGATGGTCGTCGTCTGCAAATCCTGCCGCAATTGGCGTACTTCCAAGAGCAAAGACTGCAAGGTTTTAGAGTCATTCGGAGTTGTCTGCGCTAAACAGGCTGTTGGAAAAAGCAGAAGACTCAGGACAAATAGTAACTGGCGATTCATCGGCTGCCTCCAAACGAATTGTATCTGATGACCCCGCCCCAAATCCTCAATCGGATGACACCCCTGCCTTTCCGCGCTCCCACGTACACGGTCCGGTAGAAGCCGTTGGTCCCTGGTCTTTAGGAAACTATCGCCCAAACATGGAGAGCGGAATGCGCCCGCCTGTCGATTCGTCTGTTTCTCTGCTGGGCGCGGCAATGTACTGGTCCACTGGCCGATTCGAGAGCATCCGCGATCCGCGACAGCTCATAGACGATCTGGTCGCTCACCACGGAGCGTTGCAAAACCACGGCCCGCCTCCGGCGAAACTGCTGCACCGCCCACGCGGTCGCCGCCACGACGAGAACCACAATTATAAGAAACTCTTCCTTGCCTGTGATGGTGATCGTGCGGCCAAAGAGATGAAAGACATGATCCGAGAGCAATTTTTCCTCCCGGCTGGGGCAGAATCTACGACCCCTCCATTCGATGCTATTTCCGCGATAGTTGTCAACCACATTCTCAGAGTCACAGCGTGACAACGAAGAGGCAACGAAGGTCCAAATCTAGTCTCGTTGCCAGTAGCTCATTGGCCCGCTCGCCGTCTAGTCTGACTCCGAAGTTAGAACAGCAGTTCGGGCAAGACACTTCGGCGACCTCAGCGAATTCCACCCAGTTTTGGTCCCAGCGTTAATTCAGGCCCGCAGGAAATCATGGAAATGAGTGCGTACAAGTGTGCTCTTTTTGTTGCATTACTGGCCGCTGTAAGCGCCTTCAACCCTAGTGCATCTTAGGCAGGAATGGGAGTCAATCCATCATCGTTAAACTTCGGCGCAGTCAGCGTCAACACTGCCAGCTCGCGGAGTGTCATCACTTTGACCAATCACGGCACCCACAAACTGACAATTCAGCAAGCCTCCAGTAATTTGCCGGAATTCATTTTGACGGGACCCTCTCTGCCCTTGACTTTGAGAAACGGACAAACGGCGTCCTTTCAGGTCGTGTTCGAACCTGACTCAGCCAACAGTTTTTCCGGAAGTCTCTCGTTTATGACCATGTCTGGGCCAATCAATACGGTTTTGGTTTCGGGGGCCGGCGTTGGTCCTCAGCCCTCCCCGACCCAGAAGTACCTCCTTTCGACAAGTACGAACAGTTTGAGCTTCGGAGACGTAATCGTGGGCAGCGCGAGCGGCGCGCAGACGGTTGCCCTAACGAACTCTGGGAACAGCAGCGTGACCGTTTCACAGGTGAATACGACGGGGCGGGCTTCAGCGTCAGCGGTATTTCGTTGCCGTTCAGCCTTGCGGCTGGGCAGAGTGCTTCGCTGGGTGTTGGATTCGCTCCAACGACCGCAGGGAGCGTAGCGGGCATTGTGTCGGTGGTCAGCAACGCGACCAATTCCCCAGCGACAATCTCGCTTTCAGGTGCGGGTATACAGCCACAAATTTCGGTTGTGCCGACGAGCGTGAGCTTTAGCAACGTTACTGTTGGTCTTGCCGGCACTCAGACCGTAATTCTGAGCAATCCTGGCAGTGCAAGCCTCAATGTGTCGCAAGCCACGATGACTGGCGCTGGCTTTGCTCTCACTGGGTTAAATTTGCCGCTGACCGTGGCGGCCGGCCAGTCGAGTGCGTTCACAGTGAAGTTCACTCCCACCACTACCGGCAGCGTGGCAGCCACGCTTTCCCCAGTGAGCAACGCGCCTAGCTCGCCGACAAGTATCCCTATGAGCGGTACAGGCGTCGCTCCGGTTTTGAATCTCTCGGCCAGCCCGACATCCTTGAGCTTTGGGAATATCACCATAGCAGCAGTAGTGCCGCGCAAACAGTTACGCTGACGAACACGGGCAACACGAACGTGAGCATTTCTCAGATCAACGTTTCCGGCACTGGCTTCAGCGTCAGCGGTTTCACGCCGCCGTTAACTTTGGCGGCCGGACAAAGTACCACCTTCGGCGTGCTCTTTAATTCAACGATATCGGGGAGTTTGGACGGTACCGTCAGCGTCGTGAGCAATGCGACCAACTCTCCAACAATTGCAGCGTCGGGCACAGACATGCAGACGGTTTCGCACTCGGCGACGCTGAACTGGACGTCCAGCGCCTCGACTGTCATGAGTTACTACGTTTACCGCGGCGCGCAGACAGGCGGGCCTTACGCGAAGTTGAATGCCGCGCCGGCATCGCTGACCACGTATACAGATAGCACGGTTCAAGCCGGCCAGACCTACTTTTACGTGGCTACATCCGTGGATTCGAACAACGTCGAGAGCACCTTCTCAGACGAAACATCTGCCACTATTCCTACTCCCTAATTGCTGCATAACATTGGAGTCTAGGCGTTGTGCGGCAGGCCGGAGGCACGCTTATCTATGATGGCGGAACCACGGCCCGGATCATAATCGTGGATTCGCTTTCTTTGCCTTTGGCGTCTATAGCCGCGACTTTGTAAGAATAAGAGTGACCAGCTTGGACTCCGGTGTCTTTGTAGTTCGTTTTGGGGATCGGAGACGAATTCAGTTTCGTGAATGGACCTTCGGATTTCTCTGCCCGGTACACGTTGTAACCGACAACTTTAGAGGTGCTAGCCTTCCAACTCAGACTTACAGAGTGAGCTTTCGGTTTGGCATCTGGATTCTGAGGTGAGTTAGGCTGCGGCACTTCCTGGCCAGAACGTAAAAAAGACTGAATAGGCGGCGTCGCGTGAATCAGCCCGAAGCATATCGTGATGACTGCCGCGGACACGATTTTGGGAACTTGTATCATCAAACCGGCCATCAAGCCCTCCGGCTGGGGCTAAAGTAGATAACCAGAATATTGAATGCTTTTTCGTCCGCCATCGTCAACCGAATTCGTAACGCCCCTTCCCCCTGAGCCGTGAAGTGCATCCCTGCTGGCCGTCCGGCGGAAGAAAATGCCTCTCTCTGTCAGCGCCCTTGCGAGCCCGGACAAAGGTCTTCATTGACACGATTTGCGATCGGAAGAATACTTCGAGCTTAGCTGTTCTGCTGTGCCTGCTGGAGCAAAATTGAGGTCGTTGCGTCTATTCCTGGCTATCCTGGCTGCCGCAGCAATTTCCCTGGGATTCGCGCGTGCCACCACGGACCGAATTTTACTGCCGATCGAAGTTCTGGGCGCACAGGGCACGACGGCAAGCAGGACCATCACCCTTCAGGATGGACAAGCCGAGTCAGTGCGATCGCTCTGGCTGCAGGTCCACGCGCTGCGCTATGCGGATCAGGCCAGCGTTCAAGTCAACACGAGCGCCTGGATACCCCTTAACAACAACACTGTCTCAATCCCCGAGCCTGCCAAGAGTTTCGGTGGAATTGGCGGAGGCTTCTCCACACTCGTAATGACTCTCTCGCTCCCGAACGGCTCGGTCGTCCCTGGCACTAACACACTCCGCTTCCGGTTCAATCAAACCGACGGGATCGTCAGCGCCTACCGCGTCCTTGCATTGAACTTCCTGACCAGCGACGGAAGCAAGATCGTGCGACCAGACGATTTTGTGGAAGATGCGCCCGAAACCTGGACTCCACCCTTACCCGATCCGGCCTCTATCCAGGCTGGGCGGGAACTCTGGCAGACCGCCCCCCTGGTGGCAAGCAGCCTCCCCAATAGTCCGAGGATTCAGGCGCGCTGCGCGGACTGTCATGCGAAGGATGGGCGCGACCTGAAATACTTCAACTTCTCCAACGGAAGCATTGTTGACCGCTCACGCTTCCATGGCTTGTCCACGCTGCAGGGCGAACAGATCGCTAGCTATATTCGCAACCTGCCGTTACCGAGTGCGGGCCGCCCGTGGAACCCACCTTACCAGCCCGGACCGGGGCTCGACGAGCAGCCTGTCTCGAACTGGGCGGCTGGTGCCGGACTCTCCTGGGTTCTTGACCGGGATATGGGCGCGCTGCCGTATCTGGTCAGCCAGCACGGCGCCAAGGTGAAAGGTGATGCCGCCAGTTCTCCAGGAAACGTCTCCAGTCTCCGCGAAGTCGCGGGAAAGATTACTCCCGACATTTTTCGTCCCGACGGCAACCTCAATCCTCGCGAGATTCCTATTGCCTTGCAACTTCCCGATTGGAGCGGTTGGCTGCCCCGCGTGCATCCCAAGGATGCCTGGGGACCAGAGTTTGCGCAGAGCGAATTCGCAGCCCTGTACGATGGCGAAACGCAGCCAGAGGGCAAAAGCAAACGCAGCGCGAAGCAGCCACTGCGCACCCTTCTGGCGGCTGCCCAATCTTCCGATCACAACGTTCGCCCCATCCCTGCCGCCTTCGACGACTGGACTCAAGCGCGGCGTGCTTTCCTCAAACGCTTCGTCAGGCCAAAGATAGAGTGGTCGCCCGCGCTGACCGACAAAGTGTACTCGACCCAGCTATGGCAGCTCGTGAAGACGTGGGAGATGGTGCAGGAGTTTGGGCTGGAAGGACGCGGCCGCGAAATTTTCGGATCGCTTGCGGATTCCCGCACCTGGTGCAACACCATTCCGGCAGAGACCGCTCCATCGTCAGCGCTCATTCCGGATGGGGCGGCTGGAGTTGGCGGTAGTGCGTTGACCAACGAATATTTCATGGCGGCCTGGTATGAGTTGCAAATCGTCCTGAACAGCGGCAATCATCAACATCGGGATCGCGGTCCCGTGGATTGGGTTTATGTGATCGGCCGGTTCAACGACCTATATGCCCAGACGCACCAGCCGGAGCCGGCGCGGCTGCTTGTGGCCGTAACCAAGGCGCTGCAGTCCACCGATCCTCACTTGGGTCCCGACGATTACAAGCAAGGTTGGCGGCCGGAGCAGAATGTCGATCCTCGCATCATGATTAGTCCCGTTTGGGAACCGATCTTCAAGCCGCTGCCGATCGAATTACGTCGTGCGCTAACCGCTTCGCTACTCGCCGCATGGATGGATAAGAATCTGCAATACCCGGTCGCGAAGTACTTGCCGATGGGTGGATCGCCCGCGCGGCCCTATGCTCCTCCCCAGGCCTACGGTGATATCAGTGGCGGAAACGTATGGGAAGCGGCGCAACAGTTCCGTGATGCTGGCGTCGCGGCCGAACTCGTCAGGCGCTTGCAGCAATGGGGAATTGCATACGCCGACCGGGCAGCGCGCCTCCAATACGCTGGTAACTCTTCATCCCGAAAGATGTAGCCATTGGCCTCATGATGGGCTGAATGAGCTACATATTGTCGTAAAATGGACAGGAAATGCGAAGCTTCGGGCGTGTTGCCCAATGTAGCCGATGAGGGTTTATGCCGCTTGAAAAGAAGCAGGTTTTCCCGAACCTGTTTCGATACGTGTGTGATTCCTGTTCGTTCGACTGGCCTAGAACGCCGGTGAAAGAAAGCGATTTGCCGCCTCCGCCGGCCCACTCATGTCCAAAGGAGGACCAGACTGATCGGAAGGCAGTCCTTGAAGAACAAGAAAGGAAAACGAGCGAGAACACGAAACCCAGGCCCGTGGCTGTGTGCACGCGCTGCGGCGCTGTTTCCTATGCTGCGAACCTCGTTAACGGCCAATGTGCGCAGACAGTCGCAGGGAAACGGTGCGTTGGAGTCAATGGAAGCGCTCTCAACGCCGACGATTGGAACCAATGTTCTGCGTGCGCGGGCACAGGGATCACCGAAGCGACTCGTTGCGGCCTTTGCGACGGCACCGGCTGGTTGTACGCCCACAACAAGGGAAGGCGCTAGGACTTCCGTGGGGTGAGGCGGAAACAGGAGTTTTTCTGCTTAGGCAAGCTGCGGCGATCAAGCTAATTAATAACTCTCATTCCTGAAACGTCACGCACACCCCGTTGGGGTCAACCGCGCCGAACTCTTTCGTCCCCCAGGGCTTGGTTTGTAGTGCACCATTGGGGTGCACTTTTCCCCCGCGTTTCTGGTATTCCGCATACATGGCCTCAATGCCTTGAACGGCGATGCGCACCATGGTCTGGTCTCCGACCTTGCGCGCCAGTTCTTTGTCCCTCATACCGGCTATGTGCAGGTAGGCTTCGCCGCGGTTGATTCCAGCGTAGTTCGGTGGCGTGGCGTCGCGAAAAGTTTCCTTGAAGCCACAGATCTCCGTCCACCATCTCAGGGATTCTGTCGTGTCGGCGGCAGGAAGAACGGGGATCGCGCCTGTGATAATCGGATCCATGACCGAAGGATAACCGAATTCCAGTCGAGCG
>Ga0209378_1001317_pt1 | contig 17780 bp, 16 predicted proteins | sample GraSoiAngelo_156_FD_186170 | JGI IMG/M metagenome (GOLD analysis project Ga0209378, IMG submission 186170) | Grasslands soil microbial communities from the Angelo Coastal Reserve, California, USA - 14_1009_13_40cm (SPAdes) (version 2) | ecosystem: Environmental > Terrestrial > Soil > Grasslands ...
GCCGACGTAGGTCTCGTCCACTTCGATCACATTGCGCTTGAAATTGCGGCCCAGTGTCAAGTGAATCGCCCCCGCTCGCTCGGGCCCCGGCAGCTGACTCGTCAGCCGTCTCGGGTCGCGGTGGCCAGGCGCGTGGTGAATCAAGCCCACGCGAAGGAGGCCTGAGATGGCCTGGACACGCAAGCACCTGCTCGCCATGCGGGATCTCGACGCGGCTGAGATCACCCTGCTCATCGACACCGCGGCGTCGCTGGAGGAGATCGCGACGCGCGAGATCAAGAAGGTCCCCGCGCTCAGGGGCAAGACGATCGTCAACCTCTTCTACGAATCGTCCACGCGCACGCGGACGTCGTTCGAGATCGCGGGCAAGTGGCTCTCGGCCGACGTCATCAACTTCTCGGCCAGTGGTTCGAGTACCTCCAAGGGCGAGAGTTTCATCGATACGGCCAAGAACATCGCGGCCATGAGCCCCGACGTCGTCGTGGTTCGCCACTCGTCGGCCGGCGCCGCGGCCATCCTCGCGCGCGAGCTGCCGTGCAGCATCGTGAACGCGGGCGACGGCGCCCACGAGCACCCGACGCAAGCCCTGCTCGATCTGCTCACGATCCGCGAGAGGAAGGGGCACTTCGACGGCCTGCACGTCGCCATCGTCGGCGACATCGCGCACAGCCGCGTGGCCCGCTCGAACATCCACGGCATGCGCAAGCTCGGCATGACGGTGACGGTGGCCGGGCCGCCCACGCTGATCCCGCCTTACGCCCAGGAGCTGGGCGTGAAGGTGGCCTATCGCCTGGAGGACGCCATCCGCGACGTGGACGTCATCATGATGCTGCGACTCCAGCAGGAGCGGATGACGGCCGGCCTCATTCCTTCACTGCGCGAGTACTCGCACTACTGGGGCCTGACGCTCGACAAGCTGGCTGTCCACGCGCGGCCCGATGTGTTGATCATGCATCCCGGCCCGGTGAACCGCGGCGTCGAGCTGTCGCCGGAGGTCGCCGACGGGCCGTACTCGGTGATCCTCGACCAGGTCGCCAAGGGCGTCGCCGTGCGCATGGGGGTCCTGTTCCTGCTGGCCGGCAGCAAAGGAGCGGGAGAGAACGCATGAGCACTCCGGGAAGCTTGCTCATCCAGAACGGGCGCGTGATCGATCCGGCGAACCAGGTGGACGCGATTGCCGACGTCCTCATCGAAGGCACGACGATCAAGCGCGTCGGGCCGAAGCTGGCCGCGCCGGAGGGCGTCGAGACCGTCGATGCGACCGGCAAGGTCGTGTGCCCCGGGCTCATCGACATCCACGTGCACCTGCGCGAGCCCGGCTTCGAGTACAAGGAGACCGTCCTCACGGGGACGCGCGCCGCCGCCGCGGGCGGCTTCACCGCCCTCTGCACGATGGCCAACACGCAGCCCGTCAACGACAACCGGTCGATCACCGATTACATCCTGGACAAGGCTCGCACCGAAGGCCGCGTGCGCGTCTACGCGATCGGCGCGGTGACGCGTGGGCTGCGGGGGGAGGAGCTGGCCGAGCTCGCCGAGCTGGCCGAAGCCGGCTGCGTGGCCTTCTCCGACGACGGTAAGTGCGTGATGAACGCCGATCTCTACCGCCGGGCCATGGAGTACACCCTGCCCTTCGGCACGCCGGTGATCAGCCACGCCGAGGACCAGCACCTCTCGAAGGGCGCCGCGATGAACGAGGGCGTCGTCTCCACCGAGCTGGGCATTCCCGGTGCGCCGGCCGTGGCCGAGGACGTGATGGTGGCCCGCGACATCCTCCTCGCCGAGCTGACCGGCGCTCACGTCCACATCGCCCACCTCTCGACGGCCGGCGCGGTGCGGCTCGTCCGTGACGCGAAGGCCCGCGGCGTCAGGGTCACCGCCGAGGTCACCCCACATCACCTGACGCTCACCGAGGATGCGGTGCGGGCCTTCGACGCCAACACGAAGATGAGCCCGCCGTTGCGCAGCAAGCGCGACGCCGAGGCGCTGATCGAAGCGCTGGCCGATGGGACCATCGACTGCGTGGCCACGGACCACGCGCCCCACGCGCTGAGCGAGAAGGAGGGCGAGTTCGACCACGCCGCCTTCGGTGTGGTGGGACTGGAAACGGCGGTCAGCGTCCTGCTCGACCGGCTGGTGAGGCCGGGGCTGCTGCCGCTGCCCACGCTGGTGGCGCGGATGAGTCGCGGTCCCGCCCATCTGCTCAACCTGCCCGGCGGCAGCCTGGCGCCCGGTGCGCCGGGCGACGTGACGATTCTCGATCTGGACAGGGAACTCACGGTGGATCCCGCGAGGTTTCACAGCAAAAGCCGCAACACGCCCTTCGCGGGCTGGACGCTCCGCGGCGGGCCGTGGAAGACGATCGTGAGCGGAAAGGTGGTCTCCGGGTGATACCCGCCGTCCTCGTCCTGCGCGACGGCCGCGTGTTCAGGGGTGAAGCCCTGGGCGCCGCGGGAGAGGCGTGGGGAGAGGTCATCTTCAACACCGCCATGCAGGGATACCAGGAGATCCTCACCGATCCCTCGTACCGCGGTCAGCTCGTCGTGATGACGTATCCGCTGATCGGCAATTACGGCGTGAACGAGGAGGACGTCGAGTCGCGCCAGCCGTGGGTCAACGGCTTCATCGTGCGCGAGGCCTCACCGGCGCCCTCGTCCTGGCGAGGGAAGATGTCGCTCGATGCCTATCTGAAGGCCCATGACATCGTCGGACTCCAGGGGATCGACACTCGAGCGCTGACACGTCACCTCCGTGACCGGGGCGCCCAGGACGGCCTGATCGCGTCCGGTGACGTCGACGAAGCCCGGTTGATCGAGAAGGCCCGCTCGCTGCCCGGGCTCGTGGGCCGGGACCTGGTCCGCGAGGTCACCAGCGATGCGCCGTTCGTGTGGAGCGAAGGCCCGTGGGACCTGCGCCGCGGTTACACACGCCCGGCGGCCCCGCGCTTCAGGGTCGTCGCCTACGACGCCGGGATCAAGCTCAACATCCTGCGCCAGCTCGCCGCCACCGGCTGTGACGTCACCGTCGTGCCCGCCACGACTCCGGCTGACGCCGTGCTCGAGCAGAAGCCGGACGGGGTGTTCCTTTCGAACGGCCCGGGCGATCCCGAGGCAGTTCCCTATCTCACCGAGGCGGTGCGCAGACTGCTGGGCCGAGTCCCCGTCTTCGGCATCTGTCTGGGCCACCAGATCCTCGGCCTGGCCGCGGGTGGCCGGACGTACAAGCTGCCCTTCGGGCATCACGGCACGAACCATCCGGTGAAGGATCTCGTGACCGGCAAGGTGGAGATCACCTCGCAGAATCACGGCTTCGCGGTGGAGCCGGAATCGGTGGAGGGTGCGGGCTGGGTGCCGACCCATGTCAATCTCAACGACGGCACGTGCGAGGGACTGCGTCATCGCGAGCTGCCGGCGTTTTCCGTCCAGTACCATCCGGAAGCCTCGCCGGGTCCTCACGACGCGAATTATCTGTTCGAGCGGTTCGCCGCCCTCATGGCCGGCGGCCGATAAGGAGGCGCGTCCGACATGCCCTTGTACCTCATCTCGTACCGGAAGACCGACGCAGCGGGTCAGAAACCGGACTGGGCGTCGTTCACCACGTCGAGCGAGAGCTCGCTGGAAGCGCACGCCATCAAGGAGCGCGTCGAGAAGCGGATGAGCGTACTCGGGGAGCAACTGTGGGGCAACGGCGACGTGGTCTGGATCGGCTCGAGCCGGCTCGACGACGTCCTCTATCGCCGTGAAGAGGCGGCGCCCGAGATCTCGATCGTCTACGGCGTCGTGGAACAGTAGGGCGTTGCCCAGGCGCACCGATCTCAGCAAGATTTTGTTGATCGGGTCCGGGCCGATCGTGATCGGCCAGGCCTGCGAGTTCGATTACTCCGGCACCCAGGCGTGCAAGGCGCTGCGCGAGGAAGGCTTCGAGGTCGTCCTCGTCAACTCGAACCCCGCCACGATCATGACCGATCCCGACACGGCCGACCGCACCTACGTCGAGCCGCTGACGTCCGAGCTCCTGGCCAAGGTCATCGAGCGCGAGCGTCCGCAAGCGCTCCTGCCGACGCTGGGCGGCCAGACGGGCCTGAACCTCGCCGTCGCGCTGGCCGAGGACGGGGTGCTCGACCGCTTCGGCGTCGAGCTGATCGGGGCCAAGCTGCCCGCGATCAAGAAGGCCGAGGACCGCCAGCAGTTCAAGGCGGCCATGGAGCGGATCGGGCTGGCCCTGCCGAAGTCCGGCCAGGTCCGCTCGCTCGAGGAAGCGCGCGAGGTCGTCAGGAAGATCGGTTACCCGGTGATCATCCGGCCGTCGTTCACCCTCGGCGGCTCCGGCAGCTCGATCGCCTACAACCCCGACGAGCTGGAAGACGCCATCCGCTGGGGCCTGCAGCTCTCACCGGTCGGCACCGTGCTGGTCGAGGAATCGGTGATCGGCTGGAAAGAGTTCGAGCTCGAGGTCATGCGGGACCGCGCGGACAACATCGTCATCATCTGCTCGATCGAGAATTTCGATCCGATGGGCGTCCACACGGGAGACTCGATCACCGTCGCGCCGGCCCAGACGCTCTCCGACAAGGAATACCAGCTCATGCGGAACGCGGCCGCCGCGATCATCCGCGAGATCGGCGTGGAGACCGGTGGCAGCAACATCCAGTTCGCCGTGAATCCCGCCGACGGCCGGCTGGTCGTCATCGAGATGAACCCGCGCGTCTCCCGCTCCTCCGCGCTCGCGTCCAAGGCCACCGGATTTCCGATCGCCAAGATCGCGGCCAAGCTGGCCGTCGGGTACACGCTCGACGAGATCCGTAACGACATCACGCGCGAGACGCCGGCGTCGTTCGAGCCGGTGCTGGACTACTGCGTCGTGAAGATCCCGCGCTGGGCCTTCGAGAAATTCCCCGAGGCCGACCGCACGTTGACGACCCAGATGAAGTCGGTCGGTGAGGTGATGGCCATCGGGCGGACGTTCAAGGAAGCGCTCCAGAAGGCCGTGCGCTCGCTCGAGCAGGATCGCTGGGGCCTGACGCTCGATCGCCCGATCGACGACGACGGGCTGCGCGGGCTCCTGCGCGTGCCCAATCCCGATCGTCTCTTCGCCCTCGGGGACGCGTACCGCGCCGGCTTCTCGACGTCAGAGATCCACGCGCTGACGAAGATCGATCCCTGGTTCCTCGAGCAGATCCGCCAGATCGTCGAGCTCGAGCCCGAGATCGCGCGGGCGGGCCTGACCGATCCGCGCCTGCTGCGCCGGGCCAAGCAGTGGGGCTTCGCCGACCGGCGCATCGCCTCCCTCACCGGAGCGACCGAGGCGACCGTGCGCGCAGTCCGCAAGAGTCATGGCATCACGGTGACGTTCAAGACCGTGGACACGTGCGCCGCCGAGTTTGCCGCCTACACGCCTTACCTCTACGCGACCTACGAGGAGGAGGACGAGGCGCCGCCGACCGGCCGGAAGAAGGTCGTCATCCTGGGCTCGGGTCCCAACCGGATCGGCCAGGGCATCGAGTTCGACTACTGCTGCGTTCACGCGGCCTTCGCGCTGAAAGAGCTCGGCGTGGAAGCGATCATGGTCAACTGCAATCCGGAGACGGTCTCCACCGACTACGACACCTCCGACCGTCTCTACTTCGAGCCGCTCACGCTCGAGGACGTGCTGAACATCGTCGAGAAGGAGCGGCCGCTCGGCGTCATCGTGCAGTTCGGCGGCCAGACGCCGCTGAAGCTGGCGGTCCCGCTCCAGCAGGCGGGCGTCCCGATCCTGGGCACCTCGCCCGATGCCATCGACCGTGCCGAGAACCGCGAGCGCTTCTCTCGACTCCTCGACGAACTGGGGCTGGTGCAGGCGGCCGGCGCGACCGCACGCTCGTTCGACGAGGCCCAGCGTATCGCGACGTCGATCGGCTATCCGGTGCTCGTGCGCCCGTCGTACGTGCTGGGCGGCCGCGCCATGCAGATCGTCTACGACGACGAGGACCTCCGCAATTACATGGGCGAGGCCGTGAAGGTCAGTCCGGAGCACCCGATCCTGATCGACAAGTTCCTGGAGGACGCCATCGAGGTCGACGCCGATGCCGTGGCCGACGGCCACTCGGTTGTGGTCGGCGGCGTGATGGAGCACATCGAGAAGGCCGGCATCCACTCGGGCGACGCGGCGTGCGCGCTGCCGCCGTACTCGCTGGGCGAGGAGCAGGTGCGTGCGTTGCGCGCGCAGACGAAAGCGCTGGCCGGCGCGCTCGGCGTCGTCGGGCTCATCAACGTGCAGTTCGCGATTCGTAACGACGCCGTCTACGTCCTCGAGGTGAACCCGCGGGCCTCGCGCACGATCCCCTTCGTGTCCAAGGCCATCGGCGTGCCGCTGGCCAAGGTGGCGATGCGCGCGATGCTGGGCCACCCGGTGAGCGCCATCGCCAGCGTCGAGGCGCGCGAGCCCGACCACATCGCGGTGAAGGAGTCGGTCTTTCCGTTCATCAAGTTCCCCGGCGTGGACGTCGTGCTCGGGCCCGAGATGAAGTCCACCGGCGAGGTCATGGGGATCGATCGCGATTTCCGCAAGGCGTATCTGAAGGCGCAGGTCGCGGCCGGCTCCACGCTGCCCACCAGCGGCAAGGTGTTCATCTCGGTGAAGAACCGCGACAAGCGCGTGGTCATGACGCTGGCCAAGCGCCTCGCCGAGATGGGCTTCGGTCTGGTGGCGACGGGGGGCACCGCGCGCGTGCTGGAGCGCCACGGCATGACCGTCGAGGTCATTCACAAGGTGGGCGCGGGGTATCGGCCGAACGTGGTCGACCTGATGAAGCGCGGCGAGATCGCGCTGGTCTTCAACACGCCCGAGGACGGGCGAGCCCGCAAGGACTCGGCGCTCATCCGTCGCACGGCCGTCGCGCAGCAGATCCCCTACTACCTCACCGTCGACGGCATCCAGGCCGCCATCGGGGCCATCGAGGCGCTGCTGAAGGAAGAGCAGGGCGCGACGAGCCTGCAGGAGTACCACCGTGGGTGATCCCTCCGACCGGCTGCTCGTCGCGCTGGACGTGGATGGCCTGGATCAGGCCACCTCGCTCCTCGACAACGTGAGCGGCGTGGTGACCGGCTGCAAGATCGGCAACCAGCTCTTCACGGCAGCGGGCCCGGCGGCGGTGGAGGCAGCCCGCAAGCGCGGCTTCCGCGTCTTCCTCGATCTCAAATATCACGACATCCCCAACACGGTGGCCGGCGCGGTGCGCGAGGCGACGCGGTTGGGCGTGTTCATGCTCAACGTCCACGCGGGCGGCGGCCTCGCCATGATGCGCGCCGCTGCTGAAGCCGCGACCAGAGCGGCCAAGGACCTCGCGGTACCCCGTCCCATCTGTCTCGGCGTGACGGTGCTGACGAGCCTCGATCGCCACGCCCTCGACGCCGAGCTCGGCATCGTGTCGACGGTCGAGAGCCATGTACTCCGTCTGGCCGGACTGGCGAAAGCCGCGGGGCTCGACGGCTGCGTGGCCTCGGCGCGCGAGATCGGCCCGCTGCGGCTCCAGTTCGGGAAGAAATTCGTGATCGTGACGCCCGGGATTCGACCGGCTGGGGGGCCGCCAGGAATTCGCGCGCCCAGCAAAGAGGGGGGTATGGGGGGAAGCGGAAACGGGTCCCCCCATGAGAAAACGGGTCCCCCCAGTCAAGCGATCATCGCCACTCCTAGCGGCGACGATCAGGTGCGCACGGCCACGGCCGCTGCGGCCATCGAGGCCGGCGCCGACTACATCGTGGTGGGCCGGCCCATCACCACGGCGCCGAATCCCAGAGCGGCTGCCCAGGCCGTGCTCGAGGAGCTCTCCGGATGACCGAACAGGAAACGCTCGCCCTCTACGAGAAGACCGGCGCTCTCATGCGCGGCCACTTTCGCCTCACCTCCGGCCTGCATTCGGAGATCTATCTGCAGTCGGCGCTGGTGCTGCAGTACCCCGAGTACGCGGCCGCGCTCGGTGCCGACCTCGCCGCGCCCTTCAAGGACGCACGTGTGAGCGCGGTGCTGGCGCCGGCCATCGGCGGCATCCTGGTCGCCCACGAGGTGGCCCGCGCGCTCGGCGTGCGTGCGCTCTTCACCGAGCGCGACAACGGCGTGATGTCGCTCCGTCGTGGCTTCGCGCTGCAGGCGGGGGAGCGGTGCCTCGTGGTCGAGGACGTCATCACCACGGGCGGCTCGACACGTGAAGTGGTGGAGTGCGTGGAGCGCGCCGGAGGCGTGGTGGTGGGCGTCGGGTCGCTGATCGATCGCAGCGGCGGCGCGGCGAGCTTCGCGGTCAAGCGGGTGGCCCTCGCCACCGTCAGCGCCATCAACTACCCGCCCGAGGCCTGCCCGCTCTGCAAGGCGGGAAGCCAGGCGGTCAAGCCCGGCAGTCGCGTGACCTAGTTCCTGGCCTCGTTACTTGCGGGCCGGGGCGCCTGGTGCGGCGGCGCTCGGCCTGAACTCGTCCGGATGAGCGTCGGCGTACACGACGGCTTGTCTCAGCTCACTCTCCGCCTGCTTCACCAGCTCGAGTGCCTTGACGCGGTGCCCGCCATAGTGATGCGCGGCGCGCTCGAGCTGACCCTCGGCGTGCGTGAGCGCTCGCGTCGCTGCCGCGATGTGCGGGTGCTTGCCTCCGCGCCCATACGCGCCGCCCGATTGCCCATAGGTGCTGCCCGGTGGAGTGTCGGCCGTGAACGCGATCGTCCCCGCACCGAGCACCAGGCCGCTCGCGAGCGCGACCGCTGGAAGCCAGATCTCTCTTCGCATGTTCGCCCTCCCGAGACGTTGACGCCTGAGGTCGTTAGAACCCGAGGTCTCTGAAGAACTTCTGGATGCGCCCGGGTGACGGAGCCATCACCGTCTTCACGGCCGGCCCGGGCGGCCGGGCGGCGAGCAGGATCCGGATCTCCGAGCGCTCTCCCGCATGCACTTCCACGTGGCGGCTCTCGCCGTTGAACTGTGGGTGAGTCACGCGCAGGCGATAGCGCCCCTCTCTCACCCGATGCACGATGCGCCCGTCCGGCTCTGCCGTGAGCGTGGTGACGAGCGCGTCCTGCGGTGTGTAGATCTCCACGGTCGCGGCCGCTACCGGCTGGCGCGCACGATCCTGGACGACGGCGACGACCTCCCCTTTGCTCGAGACCGGTGACGTGATTCCCACGAGCGACAGCGCGGTGCCGACGATCGTCACGAGCCCCGCGCCGAAGCCGACAACGGTCTGCAGCTTCGTCATCGGCTGGTGGAGGACCGCGCCGATGCGCGACCTCGTCGAAGCCGGCGCCGGGCGCGCCGGTGCGGGCGGCCGCTCTGCCGGAAGCTCTGCCGCGAGCTCGCTCACGCGTCGGCCTTACGGAGAGTCGCCACGCTGAGGTTGAACGGCGCTGGAGGGCGCGGGCTTCTTCACGGGCTCGACGGCCTTCACCGGCTCGTGGGCCTTCTCGTGAGCCTTCGGAGGCTTCGTCACCTTCGCCGGCTTCGTGGCCTTGTTCTTCACCGGAGGCGTCTTCTCGGCGGGTGCTGCCGGCGCCGCCGGGGCGAGCGGCGCAACCGGCGCAGGTGGCAACGCGGTCGTCACGACGGGCGGGGCCGGACGCGGCGCGAGAGAAACGCGGAGCTCCGAGCGCTCGCCCGATGACACCTCGATCTGCCGGACCTGCGGCATGAACTCCGGATGGCTCACGCGTACGCGGTACTTACCTTCCTTGAGTCGCCGCGCCACACGGCCGTCGCTCGGGGCCGTCAGCGTGGTGACCAGCGCGTCCTGCGGCGTGAGAATTTCCACCGTGGCTTCGGGCAGCGGCGCGCGTTCGCGCATGTCCTGAATCACGGCGATCATCTCGCCGAGCACCGGAGGCCGTTCGTGCAGGCCGGCCAGCGAGACGATGCTGCCAGTGATGGTGATGAGTCCGGCGGCCACGCCGACCATCGCCTGGATCTTGGTCAGCGGCTGGTGAAGGATCGTGTCGAGCTTCGACGGCGATGCGGCCGGCGAATCCGGCGGCGCCGGTGGGCCCTCGGGAACCTCAGGCTCCTGGGAGACCTCGTCCTGTGACATGAGGGTGGGTCATCGGCAAGGACCGAGCCAAATCTAAGTAGGCGTCACGCAATGGGGGGAGGGGCCGCCGGCGTGCCAGCCGGGGCATCTCTCGCGCGCCAGATCGGCAAGCCTTCGGCGGGCTAGTACTCGGGCGGAGCGTACACCGTCACGAAGAAGAGCGGGGTCCGACCCGTATTGCGTACGTGGTGACGGGTTCCCGCCGCGATCGTCACCAGGCTGCCGGCGCGGGCGCGGTGCTCCTTCTCGCCGACGCGTACCGCGGCCTCGCCCTCGACGACGTAGATGATCTGATCGGCCTCGTGGCGCTCTTCGGGCCCGGCGTCGGCGCCGGGAGCGATGGTCATCACTCCCGTCTGGCTTCGCGTGGTCTCCTGCAGGACGGTGAAGAACTCTCCGCGATGCTCGAACACGTCGACGACATCCATCCCGCCCTCCCGGCCAGCGCCGCGCGCCGGTCGAGGTCATCGTACCGCACGCGCGGCGTCGGTCGTTGGGGGAGGGATTACTCTGTGGGCGTCATGAGGCGCACGGTTACTCGGCGCTTCTGGGCGTCGGTCAGCGCACCGTCGTCCAGGACGCCGAGGCCGATGGCCTGAATGCGCGGCAGGGCCACGCCCTTGGATACGAGGAAGCGGCGCACCGCTTCCACCCGCCGCTGGCTCAGTCCGATGTTGTACGGAACATCACCGGTCGGATCCGTATATCCGGTCAGGTCCACCGTCAGGTTCGGGTTCGCCTGGAGCTCCTTGATGAAGCCCAGCAGCGTGGTCTGGGCCCCGTCGTCGAGCTCCCAGCGGTCGAAGCCGAAGGTGACGTCCATGCTCTCCACGTCCTGGCGCTTGTGACGACTGCTCCACAACCGGGTCAGACGCTCGTCGACGCCGTCGGCCCGCACGTGGGCCGCCTCCGCCCTCGCGTGAGCGGCATCGGCCCGCTCGCCGGCCTTGGTCGCCTGCTCCTCGACCTTGGCCATGCGGAAGCCCATCCCCTCGACGCGGATCTTCTGCTCGCCGATCTTGCTGTCGGTGTCCGCGGCGGTCTTGCCCATCATGTCCCGCACCCAATCCTTGGTGGCGCAGCCACTCAGCAATAGGCCGGCCGCCGTCACGGCCACAAAGGTGCTACGTCTCCGCATACCGGTTGCCTCCCTCGAACAGTTGGCTGCTGCCGACCACGTATTTGCAACGTAGCCGCCAGTCCGAGAATGCTCGAATTGGGCCGTAAATGCGGGCGTTACGAAGCGGCGGCGCGCGGCGAGAGCGTTCTGGGCCGGACAGCGTCAGTTGCGCGGCTGACGCTGGAAATCTTTCCACGACGATTCCCGTCACTCACTTCGGCGTGCCGAAGAGGCCATTCTGCACGAGGACGATCGCCAGCCACGCGAGTTGTCCGCCGACGAAGACGAGCGCGGCCTGTTCGCGGCCGGCGCTGACGCGCGTGCGGTAATGAAGGAATCCCAGGACGAGCGCGACGACCCCGAAGAGCGTCCCGTCGTAGCGGGTCACGACGCCGTAGTACAGCAGCAGGCCTCCGGCGAACGTCCACAGCACGTAGGCGCCAAGCCACTGGGCGACGACCGAGACCACGACCGACGCGCGCGAGCCCGACGTGCCGAAGAAGCGGGCGATGCCGACGGCCAGGGCGCCCCCGAAGAAGATCAGCAGCAGGGTGAGGACGGTGAAGCGGGTCACGCGCCCTTCCGGTACTCCGGCCGCCAGCGGAGCAGGCGCATCTCGACCTGCTTGATCCCGAGCGCCATGACGATGCCGATGAGGCCCAGCGTGAGGAGCGCCACCATCATGTCGGTGGCGTTGAGCGTCCCCAGCGACTGGATGATCAGGTAGCCGAGGCCTCCGCCCGACTCGCCGCCCAGGAACTCGCCGACCACCACGCCGATGAGGGCGAACGAGATGGACGGCGTCAGGGACGCAAACGTCCACGCCAGCGCCGAGGGGATGATGACCGTCCGCATCACCTGGTGCTCGCTCGCCCCCAGGAAGCGCGCGGAGTGGATCAGGTCGGCGTCCACGCTGCGCGCCCCCTGGAAGGTGTTGAAGAAGACGATGAAGAACACGATCGTCCACGCCAGCACGATCTTCGCCACCAGGCCGAAGCCGAAGATCATGGTGATGAGGGGCACCAGCGCGATCCGCGGCAGCGAGTTGAAGGCGACGATATAGGGCTCGAAGATGCGGGCCAGCCGATCGTTCCGTCCCAGCACCAGGCCGGCCACGAAGCCGGTCGACACGCCGACGACGAAGCCCCACAACGTCGACTGCACGGTCGAGAGCGTCATCTGCCAGAGGCTCAGCCTCACCCGGTCCGACAGGAGGTACGCGAAACGCCGCGCGATCAGCGTCGGCCGGCTGATGAAGAACGGATCGATCCAGTAGAGGCCGGGCGTCTTCGAGATGGCCTTGATGCCGGTCAGCCACTCCCACGAGGCGAGCAGCACGACCAGGAGGAGGAGCTGCCAGAACAGGACCGAGCCGCGAGGCCTCACCGGGCCCGCTCCCGCGCGAACTCCTCGCCGAGCACGTGCCAGATCTCGCCGTAGGCGCGCAAGTACTCGTCGGTCTCGCGCAAGCGGATGACGTCGCGCGGCCGGGTCAGCTTCACGTCGTAGATCATCTTGATCCGGCCGGGTCGTCGCGTCATGACGACGATCCGATCGGCCAGCGTGATCGCTTCCGAGAGGTCGTGGGTGATGAAGACGACGGTCTGGCGCCGCTGGCCCCACAACGTCAGCAATTCGCCGTGCAGATCGAGCTTGGTGTGGAGATCCAGGGCGCCGAAGGGCTCGTCCATCAGGAGGATCTGGGGCTCGAGGATCAGGGTCCTCACGAGCGCCACGCGCTGCCGCATTCCACCCGACAGCGTGGCCGGGAAGGCGTCCTCGAAACCCTCGAGGCCGGCCATGCTCACGGCGGCCGCTACCCGCCGCTCCTGCGCGTCGCCCCGGATGCCGCGGTACTCGAGGCCCAGCGCGATGTTCCGCCGCACGGTCCGCCACGGGAACACCGTGTCCTTCTGGAACACGTACCCCACGTTGGCGGGCACACCCGTGACGGGCCAGCCGTCGATCTCGATGACTCCCGCGGAGGGCTCGACGAGGCCGGCGATCATGTTGAGGATCGTCGACTTGCCGCAGCCCGACGGCCCCACGATCGCCACGAATTCCTCGTCGCCGATCTCGAACGAGACGTCGCTGACGGCTTCCACCGTCCGCGCCGCCTCGCGAAAGGTCTTCGCGAGATCGCGAACGACGATGCGCGGCCGACGGCTCAGGACTTGATCTTCTGGTGGGCCTTGCGGACGAAGGCCATGTCGACCGCCTGGGCGTACGGGATGGGCTTCTCGACGGCCTCGGGGATGAACACCTTCATGCCGTTGTCGTAATCCTTGGGGGCGATCGCGAAGTCCCAGTCGAAGATCGTCTTGTAGTACTTCACCGACCGGAGCACGATGTCGCGCTTGAACGTGTCCATGTACGGCTTGTAGACGACGTCCACGATCTCCTCGTTGTTCGCGTGGCGGATCCACTGCTGGGCGCGATAGCAGGCGTTGACGTAGGCCTGCACGAGGTCGGGCGACTTCTCCAGCGTGTCCTTCAGCGCATAGCCGACCGTCACCGGGATCGGGCCGCCGAACACTCGGGTCCACGCCTTCTCGTCGAGCACGTCGTAGATGGCCTGGCCGAAGCCTTCTTCCTCGGCCGCCCACTGCCACTCGGGAACGGCCATGATCGCGTCGAACTTTCCCGCCTTGAGGCCGCCGAGCATGGTGGTGGACGCACCGCCGCCCACCCACTCGACGTGATCGTTGACGGGTCGGCCGTCGGCCGCCTTCGCGTGCTTCAGGACGTACACGCCGTACACGTACGTGCCCGAGCCGACCGCCGTGGCCGCGATCACCGCCTTGCGCCCGACGAGCTTCAAATCGGCCAGCGCCTCGACGCTCTTGACGCCCCTGTCGTGGAGCTCCTTGCGCACCACGATGTTGGCGTACGAGCAGCGCGTATCGGTGGCGAAGAGCATGGTGGTCTCCTTGCCCTTCTCCGTAGCCTTCAGTGGATGGTTCGAATCACCGAGTCCGAACATGGCCTGGCCGGCCGTCACCGCGTTCACCACGCGGGCGCCGCCGCCGGGGACGATGAAGTTGGCGACCCTCACCCCCTCCTCCTCGAAGAACTTCTTCTCGCGCGCGACGAGGTGCTGGCCGTACACGAACGTCGAGACGCTGTGCGCCACCGTGATCGGCTTCCCCTGCGCACCGGCGGGGCGCGGCCGGCCCGCGAACGCGGCCGCCGCGAGCGCGCTCGTGGTGAGAACGTCACGCCGAGTCCACCACGTCATTCCCGAGCATCCTCCTTCCCGAAGTCGAACCGGCGGCTGAGTGTAGGACCCGGGCTCGCGCACTGTCAAATCACAAGCCCTTGATTTTCGTCGGAAAACCGTGCCGTTGAGGCCTCGTCACGGAGTGGGAAAAGTTTTTCCACCACCATCGCATTCGGAGATGCCAGTCGAGAGCACCCCCTGTATGCTCTGCCCCAGATGGCCCGTCTCCCCCCGCTGCGACGGCACCTCGTCGTGCTCGTCCTCGTCACGCTCGCGCCCGTGCTCGCGTTCGCGGTGTGGCTCGTGTTCCGCGGGAACGCGCAGGAGCGGGCGCAGCTCGAGCACGGACTGGAGGAGACCGCCGAGGCGCTCAGCACGGCGGTCGACCGCGAGATCGACCGCGGGATCAGCACGCTCCAGACGCTCGCGACGTCGGAGAGCTTGCACACTGGCGACCTCGAGCGCTTCCGGACCCAAGCGGCCGCCGTCGTGCTCGCGCACGGCGGCCTCGAGTACGTCCTCCTCGCCGACGCGAGCGGCCGGCAACTCATGAACGTGCTCGTTCCCGCCGGCGAGCCGCTGCCGCCACTGGCCCGGCCGGAGCTGATTCGCGATGTGCTGAAAAACGGCCACGCGCTCGTCAGCGAGCGGGGAGACGCCGGGGCGGAGGGGCACCTGCTGATTGGTGTGAGATCTCCGATCCTCCGGGCCGGTCGCTCCGCGACGCTCCTGGTCGCGAGCGTCGCGCGGAGGAGCATCGGCAGCCTGATCGCCCAGCACACCTTCCCACCAGGCTGGACCGCGACCATCTACGACCGCGAGGGCCATGTCCTCGCCACGTCCGACGTCGACCGCGCGGGCCTCGGCCGGCACGCGACCCCGGCGATCCTGGACGCCGTGGCGCGGAAGGCCACCGGGGTCGCGCAGATCAGCACGACGGACCGGCAGCGCTTCTACGCTGGCTTTGCGCGCCCGAGCCTGTCGGGATGGGTCGTCACCGTCGGCGTGCCGCTCGACGCCGTCGAGGCGTCGCTGCGACGCTCCCTGCTCCTGGTCGCCGCCGCCGGCGTGCTTTCGATCGTGCTGGCGCTCGGCGCCGCGCTCGTGATCGGTCGCCGCATCGCCGATCCGCTCGTGGCGCTGGCGGCGGCCGCCCCCGCCGTCGTCCGGGGCGAGCGCGTGGCGCTGCCGGGATCGAGCGCGCGCGAGATCGCCGACCTGTTCGCCGCCCTGAAGACGGCGGCCGACGACCGCGAGAGCGCGGAGCAGCATGCGGCCGAGGCCCATCGCCTGCTGCGCGCGGTCTTCGACGGCACGACCGACGGCGTCTTCGTCAAGGACCTCGTCGGTCGTTACGTCATGATCAACGAGGCCGGCGCCCGGCTGATCGGCCAGCCCGTCGAGGACATCGTCGATCACGACGACACGACGCTCTTCGACGCCGATTCGGCGGCGCGCATCGCCGCGCAGGACCGCGAGGTCATCATCACCGGCGAGCCGCGTACCTACGAGAATTTCTCGGTGGCCACCGCCGCCGGCCACGTCCGCAGCTATCTGTCGACCAAGGCGCCGTACCGGGACGCGACGGGCCGGATCGTCGGCGTCATCGGCATCACGCGCGACGTCACCGAGCGCCAGCGCGCCGAGGAGGAGCGGGAGAGGCTCCTGGCCGTCGCCGAGGAGGCCAATCGAAGCAAGGACCAGTTCCTGGCCGTCCTCTCGCACGAGCTGCGCACGCCGCTCAACGCGGTCATCGGCTGGGTCGGCATGCTGCGCTCGATGAGCCTCGATCCGGCCATGTCAGCGCGCGCGCTCGACGCCATCGATCGCAACGGCCGGGCGCTGGCCCAGCTCGTGAGCGACCTGCTCGACGTGTCACGCATCGTGAGCGGCAAGCTTCGGCTCGACACGCGGGCGATCAATCTGGTGCCCGTGATCGAGGCCGCGCTGGACGCGGTGCGGCCGACGGCCGACGCCAAGAGCATCCAGATCCAGTCCGTCCTCGATCCGCGGGCCAGCCCTGTCCTCGGCGATCCCGACCGTCTCCAGCAAGTCGTCTGGAACCTGGTCGCCAATGCGATCAAGTTCACGCCGGCGTCGGGCCAGGTCCGCGTCAGCCTGCGCGGCGTGGCGGCTCGGGCCGAGATCGTGGTCGCCGACACCGGCGTCGGCATCGACGCCCAGCTCATGCCGTACATCTTCGAGCGCTTCCGGCAAGGCGACAGCTCCAGCACGCGGGCCCACGGCGGGCTCGGGCTCGGACTGGCGCTCGTGAAGCATCTGACCGAGCTGCACGGAGGCACCGTCGAGGCCGACAGCCTCGGCGAGGGTAAGGGCGCGACGTTCATCGTCAGGCTTCCGCTGATGGTCAGCCGCGTGCGGTCCGCGCCCGAGCGTGGCGAGCTGGCCGGGACCTGCGTCGGGCCCAACGCGCGCCTCGCGGGGCTGCGCGTCGTCGTCGTGGACGACGATCCCGACAGTCTCGACATGCTCTCGACGCTGCTGCGTCAGCAGAAGGCCGAGGTCCGTATGGCCACCTCCGCCGCCGAGGCGCTGGCGCTCGTCGAGGACTGGCTCCCGCACCTCGTCGTCGCCGACGTGGAGATGCCCGACGAGGACGGCTACAGCCTCGTGCGACGGCTCCGCCGGCTCTCTCCGGACCGTGGCGGGACCACGCCCACGGTGGCGGTGACGGCGTACGGGCGCGTGGAAGACCGCATCCGGAGTGTCTCGGCGGGATTCGATCTGCACCTGCCCAAGCCCGTGGAGCCGGCCGAGCTGATCGCGGTCGTGGCGAACCTCGCGCGCCGCCGCTGATCGCGCCGATTCACGCCGCAACACATTGACACTACTGGGGGATTTGCCTATCCTTTGGCGATGAGCGCCTGTCGATGATCCGGAGCATGACCGGATTCGGCCGTGCCGAAGGCTCGGCGGAAGGCTATGCGCTCACGGTAGAGATCAAGTCGGTCAATCATCGGCATCTCGACGTCGCGCTTCGCTTGCCCACGGCCCTCTCTAGTCTCGATCTCGACGCCCGTCGTCTCGTGCAAGCGCGTGTCGAGCGCGGACGGGTGGACGTCACCGCGCAGCTCGGCCCGGCGGCCGGGCGGGCAGCGCAGGAGGTTCGAGTGGATGCCGCGCTCGCGCGACGGTACGTCGAGCAGGCGCGTACGCTCGGACGCGATCTCGGTCTCGACGACGATCCCACGCTGGCCTGGGTGCTCGATCAGCCCGGTGTCGTCCAGGTGGCCGAGCCGACGCCGGTCGAAGCGGCGACGCTGTGGCCGCTCGTCGCCGACACGCTGGCGCGCGCGCTCGAGGACCTGATCACGCAGCGCACCGTCGAAGGCGCAGCACTGGCCGCCGAGCTCCGCGCGCTGCGCACCCAGCTCCTGACC
>Ga0209378_1001326_pt1 | contig 17678 bp, 18 predicted proteins | sample GraSoiAngelo_156_FD_186170 | JGI IMG/M metagenome (GOLD analysis project Ga0209378, IMG submission 186170) | Grasslands soil microbial communities from the Angelo Coastal Reserve, California, USA - 14_1009_13_40cm (SPAdes) (version 2) | ecosystem: Environmental > Terrestrial > Soil > Grasslands ...
CCGGCAGCCAGACGTGCAGCGGGAACTGCGCGCTCTTGCCCATCGCGCCGACGAACAGCAGGATGCAGATCAAGGTGATGCTGGCGGAAACCGGAGCTGCCTGCCCGAACACCACGGCGTAGTCGAGGCTGCCGAAGTGCGCGAAGATCAGCGCGATGCCCAGGAGAAAGCCGAAGTCGCCGACCCGGTTGACGAGGAAGGCCTTCAGCGCGGCGTAGATGGCGCTCTCACGGGTATACCAGAAGCCGATCAGCAGGTAGGACACCAGGCCGACCGCCTCCCAGCCGAAGAACAGCTGCAGGAAGTTGTTCGCCATCACCAGCATCAGCATCGAGAAGGTGAACAGCGAAATGTACGAGAAGAAGCGCTGGTAGCCCGGGTCGTCGGCCATGTAGCCGATGGTGTAGATGTGCACCATCAGCGAGACGAAGGTCACCACCACCATCATCAGCACCGTCAGGCGGTCGATGAGGAAGCCGATCTCGAAGCGCGTCCCGCCGCTGGTCAGAAATGTGTAGACGCTGCCATTAAACGAATTTCCCGCCAGCACATCCGAAAAGATCCAGCAGGAAGCCAGGAAGGAAATCAAGACCGAGAGAATCGTCACTCGGTGAGCGCCGGCGCGGCCTAGCAGACCGGCGATGATCGCGCCCACGAGCGGCGCGAACGGCACCAGCAGATAGACGGTCTTCATCCCTTCAGCGAATCGAGATCTTCGACGTCGATCGTGTTCAGGTTCCTGAACAGGACCACCAGGATCGCCAGGCCGATCGCCGACTCCGCCGCCGCCACCGTGAGGATGAAGAACACGAACACCTGCCCCGCCACGTCGCCGAGGAAATGCGAAAAGGCGATGAAGTTCAGGTTGACGGCGAGCAGCATCAGCTCGATCGCCATCAGCAGGATGATGATGTTGCGCCGGTTCATGAAGATGCCGACCACGCTGATGGCGAAGAGCAGCGCGCCCAGCACCAGGTAGTGGGACAGGGTCAGCGTCATTCTTTCTCGGCGGGCATGGACACCAGCCTCACGCGCTCCTCGCGCCGCACCGCGACCTGCTGCGACGGGTCCTGGTAGCGGCGGTCCTTGCGCCGGCGCAGGGTCAGGGCGATGGCGGCGATGATCGCCACCAGCAGGATCACCGCGGCGATCTCGAAGGCGTACGCGTAGTCGGTGTACAGGGTGCGGCCCAGCTCCCTGGTGTTGCTGTAGCCCGGCGGCAGCTCGCGCGCCCTCGCGCCGTAAATGCGGTTGGCGAGCACGGCGATCATCTCGAACACCAGGATCCCGCCCACCACGACCGCCAGCGGCAGGTTGCGCCAGAAGCCCTCGCGCAGGCGCTCGATATTGATGTCGAGCATCATCACCACGAACAGGAACAGCACCATCACCGCGCCGACATAGACCACCACCAGCGCGATGGCCAGGAACTCGGCGCGCAGCAGCAGCCAGGTGCCGGCCGCGCTGAAGAAGGCGAGCACCAGGAACAGCGCGCTGTGCACCGGGTTGCGCGAGGTGATCACGAGCGTCGCTGACACCAGCAGCACCGCCGCGAAGGCGTAGAAAACCGCGGATTCGAACATTATTGTTGTGGCTTAGCGGTAGCGGGCGTCGGTTTCCCGGTCGCGGGCAATTTGCTCCTCGTAACGGTCCCCGACGGCGAGCAGCATGGGCTTGGTGTAGTACAGGTCCCCCCTCGCCTCGCCGTGGTACTCCAGGATGCGCGTCTCCACGATGGCGTCCACCGGGCAAGCCTCCTCGCAGAAGCCGCAGAAGATGCACTTGGTCAGGTCGATGTCGTAGCGCGTGGTACGGCGCGTGCCGTCTGCGCGCTGCTCCGATTCGATGTGGATGGCGAGCGCCGGGCACACCGCCTCGCACAGCTTGCACGCGATGCAGCGCTCTTCCCCGTTCGGGTAGCGGCGCAGCGCGTGCAGGCCGCGGAAGCGCGGGCTCATCGGCGTCTTCTCCTCGGGGAACTGCACCGTGATCTTGCGCGCGAACAGGTGCCGGCCGGTGAGCGCCATGCCTCGCAGAAGTTCAATCAATAAAAAAGGCCTGAAAAAATCGAGCACGCGGGTCATTGCCAGATGTTCCAGGGAGTCTGCATCCACAGCCCGATCACCGCGATCCAGACCAGGGTGAGCGGGATGAACACCTTCCAGCCCAGGCGCATGATCTGGTCGAAGCGGTAGCGCGGGAAAGTCGCCCGGAACCACAGAAACATGGAGACCACCAAGAAAATCTTCGCGAACAGCCAGAGGAAAGGCGGCACCCAGTTCGTCACCGCGCTGTCCCAGGGCGCCTGCCAGCCGCCGAAGAACATCACCACCGTCAGCGCGCTGATCAGGATCATGTTCATGTACTCGGCGAGAAAGAACAGCGCGAAGCTCATCCCCGAGTACTCGATCATGTGCCCGGCGACGATCTCCGACTCGCCCTCGACCACGTCGAACGGCGCGCGGTTGGTCTCGGCGACGCCGCTGACGAAGTACACCACCAGCATCGGCGCGAGCGGCAGCCAGTTCCACGACAGGAAATTGAGCCCCATCGAGGCGAACCTGCCGCGGCCCTGGGCGTTGACGATGTCCGACAGGTTGAGGCTGCCCGACACCATCAGCACCACCACCAGCGCAAAGCCCATCGCCAGCTCGTAGGACACCATTTGCGCCGCCGAGCGCATCGCGCCGAGAAACGCGTACTTGGAGTTCGACGCCCAGCCGGCGACGATCACGCCGTACACGCCCATCGAGCTCAACGCCATGATGTACAGCAGCCCGGCGTTGATGTCCGCGAGCACCACCTCGGGCGCAAAGGGGATCACCGCCCAGGCGGCGAGCGCCGGCGTCAGCATCAGCACCGGCGCGAGCAGGAACAGGCCCTTGTTCGCGTTGGTCGGGAGGATGATCTCCTTCAGCAGCAGCTTCACGCCGTCGGCGACCGGCTGCAGCAGCCCGGCGGGCCCGACGCGGTTGGGGCCGATGCGGATCTGGATCCAGCCGATCAGCTTGCGCTCCCACAGCGTGAGATAGGCGACGCACAGCAGCAGGGGCACCACGATCGCCACGATCAACGCCAGGTTCCAGGCCGTCGAGGCCAGCGCGCCGCGCCAGTCCATCTAGGCAGCCCTCTCCACCGCGGCCTTCTTCAGCGATACCGTGCCGAACATCGGGCCGAGCTGCGCCGTCGACGGATGCGCGGCGGCGATGCGCACGCACTCGTCTGGCAGCCGGTCGTCGAGGGCCGCCGGCAGCCTGGCCGCGCCCTCGACCAGGACCGGCTGCCCCGCGGAAACGCCGAGCCGCGCCATCAGTTTCGCGTTCATCCACGCCCTGGGCGGCTGCGCGTCCGGGGTCTTGCGCAGCGCCGCCGAGCGCCGCACCAGCGGATCGGCGAAGTAGATCGGAACGTCGGCGATGCGCTGGATGCCCGGGGGATCGAAGGACACCGGGCTAAGCTCGACCTGCGTCCGGTTCGACAGCAGGCTCGACACGTCGCGGCCGCGCAGGCAATCGGCGCGCACCTCGTCGATGGTGTCGTAGCCGGTGCCAGGCTTGCCAAGCATGGTGCCCAGCACGCGCAGCACTTTCCAGCCGGGCCGCGACTCGCCGAGCGGGTTCACGGCGGCGTAGAAGCTCTGTACCCGGCCTTCGGTGTTCACGAACGTGCCGGCGGTTTCAGTGAACGGCGCGATCGGCAGCAGGACGTCGGCGTACTCTAGGCCGGTCTCGAACGCGTTGAGCTGGACGACGAACTCCGCCTCGTTGACTGCCCGGGTGGCCGAGCGCGGATCCGCGAAGTCGAGCTCGGGCTCGCAGCCGAGCAGCACCAGCGCCTTGCGGGCGAGGATGCTGTTGACGTTGCCTCCCGCCGGCAGGCCGGCGAGGTAGCCGCCGACCGAGTTCGCCGCCTCGCCGAGGAAGCCGAGCGTCACGCCCAGCGCCTGCGCCTCGGCATGGATCTGCGCTGCAAGCGGATGCTGCTGGGCGAAGTTGCCGAGCAGCACTGCCGCGTTCTTTCCGCCTTTCAGCGCTTCCGCAAAAGACGCGATCGAATCCGGAATCTTCGACGGCGGCACGATGCGCTTCCCCGCGATCGGCATCGCCCAGTCGTCGTCCACCGAGTGCAGCATGTGCACCTGCGCGCCGCGCTTGGCCGCCTGACGCAGGCGGTGCGCGAGCAGCGGATGGTCCTTGCGCAGGAACGAGCCGATCACCAGCACGCGCTCGAGCGTGCCGAGGGCGGCGATCGGCATGCCGAGCCACGGGATGCCTTCGCGCCGGCCATCGGCGGAGAAGTCGGCGTGGCGCAGGCGGAAATCGGCCGCGCCGAGCTTGCCGGCGAGATACAGCTCTTCGAGCGTCGAATGCGGCGAGGCGAGGACGCCGAAGTCCTGGTTCTGCAGGCCCGCGACGGCGAATTCCAGCGCCACTTCCCAGTCCACCGGCTCCCACCGCGCGCCGCGCTTCAGCATCGGCTGCTTCAGCCGCCCGGGCGCATTGAGGCCCTCGTAGGAAAAGCGGTCCTTGTCCGAAAGCCAGCACTCGTTGATCGCGTCGTTATCGAGCGGCAGCACGCGCATCACGCGCGACTGCTTCACCTGCACGACGAGGTTCGATCCGAGGCCATCGTGCGGCGAAATCGACTTGCGCCGCGACAGCTCCCAGGTCCGCGCCGTGTAGCGGAACGGCCCCGAGGTGAGGGCGCCCACCGGGCACAGGTCGATCATGTTGCCGGACAGCTCGGACTCCAGCATCTGGTTGACGAACGAGACGATCTCGGCCTTCTCCCCGCGCCCGGCGAGGCCGAGCTCCATCTTGCCGGCGATCTCCTGCCCGAAGCGCACGCAACGCGTGCACTGGATGCAGCGGCTCATCTCCTCGGCGGCGACCAGCGGTCCGAGCTCCTTGCGCAGCACGACGCGCTTTTCCTCGGTGTAGCGCGAGTTGCTGGGGCCGTAGCCGACCGCGAGGTCCTGCAGCTGGCATTCGCCGCCCTGGTCGCAGATCGGGCAGTCGAGCGGGTGGTTGATCAGCAGGAACTCCATCACCCCGTTCTGCGCCTTCTTGGCGGCAGGCGACTGGGTCCATACCTTCATGCCGTCGGTGACCGGAGTGGCGCAGGCCGGCAGCGGCTTCGGCGCCTTCTCCACCTCGACCAGGCACATGCGGCAGTTGGCGGCGATCGAGAGCTTGCGGTGATAGCAGAAGTGCGGCACGTAGACGCCGAGCTTGTTGGTCGCGTCCATCACCGTGGCGCCCTGCGGCACCTCGACCGGCCTGCCGTCGACTTCGATTTTCGGCATCAGGCTGCCTCGGCCATGCTGTTCGCGAGGTGCGGCTCGTGGAGAGCGTCCACCCGGCCCCATCTGGGCTCCACCACGTCCTTGGGCACCAGGCATCTCTTATGCTCGATGTGGTGCACGAATTCGGCGCGGAAGTGCTTGATGAAGCTCTTCACCGGCAGCGCGGCGGCGTCTCCGAGCGCGCAGATGGTGCGGCCGGCGATGTTGTCGGAGACGTCGTCGAGCAGCGCGAGGTCCTCCATCCGGCCGAAGCCGTTCTCGATGCGGTGCACCACGCGGTACAGCCAGCCGGTGCCTTCGCGGCAGGGCGTGCACTGGCCGCAGGACTCCTCGAAATAGAAGTAAGACAGGCGCTCCAGGGCGCGCACCATGCACGTGCTGTCGTCCATGACGATCACCGCGCCCGAGCCGAGCATCGACCCCGCCTTGGCGATCGAGTCGTAGTCCATGTCGGTCGCCATCATGATGTCGGCGGGCAGCACCGGCATCGACGATCCGCCCGGGATCACGCCCTTCAGCTTCCTTCCGCTGCGCACGCCGCCCGCCATCTCGAGCAGCCTGGCGAACGGCGTGCCGAGCCTGACCTCGTAGTTGCCGGGGCGGCTGACGTGCCCGGTGACCGAGAAAAGCTTGGTGCCGCCGTTGTTCGGCTTGCCGAGCGCGAGGAAGGCATCGGCGCCGTGGCGCATGATCCAGGGGACCGCGGCGAAGGTCTCGGTGTTGTTAATGGTTGTGGGCTTTCCATACAGGCCGTAGCTCGCCGGGAACGGCGGCTTGAAGCGCGGCATGCCCTTCTTGCCCTCGAGCGACTCGAGCAGCGCGGTCTCTTCGCCGCAGATGTAGGCGCCGTAGCCCGGAACCGCGTGCATCTCGTGGCTGAACTCCGAGCCGAGGATGTTGCTTCCGATATAGCCGGCGGCGTAGGCCTCGGCGAGCGCCTCCTCGAACTGCTCGTAGATCTCCCACACCTCGCCGTGGATGTAGTTGTAACCGGCGCTCGCGCTCATGGCGTAGCCGGCGATGAGCATTCCCTCGATCACCGAATGCGGGTTATAGCGCAGCAGGTCGCGATCCTTGCAGGTGCCGGGCTCGCCTTCGTCGGAATTGCACACCACGTACTTGGGGCCGGGGGCCTGGCGCGGCATGAACGACCATTTCAGCCCGGTCGGAAAGCCGGCGCCGCCGCGCCCGCGCAGCGCGGACTTTTTCAGCTCGGCGATGATGTCTTCGGGCTTGATCTTTTCCGAGAGAATCCTTTTCAGGGCCTGGTAGCCGTCGCGCGCCTCGTAGTCCTTCAGGCGCCAGTTGCGGCCGTCGAGCCCCTTCATCAGGATCGCGTCGGGCCCGTAATCGAGCAGGGTCATTTGCGGCCGAGCTCGTCGAGCAGCCGGTCGAGCTTCTCGTTGCTCATGTAGTCGTGCATCTTCTTGTTGTTGACCAGCAGCACCGGCGCCATGGCGCAGGCGCCGAAGCATTCGCCTTCCTTGAGCGTGAAGTGGCCGTCGGGCGTGGTCTCGTTGAAGTCGATCCGCAGCTTGCGGCGCAGGTGATCCGCGGCGTCGAGCGCTCCCTGCAGGCCGCACGGCAGGTTGGTGCACAGCGTCAGCTTGTAGGTGCCGACCGGCTCCAGGTCGTACATCGCGTAGAAAGTCGCCACCTCGTACACCGCGACCGGCGGCATGCCGAGGTAGCGGGCGACGAAGTCCATGACCTCGCTCGACAGCCAGCCCTTTTCGTCCTGGGCGACGATGAGCGCGCTCATCACCGCCGATTGCTTCCTGTCGGGCGGGTACTTGGCGATCTCGCGGTCGATCTTCTTCAGCGATTCAGCCGACAGCATAAACCCCCGAAATCAGGGACAGACCACGTTTGGGTCTCTGTTTTTTGACCGAGATCAAACTTCCCCCTTCCAATAATCCACGTTACCGGCCGCCGCCTCGGTCGAATGGCGCCATTTGCCGTCGTAAGCGATGATCTTGCCCGAATCGGGGTACTCGCAGATTTCCGGATCCGTCATCGTGCTGATGGAGAGGTAGCGCAGCTCCTCCGCAGAATCATTGACGATCTGATGCGCCGTTTCGGCCCCGCCGACCGGGCAGCAGATGATGTCGCCGGCGCGAATCGTCCGCGTTTCGCCGCCGTAACGCAGCGTCCCCGTGCCCGAGAGGATGAAGAACATTTCCTCCTGCGAGCGGTGGCTGTGGAACGGACAGGCGCGCTTTCCCGGCGGCACGATGTCGTAGGAATAGCCGAGCTGGCGCGCGCCGAGGAGGGGCCCGATGCGCGCGCCGCGCGAGGCGAATTTGTCGCCTTTGGCGAAATCCTCGAGCTTCACCTCGTCGAGGTTGATGACGTTCTTCATGCGGAGAAAATGGTGACTGTCACCATTTAACGGTCGACCTCGCCGAAGACGATGTCCTGCGTGCCGATGATCGCCACCGCGTCGGCGATCATGTGGCCGCGCGCCATCTCGTCGAGCGCGGCGAGGTGGGGGAAGCTGGGCGGACGGATCTTCAGCCGGTACGGCTTGTTCGCGCCGTCCGAAATCAGGTAGATGCCGAACTCCCCCTTCGGCGCCTCGACCGCGGCGTACACCTCGCCCTCCGGCACGTGCATGCCCTCGGTGACGAGCTTGAAGTGGTGGATCAGCTGCTCCATGCTCTCCTTCATCTCGAGGCGCGTCGGCGTCGCGATCTTGTGGTCGTCGACCATCACCGGGCCCGGGTTCTCGCGCAGCCAGTCGATGCACTGCCGCACGATGCGGTTCGACTGGCGCATCTCTTCGATGCGCACCAGGTAGCGATCGTAGCAGTCGCCGCCCTTGCCGACCGGGATGTCGAACTCCATGCGGTCGTAGACCTCGTAGGGCTGCTTTTTCCTCAGATCCCAGGCCACGCCGGAGCCGCGCAGCATCGGGCCGGTGAAGCCGAGGGCGAGGGCCCGCTCTGCCGAGACCACGCCGATGCCAACGGTGCGCTGCTTCCAGATGCGGTTATCCGTGAGCAGCGTCTCGTAGTCGTCCACGTACTTGGGAAAGCGCTCGGTGAAATCCTCGATGAAATCGAGCAGCGAGCCCCGCCGATTCTCATTTAGTTTGTTAATTTCCTTTTCATTGTGAATCTTGGAGGCTTGATACTGCGGCATCGTGTCCGGCAGGTCGCGGTATACCCCGCCCGGACGGTAATACGCCGCGTGCATGCGCGCGCCCGAGACCGCCTCGTAGACGTCCATCAGGTCCTCGCGCTCGCGGAAGCAGTAAAGGAACACGGTCATCGCGCCGATGTCCAGACCGTGCGCGCCCAGCCACAGCAGGTGGTTCAGGATGCGCGTGATCTCGTCGAACATCACGCGGATGTACTTGGCGCGGATCGGCACCTCCACGCCCAGCAGCCTCTCGATCGCCAGCACATACGCGTGCTCGTTGCACATCATCGACACGTAATCGAGCCGGTCCATGTAGGGCACCGACTGCAGGTAGGTCTTGTGCTCGGCGAGCTTCTCGGTCGCGCGGTGCAGCAGGCCGATATGCGGATCGGCGCGCTGGATCACCTCGCCGTCGAGCTCCAGCACCAGGCGCAGCACGCCGTGCGCCGCCGGATGCTGCGGCCCGAAATTGAGCGTGTAATTGCGGATCTCAGCCATCGCGGTTTTCCGCGTAGTTTTCTTCACGCACGATGCGCGGCGTGACCTCGCGGGGATCGATCGTCACCGGCTGGTAGACCACGCGCTTCTGCTCCGGGTCGTAGCGCATCTCGACGTAGCCGCTGAGCGGGAAGTCCTTGCGGAACGGGTGGCCGACGAAGCCGTAGTCGGTGAGGATGCGGCGCAGGTCGGGGTGACCGTCGAACAGGATGCCGAACAGGTCGAAGGCCTCGCGCTCGAACCAGTTGGCCGCCGGCCACACGTCGACCAGCGAGGCGGCGACCGGGAATTCGTCGTCGGGGCAGAAGCTGCGCAGGCGCACGCGATAGTTGTTCTTGACGGACAGCAGGTGAACCACCACGGCGAACCGCAGGCCTTCGCGCGGCCGGTCGCCGTAGCTGGCGTAATCGACCCCGCACAAGTCGATCAACTGCTCGAAGCCGAGCTCATCGCGCAGCTTCAGCGCCGCCGCCCGGTGGTCCTTCACCTCGATGGTGAGCTCGCCGAAGCGCTCGGTGGGGGCAAACCCCGCCCGCGCGAGAGAATCGCTCAGCTTCTGCAGCCTGGGAGTCATCGCGCGATCGTGCTGGTGCGCTTGATCTTGTTCTGCAGCTGCACGATGCCGTAGAGCAGCGCCTCGGCCGTCGGCGGGCAGCCCGGCACGTAGATGTCCACCGGGACGATGCGGTCGCAGCCGCGCACCACGGAATACGAATAGTGGTAATAGCCGCCGCCGTTGGCGCACGAGCCCATCGAGATCACCCAGCGCGGCTCGGCCATCTGGTCGTAGACCTTGCGCAGCGCCGGCGCCATCTTGTTGCACAGCGTGCCGGCGACGATCATGACGTCGGACTGGCGCGGGCTCGGCCGGAACACGATGCCGAAGCGGTCGAGGTCGTAGCGCGCCGCGCCGGCGTGCATCATCTCCACCGCGCAGCAGGCGAGGCCGAAGGTCATCGGCCACAGCGATCCGGTGCGCGTCCAGTTGATGAGCGCGTCCGCGGTGGTCGTGACGAATCCCTTCTCGAGGATGCCCTCTACTCCCATTCCAGGGCTCCTTTCATCCATTCATAGACGAAGCCGACGGTGAGGATCGCGAGGAACAGCATCATCGACAGGAATCCCGCCAGGCCGATGTCGTTGATCACCGTCGCCCACGGGAAAAGAAACGCGATCTCGAGGTCGAACAGGATGAACAGGATCGCGACCAGGTAGTAGCGCACGTCGAACTTCATGCGCGCGTCCTCGAACGCCTCGAAGCCGCACTCGTAAGGCGAGAGTTTCTCGGGGTCGGGATTGTTCGGGGCGAGCAGCTTGCCGAGCACCATCGGCGCCACGCCGACGCCCAGGCCGACGAGGATGAACAGCAGCACCGGAAAATATTCTGCGAGCATAAGGTTCTGGTGCCCACGAGCAGACTCGAACTGCTACGGCTTTTTAGGCCACTAGCCCCTCAAGCTAGCGTGTCTACCAATTTCACCACGTGGGCGAATGCGAAATTATCTCCCAAAAATCACCGCGGCACCTCCTTGCCCGACGGCGTTTCCGCCGGCGCCGCGGGCTTCTGCGGCTCGGCGGCAGGCTTCTGCGCTTCGGCGGCGGGTTTTGCTTTCGCCGGCACGCGATCCACCACGCTGCCGTCGTCCCCGGTGCGGTGCGTCGCGACGTAAGCGAGCGCGAGGCTCAGCAGGAAAAACAGGGTCGCGAGCACGGCGGTGGTCCGCGACAGGAAGTTCGCCGAGCCCGTCGCGCCGAACAGGCTGCCCGAGGCGCCGCCGCCGAAGCCCGAGCCCATGTCCGCGCCCTTGCCGTGCTGGAGCAGCACCAGGCCGATGATCGCCAGCGCGACCAGCACGTGCAGCACGATCAGTACGTTGGTCCAGCCAATCATGTCGTCATCCTTTCGCCGCCGCCTGAACGATGGCGAGAAATTCCTGCGCGACCAGCGACGCCCCGCCGATCAGGCCGCCGTCGATGTCCGGCATGGCGAACAATGCCGTTGCGTTGCCGGCCTTCACGCTGCCGCCATAGACAATCCTGGCTTCTCTCGAAAGCCTGTTCCTGAGAAACGCGTGCACGGCCTGCGCCTGATGCGGCGTCGCCGTCCGGCCGGTGCCGATCGCCCAGACCGGCTCGTAAGCCAATACCGCATCCGAAAAAGCGCCTTTGCTCAAAACCGCGTCCAGCTGCCGCGCCACGACTTCCTCGGTCAGCCCCGCGTCGCGCTCCGCCAGCGTCTCGCCCACGCACAGGATCGGCACCAGGCCCGCGCCCTGCGCCGCGGCGAACTTCGCCGCGACCTGCGCATCGCTCTCGCAGTACAGATGGCGGCGCTCCGAATGCCCCACGATCACGTAGCGGCAGCCGAATTCGGCCAGCATCGCGGCCGACACTTCCCCGGTGTACGCGCCTTGCGCGTGCTCGCTGACGTTTTGCGCGCCCCAGGCCAGCGCGGTTCCCGCGAGCTGCCCGGACACCTGCTGCAAATAAGGAAACGGAACGCACACCGCGCATTCCGCGCTGGCGCCCTTTCCCATCGCCTTGACGATGGCTTCGAGCAAAGCGCGATTCGCCGCCCGGCTGCCATGCATCTTCCAGTTGCCGGCGACCAGCCGGGTGCGTGCCATGCCCATGAATTTTACCGTATTCTCAAGGGCAGCCGGGATCTCCAGTGCGCCGAATCTACTATAGTGCCTGCGCGAACGCGTCACATGAGCGCTCTAGAATCGTCAGCTCGTTCCGACGGAATGCCCGATCGCCGAGCGGGCGCGGATAGCTCGCCGGGGTCGGCATCCCGTTCGGACGGACATGGCTGAGCACCCCCCGCATCATCACCATCACCACGACCAAGGCTCCGGCCCGGCGCTGCGGGGCGCGGCCGCGCTGACTGTCGCATTCGCGGTGGTGGAGGCGCTCGGCGGATGGTGGACCGGTTCCCTTGCCCTGCTGTCCGACGCCGGCCACATGTTGACCGACGGCGCCGCGCTCGCGCTCGGCGCGCTCGCCGCCTGGATGGGGCGCTCGCCGCCCTCGGAGCGCCACTCCTACGGCCTCGGGCGCGCCGAGATCTTCGCCGCCCTGCTGAACGCCGCAGCCATGCTCGCGATCGTGGCCGCTTTGGCCTATGAATCAGTGCTTCGTATTCGGCAGCCTGGCGAAGTGAACGGCGCGGCCGCGGCCGTGATTGCGCTGGCCGGGCTCGCGATCAACCTGGGAGTCATGCGATGGCTCGCGCCGCACGGCCATGACATGAACGCGCGCGCCGCGCGGCTGCACGTCGCGGGCGACGCGCTGGGCTCGGTCGCGGCGCTGGTCTCGGGCGCGGTGATCGCGTTCAGCGGCTGGACGCGCATCGACCCGCTCGCCTCGCTCGCGATCTGCGTCCTGATTGCCGTCTCGAGCGTGCGGCTGCTGCGCGAGAGCCTGCATGCGCTGATGGAAGGCGTGCCGCGCGGCCTTTCGGTGGAGACCATCGGCGGCGAGATGGCCGGGGTCGACGGCGTGCTGTCGGTCCACGACCTGCACGTCTGGGTGTTGTCGGGCAGCCGCACCGCGCTCTCGGCGCACGTGGTGGTGCGCAGCATGACGCAATGGGAGCGGACGCGGCGCGAGCTGCAGACCCGGCTGCACGATAAGTTCGGCATCGATCACGTCACGCTGCAGCCCGAGTCGGGCGTGCAGCCGCTGGTACGCCACTAGGAAGCCGCGCTGCGCACCGCGGCGGCGATGCTCTGCGCCGCCGATTCGATCGCCTCGCGGGGCTCGCCCTCGACCATCACGCGCAAGACCGGCTCGGTTCCCGAGGGACGCAGCAGCACGCGGCCGCGGCCGTTGAGCGCGCGTTCGGCAGCCGCTTGCGCTTTCATGATCGAGTGATGCTTTTGCCAGTCGAAATCGCGCGGCACCGCCACGTTGATCAGCACCTGCGGGTACAAGACCAGATCGGCGGTCAGCTCGGCGAGCGAGCGGCCCAGCTGACGCATTGCGTGCAGCACCTGGAGCGCGGACACGATGCCGTCGCCGGTGGTGTGCTTGTCGAGGCAGATGATGTGTCCCGAGTTCTCGCCGCCCAGCTCCCAGCCCCTGTCGCGCAACAGCTCGAGCACGTAGCGGTCGCCGACGCGGGCGCGCGCGAACGGGACGCCGAGCCGGGCCATCGCCTTCTCGAAGGCGTAATTCGTCATCAGGGTGCCGGCGACGCCGGGCAGCGTTTTTTTCGCGGCGCGATGCTTGGCGACGGCGTAAAGCAGCTGGTCGCCGTCGTATGCCCGCCCCGCATCATCGACGATCAGGACGCGGTCGCCGTCGCCGTCCAATGCGACCCCCAGGTCGGCGGCTTGATTTTTCACCTCGCTCAGCAGGCTCTCGGGCGAAGTGGCGCCGGAAGCCTCGTTGATATTGAGGCCGTCGGGCTTGACGCCGATCGGGACTACGTCGGCGCCGAGCTCATGGAAAACGTGCGGCGCGACGTTGTAGGCCGCGCCATGCGCGCAGTCGACGACGACCTTCATGCCCTTCAGGTCGAGCTCCGCCGGGAAGGTGGATTTGCAGAACTCGATATAGCGCCCGCCGGCATCGTCGACGCGGCGCGCGCGTCCCAGCCGGGCGGCCTCATTGCAGCCCATCGGCCGCTCCATCTGTTCCTCGATCGCCGCTTCGGTGCCGTCGGGCAGCTTGAAGCCGTCGCCGGAAAAGAACTTGATGCCGTTATCGGGATACGGGTTGTGCGACGCGCTGATCACCACCCCGGCCGAGAGCCGCAGCGCGCGCGTGAGGTAGGCGACGCCCGGCGTCGGCAGCGGGCCGCAGAGCAGCACGTCGACGCCTGCGGCGGAGAAGCCCGCCTCGAGCGCGGCCTCGATCATGTAGCCCGAGATGCGCGTGTCCTTGCCGATCAGCACGGACGGATGCTCGCCCTGCCCCGACAGCACCTTGCCCGCGGCATAGCCGAGCCGCAGCACGAAGTCGGCGGTCATCGGGCTCGCGCCCACGGTGCCGCGCACGCCGTCGGTGCCGAAATGATTCCTGCTCATGCCCTCTGGTACGCCTCCCAAACGGCGATCACGTCCCGCGTCTCGCGCACGTCATGCACGCGCAGTATTCTCGCCCCGCCCTGCAGCGCGAGCAAAGCCATCGCCAGGCTGCCCGCCAGCCGCTCGTCGGCCGGCCTGCCGGTCAGCTTGCCCAGGGTCGATTTGCGCGACAGGCCGGCAAGGATCGGCAGCTCGGAGAGCTCCCGCAGATGCTTCAGGAGGACGAGGTTGTGAAGCGCGGTCTTGCCGAAGCCGAACCCCGGGTCGACGACGATGCGGTCGGCGGCGACACCGGCCCCTTTCACCCTCTCAACCGATTCTTTCAAAAAGACTTTCACCTCGCGCAGGAGGTCGTCGTAATGCGGGTCGCGTTGCATGGTCGCCGGGTCGCCTTTCTTGTGCATGAGGCACACGGCGCACTGGCTTTCCGCCACCGCCTGCAGCGCCCCGAGAGAAGTGAGCGCCTCGACATCGTTGATCATCGATGCGCCGGCGGCGAGCGCAGCCTTCATCACCCCGGGCCTGCGGGTGTCGACCGAAACAGGAATTTCCAGGGAAATGCCTTCCAAGACCGGGATCACCCTGCGCATTTCCTCTCCCTCGGAAACAGGGGCCGATCCGGGGCGCGTCGATTCGCCGCCGATGTCGATCAGGTCGGCGCCGTCGTCTGCCAGCCGCCGGGCGTGAGCGACGGCGGCGCGTGCGTCGAAATACCTGCCGCCGTCGGAAAAGGAATCGGGCGTGACGTTGACCACTCCCATCACCAGTGGCTTATCGAGCGGCATGGAGTACTTCCCACACCGCAGGATCATCGCGGCCTGGTTTTGATCAGGCGCTGGGCGCAGGCGCGGTCGCGCCTTCGGCCGCGCCATCGCCGGCTGGCGGCTTGGCGGCGCTTTGCGAGCCGGAAGGCTTCGGCGGCCGCGGCGGCTTGCCGGCCATGATGTCGGCGATCTGGTCGGCGTCGATGGTCTCGAGCTCGAGCAGCGCCTTCGCCATCGCCTCGACCTTGTCGCGGTTGTCCTCGAGAAGCCGGCGCGCGATGCGGTACTGCTGGTCGATGATGCGGCGGATCTCGGCGTCGACCTTCTGCATCGTCGCCTCGGAGACGTTCTTGTGCGTCGTGACCGTGCGGCCGAGGAATACCTCGCCCTCGTTCTCGCCGTACACCATGGGCCCGAGCTCGTCGGACATGCCCCACTCGGTCACCATGCGGCGCGCCATGTCGGTGGCTTTCCTGAAGTCATCGCCCGCGCCGGTGGTCATCTGGTGCATGAACAGCTCTTCCGCGATCCTGCCTCCGAGCATCATGGAGATCTTGTTCAGGCACCATTCGCGGTCGTAGCCGTAGCGGTCGTTCTCGGGCAGCGACAGCGTGACGCCGAGCGCGCGGCCGCGCGGGATGATGGTGACCTTGTGCACCGGGTCGGTCTTCGGCAGCAGCCGCGCGACGATCGCGTGGCCCGATTCATGGTACGCGGTGTTGCGGCGCTCCTCCTCGGGCATCACCATCGAGCGGCGCTCGGCGCCCATGATGATCTTGTCCTTGGCGCGCTCGAAGTCGTCCATGTCGACCAGGCGCTTGTTCCCGCGCGCCGCGAACAGGGCCGCCTCGTTCACGATGTTCGCAAGATCGGCGCCCGAGAAGCCCGGCGTGCCGCGCGCGATGATGTCGGGCTTGACGTCGGGCGCGAGGGGCACCTTGCGCATGTGGACCTTGAGGATCTCTTCGCGGCCGCGGATGTCGGGCAGCGGCACCACCACCTGCCGGTCGAAGCGGCCCGGGCGCAGCAGCGCCGGGTCGAGCACGTCGGGGCGGTTGGTCGCGGCGATGACGATCACGCCCATCGTCGCCTCGAAGCCGTCCATCTCCACGAGCAGCTGGTTCAGCGTCTGCTCGCGCTCGTCGTTGCCGCCGCCGAGGCCGGCGCCGCGCTGGCGGCCGACCGCGTCGATCTCGTCGATGAACACGATGCAGGGCGCGTGCTTCTTCGCCTGCTCGAACATGTCGCGCACGCGCGCCGCGCCGACGCCGACGAACATCTCGACGAAGTCGGAGCCCGAGATCGAGAAGAACGGCACCTTCGCCTCGCCCGCGATGGCGCGCGCGAGCAGCGTCTTGCCGGTGCCTGGAGCGCCCACCATCAGCACGCCGCGCGGGATGCGGCCGCCGAGCTTCTGGAACTTCGACGGATCGCGCAGGAAGTCGACCAGCTCGGCGACTTCCTCCTTGGCCTCCTCGCAGCCCGCGACGTCGGCGAACGTCACGGTGTTGGTCGACTCGTCGAGCATCCGCGCGCGCGACTTGCCGAACGAGAACGCGCCGCCACGGCCCCCGCCCTGCATCTGGCGCATGAAGAAGATCCACACGCCGATCAGCAGCAGCATCGGGAACCACGACACGAAGATGTTCATGAGGAGCGAGGGCTCCTCTTCGGGCTTGGCCTCGATCTTGACGCCGTACTTGAGCAGGTCGGAAACCAGCCAGATGTCGCCCGGCGAGTAGCTGGTGACGCGCTTGCCTTCGGTGGTCTGCGCCTTGAGCTGCCGCCCCTCGATCGTCACCTTCGCGATGCGCCCGGCCTTCACCTCTTCCAGGAACTGCGAATATTCCATCGGCGCCTGCGCCGCCTGGCGGGTATTGAACTGGTTGAACACGGTCATCAGCACCAGCCCGATGACGAGCCAGATGACCAGGTTCTTAAGCATGTTGTTCAAGTACTTGCTCCTTACACTGCGCTGCGCCAAAAGGCATCTTACAAGGCCAGCAAGCCGCGCGCCACCACATAAGTCTCGCTCGATTCACCCCGCGATGCCGAGGGTTTTCTCACCATCACCTTCCTGAATTCTCGTTTCAAACGCGCCACGACCTCGCCGAAAGCTTCGCCATGAAATGTCTTGACCACGAAAACGCCGTCGGGCTTCAGCGTCTTGCGGCAAAAATCGATCGCCGCGAACGCCAGGCCTGCAGCCCTGGCCTGGTCGACATTCGCGACTCCCGAGAGGTTCGGCGCGAGGTCCGAGAGCACGATGTCTGCCCTGACACCCTCCAGCTGCGCTGCGCGGAAGTCTTCCTGCATCACCTCTACGCCAGTGATGGGGGCAATCTTCAGCAAATCAATGGCGATGACGCGCCCGCCGGGCTTGACCCTGGCGGCGGCCACCTGCGACCAGCCGCCCGGCGCGGCGCCCAGGTCCACTACGATTACCCCAGGCCGCAGAAGCTTCTCCTTGTCGTCTATCTCGAGAAGCTTGAACGCCGAGCGGGAGCGATAGCCCTGCTCCCGCGCCTTGCGCACGTACGGATCGGTGACATGGCGGCGCAGCCACTGTTTGTTCGACTTCGCCATGCGCCTCTACCGGCGAGTCTGGCTCCACGGCAGGCTCATGACGCGGTCGCGGATCCTTTCCAGGGTGCCCGGCCGCGGCGGGGTCGCAGAACGCAAATGGGGGTCGAGCGGGCGCCAGTGGAAGCGCCGCGCAAGCGCGTGAAGGCTGTCGTCGCTCAGCTCCGATTCGGCCAGGCGCCGCAGCTTGCCGCCCTCGACGGCCGCGATGGCAATGCCATCCCTCAGCAGCACTCTGTTTGCCGCCAGTGCAGGAACGCGGGCGTCCGGGGTGAGAATGCCGACCAGGTTCAACGGATCGGCGCCGCTCAGCGCGACCAGCTCCTCGCTTTTCTCGAGCTTGCGCACCGC
>Ga0209378_1001334_pt1 | contig 17640 bp, 19 predicted proteins | sample GraSoiAngelo_156_FD_186170 | JGI IMG/M metagenome (GOLD analysis project Ga0209378, IMG submission 186170) | Grasslands soil microbial communities from the Angelo Coastal Reserve, California, USA - 14_1009_13_40cm (SPAdes) (version 2) | ecosystem: Environmental > Terrestrial > Soil > Grasslands ...
GCGCAGGGGCTCGTCGAGGCACGGATCCGCGTGGCGACTCGGGTTGCAGGACTGCGGCCCGGCGTCACCGGCGAGGCGAGAATCGTGGTGCGGCAGTCGAACGTGTGGGGCGCGCTGGCGTGGGCGGTGCGGAAACGGATACGGAGCGATCTGCTGCTGTGAGATAGGGGTTCCGCGGCGCCCCCTTCTCGTTTACTGGCCCGCCGTTCACGGCTAGTTTCCACGCCGTGCGCCCCACCAAACTCGGTATCATCGGCCTCGGCGCGATCGGCGGCTCGCTCGCGCTCGAGGCGAAGCGCGCCGGGATCGAGCGGGTGCTCGGCTGGTCTCCCGAGCCGGCGGAGCGGGTCGCGGCGGCGCAACAGGGCGCGCTCGACGATGCGCCCGCCCGCGCGACCGATGTCGCCCGCGCGGTCGAGCTGCTCGTGCTGGCCGCACCGCCCGCCGCCAACCTCGCGCTGCTGGACGCGCTGGCGCCGCACTTGGGCGCAGGCGCGGTGATCACGGACGTCGGCTCGGTCAAGCGCGCCATCGTGGCCCACGCCGAGGCGCGGGGGCTCGGGCCCCGCTTCGCGGGAGGCCATCCGATCGCGGGTACGCACGGCCACGGCTTCCGCGCGGCGCGCCTCGACTTGTTCAAGAACGCGGTCGTGTACATCACACCGACGCGCGACGGCGATGGCGCCGCCCGCGAGATCGCGCACTTCTGGGAAGACGTGCTCGCGACTCACCCGGTGCTGATCGACGCCGCACAGCACGATCGCCAGCTCGCGCTCACGAGCCACCTGCCGCAGGCGGTCGCGTCGCTGCTGGCGCGTTATCTCGCCCACGCCACGCCGCCCGGGGCGACCTTCGGTCCCGGGGCGCGCGACGCCACGCGGCTCGCGGCCAGTGAGCCGGCGCTGTGGACCGAGATCTTCCTCATGAATCGCGATGAACTGCTCCCGGCGCTCCGCTCCCTCGAGGAGCCGCTGGGGGAGCTCGAACGGGCGCTGGAGGCGGGCGACGCCGCGGGGCTCGCCGCCTGGCTGCGCCGCGGCGCCGAGTGGCGCCGGAGACTCGACGCGTGAAGGTGCGCGGCGCCGTCCGGCCGCCCGGCGACAAGAGCATCTCCCACCGCGCCCTCATGCTCGCCGCGCTGGCGCGCGGGACCAGCGAGCTCACCGGGCTCCTGACCGGCGAGGACGTGAAGAGCACGGCGCGCGTGCTGCGTGGTCTCGGCGCCGATATCTCCACCATTCGTGAGGGCGCCACGGTCAAGGTCCACGTTTCCCGTCTCACGGCTCCCGTTTCCCGGCTTCATTGCGGCAACTCCGGCACGACCGCGCGCCTCATGCTCGGCATCCTCGCCGGTCAGCGGTTTGCAGCCACGCTCACCGGCGATGCTTCGCTGCGGCGCCGGCCGATGCGGCGCGTCACCGAGCCGCTGCGCGCCATGGGAGCCCGCATCGACGACGCCCATGGCGACGCGCTGCCGCTCACGATCCGCGGCGGCCGGCTGCACGCGCTCACCTACACGTCCCCCGTCGCCAGCGCGCAGGTAAAGAGCGCCCTGCTCTTGGCCGGGCTCACCGGGAGGGTGGCGGTGAACGTGCGCGAGCCCTACCTGTCCCGCGATCACACGGAGCGGTTGTTGCTGCACCTGGGGCTCGACCTGCGATACGAAAACGGCGCTGTCAGCCTTCAGCCGTCAGCCGTCAGCCTTCCCGCGTTCCGGCTCGCGGTGCCCGGCGACGCCTCCTCCGCGGCCTTCATGATCGCGGCCGCCGGGCTGGCCGAGGGCGGTGAGCTGCTGGTGGAAAACGTCGGCGTGAACCCGACCCGGACGGGGTTCCTCGTCGTGCTGGAACGAATGGGAGCGCATGTGGAGCGCGTCAACCTGCGGGACGAGGGGGGCGAGCCGGTCGCCGATCTGATCGCGCGCCCCGCTCCGGCGCTGCGGGGGACGGAAGTGACCGCCGCCGAGGTGCCGACCCTGGTCGACGAGGTGCCGATCCTCGCGGCGCTGGCGAGTCGCGCCGCCGGGGAGACGACGTTCCGGGAGGTGGGCGAGCTGCGAGTGAAGGAAAGCAACCGGCTCGAATTGATCGCCGCCAACCTGCGCGCGGTGGGTGTCGACGCCCGAGCCCTTGGCAACGACTTGCAGGTGCAGGGGACGCCCCGGCCACCGCGCGGGCGGGTCGAGACGGCGCGCGACCACCGGCTCGCGATGGCGTTCGCCGTGCTCGGCACGATCCCGGGGGCGGATATCCGGCTCTCGGAACGCGCCTCCGTAGCAATCAGCTATCCGCGGTTCTTCGCGGACTTGCGGCGCATTCGGGAAACCGGAAAGGGGAAACGAGAAACGTGAGCATCCGCGTCATTGCGATCGACGGCCCGGCGGCGTCGGGAAAGTCTTCGACGGCGGCGGCGGTGGCCCGGGCTCTCGGGTGGGCTCACCTCGATTCGGGCGCGTTGTATCGGGCGATCACGCTTGCCGTACTGGACAACATCGGTGAGGGGGAAACCGACCGGGAAACCCTAAAGGACTCCCTGACGGTCGCGGGAAAAGGGAACCGGGAAACGTGGAGTCCGCAGCGTATCGTCGCGCTGGCCGAGGACCTTCCGGTCCGCCTCGTGCTCGTGGGCGATCAGTTTCGGCCCGAGGTGGCGGGGGTGGACGTGGAAGCCGCCATCCGCTTGCCGCGGGTGACCGCGCGTGTCTCGGAGATCGCCGCCATTCCGGAGGTGCGCCACTGGGTGAACGTGCAGCAGCGGGAGGCCGTCGGGACGCACCCCCAGGGCGTGGTCGTGGATGGGCGGGACATCGGGACGGTGGTGTTCCCGGACGCCCCCCTTAAGGTGTTTCTCACGGCGACCCCGGACGAGCGGGCCCGCCGCCGCCTGGCCCAGCGCGGCGACCGCATCGACCCGGCCGAGCTCAAGCGCGAGAGCGACGCGCTGGGGGCGCGGGACCGCGCCGATTCGACCCGTCGGGCCGCCCCGCTGCGCTCCGCGGCCGACGCGGTCTTGCTCGACACTACCCGGCTCTCCATGGACGAGCAGGTGGCACGGGTCGTGGCGCTGGCGCGCCAGCGCTTCCTCGGCTAGGTTTCGCCGGCCCCGAAACCCCAAACTCACAACCGAACCGGTGTACGGCATGCTGGTGGATACCCAGGACGAGCAGCCAGAAGCGCCTTCCGCCCCGACGCCTCACTCCCACCTCCGCGTCCGCTCCGATCTGCACGAAGAGTACTCGCCGGACGAAATCGCGAAGATGACGGAGATGTACGAGGGGACCCTCTCGAACATCGAAGAGGGCGAGATCGTCAAGTCGAAAGTGCTGCGCGTAACGGACGCCGCCGTCATCCTCGACGTCGGATTCAAGTCCGAGGGCGCCGTGCCGATCGACGAGTTCAAGGACGCGCACTCGCTCAAGGAAGGAGACGAGGTCGAGGTCTTCCTCGAGCACCTCGAGGACCAGGAAGGCGCGGTGGTCCTGTCGAAGAAGAAGGCCGACTTCATGCGGGTCTGGGAACGGATCCGCGAGGCCCATGAGAAGGACGAGGCGGTGAGCGGGACGCTCGTGAAGAAGATCAAGGGCGGCGTGGTGGTGGACCTGATGGGCGTGGACGCGTTCCTCCCCGGCAGTCAGATCGCGCTGCGCCGCGTCCCCAACATCGACGAGCTGCTGGGCCAGAGCTTCGAGTTCAAGATCATCAAGCTCAACAAGCGTCGCCGCAACATCGTCGTGTCGCGCCGCGTGCTGCTCGAGGCGGAGCGCAAGACCAAGCGCGACGTCCTGATGAAGGAGCTGCAGGTCGGTCAGATCCGCAAAGGCATCGTGAAGAACATCACCGACTTCGGCGCGTTCATCGACCTGGGCGGCGTGGACGGCCTGCTCCACATCACCGACATGAGCTACGGCCGCGTCTCCCATCCCTCCGAGCTGGTGCACATCGGCCAGGAGGTCGAGGTCAAGGTGCTCGACATCGACTGGGAGCGCGAGCGCATCAGCCTCGGCCTGAAGCAGCTGCAGACCTATCCGTGGAAGGACGTGGCGGCGAAATACCCCGTCGGCACGCGCGTGCAGGGCAAGGTCGTCTCGATCACCAACTACGGCGCGTTCGTCGAGCTCGAGCCCGGGATCGAGGGCCTGGTGCACATCTCCGAAATGAGCTGGACCCGCAACGTCCGGCACCCCTCCAAGATCGTCTCCATCGGGGAGACGATCGAGGCGGTCGTCCTCAAGGTGGACGAAGCGGAGGAAAAGATCTCCCTCGGCATGAAGCAAACCGAGGAGGATCCATGGATGGCGCTGCCGCAGAAGTATCCCGTCGGCACACGCATCCGCGGCAAGGTGCGCAACCTCACCTCGTTCGGCGCCTTCGTCGAGATCGAGCCGGGGATCGACGGCCTGATTCACATCTCGGACATGTCGTGGACGAAGCGGGTGCAGCACCCGTCCGAAGTTGTGAAGAAGGGCGACGAAGTGGACGTGCTGATCCTGAACGTGGACGCCGAAAACAAGCGCATCTCGCTCGGCTTGAAGCAGGCCCAGGAGGATCCCTGGCTCAAGATCGGCGAGACGTATCCGGTCGGCACCGAGCTGCGGGGCCGCGTGCTGCGGCTGATGGACAAGGGGGTCGTGGTGGACCTGGGGCACGACATCGAGGGCTTCGTCCCGATGTCACAGCTCGGGATCCCCGACCTGCAGAACCCGGCCGACGCGGTGAAAGAGGGGCAGGCGGCGGAGCTGAAGGTGCTGGAGGTGGACCCGATCCACCATCGAATCGTCTTGGCGGCCACCGGCTGGCCCAAGGACAATGGGGTTCAGGAAGCAGCGAAGCAGGACGGCCAAGGCTAGACGCACAGACGCACAGCGGTGAACAGGGGTCGAGGGGGTAGGACTTTCCTGCCCCCTCTCCTATTTACCGCTGTGCGTCTGCGCGTCTAGTTGTAGCCGTCCTGTTCCCAGGTACCTAGATTTTGCTCATGACTATCCGTGAGAAGCTGGACCTGCTCCAACAGAAGCGCGCCGAGGCGCTGCTCGGCGGCGGCGAAGAGCGCATACGGGTCCAGCACGAGAAGGGAAAGCTGACGGCGCGCGAGCGGCTCGACGCGCTGCTCGACCCGAGCACTTTCGTCGAGCTCGATCGCTTCGTCACGCACCGCTCGGTGGACTTCGGGCTCGCCGACGAGAAGTACCTGGGCGACGGCGTGGTGACCGGGTACGGGCGGATCGACGGCCGTCTGGTGTACGTGTTCGCGCAGGATTTCACCGTGTTCGGCGGCTCGCTGTCGGAAGCGCACGCCGAGAAGATCTGCAAGGTGATGGACTGCGCCCTGCAGAACGGCGCGCCCATCATCGGGCTCAACGACTCGGGCGGCGCCCGCATTCAGGAAGGCGTCGTCTCGCTCGGCGGCTACGCCGACATCTTCCTGCGCAACACACTGGCCTCGGGCGTGGTGCCGCAGATCAGCGCGATCCTAGGGCCCTGCGCGGGGGGGGCGGTGTACAGCCCCGCGATCACCGACTTCGTGTTCATGGTGCGGGGCGTCTCGTACATGTTCGTCACCGGCCCCAACGTCGTGAAGACGGTGACGCACGAGGAAGTCGACTTCGAGGGCCTGGGCGGGGCCGACGTGCACGGCGCGACCTCGGGGGTCGCCCACTTCGTGCACGACTCCGAGCGCGACAGCCTGGCGGCGATCCGCACGCTGCTCTCGTTCCTCCCCTCCAACAACCTCGACGGGCCCCCGCGCCGCGGCGCCGCCGATCCGTCCGATCGCCGTGACGAGGAGCTGCTGGAGGTCGTCCCCGACAACGCCACCAAGCCGTACGACATGCACGACGTGATCCGCCGGGTGGTGGACGACGGCGACTTCTTCGAGGTGCATCGCGACTACGGCGGCAACCTGCTCGTCGGGTTCGCCCGGCTGGGCGGCCGCCCGGTCGGCATCGTGGCAAACCAGCCCGCCGTGCTCGCCGGCGTGCTCGACATCGCGGCGTCGCTCAAGGGCGCGCGCTTCATCCGGTTTTGCGACGCGTTCAACATCCCGCTGGTCACGTTCGAAGACGTCCCCGGCTTCCTCCCCGGCGTGGCCCAGGAGCACGGCGGGATCATCAAGCACGGCGCCAAGCTGCTGTACGCCTACTGCGAGGCGACCGTACCCAAGCTGACGGTGATCACCCGCAAGGCGTACGGCGGCGCGTACGACGTGATGAACTCCAAACACATCCGGGGCGATTACAACGTCGCCTGGCCGAGCGCGGAGATCGCGGTGATGGGGCCGAAGGGCGCGGTCGAGATCCTGTACAAAGGGGAAGAGGCCACCGACGAGCGCGAGACCGAGTATCGGGAAAAGTTCGCGCACCCCTATCTGGCGGCCGCGCGGGGCTACCTGGACGACATCATCGACCCACGCGACACGCGGCCACGCCTGATCGATGCGCTCGCAACCCTCGTGACGAAGCGGGACAAGAATCCCCCCAAGAAACATGGCAACCTTCCTCTCTAGCGCGCTGGCGCTCGCGGCGCTGCTCCAGGCGCCCGCCGCGCAGACGCCGGCGACCGGCACCGCGGCGGATTCGCTCGTGGCCCTGCGCGAGCACCTGGCCCGCGACTCGACCGACGGCCACGCGTGGCTGCTGCTGGGCCGGCTGTACCTGCAGCGTGCCGCGGACGCGCACGAGCCGCCGCACCACCCGCTGGACGACAGCGCCCGAGTCCGCGCCCTGCTCGATACGGCCGACGACGCGCTCGACCGGGCCGGCCAGCGGCTCGCGCCGTCCGGCTCGACCCCGGACGGGGACAGCGCCCGCGTGCTACGTGTGGAGGCGTGGAGCGCGCGCTCCCGCCTCGCGTGGGAGGAGCGGGGGATCAACGTCGGCCCGCAGGAGTGGGGCCCCGTCCCGCCGGACTTGAAGATGCCGCCGGTGCTCGACGAGCTGGGCGAGAACCTGCTGCGCGCCTGTCCGATGTGGGGTGTGCTGCTCACCGCGAACGAGGTCGATTCCGACGCCGCATGGTACATGCGCTTCGCGCGCGGGCTGCGCCCCGACGTGCTGACCGTGCCGCTCGCGGCGTGGCGTGGGGACTCCGTGCTGCGCGGGCGCATCGCCGCCGACCTGAAGCTGCCGCGCCATCGCGACCCGGACGCGGCGCTCGCCGAGCTGGCGAAGCGGCGCCCCGTCTGCGTAACCGTGCTGATCGACCGGCCGCCCGGGGCGCGCATCGGCTGGTCCACGCGGCCGCTGGTCTGGGTGGCGGGCCCCCACTTGAAGGACGACCGCGTGCCACCGCGCGATTTCGTCTTCGCCGCGCTGCGCCTCGCGCTCGACGGCAACGACGCGTGGGCCCCGCCCGCCCTGGCGTTGTACGCCCGCGCCGCCCGCGCGACGCCGGCCCTGTGCGAGGCGCTCAAGACGTTCCGCCTGACGAACGAGATACCGAGCTGCCGCCGTTGATGTGTGAGGTCTGATGGCTCCCTTCACGCGCGTCCTCGTCGCGAACCGCGGTGAGATCGCCCTGCGGATCGTCCGGGCCTGCCACGAGGAAGGACTCGAGTCGGTGGCCGTGTACTCCGACGCCGACCGGCTCTCGCCCCACGTGCGCGCCGCCCACCGCGCCGTCCCGATCGGTGCCGCGCCGGCCGCCGAATCGTATCTCGACATCGCCAAACTCCTGGAGGCGGCGCGCGCCACGGACTGCCAGGCCGTTCACCCGGGGTACGGCTTCCTCTCCGAGCGCGCCCCGTTCGCCGAAGCCGTCACGCAGGCAGGGCTGACGTTCATCGGTCCGCCCGCCACCGCCATCCGCGCGATGGGCGACAAGACCGAAGCACGCCGCCGCATGCAGGCCGCCGGCGTGCCGATCGTGCCGGGCACGACACGGCCGGTGGCCGACCATGTGCAGGCGAAGAGCGAAGCGGAGCGCCTCGGTTACCCGGTGCTCCTCAAGGCCATCGCCGGTGGCGGCGGCAAAGGGATGCGGCTCATCCGCGAAGCAGGAGAGATCGAGTCCGCCTTCGAGGCGGCGCAGAGCGTACGTCGAAAAATACCTCGAGCGCCCCCGCCACATCGAGGTCCAGGTGCTCGCCGACACCTACGGCCGGGTGGTCGCGCTGGGCGAGCGCGAGTGCAGCATTCAACGCCGCCACCAGAAGCTGATCGAGGAGGCTCCGTCCGTCGCGGTGACTCCCGCGCTGCGGCGGCGCCTGAACGAGGCGGCGACCGCCGCCGCCGGCTCCGTGGGCTACCTCGGCGCCGGCACGATCGAGTTTCTGCTCGCTCCGACCGGAGAGTTCTACTTCCTCGAGATGAACACGCGACTCCAGGTCGAGCACCCCGTCACCGAGCTGGTGTACGGGGTGGACATCGTGCGCGAGCAGCTGCGCGTCGCGCAGGGCCACCCTCTGCGGGTGCACGCCGGTGCGCTGCAACCGCGCGGCCACGCCATCGAGTGCCGCATCACCGCGGAAGATCCGTTCAACGACTTCCTGCCGGTCACCGGCGTCATCCGCCACCTGCAGCCGCCCTCCGGCCCGGGCGTCCGCTGGGATGGCGGCGTGGAGGCGGGCAACGAGGTGACGCTGTTTTACGACTCGCTCCTCGCCAAGCTCATCGTGTGGGGAGACACCCGGGCCACCGCGCTGCAGCGCATGCGCCGGGCGCTGCGCGAGCTCGTGATCGTGGGCCTCCCGTCGTCGCAGTCCTTCCATCTGCGCGTGATGGCCGACCCCGAGTTCCAGCGTGGCGACGTCGACGTGACCTATTTCGAACGGGTGGGCCAGCGGCTCCTGGCCGCGGAATTGGCCCCCGAGCTGGCGCAGCCGCTCGCCATCGCCGCGGCGCTGCTCGCGGAACAACAGCGCACCGCGGCGGCGCCGCCGGCGTCAGCCGCCGCAGCGCCCGATGGTCCGTCGCCCTGGCTCCTCGTCGCCCGCCGGGAAAGCATCGGCGGGTGAGCGAGGTGGTCACGATCACCGCCATCGCCACCGGGGGCGACGGCGTGGGCCGCTTGGCCGACGGCCGCGCCGTGTTCGTTCCCCGCGCCGCGCCGGGCGAGCGCGTCCGGCTGCGCGACGGGGTGCAGCTCCACAAGCATTTCGCCCGCGGGGAGCTCGCCGAGATCGTCGGGAGCGGCGCAGACCGGGTCGCAGCGTCCTGCCCCCATTACGTGAGCGACCGCTGCGGCGGCTGCCAGCTGCAGCACCTGACCTACGACGCCCAGCTCGCGGCCAAGCGGGCCATCGTGGGCGACGCCTTGCGACGCATCGGCAAGCTCGACGTCCCCGACCCGGAGATCGTCGAAGCGGTGGAGGAGTGGCGCTATCGGGCGAAAGTGAGTCTGGCGGTCGAAGGCGGTCGAGGGCGGTCAAGGGCGGTCGGGTTCCACCCGTACGATCAGCCGGGGCGTGTCTTCTCGCTCGTCGACTGCCACATCACGGACTTCCGGCTCATGGCGCTGTGGCGCGAGCTCAAGCCGCGGCTCGACCTGCTGCCGTCGCGGCTCACGCGGCTGACCTTGCGCCTCGACCGCGACGGGCGCCGCCACATCCTCGCGGAGTCAGGCGGGGAGCCGTGGCTCGACGCCGAGCGGTTGCGGGCGGCGCTGCCGCAAGGCGACACGGTGATCTGCTGGTGGCACCCGGCGGACGGCGCCGCCCGCGTGGTCGCCGGGCCGGCGACCGGTTTCCCCGCTACCGCGTTCGAGCAGGTCCACCCGGAGATGGCGCTGGTGGCACGCCGCTGGGCGGTCGATCAGCTGGGTGACCTGCGTGGCGCCGTCGCCTGGGACCTGTACGGTGGCATCGGCGATACCGCCGTCCATCTCGCCGGACGCGGGGCGCAAGTGGTGAGCGTCGATGCAGACGAGCGGGCCGTGGAATGGGCACGGGGGCGCGCCTCCGAGCGGCCCATCCGCTTCATCGCGGGGCGGGCGGAGGACGTCCTCCCCACGCTCCCGGACCCGAACGTCGTCGTGGTGAACCCGCCGGGCGCCGGCCTGCACTGGAACGTGACGCTGCGGCTCACGAGCCAGCCGGTGGCGCACGTCATCTACCTCTCGTGCGACCCCGCGACCCTGGCGCGCGACCTCCACCGGTTGCGCGTGAACTACCGGATCACGGCGGTACGGGCGTTCGACCTGTTCCCGCAGACGGCGCACGTGGAGACGGTGGTGGTGCTGGAGGGGGCATGAACAGCCAATTGCGGATTGCGGATTGCGGATTGCGGATTTGGCGACCCGAGCGTCGAACTGTCAATCCGCAATCCGCAATCCGAAATCCGCAATCGGTGTGGGGGGTGGCTCGGTGAAGTACTCCGTCCGCATCGGCGACCGCACGGTGGATGTGGAGGTCGACGGCACGCGGGTGACCGTGGGGGGGGAAGGGTTTGAGGCGCAGCTGGCCCCGCTCCCCGGCACGCCGCTCTACCACCTGCTGCTGGCAGGCGACTCCTGGACGGTGGCCGTCCAGCCCGGAGAGGGCCCGGGACGCTGGGCGTTGGGCGTGGTAGGTGAGCGGGTGGAAGTCGAAGCGCTGGACGAGCGCAGCCGCCAGCGCCCGACCGACGCCGCGCCGCGCGCCGGCCCGACGGGAAGCCGCACGGTGCTGGCTCCCATGCCCGGTCTCGTCGTCCGGATCGAGGTCGCCGCCGGGCAGCCCGTCGCAGCGGGCGCGGGTCTCGTGGTGGTGGAGGCGATGAAGATGGAGAATGAGCTGCGGGCACCCCACTCGGGTGTGGTCGCGACCGTGCACGTCGCGGTCGGTCAGGCGGTGGAACGGGGAGCGCCGCTCGTGACCCTCGCGAGCCCGGAACCTTCGGGTTGACAGGGCCTTACGCCCCGGGTATTCTTCGCGGCTATAACAACGACTGGTCTTTTTCCGGGCCCCGTAACGATGCAGACGTTTTCGCTGCGTAAAGAGGACATCACGCGTCGCTGGTACGTCGTGGACGCCGCCGGGCAGCCGCTCGGCCGGCTCGCGAGTCGCGTCGCGCAGGTGCTGCGGGGCAAGCACAAGCCGACGTTCACCCCGCACCTGAACGCCGGGGATTTCGTGGTGATCGTCAACGCCGCACAGGTGAAGCTCACCGGGCGCAAGCTCGAGCAGAAGCGCTACTTCCGGCACACCGGGTACATGGGGCACGAGCGGTTCACCCCGCTCAAGACCCTGCTCGCGAAGCATCCCGAGCGCGTGATCGAGCGGGCCGTGTGGGGGATGCTCCCGAAGACGACGTTGTCGCGGCAACACGTGAAGCAGATGCTGAAGGTGTATGCCGGCCCGACGCATCCGCACGCGGCGCAGCAGCCCGAGCCGCTCACGCTGGCGGCAGGGGCGGCGTCATGAGCTCGGCGATCACACCGGAGCTCCGCTGGCACGCGGTCGGTCGCCGCAAGCTGGGCGTGGCACGGGTGTATCTCACGCCCGGGTCGGGAAAGTGGAACATCAACGGCCGCACGCTGGGCGACTACTTCCCGCGCGCTTCGCTGGTATCCCACATCCAGCAGCCGTTCACGGCGACGGACACGCTGGGCGCGTTCGACGTCCGCGCCATCGCGTCGGGGGGCGGGCAAACGGGCCAGGCGGGCGCGTTGCGGCTCGCCATCGCGCGGGCGCTGTGCCTCGCGGACGAGCGGCACCGCAAGAAGCTCCGGGAGCAGGGCCTGTTGACGCGGGATCCCCGCGCGGTCGAGCGCAAGAAGCCGGGGCGCGCCGGAGCGCGCAAGCGGTTCCAGTTCTCGAAGAGATAGAGACGTCATCACACACGTTGCCCGATCCGATGCCGGGTCCCTACGGGGTGGCACCGGAGATGACGGCAGCGGCGGATCGAACCCAAGAAAGGAAGGGCATGGCGCAGCCTCAGTTGCAGGACCTGCTGGAAGCGGGCGTCCATTTCGGCCACCAGACGCGTCGCTGGAATCCGAAGATGCGCCGGTTCATCTTCGCCGAACGCTCCGGCATCTACATCATCGACCTCCAGAAAACGCTCCGTCAAATCGAGGCCGCGCAGGAGCTGCTGCGCGGCGTGGTGCTGAAGGGCGAGGGCGTCTTGTTCGTCTGCACCAAGAAGCAGCTGAAGAACATCCTCCAGGCGGAGGCGGAGCGCTGCGGCGCCTTCTACGTGACCGAGCGCTGGCTGGGTGGTACGCTCACGAACTTCCAGACGATCAAGAAGCAGATCAAGCGGTTGAAGGATCTGGAGCAGGGGATCAGCGAAGGCGAGTTCGAGCATCACACGAAGAAGGAGCAGCTGCTGTTCGAACGCGAGCGCCTGAAGCTCGAGAAGTACCTCTCGGGCATCAAGAACATGGGCCGGCTGCCGGGCGCGCTGTTCATAGTGGACTCGAAGAAGGAACGCATCGCGGTGGCGGAGGCGAACAAGCTCGGCATCCCGGTGGTCGCGATCGTGGATACGAACGCGGACCCGGACTTGATCACCGTGCCGATCCCCGGCAATGACGACGCGATCCGTGCCGTTTCGCTCATCACGGCCGCGATCTCGGACCTGATCGGGGAGGCGCGCCGGCAGTCGCCGCTGCGCGAGCCGGCCGAAGAGGGCGAGGGCGTGACGTACTCCACGGAGACCGGCGTGGAGGCGGAGGCTGAGGGAGACAAGAAGAAGAAGCCGGCCCGCCGCAAGCGGCGGCCCAAGCCCGAGGCGATCGCGGCCCGGCTCAAGACCGAGGAGGCGCCGGCGCCGGCCGAATCGAGCGGCGGGGGCGAAGGCTAACACGCCCGCACCGCCGACCGTTGGATAACCAACCGCCGCCCTCTCCCGGCCGTACGGCGCGAGGGCGGCGATTTTGTGAGGAGTGAGGAGATGGCGTCTGTGAAAGACATTCCGGCGAAGCTCGTGGCCGAGCTGCGCGCCCGCACCGGTGCGGGGATGATGGACTGCAAGCGCGCGCTCGAGGAGACGAGCGGCAACGTGGAGAAGGCGGTCGACCTGCTGCGCCAAAAAGGCGCGGCCAAGGCCGACAAGCGCGCGGGACGCGAAGCGACCGAAGGGCTGATCGGCACCTACCTGCATCACGACGGCAAGATCGGTGTGCTGGTCGAGCTCAATTGCGAAACGGACTTCGTGGCCCGCACCGAGGACTTCAAGGCACTGGCCCGCGACCTGGCCGTGCACATCGCGGCGACGAACCCGCTCGCCGTGCGGATCGAGGAGCTGCCCGCGGAGCTGATTCAACGGGAGCGCCAGGTGTACGAGGCCCAGGTGGTCGAGCAGAAAAAGCCCGAGAACATCCGCGCCAAGATCGTCGACGGAATGCTGAAAAAGTTCTACGAAGAGAACGTCCTGCTGGAGCAGAAGTTCGTGCGGGACGACAAGCGGACGGTGGGCGAGCTCGTCAAAGCGCTGTCCGCCAAGACCGGGGAGAAGGTCGACGTGCGGCGGTTCGCACGGTTGCAGGTCGGGGAGGGCTGAGTTGGCGACGGCTCCCCCCGCCGCGCCCGCTCCGCCCGCTCGGCCCCGCCTCGCCTACCCGCGCGCCCTGCTCAAGCTGTCGGGCGAGGCGTTCGCGGGGGACCGCGGGGCGGGCGGGGGGCTCGATTTCGAGATCATCGACCGCCTCGCCAACGAGCTGAAGACGGTGACAGCCTTGGGCGTGCAGCTGGGGCTCGTGGTCGGGGGCGGCAACATCGTGCGCGGCACCGCGGCGAGCGCGCAGGGCATGGACCGCGTTTCCGCCGACTACATGGGGATGCTCGCCACCGTCATCAACGCCCTCGCACTGCAGGATATCCTCGAGAAGAAGGGCGTCGATACGCGCGTGATGACGGCGATCCGCATGGAGGAGCTGGCCGAGCCCTACATCCGGCGCCGCGCCGTCCGCCACCTCGAAAAGGGGCGCATGGTGATCTTCGCGGGCGGGACGGGCAACCCGTATTTTTCGACCGACACCGCGGCGGTGCTGCGGGCGCTCGAGGTCGAGGCCAAGGTGCTGCTCAAAGCGACGAACGTCGACGGCGTCTACACGGCCGACCCGAAGCAGGACCCCACGGCGAAGTTCCTGGCGGAGCTGTCGTTCCGCGACGCGCTCGTGAACGGCTACGGCGTGATGGACGCGAACGCGTTCGGGTTGTGCAAGGAGAACAAGCTTCCGATCGTCGTGTTCAACATCAACCAGCCCGGCGCGACGGCCAGGGTACTGGCCGGGGAGCGCGTCGGCACCATCGTCACATGACCACCGTCACCAGTCTGACAGACCACGTCAAGCACGCCCGGCAGGCGATGGCCAAGGCGGTGGAAGCGGTGAAGCGCGAGTTCGCCACGGTGCGCACCGGAAAGGCGACCACGGCGCTGCTCGATCTGGTGCGGGTGGACGCCTACGGCAGCGAGATGCCGCTCAACCAGGTGGCGAGCGTCGCGGCGCCCGAGCCGAAGCTGCTCACGATCCAGCCCTGGGACAAAACCCTCCTCAAGGCCATCGAGAAGGCGATCCTCACGTCGGACCTGGGCCTCACGCCGACCAACGACGGCACGCTCATCCGCATCCCTATCCCCGCGCTCACCGAGGAGCGTCGCAAAGACCTGGTGAAGGTGGTGCACAAGTTCGCCGAGGAGGGCCGGGTGGCGGTCCGCCACGCCCGGACCGAGGCGATCACCCGCATCAAGAAGACCGAGCACGTCTCCGAGGACGAGAAGAAGCACGCCGAGAAGGACGTGCAGAAGCTGCACGACGACCACCTGAAGCTGGTGGACGCCGCGGTCAAGACCAAGGAAGCGGAGATCATGGAGGTCTAGGTGTCCGACGACCTGCTCGGGCAGATCCGGTCGAACGGGGCCGCGCCCCGCCACGTCGCCATCATCATGGATGGCAACGGCCGCTGGGCGCGGGAGCGCAACCTGCCGCGCCCGTTCGGACACCGCGCCGGGATGAAGGCGGTGCGTGAGGTCCTCGAAGGTGCGATCGAGGCGGGCGTCGCGGTGCTCACCCTGTTCGCGTTCTCCGAAGAGAACTGGCAGCGCCCCCTCACCGAGATCTCCGCGCTGATGAGCCTGCTCGAGGAGTACATCGCCAAGGAAGCCGCGGAGCTGCGCGAGCAGGGCGTGGCGGTGCACGTGCTGGGGGAGCGGGCGCGGCTCGCGCCGGGCGCCCGCTCCGCCGTCGACCGCGTGGAGCGCGACACGCGCGGCGGGCAGCGCCTGGCGCTCAATCTGTGCATCTCCTATTCGTCCCGCGCCGAGCTGGCGCGCGCGGCGCGCCTGCTCGCCGAGGAAGTCTTGAAGGGCACGAAGCGGCTCGAGGACATCGACGAAGAGGCGCTGCGCGCAAAGCTCTACACCGCCCCCTGGAGCGACCCCGATCTGCTGATTCGCACCTCGGGCGAGCTGCGGATCTCGAACTTCCTGCTGTGGCAGCTGGCCTACACCGAGTTGTACATGACGCCGGTGCTCTGGCCCGACGTCACGCGACGCGATCTCTTCCAGGCGATCCTCGACTACCAGCGGCGCGAACGGCGGTTCGGCAAAGTCACGGCCCCTCCCTGATGTCCCGCAACCTGCTGGTCCGCATCGCCGTCGCAGTTCCGGCCATTGCGGTCACGGTGGTGGTGCTGTGGCTGGGGGGCTGGGTCCTCGCCACCGCGCTCGCGGTGCTCGGCGTGCTCGGCACCCGCGAGGTGTACGACCTGGCCCGGCGCGACGGGATCGAGCCGTTCGACCGCCTGGGACTCCCGGCGGCGGCGGCCGTGCCGTTCGCGACGTTCTGGGTCAAGGGCTTCGCCGACTGGGAGCCGGTGCTCTACGTCGCCGCGCTGTGGCTGCTCGCCGTGCTGGTGGTGGCGATGGCGCGCGGACCGGCCCGGCGCCCGCTCAGCACGGTGTCGGTGACCGTGTTCGGCAGCCTGTATGCGTCCGCCCTGCTCGCCTTCACCGTCGCGATCCGCCACGGGCCACACAGCGACGCGCACCCGCGCGGCTCGGTCGCGCTCGCGCTGCTCCCGCTGGTCGTGACGTGGGTGTGCGACACGTGCGCCATGCTCGCGGGGACCCTGATCGGCGGGCCGAAGCTCACGCCGGTCCTGTCGCCGCGCAAGACGTGGGCGGGAGCCGTCGGTGGCGTGGTGGGCGGCCTCATCGCCGCGTTGCTGTACGGGCCGCTCGTGCTCAATCGCCTCGGCTTGCAACTCAGCGTCTGGCAACTCGTGACGGTGGGTGCGGTGGTGGCGGCGGCGGCCCAGGTGGGCGACGTCGCCGAGTCGTTGTTCAAGCGCGAAGCGGGGGTCAAGGACTCGTCGTCCCTCATCCCTGGCCATGGGGGCGTGCTCGACCGGCTCGATTCCCTCTACTTCGTCTTGCCAGCGACGGCGGGATTGCTGCGCCTGTTCGGGGTCGCATGAGCGTCGGCGTAGCGATCCTCGGGTCCACCGGCTCGATCGGCTGCTCCACCCTGCACGTCCTGGCACGCCAGCGCGAGCGCTTCCGAGTGGTCGCGCTGACGGCCCATTCCAATGCGGAGCTGCTCGCGCGCCAGGCGGCCGAATGGCAGCCGGCGTATGTGGGGCTGGTCAATTCGGGGAAGGGGGAAGGGGGAAGGGGCCAGGGGCCGGAATGCCTCGTGGAAGCCGCCACGCACCCGGACGTGCGCATCGTCGTGAACGGCGTCGTTGGGGCGGCGGGGCTCGAGGCCACGCTCGCGGCGCTGCGGGCCGGTAAGCGCGTCGCCCTCGCGAACAAAGAGACCCTGGTGATGGCCGGCGAGCTCGTCACGCGCGCGGCGCGCGAGGGGGGCGGGGAGATCGTCCCCGTCGACTCCGAGCACAGCGCGGTGCTGCAGTGCGTCGCGGGCCGCGGGCCGGCCGAGCTGGCGCGCCTCATCCTCACGGCGTCGGGCGGCCCGTTTCGCACCTGGCCGCGCGAGCGCATCGCGGCCGCCACGGTGGCGGAGGCGCTGCGTCACCCCACTTGGAAGATGGGCAAGAAAATTACGGTAGATTCGGCGACGCTCGTCAACAAGGCCCTCGAGGTGATCGAGGCGCACTTCCTGTTCGGGCTCGGCTACGAGGCGGTCGAGGTCGTCGTACACCCCCAATCGGTGGTCCACGCGTTCGTGGAGTTCGTGGACGGGTCGGTGCTCGCGCAGGTCGGGTTCCCCACGATGGAGCTGCCGATTCTCTACGCGCTGACGCACCCGGCGCGCGTGCCGGACGCGGGCACCCGGCGCTTCGATCCGGTCGCCGCGGGCAGCCTCACCTTCGAAGCCGTCGACGGGGAGCTCTATCCCGCGTACCGCCTCGGCCGCGCCGCGGCCACCGCCGCCGGCACGGCCCCTACCGTCTTCAATGCCGCCAACGAGATCGCCGTCGCGCTGTTCCTCGAGGGCGCGATTCCCTTCGGCCGGATCGCCCAGACGATCGCCCGCGTGCTGGACACGACGGCGCCCACCGGCGCGGACTCGCTCGAGGCCGTGCTCGCGGCCGACGCCGCCGCACGCCGGCTGGCCCGGGAGGCCGCGTGCTCCTGACGCCGATCTCCCTCATCGTCGTCGTCGGCGTCCTGATCTTCGTGCACGAGGCCGGCCATTTCGCCGCGGCGAAGGCGGTCGGAATCCAGGTGCTGCGCTTCTCGCTCGGCTTCGGCCGACCGATCCTGGCGTGGCGCCGCGGCGAGACGGAGTACTGGATCTCGTGGATTCCGTTCGGCGG
>Ga0209378_1001335_pt1 | contig 17638 bp, 15 predicted proteins | sample GraSoiAngelo_156_FD_186170 | JGI IMG/M metagenome (GOLD analysis project Ga0209378, IMG submission 186170) | Grasslands soil microbial communities from the Angelo Coastal Reserve, California, USA - 14_1009_13_40cm (SPAdes) (version 2) | ecosystem: Environmental > Terrestrial > Soil > Grasslands ...
GCCCCTCGGCGTCCGCGATGGCGTCCTGGGGGATCCGCGGATCCGCGCGGCCGTCGTCGGTGCGGAGGGGCTGGCCGGTGTCCACGACCAGGCGCCCGATCCCCCGGCCGGCCTCAACCGGGCGGGCGTCGGCGTGGCCGCACCGCGCGCCGGACCAGTGCGTGATGATCATCTCGGCCGTCGGCGGCCGGCGGAGGGCGATCCGCGCCAGGTCGCTCTGGCACAGCTCCCGGGCGCCGTCGGCGATCTGCTGCAGCACCGTGTCGACGTCGAGCGACGCGTTGATGGCGCCGGTCAGGTCCGCCAGCACGTCGACCGCGCGCCGCCCTCGCCGCGCCTCCTCGTAGAGGCGGGCGTTGCAGAGAGCGAGCGCCGCTTGATCGGCGAACGCCGAGACGAGCCGCAGGTCCTCCTCGGTGAAGACGCGCCCCCGGACGTCGTCGACGGCGAGCGCGCCGAGGAGCTCGCCCCCGGCCGTCAGCGGCACCCCGAGCCCCGAGCCGTCGGTGTCGAGCTGGAGGCGCTCGGGGGCGCTGCCGGCCAGGGTGACCCGCCGATCGGCGAGGAGGTCCGGCGACCACCGCGGCTCGGCGTCACGGATGGCGAGGCCCGAGATCCCGGCATCAGCCGGCACCGACCGGCCGATGTACTGGGCCGGATCGCCGGCCCCCGCCGCCGCCACGCAGACCAGCGAGCCGCCGACGCGGTCGAGCTGGAAGAGGACCGACCGCTGGGCGTGCAGGAGATCGAGGACGGCGGTCACGATCCGCTCGGTGGTGCGGCCCAGATCGAGCGGGCCGGCCAGCTCGCGGTCGATCGAGGCGAGGGCCCGCGTCGTGTCCTCGGCCCGCTTTCGGGCGGTGATGTCCTCGACGGCGCCCTCCCAGGCCACGACCCGCCCCGTCGCGTCACGGACCGCGCGGGCGCTGTCGCGGACCCAGATGACCGCGCCGTCCGGGCGTCGAAGCTGCTTCTCGAAGTCCCGCGCGATGCCGTCGCGCTCGAGCCTGTCCCGCCAGCGCCGGCGATCGTCGACGTCGACGTAGAGGGCCTCGGCGTTCGTGGCGAGCAGACTGTCCCGGTCCGGATAGCCGAGGATCTGCACGTAGGCCGGGTTGGCGTCCAGGAGCCGGCCGTCCGGCGTCGCCCGGTAGAGGCCGACGGGCACGCGGTTGAAGAGGCTCTGGAGGCGCTCTTCTGCGCCCCGCCGCTCCGTCACGTCCTGGATCATGTTGACGCCGCAGAGTCCGCCCGCGGCGTCGCTGCTGATGATGATGGTCGTGACATGGCCCCAGAGGAGGTCGCCCGACTTGCGGATGTAGCGGCCCTCCCGGGTGACGAAGGGCGCGTGGCCCGTCAGGACCTTCGCCAGCGAAGCCGTCGCGGGCGCCGCATCGTCGGGATGGATGTAGCTCAGCACGTGGTGGCCGATCAGCTCGTCGGGGCGGTATCCGAGCATCTCTGCGAACCGCTGGTTGACGCCTTGGAAAACGAGCGTGCGAGGGTCGAAGACGGCCATGCCGAGCGGCCCATCCTCGAAGACCTTCCGAAAGCGCTCCTCGCTGTCGCGCCAGGCGCGCACCGTGGACTGCAGCTCCGCCTCGGACTTGGACAGCCGCTCCATCAGCGCGCCGATGCGCACGAGGGGATGCTCGATGACCTTGCCGCGCCCGGCGAGGGCTTGGCGGGCGTCGCGCGGCCGGGGGGCGGGCGGCTCCGTGCCCACCTCTTGCCCCGCGGGGCCCGGAGGTGCGGTCCGGCCGCGCCGCGCGGCGGCCCGCTCCTCGGGGACGGCGGCGTTACCGAGAGCGAGCCACTCGACGGTGACGCCGAGGTCGCCCGCGAGCCGGGTCACATAGGCGAACGACGGGGTCCGTCCCCGAAGCCACCCGTAGAGGTACTGGGTCGTGTAGCCGCGCTCCTCGCAGAAGCGCCGGACATCTGGGCGATCGTGCTTCCAGTAGCCAAGCCGACGAAGGCGCAGCCTGATCCGTCCCGCCACCCCCTGAATCTGACCCATGGGTTTTCCTCGTGTGCGACGGATATGACACGCTTGGCGCGGATTCTCCGGGAGAAGGCCGGGAAACGCAACGGGGAAACGCTGGGGGCCTGCCCCCCGAGGGCAGCGGCAGGAGGGGTCGAGCGTGGGGAGCGCGCGGCCGAGGGCGCGGCGGCCGTCGGTCCGGGCGAAGCTCGGCGGCCTGGGCTACGACGCCTTGCCGAAGAGCGCCCGGAGAACGTCGTACGCCTTCCGGATCTCCTCCGGTCGGCGTCGGGCCGTCACGAGCGCAAAGATCTTCTCCGCCTCGCGATCGTTCACGGACCGCTCTCCGTCAAGCCGGACGTCGGTCAGTGTGGCCAGAGGCACGTCGAGCGCGACGGCCACCCGGTAGAGGCTGTCGATCGAGATGGACTTCTCGCCGCGTTCGACCTCTCCGATGAACTTCCCGCTGAGGTCAGAGCGGTGGCCGAGTCGCTCCTGACTGAGACCCCGCTGCTTACGCAGCGCGCGCAAGCGCTCACCGAGAAAGCTGCGAACCTGTCTGGCCGCTCGTGAGGTCACCCGACCCTCGACTGGGCGACGCGTCCGCGGAAGCGCCGTGACGCGACGGCGCGCCGCCGAATTATGGGAATCCACACGTCCTGGGAGTCTACCACAACCGCTCGTGCTGACAAGCGGTCGAGGCCCACTCGGCCCACTCGAGGCCCGACCTGGCCGACCGATTCGACCGCGGGCGCCCGGTCAGGGGGGGAGGGCGCGAAGCAGCAACCAGGCGACCGCGGAGACGAGGGCCGCCGCCGGGATCGTGAAGATCCACGCGCTCACAATGCGGCCCGCGACGCCCCACCGGACCGCCGAGAAGCGGGAGATCGCGCCCACCCCCATGATCGAGCCGCTGATCGTGTGGGTCGTGCTCACCGGGATCCCGCCGATGGCGGTGCCGATGAGCGTCACCGCCCCCGCGGTCTCGGCCGAGAAACCGCCGACCGGGCGCAGCTTGGTGATTCGCATGCCCATGGTCCTCACGATGCGCCAGCCGCCGGCCAGCGTCCCGAGGCCGATGGCCGCGTGGGCGGCAAGGATCACCCAGTAGGGCACGTAGAACTCCCGGCCCAGGCGCCCCGTGGTGAAGAGCAGGACGGCGATGACGCCCATGGTCTTCTGGGCGTCGTTTGTCCCGTGGCCGAGGCTGTAGGCGCCGGCCGACACGAGCTGCAAGCGCCGGAACAGCCGGTCCACCCGTCCCGGGTGTGCGGCCCGGAAGGTCCAGAGCGTCGCGAGCATCATCAAGAATCCGAGCACGAAGCCGATCAGCGGCGAGAGCACCATGAACAGCCCGATCTTGAGCAGGCCCGCCGGGACGAGCGCCGCGAACCCCGCCTTGACCACGGCCGCGCCCGCCAGCCCGCCGATCAGCGCGTGCGACGAGCTGGTCGGCAGCCCCCAATACCAGGTGATCACGTCCCAGCTGATGGCGCCGATGAGGGCGGCCAGGATCAGCCGCGGATCCACGACGTCCGGCTGCACGACGCCCCGGCCCACCGTGGTCGCCACGTTCACGCCGAAGCCGAAGGCGGCGACGAAGTTGAAGACGGCGGCCCACACCACGGCCTGGAGCGGCGTCAGGACCCGCGTCGACACCACGGTGGCGATCGAGTTGGCGGCGTCGTGGAAGCCGTTCAGGAAGTCGAAGAGCAGCGCGACGACGATGACGAAGACGACGAGCGACAGCACGGGGCTCGGCTAGGCCATCTTCAGGATGATGCCCTCGATGACATTCGCGACGTCCTCGCAGCGGTCCGTCACGGTCTCGAGGGTCTCGTAGATCTCCTTCCACTTGATCACCTCGATCGGATCGGCGTTCTCCTCGAACAGCGCGACGAGGCTATCGCGGAGCAGCGCGTCGGCCTCGTTCTCGAGCCGATTCACTTCCATGATGTGCCCGTGGTATTCGGGATCGAGCGTCCGCAGGCACTTGACCGCCGCGTCGGTGACGGTCGTGATGCGGACGATCACGTCGGCGAGCGCCCGGGCCGCCGAGGTCGGCGTCTTGACGCGGTAGACGACCAGGCGCTCCGCCACCGCCTCGATGTAGTCGAGCACGTCGTCGAGGCGGGTCGCGAGTGCGTAGATGTCCTCGCGATCGAGCGGGGTGACGAACGTCGTGTTGAGGCGTTTGACGATCTCGTGGGTGATGACGTCGCCCTCGTGCTCGACGGTCTTGATCGCGTAGGCCTTGGCGCGGGCGTCCGCGAAGTCGTAGATCTGGTCGTGGAGCAGATCGGCCGCGCGCCTGATGTTGGCCGATTGCCGCTCGAATTCGTCGAAGAAGCGCACTTCCTTCGGCAGCAGGTTGAACATGACGAGCCCCTCTGAAGTGTAGCGGATCCGCTCAGAAAAGGAAATATCGCTGGGCGAGCGGGAGGACCCGCGCCGGCTCGCACCGGAGCCGCTCGCCGTCGGCGCGGACCTCGTAGGTCTCGGGGTCGACCTCCAGGTGGGGGAGCGCGTCGTTGAGCACCATGTCGCGCTTGCCGAGCCCGCGGCAGCGCGCCACCGCCACCGCCGTCTTGCCCAGCCCGAGCCGTTGCGGCACGCCCGCCGCGAGCGACGCCGCCGAGACGAACGTGAGCGAGGTGGAGAGGGGCGCCCGGCCGAACGCGCCGAACATCGGCCGGTAGCGGACCGGCTGCGGCGTCGGGATTGAGGCGTTCGGGTCGCCCATCGCCCCCCACGCGATGAGCCCCCCCTTCACCACGAGCTCCGGCTTCGCCCCGAAGAACGCCGGCTTCCAGAGCACGAGGTCGGCGAGCTTGCCGACCGCGACGGAGCCGACGTGCGCGGCGACGCCGTGGGCGACGGCAGGGTTGATCGTGTACTTCGCGACGTAGCGCCGGGCCCGCAGGTTGTCGCTGCCGGCCTGCTCGCCGGGCAGCGCGCCCCGCTGGCGCTTCATCTTGTCGGCGGTCTGCCACGTCCGGAGGATGACCTCGCCGATGCGCCCCATCGCCTGGGAGTCCGACGACATCATGCTGATCGCGCCGATGTCGTGCAGGATGTCCTCGGCCGCGATCGTCTCGGCGCGGATCCGCGACTCCGCGAAGGCGAGGTCCTCGGGGACCTTGGGGTTCAGGTGGTGGCAGACCATCAGCATGTCCAGGTGCTCGTCCATCGTGTTCACGGTGAACGGCATCGTCGGGTTCGTCGACGAGGGCAGGCAGTTCGGCTCGCCGCAGACCCTGATGATGTCCGGCGCGTGGCCGCCGCCGGCGCCCTCCGTGTGATACGTGTGGATGGTCCGGCCCTTGAAGGCCCGGATCGAGTCCTCCACAAACCCCGCCTCGTTCAGGGTGTCGGTGTGGATCGCGACCTGGACGTCGTGCGCCTCGGCGACGCCGAGCGCGCAGTCGATCGCGGCCGGCGTGGTCCCCCAGTCCTCGTGGAGCTTGAGGCCGATCGCGCCCGCCTCGATCTGCTCGACCAGCGGCGCCGGCGTCGAGGCGTTGCCCTTGCCGAGGAAGCCGAGGTTGACCGGGAAGGCGTCGGCCGCCTCGAGCATCCGATGGATGTTCCAGGCACCGGGGGTGCAGGTGGTCGCGTTCGTGCCGGTGGCGGGACCGGTGCCGCCGCCGATCAGCGTGGCGACCCCCGCGCTGATCGCCTCCGCGACGAGCTGCGGGCAGATGAGGTGAACGTGGGCGTCGATCGCGGCCGCGGTGACGATGCGCCCCTCCCCTGCGATCACCTCGGTGCCGGCGCCGACCACCATGCCCGCGCTGACCCCGGCCATGACGTCCGGGTTGCCGGCCTTCCCGATGCCCGCGATGCGGCCGTCGCGGATCCCGATGTCCGCCTTCACGATTCCCCAGTGGTCGAGGATGATCGCGTTGGTGATCACGGTGTCGAGCGCCCCCTCGGCGCGCGTGGCGCGGGCGGACTGGCCCATGCCGTCGCGCAGGACCTTGCCGCCGCCGAACTTCGCCTCCTCGCCGGGCGTGGTGAGGTCCCGCTCGATCAGGATGAGGAGGTCCGTGTCGGCGAGCCTGACCCGGTCTCCCACGGTCGGACCGTAGAGGTCTGCGTACTGCCGCCGCGTCAGCCGGAGCGTCATCGCTCGGCCTCCCACGCCCGCAAGCGCTCGACGTCCGGCGTCGCCGCCCCGTTGCTGAGGCCGTTCAGTCCCCACGCGCGGCGGGCGCCTCCCAGCTCCACGAGCGTCACGCGCTTGGTGTCGCCCGGCTCGAAGCGGACCGCCGTCCCCGCCGGGATGTTGAGCCGCAGGCCAAACGCCCGGAGGCGGTCAAAGCGGAGCGCGCGGTTCACCTCGTAGAAGTGGAAGTGCGATCCCACCTGGATCGGTCGGTCCCCCGTGTTGGCGACCGTCAGATCGACGGTCGGCCGGTCCGCGTTGGCGACGACGTCTCCCTCACCCAGGAGGTACTCCCCCGGCACCACGCGGGCCGGGGCGGGACGCCCGCCGGGCCCGGCGGCGGGCGGGCCGGGCCCGCGGCGGCGCCGCAGCACGCGCCGGGCCGGGCTCGGGCCTCGCCGTCGGCCGCGCGTCGGCTCGCCCATCAGCGGACCGGTCGGTGGATGGTGACCAGCTTGGTGCCGTCGGGGAAGGTGCCCTCGACCTGGATCTCGTCGAGCATCTCGGGCACGCCCTCCATGACGTCGGCGCGGGACAGGATGTGGATCCCCGCCTCCATCAATTCCGCCACCGGCCGGCCGTCGCGGATCCCCTCCAGGATCTCGGCGGTGATCAGCGCGAGCGCCTCGGGGTGGTTCAGCTTCAAGCCGCGGCGCCGCCGGCGGCGGGCGACCTCGGCGGCCGTGAAGATCAGGAGCTTCTCCTGCTCACGCGGCGTCAGATGCATGCTCGAGCTCCTGCCGGCGTCGGGGCACCGGCGCACCGGGATTCGTCACACGCTCAGGAACGCGCTCACCTCGTCCACGCGAAACGCCGCCCGATCCCCTTCTAGCACGACTCCGCTCTTTTCCATGACGTAACCGATCGCAGATCGCGCGCGCGAACTCCAGGTACTGCTCGACCAGGAGGATCGAGCGCGTGCCTTCCCCTTTGATCCGCTCGAGCACGGCCGCGATCTCGTGCACGATCGAGGGCTGGATCCCTTCGGTCGGCTCGTCGAGGAGCAGGAGCTTCGGGTCCGCGATCAGCGCCCGCGCGATCGCGAGCTGCTGCTGCTGCCCGCCGCTCAGGTCCCCGCCGCGCTTGCCGAGCATCCCCGCGAGGGCGGGGAACAGCGACACGACGTAGTCGAGCGACGCCGGCGCCGGCTGCTTGCGGCGCGCGCCCACCGCGAGGTTCTGCAGGACGGTGAGTCCCGGGAAGATCTCGCGTCCTTGCGGCACGTAGCCGATCCCGAGTCGGGCGCGCTCGTACGGGGCCAGGCGGGTGACGTCCGTCCCGTCGAAGGCGATCGTCCCGCGCCGGGCGGGGACGAGGCCCACGACGGCTTTGAGCAGCGTGGTCTTGCCGACGCCGTTCCGCCCCATCACGCACACCACCTGCCCGTCTCCGACGGCGACGGTCAGCTGGTTCAGCACGCGGGTCTCGGCGTACGCGACCTCGATCGCCTCGACCTTCAGCATGGCGTCGTGGCGGCGATGCGGCCGCGGCCGAGGTACGCCTCGATGACGCGTTCGTCGGTCTGGACGCGGTCGAGGGAGCCTTCCGAGAGCACGTGGCCCTCGTGCAGGACGGTCACCCGGTGCCCGCCCCGGGCGACCTGGCGGACGAACTCCATGTCGTGCTCGATCAGCATGACCGCGCACGCCGAGTGCTCCACGATCCCCGCCAGGATCTCCACCGTTCGCTCCTTCTCGGCGCGGGTCATGCCCGCGACCGGTTCGTCGAGCAGGAGCAGCGTCGGCGACTGCACGAGCAGCATCGCGATCTCGAGCCACTGCTTCTGGCCGTGCGCGAGCGCCCCCGCGGGCGTCTCGACCTGGGGGAGGAGCCCCACCTGGGCCAGCACGGCGGCGATCCGTTCCCGCTCCGCCGCCGACGTGCCCGCGAACGTGTTGGTGAGACACCCCTTCTCCCCCGCGGCGAGGGCCATGTTCTCGACGACGGTGTGGCGGGGGAAGATGGAGGGTGTCTGGAACTTGCGGCTCACGCCGTGCGCGGCGATCCGGTGCCGGCTCAAGCCGAGCAGGCTGAGGCGGTCCTCGAAGATGACGCGGCCCGCCACCGGCTCGACCTGCCCCGTGAGAACGTCGAAGAGCGTCGTCTTGCCCGCGCCGTTGGGCCCGATGAGCAGGCGGATCTTCTCGTCGCGCTCAAGGATGAGGTTGAGGTTCGTGAGCGCCAGGAACCCGTCGAAGGAGACCGTGAGCCCGTCCACGTAGAGCAGGGTGGCCATGCGTCAGATCTTGTCGGAGGGGGGATACGCCTGCGCCGCCGGTGCGGCCGCCCGTGCCAGGGGGACTCGCCGCGCGAGCACCGCCTGGAGCCGGCTGCCGATCCCGAGGAGCCCCTCGGGAAAGAGCATGATCACCGTGACGAACAGGCCGCCCAGGATGATCGGCCAGAGGCGGGGGTACGTGCCGGTCAGCACGCTCCGGAGCCAGTTGATGGAGACCGCGCCGAGCAGCGCGCCCCAGAGCGTCCCCCGGCCGCCGAAGGCGACCCAGATGACGATCTCCAGCGAGGGCAGCACCCCGATCTGGCTCGGCGTGATGATGCCGACCTGCGGGGCGTAGAGCATTGTAGCCGCTCGTGTCGTAGCCGAGGAACTCCAGCCGTCGCTCGTTGTCCCGGATCGCCTGCAGCACCAACCCGGTCTTCGACCGCACGAGCCAGCGCGCGAGCACGAGCGCCGCGGCCAGCGCGAGGGCGGTGATCAGGTAGAGCCCGCGGAGCGTCGCCGGGGCGCTCAGTGAGAAGCCCAGGATGGACTTGAAGTCGGTCAGCCCGTTGGTGCCGCCCAGGCGCATCTCGTTGCGGTTGAACATGAGCCACACGGCAAAGGCGATGGCCTGGGTGAGGATGGCGAAGTACGTGCCGCGGAGCCGGCGGCGGAACGTCAGGAGCCCGATCAGCGCCGCGAGCGCGGCCGGCAGCAGGACCGCGGCCGCCAGCGCAACGGGGGCGAACTTGTACGGCTTCCAGAAGAGCGGCAGCTGGTACACCTGATTCCAGACCATGAAGTCTGGGACCGGCTCCCCGTACACCCCCTTGCCGCTTCCCTCCAGCAGCATGTGCATGCCGATCGAGTAGGCGCCGATCCCGAAGAAGATCGCCTGGCCGAGCGACAGCACCCCCATGTAGCCCCAGATGAGATCCATCCCGAGAGCGAGGACGGCCAGCGCGAGGTATTTCCCGAAGAGGTTCAGGTAGTAGTCGGAGACGAAGCCCGCGAGGTTGGCGAGCGGCAGGATGACGACGAAGACGGCGCCGCCGGCGGCCACCCAGAGCAGCTGGGCGTCCCGGGTTCGGACCCCCGCGGTCATCCGAGCCTCAGCCGGCCTCGGCGGCCTCGGTCGCCGCGCGGCCCCGTGAGGGGAAGAGCCCGGTGGGCTTCCACTGGAGGAACCAGATCACGATCGCGAGGACGGCGACCTTAGCGTAGATCGCGCCGGCCGTGCCCCCGATGGCCGGCTCGAGGAGCTTGTTGGCGAGGCCGATCCCGAGCGACGCCACCACGGCGCCGACGAGCTTGCCGACCCCGCCGAGCACGACAACCATGAACGCGTCGACGATGTAGGTCTTGCCCACTTCGGGATCGACGGTCCCGATCAGGGCGAGCGCGCACCCGCCGATCCCGGCGAGCCCGGTGCCGAGCGCGAAGGTCAGCGCGTCGATCCGTCGCGTCGAGATGCCGAGGCACGCCGCCATCGACCGGTTCTGCATCACCGCCTGCACCCTCAGCCCGGCATAGGTATAGCGCAGGAGAAGATAGAGCGCCGCCAGCGCCCCCAGCGCGAGGACCACGATGAAGATCCGGCTCCAGGGAAAGATCAGCCCCCGCAGGACCTCGACGCCCCCCCGGAACCAGGTCGGCGGATTCACGCTCGTCTGGTCCCCAAAGTAGAGGCGGGCGGACTGCGAGAAGATCATGCCGATGCCCCAGGTGACGATGAGCGTCTCCAGCGGTCGGCCGTAGAGGAACCGGATGATCCCCAGCTCCAGCGCGAGGCCGACCAGCCCGGCCGTCAGGAAGGAGAGCGGGAGCGCGATCACGAAGTAGTAGTCGAGGTGGGCGACGAAGTGCGTCGCGAAGAGCTCCTGCACCACCCAGGCGGTGTAGGAGCCGATCATCAGCATCTCGCCGTGCGCCATGTTGATGATGCCCATGAGCCCGAAGGTCACGGCGAGCCCCAGGCTCATGATGAGCAGCACGGCGCCCAGGCTCACGCCGTTGAACAGGTAGCCGACGACGCTGCGGTGGAAGACGAAGGAGTCGATGCTCTGGACCGCGGCCTGCACGCTCTGCCTCGTCGTGGGGTCGGCCTCGCGCTCGAGCACGGTCCGCAGCTCCGCCAGCGCCGACTCGGACCGTAGCCGTCCGAGCGCGCGGGCGGCGTCCGCGCGGGTGGCGGCGACCGGGGCCAGGAGCCGGAGCTTCGCGAGGGCCTCCTCGAGCACCGTCCGGGTCCGCGCGTCGCGTTCCTGCTCGAGGGCCTTCGCGAGCACCGGGACCGCCGTGACGTCCCGCAGGCTGCCGAGTTTGAAGGCGGCCGACCGGCGCGCCTCGGGATCGCCCGTGAAGACCTGCAGGCGCTCGAGGATCGCCTGCACCCGGCCGAAGGAGGCTTCCTCGAGCGCGACCGCCTCCTGCCCCTCCCGCGGCACGACCGCCTGCCCGCGGCTGTCCAGAACCGGCCGGCCGGCCAGGTCCCGGAGCGCGCCGTCATCGCCGAGCACGGCCACGCCCGTGTTCCAGCGGTAGAGGGCGCCGTCCTTCAGCGCCCGCAGGAGCGGTTCCACGGCCGGGTCGGTCAGCCCGCCGAGCGCGGCGATCGCGGTCGCCTGCGTCGCCGGCTCGGCGAGCTGCCCGGCGATGACCCTGATGTCGGGGCCGGCGGCCCCGGGAGCGGCGGCCGCCCCCCGGGGCAGAAGACCTCCGGCGCAGACGAGCAGCCCGACCGCGACGCGCGAGACTACTTCCGTTCGGAGAGCCACACGTGCTTCCCCTCGACCAAATCGTAGGTACCCTTTCCGCCGTTGCTCCAGTCGCACTCCCGGCTCGGATACGTCACGGTGCTCCACGGCTCGGGGTGCACCCATCCCTTGCTCTTCCAGACCACCTCGAACTGGCCGTCGGATCGGATCTTGCCGATGTAGACCGGCTTCCAGGTGTGGTGGTTCTTCGGGTCGACCTTGTACTTCCCGACGGGGCTGTCGATCTCGAGCCCCTCGAGGGCCCGGAGCACGGCGTCGACGTCGGTCGACTCCGCCTTCGCCACCGCCTTGGCCCAGAGGTGCACGTGCACGTAGGCGTGCATCATCGGATCGTCGGTGACGCACTGCTTGTCGGGCGTGCCGTGCTTGGCGCACCAGGCCTTGTAGGCCTTCACCCATCGCAGGTTCTCGGGGGTCCGGAGTGACATGAAGTAGTTCCAGGAGGCCAGGTGGCCGACGAGCGGCTTGACGTCGAGCGTCTGCAGCTCCACCTCCGCGAAGCTGAACGACATCGTGGGCGTCCGGTCGGCGGTGAGCCCCTGGTTGGCCAGTTCCTTGAAGAACGGCACGTTGCTGTCGCCGTTGATCGTGTTGATGACGGCGGCGTCGCCGGCGGCGCCGAAGCTCTTGATCTTGCCGACGATCGTCTGGTAGTCCTGGTGGTGGAACGGCGTGTACTCCTCGGCGATGTCCGACTCCGGGACCTTCTTGACCTTGGTCAGGTAGAGCCGCAGGATCTTGTTTGTGGTGCGCGGGTAGACGTAGTCGGAGCCGAGCAGGTAAAACTTACGCTTGCCGCCGCCCTCGGGGCTCATGAGGTAGTCGATCGCCGGGGTCGCCTGCTGGTTGATGGTGGCGCCGGTGTAGATCACGTTCTTCGAGCACTCCTCGCCCTCGTACTGCACGGGGTAGAAGAGCAGACCGTTATACTTCTCGAACACGGGCAGGACCGACTTCCGGCTCACCGAGGTCCAGCAGCCGAACACTGCGGCGACCTTGTCCTGGAGGAGCAGCTTCTTGGACTTCTCCGCGAACAGGTCCCAGTTGGACGCCGGGTCCTCGACGATCGGCTCGACCTTTCGCCCGAGAACGCCCCCGGTCTTGTTGATCTCGTCGATCGCCATGAGGACGATCTCCTTGATCGGCGCCTCGCTGATCGCCATCGTCCCGCTGAGCGAGTGGAGGACACCGACCTTGATCGCCTCCTTCTCGCCCTGGGCCCGGATGACCGCCGGAAAGCCGACGCCGGCGGCGAGGCCGGCGCCGACGGCGGCGGTGCCCTTCAGAAAATCTCGACGCGTAACCCTGACGGACATTGGCGACTCCTTTCGTGCTGCGTGAGGGTAGGCGGCCGGCCGGACGCCATTGTCCGCAGCCCGCCGCGGCCAGGAGCAAACGGTGTGCCTCGCGCCCGGTCGGGTCGATCGCTCGTGTTTTTACTGGGTTGGGGACACAGGCGTCGGCGGATCGACTGCCGACGCTTTGGGCGCCTGCCTATTCGTTAGGCACGGCGGGCGCTGGCCAGACGCGACTCCGCGAGGCCCAGCAGCCGCAGCCGCTTGCGCAGGGTGTTGCGGTTAATCCCGAGGATCCGCGCCGCCTCGAGCTGGTTGCCTCCGGCGGCCGCGAGCACCCCGGCCAAGAGCGGCCGCTCGAGGCGGGCGATGACGGTCCGATGGAGCCGGCCGCGCTCGCTGTTGATGAGCACGGGGAGCATCGCGCGCAGCGCTTCGCCGATGATCTCTTCCAAGTCTCGCATCGGGCGCCGGCCTACCTGGCGAGCGCCTCGCGGCCCATCGATTCCGCGAGGATCACCGCCTGCGCGACCTCGGCCATCGACCGTCGGCGATTCATCGCCGTGCGCCGGAGGACGCGGAATGCCTCCTCTTCGGCGAGCCCCTGACGCGTCATGAGCAGGCCCTTGGCGCGCTCGATGAGCTTGCGCGCCTCCAGGCGCTGGCGGAGATCGCGAATCTCGGCGAAGCACGCGATCGCCAAGTCGAGCACGGGCGGCAGCTCCTCGGCGCGGAGCGGCTTGAGAAGGTACCCCATCACGCCCGCGCGCCGCGCGCGCTCGATGAGGGCGTCGCCCCGGCGGCTCGTGAAGAGGACGATCGGGCACGGCTCGGCGGCCATGACCGCCGCCGCCGCGTCGATGCCGTCGCCGTCCCGGAGACCCACCGCGAAGATCGCGACGTCCGGCCGCGCCCGGCCCACCACCCCCACCGCCGCGCTCGCGTCCTCGGCGGTCTCGGCGACGGTGCCGCCCGCGGCGACGACGGCCGCCGCGAGGTCGGACCGGGAGGGGCCGTGGTCGTCGAGGATGGCCACGCGCCAGCGCGGGCTCTTCATGCCGATCCGTGAGGCAAACCCAATGCCAGTCTGAGCGGCATGACGACGTCGCGCAAAAACAAGCGCTTAGCCGTGTGGGCGATGAGGCCGGTCTGCTCATCGGGCGAGCAGGCCGCCTCCTCGGCGATCACCTCACGACGACGGCGGCCCGGCGAATCGCCCGAAGCGCAGGGCCAGCGTCGGGAGGACCAGCAAGTTGAGCACGGTCGAGGTGCCGAGGCCGCCAAGGATCACGATCGCCATGGGCCCCTCGATCTCCCGCCCGGGCGTGCCGCTGCCGACCGCGAGCGGGAGCAAGCCGAGCCCGGTCACGAGGGCCGTCGCCAGCACCGGAACGAGCCGCTCGGACGCGCCCCGGAGCGCCGCCTCGGGCCCCCAGGTCAGCCCCTCCACGGCCACGAGATGCTCGAAGTGCGAGACCATCATCATCGAGTTGCGCATCGTGATACCGAACAGGGTGACGAAACCCACGAGCGAGCCCACCGAGAGCCAGCCGCCGGTCACGAACACCGCGATCACGCCGCCGACCAGCGCGAAGGGCAGGTTCGCCAGCACGAGCGTGAGGGTGCGGAAGCTCTTGAACACGAGCCAGAGGAGGAGCCCGATCCCGGCGCCGGCGATGGAGGAATGGAGCAAGAGCTGGCGCTGGGCCCGGGCGCGCGCCTCCGTCACGCCGGCGAAGGCCGGGTAGACGCCCGCGGGGAAGGTCACCTCCGCCCGGATCCGGCGCCGGGCCTCGGCGACGAAGGAGGCCGGGTCCCGGCCGCGGACGTTACAGGTCACCACCTGCCGCCGGCGGGTGGCGAAGTGAAGGACGGAGGAGCGGCCGGTCGCGGGGTAGACGTCGGCCAGCTCCCGCAGGGGGATCCGGAGGCCCGCGTCGTTCCGCAGGAGGAACCCGCCGACGCTCTCGGGGTCCCGGCGGTCCGCCGGATCGAGGATCACCGTCACGTCGAACACGCGGCTCCCCTCGTAGGTCTGGCCGACCACGGCGCCCTGGTAGCCGGCCTGCACGGCGTCGAGCACGTCGAGCGTCCGGAAGCCGAACTGCTTGAGGCGCTCGGGCCGGAGGCGAACGATCATTTCGGGCGTCCCGGCCGGCGACGCCACCTGGACGTCGACGGCCCCCGCCACCCGCGCCAGGACCCGCGCGATCTCCCGCGCCGTCTCGTCGATCATCCCGAGCTCGTCGCCGAACACGTTGACGACGACCTGGGCCCCCGCCCCCGAGAGCGTCTCTTCGATCCGCTCCGCCAGAAACGTGCGCATCGAGAAGGAGACGCCGGGGAACTTCGTCAGTGCCCGGCGGATCTCGTCCTCCATGGCCTCGGCCTCCTGCCCCGACAGGGGCCGGAGGTCCACGTGGAGCTCGGTGTAGTTCGTGCCCCACGTGTCATCCGCCTTCTCGGCCCGCCCGATCTGCTGGGCGACCGAGCGGATGTGCGGGCTTCGCAGGAGGTCCTCCGCCACCGCCGCGCCGACCCGGAGGGACTCCTGCAGCGACGTGCCCGGCACCGCGGACATATGGACGATGAAGTGGCCCTCGCGGAGATCCGGCAGGAACGAGCCGCCGAAGAACGGCAGCGTCGCCGCCGCGCCGACACAGAGCGCCAGGGCCGCCCCCACGACGAGGGTCGGCCGACCCGTGAGCCCCCCGAGGAGCCGGCGGTACTGCCGCTTCAGGGCGAGGATGAAGCGCGGCTCCGCTCCGTCGCCGAGGCCGCGGGCCAGGAGCGCCGACGACAGGGCGGGCGTGACCGTCATGGCGACGACCAGCGAGGCGAGCACGGCCAGGATGTACGCGATCCCGAGCGGAGCGAAGAGGCGCCCCTGGAGCCCCGACAGCGTCAGCACCGGCACAAACACGAGGGCGACGACGAATGTCGCGTAAACGACCGCGCTCCGGACCTCCAGCGACGCCTCCAGCACCACCTCGGACGCGGGCCGCGGCGCGCCATGCGCCCGGTTCTCGCGCAGCCGGCGGAAGATGTTCTCGACGTCGATGATCGCGTCGTCGACGACCTCGCCGATGGCGATGGCGAGGCCCCCGAGCGTCAGCGTGTTGAGCGTGAGGCCCAAGCGGTCGAGCACGATGACGGCCCCCAGCAGCGAGAGGGGGATCGCCGTCAGCGAGATGAACGCCGCGCGCAAGTCGAAGAGGAAGACGAAGAGGACGACCGCGACGAGGACGCCGCCGAGGAGCAGGGATTGCAGGACGTTGTCGATGGCCGTCTGCACGAAGCTGGCGGGCCGGAAGAGCGCCGGGTGGAGCGTCATGCGCTCGCTCGCGAAGGCGGGCGCCATCTCGTCGAGCGCGCGCTCCACGGCCTCGGTGACCTCCTCGGTGTTCTCGCCGAACTGGCTCGACAGCACGAGCAGCACGCCGGGGTGGCCGTCGATGGCGCCGTCGCCGACCTTCGGCTCCGGGGCGTTCAGGACGTTCGCCACGTCACGCAGCCGCACGACCGCGCCGTCGCGATGCGCCAGGACCGCCTCGCCGAGCTCGGTGGGGGTGAGGCGCTGGCCCTCGGTCCGGAGGACGATGCGCTGGGCGTCAGTTTCCACGAATCCGGCGCCGCGCACCCCGGTCGAGCGCCGGGCGGCCGCGAGCACATCGTCGATCGCGAGGCCGTAGCCGAGCAGGCGCTCGGGGCGCACCTGGACCTGCATCTGGCGCACCTCGCCGCCGAACACGACGACCTTGGCGATGCCCGGCACTCCGAGCAACCGCGGCCTGAGCGTCCAGTCGGCGAACGTGCGGAGATCCATCAGGGAGCGCGCCGACGACGTGAGCCCGATGACGAGGACCAGGCTCGCGGCGGACGTAGCGGGTACCATCACGGGCGCGTGGACACCCTGCGGGAGCTGCCCGGCCAGGGTCGCGAGCCGCTCGCCGACCAGCTGGCGAGCCTGCAGGATCCCGGTTCCCTCCCGGAAGGTCGCGGTGACGACCGCGAGCCCTTGGATCGACTCCGACCGGATCGTCTCGAGGCCCCCCACCCCGTTCACGGCGGCCTCGATCGGGCGGGTGACGAGGGCCTCCACCTCTTCGGGAGAGAGTCCGGACGCCTCGGTCTGGATGACGACCTGGGGCGGCGCGAACTCGGGGAAGACGTCGCGCCTGGCCGTCGAGGCGACGTAGAGGCCGTCGCCGACGGCGAGGCAAGCGAGCACGAGCACGATGCCACGGAAGCGGAGCGAGCGCGCCACGATGGTCCTGAGCATCGGCGGCGCCTACCGGCCGTACTCCCCCGAGTCCTCGAGCTTGATCTGCGACTTGAACTCCTCCGAGAGCAGGGTCTGGGCGCCGTCCACGACGACCCGATCGCCGGCGGCGAAGCCCGCCGTCGCGAACCAGCCGCCCGGCGTGGGGGCGTCGAGGCTCACCACCTGGCGCCGGAAGCGCGGCTCGCCGAGCTGGACGTACACCCAGGCTCGGCCCTCGGACCGGACGACGGCCGCGCGCGGGATCACGACGCCCGTCCGGGTCGGCCCCGGGATCGTGATATAGGCGGTGATCGCGGCGCCGGGCCGCAGTGGGAAGCCCGTGCTTCCGACCCGGAAGAGCACGGTCTGCCCCCGCGTCGTTGGGTCCGCCGCCGCGGCGAGGGCGACCCGCTCGCCCTGCAGGGGGCTCCCTTCGTGGCCGAAGACGACGATCCGCGCCCGCGGGGACATCTGCTCGACGCTCTGGCCCGCCGCGAGGTAGACGCGGGCAAGGAGGCGATCGAAGCGGGCCAAGCGCAGCAGCGGCTGGCCGCTCTCGACCGCCTCCCCGGGCTGGACCAGTACCTCGACTACCTCGCCGCCGTGCGCGACCGTGAGGGGCCGGGAGCCCGTCGCTCCGCTCCGCGCCGTGAGCGACGCGTCGATCAGCCGGACCGCCTCGGCCAGGGCGTGGAGCCGGGCTTCCTCGCCGCGCGCCCGCGCCTCGGCCTCCTGCAGGCTCCGGTCGGAGACGATCTTGCCCTCGGCGTTGAGCGTCCGTGCCCGATCGAGCGCGGCCCGCGCCGCTACCAGCGAGGCCGTGACGGCCTCGAGGTCGGCTCGGGCGGCGGCCAGCCGCGCCGCGAGGTCGACCCGCTCGACGGGCGCCAGACGCGGCTCGAGCTGGCCCACGACTTGGCCGTCGGCCA